>Ga0182030_10023743_pt1 | contig 11313 bp, 11 predicted proteins | sample 812S3MmetaG_FD_121299 | JGI IMG/M metagenome (GOLD analysis project Ga0182030, IMG submission 121299) | Permafrost microbial communities from Stordalen Mire, Sweden - 812S3M metaG (Illumina Assembly) | ecosystem: Environmental > Terrestrial > Soil > Wetlands > Permafrost | place: Sweden...
GTCGAGAGATCCTCGGGTCGAGCCCGAGGATGACGGGAAGAGGCGCGGCTTCCTCTCGCCGGTCTTATCTTGATGCTCATGGGGGAGCCCCGGCCCGAAGAGTTCGGGCCAGGGAAGTTCCGCGCGGGAGATTCCCGCCGAGCGGAAATCGGTCGAAGTGAGTCCCGCCGAGGGAATTTCAGTCGAAGCGGTGACCAAGAGGTTCGGCGCTCTGACGGTGCTGAACGGCATTTCGCTGTCGATCCGTCCCGGTCTGGCGACCGCGGTGCTGGGGCCCAGTGGATCGGGCAAGAGCACGCTGGTGCGGTGTATCAACTGGCTGGAACATATCCAGGATGGCCGCATCACGGTCGGCGGTACCGTGATCACCGCGCGCGGTCCGCTGAGTGGCGACCGCCCGATGCGCGCGCGGGAAATCGCGAAGTTCCGTACCCGCATCGGCCTGGTGTTCCAGTCGTTCAATTTGTTTCCGCATCTGACCGTGCTCGACAACCTGATCGAGGCTCCGGTCGGAGTGCTCGGTTGGCGGCGCATCGACGCGGTGGTCCAGGCGATGGACCTGCTGGGGCGGGTCAATCTGGCGGAAAAAGCCAACGATTACCCCGCCCGATTGTCCGGCGGCCAGCAGCAACGGGTCGCCATCGCGCGGGCGCTGATGATGGATCCACCGTTCATGCTGTTCGATGAGCCGACCTCGGCGCTCGACCCGGAACTGACCGGCGAGGTCCTCAAGGTGATCGGCGGCCTCGCCATCCGCGGCCGCACCTCGGTGATCGTGACGCATGAGATCGGCTTCGCGCGTGAGGTGGCGGACTGGGTGATCGTCATGGATGGCGGCCGGGTGGTCGAGGAAGGACCGCCCGCGTCTGTGCTGGACAATCCCACGACCGAACGGGCCAGGGCGTTTCTCGGCCGGCTGCATCGGGTTTGAGTGAAAAGGGAGGGGGCGGTGCGATGAGTGGGTCAGAAGATCTCCGGGCACGCGTGATGGCGGCGCTGGAGGAACGGCGCGGGGCGCTGATCGAGTTGTGCCGCGCCCTCGGCCGGCAGGACAGCCAGAATCCGCCGGGGGATACGACGGCGATCGCGGCTGTCTGCATGGAGGCACTGGCCGGGGCCCCGGGGGTCATGGCGCAGCGGGTGGTGCGGCAGGCGCCGAAGGTCAACGTCGTCGCCCGCGTGATCGGCACGGCGCCCGACCGGTTGGCGCCCGACGGCGCGGATCCCGATGGCGTGCTGCCCAACGGAACAGCGCAGCGGCGGCGGCTGGTGCTGAACGGGCATCTGGACACGGCGCAACTGGTGGCCGCCGAGGCCTGGACGTTTCCGCCGTTCGGCGGTTGCATGGAGGAAGGCCGGATCTACGGCCGCGGCATCACCGACATGAAAGCGGGCATCGCCGCCGAGATCGTGGCTGCCCGCGTACTGGGCTTGTTCGCCGCCGAACTGCACGGCGAACTGGTGCTGACACTGGCCGCCGATGAAGGCACGGGCGCGGAAAACGGCACATTGCATCTGTTACGCGAGGTGCCGCACGCCAGCGGCAACGCGATGCTCAGTGGCGACGTCGGCTCTCCCGAGGTGATGCGCTGCGGCGAGAAAGGCTTCGCCTGGATCGAGATCGTCGCCCACGGCAAGGCGGCCGGCGGGGCCCATACCTATCTCGGGATCAACGCGATCGATCTGCTGGTCGCGGCGTTGCCTGACGTGACCGCGCTGAACGGGCATGTCGGATTGCTGCCGCCGGAGGTGATGCGGGCGATCCAGGCAGCCTCGGAACGCTCCGAGGCGATCGCCGGCGCCGGAGAAACCGCCGCGTTGCGCGGGATCACGGTCAATGTCGGCCGGATCAGCGGCGGCAACCGGCCAAACGCGGTGCCGGCGGAGGCGCGGGCGCTGCTGGACATCCGCTTTCCGCCCGGCATGACGGCGTGGGAAATCCACGGACTGGTGACGGCGGCGCTGGAAAGTCACCCGATGGTGGCGTGTCAGTTGCTGGATCACGCCGACCCGACCTGGACCAACCCCGAGCACGAACTGGCCGGCCTGGTGCGGAAGAACGCGGCCGAGATCCTCGGCCATCCGCCGGCCGCGACCATCCGCGCCGGGTTTTCCGATGCAAGATTCTATCGGGAGCGCGGCATCCCCAGCATCGGCTATGGCGTGACCGCGCATAACGGCGGCGCCCCGGACGAATATGTGGAGATCGAGGATCTGTGGGCGGTCTGCGCGGTGCACACGCTGACCGCGCTCGACTACCTCAGCGCGCCGGCTTAGCGTTGGCGCCATTTGACGGAGAGACAAAATGCTCTCGCGGCGGCAAATCGATCAGTATCACGACACCGGATGGCTGCTTGTGGAGGACATGCTCGATCCCGCGGCGTTGGCCGAGGCGCGCCAGGTTGTCGAAACCTTCGTCGCCAACGCCGCCACCGTCGTGAATCACACCGACGTTTACGACCTGGAGCCGGGGCATCGGCCGGACCGTCCTCGGGTGCGGCGGATCAAGGACCCGCACGCCAATCACCTTGTGTTCGCCGAGATGTGCCGCGCGCCGAAACTGGTGAGCGTGTTGCGGCAATTGCTCGGCGTATCGAGCATCCGGCTGCGTGGTTCGAAGATCAATCTGAAGGACCCGGAATACGGCTCCCCCGTCGAATGGCATCAGGACTGGGCTTTTAGTCCCCTGAGTAACGACAACTCGCTGGCGGTCGGCGTCATGCTGGACGATTGCGCGCTGGAGAATGGGCCTTTGATGGTCATGCCCGGCACGCACAAAGGCAAGGTGTTCGATCATCACGCCGACGGTTATTTTTGCGGCGCCATCGATCCGGGCGCGGAGCTGGATTTCAGCCAGGCGGTGCCGTTGCTCGCGCCCGCCGGGTCCATGAGCTTCCATCACATCCGGTTGGTGCACGGCTCGGCGACCAACACGTCGGACCGCCCGCGCCGGCTGCTGCTGTTCGAAGCCCAGGCGGCCGACGCGTGGCCGCTGATGGGGGTGCCGGACTTCGACGCGTTCAACCGAATGTTGATCTGTGGCGGGCCGACGATCACGCCACGCCTGGCGGATGTGCCGCTGCGGATGCCGCTGCCGCCATCGCCTCGGCCGGGCAGCATCTATGAAAATCAGACGATGGCCAAACGCAAATGGTTCGAGGGCGCGCCGGCCGATTGAACGGCGCTGTCAGGCGACGAGCAAAAATAGACGAGCCGACAGACGCGACGGCCTTTATCGTCATCCCTGGGCCCGACCCCGTAGGCGCTAACATAAGCGCCGAAAGGGCGTGTACGGTGTTCCGCCAGCCTCTCCACGTCATGGCCAGGCTCGACCCCATAGGCATCAAGATAAGCCGCCGTGGAGGACAATGACCGCCTTTTCCCGTCATCCTCGGGCTCGACCCGAGGATCTCTCGACCCCGCCAAGGACGTTAAAAGTCGAGCAAGGTGTCTGGGCCGGCCGATCCTCGGGTCGAGCCCGAGGATGACGATGAGGGGGCCGAGGATGACGTTCGCGGGAAGGTTTTCCCTTCGCCAGCCTTATCTTGATGCCTATGGGGCTCGACCCGGCCATCTGCCGCCGCACAATGTGGGTGCGGCGAGAGATCACCGGGTCGAGCCCGGTGATGACGGGGTTGGACGGTGACGCGACGCGATATTGATGGCCGTCGCCTTATTTCGCCGGCATGAATGGGTTGGTGCGGGCCATGTAGGAGTCATAGAGCGTCGTGGACAGTTTGGTGGCCTGCACCCAGTCGACGTAGGCGTTGAGAAAACTCCACCAGTTCGGATCCCCGTAGCGGACGGCCCAGGCGAGAGTGGCCGCGCCGAAATCCTGGCCAGGGAAGCCTTCGCGGCCCCATTCGGCGTTTTCGGGGATTTGCAGCCAGTAATGCACCATCAGCGCGGGCAGGGCGGCCGCGTCCGCGTCACCGCGTTTCACCAGATCGATGACCTGAAGGGGCGTTTGCGCCTTGATCGCCAGGATCTTCGCCTTTGGAAACAGACGTTGCACGGTCTCGTGCTCGCGCGCGCCCAGTACGACGGCGATCGTTATGCTCTCGTTGTTCAGGTCGTCGGGTTTCGTGAGGGATTTGGTGTTGCTTTTCGCGACGATGACGTTGATGCCCTTGGCGAGGAACGGTTTGACGAAGCTGACCTCCAACGCCCGCGGCGCGTTGTAGATCAGCCCGGTTCCGAACAGATCGCAGGTGCCTTGCTGCAGCGACAGCACCGCGACGTCCCAGCCGACTTCGACCGGTTCGACGCGGACCTTGATCCACTTCGCCATTTCATTGACGATGTCGACCATCGGACCGGTCCACTCGCCGGTCTTCGGATCCTTGAAACTGTCCGGCGGATTGGCACCGTAACAGACCTTCAGCACCCGGTCCTGCTTCACCTTGTCCAGCACCGAGGTTTGCGCCCGGGCGCCACACGCCACGAAGATCACGCACGCGAGAGTCACGACATGGGCTGCAAGCCTGAATATTCGCACGGTGGTTCGCTTTCTGAGGCTGGGTGAGATGGCTGTGGGACGACGGGGCTATGCCACAAGCCGAGCGCCGTGTTCGATCGACTATCACGGGGCATCACGCGCGACTTCTGTTGGGAAAACTTTAACCGGCTTTCCGATAGGGTCAAGCAATCGCTCGCGCCGCGGAACTCTGTCGCGTGCAAACGATTTAGGCCCGTGGAATGTGCCGCGCGCCGCGGTGGAGGATCGAGTATGACCGACAACCCCTTGGAGAACGACCCCGAGCGAGAGGCGCGGATTCGCGCCCGTGCCTATCGCCTCTGGGAGGATGATGGACGGCCGCACGGCCGCGACGTGGAATTCTGGGAGCGTGCGCGGACTTTGGTCGGCATGGAGGAAAGTCCGTCCGCCGGGCAGTTGCCCAACCCGGCGGCGCCGCCCCAGGTGCGTGCCGTGAAACGCCCGGGCAAAGCAGCCGCGGCGAAAGCCTCCTCCAAGGTTGAGGACGCCGCGATTCAGGACAATCGCGGCGAAACGCCGGGCCCTTTGACCGATCAGGACGAACGTCAGCAGACTCCCCGGCCGCGAGGCAGGCGCAAGACCTGAGGAGCGCCAAACGGGCGTGATGTGACTGTTCACCTGAAAAGCAGGAGAATCCGACATGACCGCTATCCGTGAGCCCGCCGACCTGCCTGCCCTCCGTGCCGAAATGGTGACATTGTTCGGCGAGGACGGTCCGCGCGAAGCCGCCTGAGCCCGCCGCGGTGGTCCCGCCGAGGTCATCGTCGAGCCCGGTCAGGTTCGTCATGGGCAAACCGCGATTGGTTGGTTCCGGCCGCGATGGGACGATGACCGCCCGGCCCCGGATCAGCGGGTGACGCGCCCGGGTGGGACGTGCCCGGCCGTCCGGTGGTTGCGCGGCCGTGAGCCGGCGCGTCTCGGCGTGGGCATGGGACTCGCGCCGCTGCTGTCCGCCTGTAAGGCGGATGTGTTGGACCCCGCCGGTCCGATCGGGCTGGCCGAGAAGACCATCCTGATCGATTCAGTCGCCATCATGCTGGCGATCGTCGTCCCGACCATTGCCGCCATCGCCGGGTTCGCCTGGTGGTTTCGCGCCTCCAACACGCGCGCCACCTATTTGCCGTACTGGGCTTATTCCGGGCGCATCGAGATGATCGTCTGGGGCATTCCCGCGCTGGTCATCATCCTTTTGGGCGGTGTCGCCTGGATCGGCTCGCACCAGTTGGATCCGGCCGAACCGTTGGTGTCGGATACGCCGCCGCTGGAGGTTCAGGCGGTGTCGCTCGATTGGAAATGGCTGTTCATCTATCCGGCGCAGGGCATCGCGACCGTCAACCAGTTGGTGATGCCGGCCGGCGTGCCGGTACATTTCACGTTGACGTCCGGCAGCGTGATGAACGCGTTCTTCATTCCGCGCCTCGGCAGCATGATCTACACGATGAACGGCATGACGACGCAACTGAACCTGCGCGCCGACGCGGCGGGCGTGTTCCGCGGCCAGTCGAGCCATTTCAGCGGCGACGGCTTCTCCGACATGCATTTCGACGCGCGCGCCGTGCCGGCGGCGCAATTCGCCGCGTGGATCGAGGCGGCGCGCGGCACCGGGCCGGTTCTGGATGCCAACAGCTACGCGGCCGTGGCGAAACAAACGACGGCGCCGGAGCCGATCACCATGCGGTTGCTCGATCCGGATCTGTTCCAGAAGATCGTCACCCGCGCGCTACCCCCTGGGCCGGGGCCGGTCGCTGGACGGCCGGACGCCAGCGTCCCCTCTCGTTCGGAGCGTTGAGCATGCTGGGGAAACTCTCCTGGTCCGCCATCCCGTTCGATCAGCCGATCCCGATGGTCGCGTCAGGTGTGGTCGCGGTGGCGATCCTCGGCGTGCTGGCCGGGGTTTTTCTGAAAGGCTGGTTTCCGTATCTGTGGCGGCAGTGGATTACCAGCGTCGATCACAAGCGCATCGGCGTCATGTACGTCGTGCTGGCGATGGTGATGCTGCTGCGCGGTTTCGCCGACGCGATCATGATGCGCGCGCAACAAGCCTTCGCGTTCCAGTCGCAAGGCTACCTGCCGCCCGAGCACTACGATCAGATATTCTCCGCGCACGGGACGATGATGATCTTCTTCGTCGCCATGCCGTTCATGATCGGGCTGATGAATTTCGTCGTGCCCCTGCAACTCGGCGCCCGTGACGTGGCGTTTCCGACGTTGAATTCGGTCGGCTTCTGGCTGACCGCGACCGGCGCGCTGCTGGTCAATATTTCGCTGGTGGTCGGAGAGTTCGCGCGCACCGGCTGGCTGCCGTATCCGCCGTTGTCGGAGATCGCTTACTCGCCCGGCGTCGGCGTCGATTATTATTTGTGGGCGCTGGAGATCTCCGGCGCCGGAACGTTGCTGTCGGGCATCAACCTCGTCACCACGGTACTGAAGATCCACGCGCCGGGGATGACGTATCTACGAATGCCGATGTTCTGCTGGACCGCGCTGGCGGCCAATCTGCTGATCGTCGCGGCGTTCCCGATCCTGACGGCGACGTTGGCGATGCTGTTGCTGGATCGTTACCTCGGCTTTCATTTCTTCACCAACGAAGCCGGCGGCAACGTCATGATGTTCATGAACCTGATCTGGGCGTGGGGACATCCCGAGGTTTACATTCTGGTGTTGCCCGCGTTCGGCGTGTTCTCCGAGGTGATTTCGACGTTCTCGCGCAAGCCGTTGTTCGGCTACCGGTCGATGGTGATGGCGACGATGGCGATTTGCATTCTGTCGTTCACGGTGTGGCTGCATCATTTTTTCACCATGGGCGCCGGCGCCGACGTCAACGCGATTTTCGGTATCGCTTCGATGATCATCGCGGTGCCGACGGGCGTGAAGGTGTTCAACTGGCTGTTCACCATGTACGGCGGACGGGTGGTGTACTCCACGGCGATGTTGTGGTCTCTGGGCTTTATGGTCACGTTCCTGATCGGCGGCATGACGGGGGTGCTGCTGGCCGTGCCTCCGGCGGATTTCGTATTGCATAACAGCCTTTTCCTGGTGGCGCATTTCCATAACGTGATCATTGGCGGGGTGCTGTTCGGGGGGTTCGCCGGGTATAATTACTGGTTTCCGAAGGCGTTCGGATTCCGGCTGCATGACGGTCTGGGCCGGGCATCGTTCTGGTGCTGGATCGTTGGCTTTTACGTGGCGTTCATGCCGCTTTACGTGCTCGGACTGATGGGCATGACGCGGCGCATGCAGCATTACGACGTGCCCGAGTGGCGGCCGTGGCTGCTGGTCGCCGCTGTCGGCGCGGTGATCATTCTGGCGGGGATCGTGTTGCAGATCGCGCAACTCGTGGTCAGCATCCGGCGGCGGGAGGCATTGCGCGACACGACCGGCGATCCGTGGGACGGACGGTCTTTGGAATGGGCCACGGCGTCGCCGCCGCCGGCGTTCAATTTCGCCGTGCTGCCGCGGATCGAGGGAAGGGATGCTTATTGGGTCATCAAACGGCGCGCCCGTGAGCAGCCAGGGGGTGGTACCCCGGAGACAGGGTATGCCGACATCGAGATGCCGCGGAACAGTCCGACCGGATTTATCTGCGCCTTCTTCGCCACCATCATGGGGTTCGCGCTGATCTGGCACATCTGGTGGATGGTGGCGTTGGCCTTTGCCGGCGCCTACGCGACGTTCGTGATGTTTGCGTGGCGCGACCGGGATGAGGACATCATTCCGGCTGAGCTCGTGGCGCGGATCGACCGCGCCTATCTCGCCGCGCGCGGTGCCGCGGGGAGCCTGCCATGAGCGGTGCGCGGGCCGCCGCGGGGTTCGAGGATCCCGATCGTGCCGGGCCCGCTGGCGGGTCGGGACAGCACCAGCCGGCGGCGGAACGCGCGGCGGGCGGATTGTTATCGAAGCGCATCGTCGTCGGGTACGGGTTCTGGATTTTCCTGCTCAGCGACATCGTGATGTTTTCCGCGTTCTTCGCGACCTACGCGGTGTTGGTCGATGAAACCGCGGGCGGTCCGAGTGGGCGGGATCTGTTCAACCTGACCAATGTCGCGATCGAGACGGCCTGTTTGCTGGCGTCCAGTTTCACCTGTGGTCTGGCCAGCATCGCCGCGCGGACGCGAGACGCGCCGTGGTTTCATCTGGCGATGGCGGTCACGTTCGTGCTGGGTGTCGCGTTCGTGAGCCTCGAGGCGCGCGAATTCGCCGGCATGGTCGCGCGCGGAGCGGGTCCGACTCGCAGCGCGTTCCTGTCGGCGTTCTTCACGCTGGTGGGCTGTCACGGATTGCACGTCAGCGCCGGGTTGCTGTGGCTGCTGACCATGATGGCGCAGGTGTTCGCGAAGGGATTCCGGGCCGATATCCTGCGGCGGATCCTGTGTTTCAGCCTGTTCTGGCACGCGTTGGATATTATCTGGGTGGCGCTGTTCACGGTCGTGTACTTAATGGGAGCCGGGCAATGAGCGAGGCTGATCTTCCGGTTGACGCCGATACCGCGCCTGGCGATGAGCGGAATGAAAGTCTCACGACGTATCTGGCCGGGCTTGGTCTCGCGGCGTTGCTGACGGCGGTGTCGTTCTTTATCTCCGGCACGACGTTGGTCTGGGGTCCCAGCATTCCGGTCGCGCTGGCGGTGCTGGCGATCTCTCAGATGGGCGTGCATTTGGTGTTCTTTCTGCACATCACCACGGGGCCGGACAACGTCAACAACGTGCTGGCGCTGGCGTTTGGAGTGCTGATCGTGGTGTTGCTGATCGGCGGCTCGCTGTGGATCATGGCACATTTGAATCACAACATGATGCCGACGGATCAGTTGATGCGAATGCAGCGGTGAGCGCGCGATGATTGGCGCGATTCGGGGGCGCCCCTATCGTTCCGCTTTGTCGATCTTCTCCAGCTTAATGACAACGCGCCGGTTTCTTGCCTGGTTCTCCGGAATGACCGTTCCGTCGGCATTTCGGTTGGGCGCGATCGGATAGGTATCCGCGTACCCGGCGGCGGAGAGCTTTCGTGGCGAAAGACCCAACTCCAGAAAGAACCGTACCACGGCGGATGCGCGCGCGGTCGACAGCTCCCAGTTGGACTGGAACAGTGGCGTATTGATCGGCATGTCGTCGGTGTGGCCTTCGATCGATATATGATACGCGGCGAAGGCGTCGGATTTCAGGGTCTCCGCCACATCGCGCAGGATCGCTTTCCCGGGCCCGCTGAGCACAGCGTGGCCGCTGGCGAAGAATGCGTTGCTGCTGATCTGGACGGTCGTGATGCGGTCGCCGTGCTGCTCGATCACGGCGGAGCCCAGAGATCGCATGTGTTCGACGACGGGAGGCAGGGTGGCCGTGGCGTTGTCAGCGTGTTGCGAGTTCGGAATAAACGCGCGAGGCTCCGGCGCGGCGGCGTCCACGAAACGTGTCGGCGCGACGGGCGCCACGTCAGCGCGATCGGTGATGGAGTCGAGCGCGGCCCGTTCGGCCGGGGCACGAAAGCGCTCCGGCATCGCCGGGAGCGCGTCCGGCGTATCGACGATCATTGCGGGAACGGAGGGCTCCGGCGCGGTTTGCTCGACCGCGCGTCGCGCGGGCGGCGGGAACGGGGGATGACCGCCGAAGATATCCTCCGTCGCCGCGACATGCTTGACCGGGGGCGCGACCGGGGGCGCCGCGTCCCAGGCCAGCATGTGTCCGCTGGTCCTGATCGAAAGAATGACCACGAACAGACATAGCAACAGCGTGATCGTGTCGGCGTAGGTGATCAGCCAGTCGTCGGTGTGGCGGCCCAGATCGCGCCGAAGATGCTGATGCAATCTCATGATCCCACGCTTTCCAGAACTTCGGCCAGGCGGCGGCGGGCCTGGCTCGCCTGCGCCAGCGGCGCGGTCTCCACACCCGGAAACGTCGGCGCGCCGGAGCCGCCAAGAGCGTCGAAGTAATCGTGTTGGCCGGGTGCGAGGAACCCATTCAATCGGTCCTGGACGTGGGACGCCGTCTCGCCGCGGGCCAGCATCACCATGCCTTCGATGACGAGGCCGTGGCGGCGCTGACGGAAGTCAAGCTCCTGCTGCAGCCGCGCCGCCGCCGGCATGTAGACCATGCGCGCCGATACGACTCCGTAAAGGGTCGACAGGAACGCCACGGCCAGGGTCGAGCCGGTGCTGGCGATATTGTCGTTCAATTCGCACAACATGGCGATCATGCCGACCAGCGTGCCGATCATCCCGAAGGCGGGCGCGTGACTGGTCATCGCGCGCAGCACGTCGACCGGGACGCAGCCATGATCGTAGCTCGCGTCCGCCGCCGTCTCCAGCATCGCGCGGACGTCGTCGGGGCGGTACTCGCTCAACACCATGTTGAGGCCGTAATTAAGCAACGGAAGTCGCACGGCGCTCGCGTCGAGGCTGGCGCGCAGTCCACTCAGTCCTCCGGTTTTGCTCAGGCGCACCCAGTGCAGGATCTCGTTCATGTCGCGGGTCAGATCGTGGCGCGTGGCGCGTGGCTGGCGCAGCATCGCGGGGATGGCGCGCAAGGCCTTCAACACGTCGTTGCTCTGAAAGCTCATGAACGCTGTCGCGATCACGCCACCGACGACGATGACCAGACCGGCGAGGCTGAACAGCACCAGGAAGCCGTGCGCGCCGAACGCGATCGGTGTCAGCATGATGATCGAGCCGAACGCCGCGCCGGTGACGGGGCCTTTCGCGTATGGCTGGGAGGATGGGTCGGAGATCGTCCGCATGGCGGGGTCTTTCGGTTGGTGCGCCCTGCACACAGCAACCGCCGTGCCATTCGTCAGTCCGACATCGATTGAGCATTCGCCTGGGCCGCGGA
>Ga0182030_10023744_pt1 | contig 11312 bp, 8 predicted proteins | sample 812S3MmetaG_FD_121299 | JGI IMG/M metagenome (GOLD analysis project Ga0182030, IMG submission 121299) | Permafrost microbial communities from Stordalen Mire, Sweden - 812S3M metaG (Illumina Assembly) | ecosystem: Environmental > Terrestrial > Soil > Wetlands > Permafrost | place: Sweden...
AAAATGAGCCCCGAGCACAGTACTACGAGCCACAAGTCTTCCCCAAAATCAAAGGCACCCGCGATGAAGCCCGCGATGCGCTCAAAAAATCCCTGTCAAAAAGCTAGTGGCATTGGGTTTGGATCACCACGTCGTAATCTTTGAATTTTGGACGCCATTGCTCCCAACCATTCGTGGCGCCGGGCGGCGGCGTGGTGGAAACAGTCACCTCGAACAAGCCGGTGGGTTCAAGGATGCCCCGCAGCAGGGCGGTGTTCTGTTTCCAGTTGTGGTTGCTGAAACCGTCCACGATGAGGACTTTGATTTTGGCGGCTGGCTCCTGCGCAGGCGTAATCGCTGGCAAAGTCAGAACCATCATCGTCAGCAGTGTGGCAAACATTTTCATAGACGTAAGCGTAACTTCTCCATTGGGCCATTGCGAAACGATGACGTCAACTATGAAAGCCGCGCCGAAAATGTCCGCTGTACGCACCCCTTTTCAGGGGGCCTTTGACGGATTGCTCTGCGTCCCGGCCTGGCAAGAACCCGCAATCAGCAAGGCGGGATCAGGAATTCAGAAAACCCACTCTGCGCCTTTCCCAATTCGCCGTCCGCCGCGAACTGCGCCGCTGCTTTGAGCGTTTCGCGCAGGACCCGGCCGTCCGCCGATTTTGGAAGCGACGCATGAAAATGGATGCGCACCGGCACCTTGTGGGGTTGCAGGAAAGCGCGGCAGTAAGTCTTGAGGTCCCTCTCGCTCAGCAGGGTGCCCCGCGCCGTCGGGGCCACGAACGCGTGCAGCGCCGTTTCGAGCTTGCCGTTGGCTTCCAACAACCCCGTCACCGCGCATTCCGCCACGCCGTCATGCCGCCGCAGCACGGCTTCAATCTCGGCCGGGTTGACTTTCTGGCCGCGGATCTGGAGCGTCTCTTCCGTGCGCTCCAGCAGGGTGACACCCCCGTGCTCGTCGGCCACCGCCCTGTCCCCGTTGCAATAGCCGTGCAGGTTCAGCATCGCCATTTCGTGTTCCGACTGGCCCCAAAAGCCCTTCATCAATCCGGGACCATTCAACATAACCCGGCCCGCATGGCCCGCCGGCACGTGGCGCCCGTATTCGTCCACGACGCGCAATTTCAGGGTTGGGGCCGTCCGGCAGACCCCATTCTCCGAACCGCCCGGCCCGAAAAAGCCGCAGTGCGCTTCGGTGAGGTTGCGGCTCCGGTGAATCATTGTGCGCGGCAGGAGGCGGCGCAAGGACTCGATATTCTTCTCTTCCAGAGGCCCCGCGGCGATCTGGACATGGCGCAACGTGCCGGCGAGTTTCTGCAAGGCGGCCGAAAACTTCTCCAGCAGCGGCTTCACTTGATCGGGCCGTAGGGTCAGCGCCGTGGGAAGCTGGCCTTTCATCGCCTTCACTGCCCCGTCAAGGTCCGAAGCCAGGAGAATCCGCGCCCCGGCCAGGACGCCGGCGAGCATTTGCCGCAGAGCTAGGCTCTCATGGAGCGGCACTGGAAGAACAAGGATGTCTTGTTGGGTCAGTGCGAGGTATTCGTCCGTGAACGCCGCGCCGGACAGCCAGTTCTTGTGGGTATTCATCACCCCCCTGGCGCGTTCGGAGTCCCCGCCAATGTTGTAGGTCAGCGTCGCCACCTCGTCCGGGCTTGCGCTGTTGAAGCGGAGCAGCACCGGGCTGGTGTTGTTTTCCAGCGCCGTGTCCAGCGAGTCCACCCGCACACCTTCCAAGCCGGACAGCCTGAAAGTCCGGCCTTTAACATACACTACAAGCACTTTCCGCAATCCGTGACGCCGCGCGTCCAGACGTTCCGCAACCGACCGGTCCACGATCAGCGCCTGCGGTGTGCAATCCTGCAACAGGCTGCAAAGGCTCTTGTCATGGATCGAAGGGTCTTCCGCCACGACGATCGCGCCGGCCTTCCACACCGCAAAACACGCGGCGACAAATTCCAGCGAGTTGGGCAGCAGGATCACCACCCGGTCCCCCGGCACCACCCCGCGTCCCAGGAGGCTGTCAGCCAGAAGGTTGGAAGCCCTGTCCAAATCGGCATAAGAAGCCTCCGCCCCGCCGCAGCCAACAGCGCGACGAACCTCCGATTCGGCCGCCGCACGCCGGAGGATGTCCGGCAGCAGGGTCGGTTTGATTTCGTCGCGCATCGGGTGTTCGGAGGGCTTGACGCGGTATTCGTGCTCGTGCAGGAAATCCTGAATGTCGGCCTGCAAGAATCTCCATCCCTTGCCGACTTTCATGCCGCGAATCCGGCCTCTTCGGGCATAGCGGTAGAGAGTATCCAGCTTGATGCCCAAGGCATCGGCCACCTCCTCCGCGCGACACAGTTCAATATTCATAACGCATCTCGTCTCCCGCACTTGACCCCGCCCCAAACTTTTTCTCGGGTTCTCTTTCTGTCTTTACAGTGCTCTTTCATAGGGATGCAGCAGAGATTGAGCCAACATCCAGAGCGCATCCGAACGTCTCCGTTGTCATTGATGTAAGTGATTGTGCTATAACGACTTATAACTCATGTTCCATTCTCGAAAAACTCCTGTAACAAATCCAGGAATGTTGAAAAGTGTAACGAATTCCGACAACACCTGGCTTCCTGCCATGAGTTTTGTGTCGTAAGAGGCTACATCGCAATGGTTTGCAACTTGCTTTCTTAAAGTGTAATGTTTTGCCTCACATTTTTGTATCGTTTTACGGCGGCAGAAGATGGAATGTGTTCCAAACGATGATTTGTTTTGTCACAGGCGCCTCGGGGTTTATCGGAGGCAATTTGGTGCGCGAATTGGCCGCCCGCGGCCATCGCGTCAAGGCCTTGCTGCGCCCAGGCGGTGACACACGCGGCCTGGAAGGCGCGCAATACGAGGCGGTTCCGGGCGACCTGGGGCGGCGCGACTTGCTTGAGAAAGCGATGCGCGGGTGCGACTGGTGCTTTCACACCGCCGCCAGCTACCACTTGTGGCTGCGAGATTATGCGCCCATGTACGCGGCCAACGTCGAAGGCACCCGCAACGTCATCCAGGCCGCCGCCGACGCCGGTTGCCGGCGCATTGTCTATACCAGCACCGTCGGTTGCATCGGCCTGCCGCGCCTGACCGGCGGCAAACTGGTTCCCTCCGACGAAGCCGCGCCCGTCTCCGGCGCACAGATGAGCAACCACTATAAGCGGTCCAAATGGCAGGCCGAAGAAGTGGCCCGCCACCTGGCCGCACGGGGCGCACCGGTTGTCATCGTCAATCCCAGCGCCCCCATCGGCCCGCGCGATGTCAAACCGACCCCGACCGGCAAGACCATTCTGGACTTCTTGGACCGCAAGATGCCGGGCTATGTGGAAACCGGTTTAAACTGGGTGCATGTCCACGACGTGGCGGCCGGGCATATTCTGGCGGCCGAAAAAGGGCGGCTTGGCGAACGCTACATCTTGGGAAACGCCGACGGCAACTGGACCTTGCGCGAAACCTTCGCCGTGCTTGAGGAACTCAGCGGCGTGCCCGCCCCCAAATTCCGCGTGCCCTACGCCCTCGCGTTGCTGGCGGCCTACGGGAACGAGGCCCTCTCCGCCCTCACCGGCAACGAACCCAGGGCGCCATTGGCCGGGGTGCGCATGGCCAAATACAAAATGTTCTTCAACCCCGCCAAGGCAATTCGCGAGCTGGGCATGCCCCAAACCCCGCCGCGCCAGGCCTTTGCCGACGCCATCGCATGGTTCCGCGGCGGCTTTCTCGAGCGCAAGGACAACTGAGCGCCGTTCGAGGAACCAGTTTGAAACCAACACCATAGGATTTGCCAATCCCGTCGCCCCGCGTAGCGGGGAGAGGGCCAGGGAGAGGGGTTCGTCCCCTCCAACGGTCGCAGTGCCAAAATGCGCCCGCCGTTCGACACCGGTGAATACCATCCTTGTCAAGTTCGTCAAACCTGTTCAAACTGGAATCTCACCCATCATGAAACAAAATACTTTTATTCTCTCCCTCGCCGTTCTGTGCGCTCTCGGCATGGCCGCGTTCACTGTCTCCCGCGCCGCCGTTGAACCCGCTCCTCCCGCCACAACATTCCAATATGCCACCATCGAATGCGTGGGCCCGGCAGGGGGGCCGGTGAAAGTCCACGTCGTCCGGCCCGATGGCAAAGTGGAGTTCTTCGACGACCGGCTGGTCCCCGGCAAAGTCCCCGAAGGCTGCACGCAACGCGCCTATTTTATGAATGTCGTCATGAATATCCTGGCCAAGGAAGGATACGAATTCGCCGGCATGCAACATTACGACGTCGGCATGCCTGAGAATGAAATCGTGATGAAACGGGCCGAGCGCCACTAAACTGCGGGTTAAATCCCGCTTGCTTTGCGCCCCGCCCATCTTAACTTCGCTGCATGTCAAAATCGTTGACCCTCTCCCCGCCGTCCGACGCGCCCGCCGCCTCGGACGCCGCCTCCATTTCCCTCTGTTCCGCCGATTCCTTCATTCACCGCCATATCGGCCCCGGCTCGGATGAAGAGGCCAAGATGCTCAACGGCCTGGGCTTTCCCTCCCTCGATGCCTTCATCGCCCAGGTCGTTCCCCCGCATATCCGCCTCGCCGGCCCGCTGCGCCTGCCGGAAGGCCGCAGCGAACAGGCCGTCCTCGCCGAACTGCGCGCCATCGCCGGACAAAACCAGGTCTTCCGTTCCTTCATTGGCATGGGCTATTCCGATTGCGTCACCCCTCCGGTCATCCAGCGCAACATCCTGGAAAATCCCGGCTGGTACACCGCCTACACGCCGTATCAGGCCGAGATTTCCCAGGGCCGCCTCGAAGCCCTTTTCAATTTCCAGACCCTCGTCAGCGACCTCACTGCCCTGCCCATCGCCAATGCCTCCCTGCTCGACGAAGCCACCGCCGCCGCCGAAGCCATGCGCCTCTGCCACAATTCCAAACCGGAGCGCGCCGCCTTCTTCATCTCGCAACTGTGCCATCCGCAAACCATTGAAGTCGTCCGCACCCGCGCCCGCCCGCTCGGCATCGAAATCACCGTCGGCGATCACCAGACCTTCCGGTTCAACGACAAATTCTTCGGCGCGCTCGTGCAATATCCCGCTACGGATGGCGCGATTTTCGATTACGAAAACTTCGCCAGCCAGGCCCACGCCGCTGGCGCTTTGCTCGTCGTCGCGGCCGACCTTCTGGCCCTGGCCCTCCTGCGCCCGCCGGGCGAATTTGGCGCCGACGTGGCGGTCGGCAGCGCGCAGCGTTTTGGCGTTCCCCTCGGCTACGGCGGCCCTCATGCCGGGTATCTTGCCGCGACCGACGCCTGCAAACGCCTCATCCCCGGACGCCTCGTCGGCCAATCCAAGGACGCCCAGGGCCGCCCCGCCCTGCGTCTGGCCCTCCAAACCCGCGAGCAGCACATTCGCCGCGAAAAAGCCACCAGCAACGTCTGCACCGCCCAGGCACTTCCCGCCGTTATGGCCTCCATGTTCGCCGTTTACCACGGGCCGGACGGCCTGGCCGCAATCGCCCGCCGCATTCATCGCTTCACAGCCATCCTCGCCAAAGGACTCGCCCAACTCGGATTGCAAACCGGTCCTTCCGGCGGCGCGCCGTTCTTCGATACCCTCAAAGTCGGCCTCGGCGAAGGCCGCGCCGCCGATCTCATCAAAGCCGCCGAAGCGCGCCGCATGAATTTTCGTGTGTTTGACACTCACGCCGTCGGCATCTCCCTCGATGAAACCACCACAGAAAACGACCTCGCCGCCATCCTGGCCGTCTTCAACGCCGGCAAGCCCCCCGCCTTTTCCATCACGGACCTGGCCGCCGGCGCTGCGTCCGCCTTCCCCGCTCCCCTGGCGCGCGCCACCCCGTTCTTGCGCCAGCCGGTGTTCAACTTATTTCATTCCGAAACAGAAATGCTGCGCTACATGCGCCGTCTGGAAGCCCGCGATTTGTCGTTGACAACCTCCATGATTCCGCTCGGCTCCTGCACCATGAAGCTCAACGGCACGGCGGAAATGCTCCCCGTTTCCTGGCCCGAACTGGCCCGGCTCCATCCCGCCGCCCCCGTCCGCCAGACCCGAGGCTGGCAGGCCCTTTTCCGCCAGCTCGAGGACTGGCTCGCCGAAATCACAGGCTTTGCCGCCGTTTCACTCCAGCCCAATTCCGGCGCCCAGGGCGAATACGCCGGCCTCCTCGTCATCCGCAAATACCATGAAACCTGCGGCCAGGCCGCCCGCAACGTCTGCCTCATTCCAACCTCCGCCCACGGCACCAACCCCGCCAGCGCCGCCCTCGCCGGCTTGAAAATCGTCCCCGTCGCCTGCAACGCCCAGGGCGACATTGACCTCTCCGATTTGCGCGCCAAGACCCAGGCCCACGCCGCCGATCTTGCCGCCCTCATGGTCACCTATCCCTCCACACACGGCGTTTTCGAGGAAGGCATCACCGAAATTTGCAAAATCGTCCACGACTGCGGCGGCCAGGTCTATATGGACGGCGCGAACATGAACGCCCAGGTCGGCCTCTGCCGCCCCGCCGAAATCGGCGCGGACGTCTGCCATATCAACCTTCACAAGACCTTCTGCATCCCTCACGGCGGCGGCGGTCCGGGCATGGGGCCGATTTGCGTTGCCGAACACCTCGTCGAATTCCTCCCCGGCCACCCCCTCGTCAATCTCGGCGGCGAAGACCCCATCGGCCCCGTCTCCGCCGCGCCCTGGGGCAGCGCCGGCGTTCTGATGATCCCGTGGGCCTACATCGCCCTCATGGGCGCGTCCGGCCTGGCGCGGGCAACAAAGTTCGCCATCCTCAACGCCAACCACATCGCCCGCCGCCTCGACCCCTTTTTCCCGGTCCTCTACCGCGGCAAAAACGGCCTCGTCGCCCACGAATGCATTGTTGACTTCCGCCGCTTCAAAACCGTAACCGTTGAAGACGCCGCCAAGCGCCTCATGGACTATGGCTTCCACGCCCCCACCATTTCCTTCCCCGTCGCCGGCACAATGATGATCGAGCCGACCGAGAGCGAATCCCTGGAGGAACTCGACCGTTTCTGCAACGCCCTCATTGCCATTCACGGCGAAATTCAGGCCATAGAATCCGGCCACGCCGACCCGCAAAACAACCTCCTCAAAAACGCCCCCCACACCGCCGAAGCCGTCATCAGCAACCATTGGGACCGTCCTTACCCCCGCGAGCAGGCCGCCTATCCCGCCCCCTGGACCCGCCTCCACAAATTCTGGCCCGCCGTCGCCCGCGTGGATGGTGTCTATGGCGACCGCAACTTCGTATGCTCCTGCCAATAGCCCGATGTAGCGTCGAGCCTCCGGCTCGACACCGGCACAAGGCGCCGGCACCGCAACAACTGTCTGCCAGGGCGGATCTCACCTTTGTCGAGAAAGACTGCTTGGAGCCGGTGCTCTAATTATTGGTCCTCTTGGACCTATTTGTCCTATTTTTCCAAGATGCCTTTGAGCCGAGAGGTAAGCTCGACAAAGGAGAGATGCAACCCTCAAGCCAGCCCTCGCGTGAGGGAGGTTGACATCCGCTTCTTTGTGTTACATTGGTATCACCATGAAGACCGCGACTGTCAGTGATCTGCGAAATGATTTCCCCCGCCTTTCCAAGTGGCTGGAAAAAGGTGAGACCATTCAACTTCTGAAGCGCGGCAAGCCCTTCGCCCGCGTTGTCCCGGAGCCGAAGCCCGGCAGCCTCCTGGGTTCCGGCCGCGGCACGGCAGTCATTCATGGCGAATTTGATGCTCTCATAGACGAAGGAATAAAGAGCGGACATTTCCCGCTGACCGATTCAGTTTGGAAGGGAATCCGCCAACGAGGGACAAAGCTCGCGCGGAAGACGGGCAGAGGGTAGAAGAAAGTGCGTATCAGCGCGAGGGCGCACAGTGACCTTGATTGCATTCATGCTGGAATGCGAATAATAATATGAAAGCGAGAGGATTATCTTCACGAATGGGAGCGCTAATTCAACTTTTTTCCGTTACTGCGAACTTCCCACTGCTCACCGCCGATGCAGGTCCGCTGAACGTTGGCAGCGGTGAGCCAGGCCTTCATATTATGTACACATCGAAAGACCGATATGTCGTTTATCTCGATGAGCCTGGTACCGTGGGGTCCTTTCTCATCGGTGGATATGATAAGCGCCAAATTCAGGTGGTCATAGACCGGAACTTCGGACTCAAAGAAATACTCCGGACCCGTTCATGGGGATCGCACGACATGCCGGAACAACTTTACCCTTATGACGAACAAACGGCTTTCACCTGCGATTTAGGAATGGGGTGGAGTCCGGATGGCAAAACCTGGAATTATTGGCCTCGTAAAACCAGGGTTTTCTCCACAAACGCGGATGGCCTTTTGATATCGGATGACGTTTACGCGCTGGCTTGCAGTCGCTATGGTCTAACCACGAACCAGTTATACCTTGGGAAGATAGGAACAAACATTTACTATTGGGAAACACGAAATCCAGCAAAGGTCTATTACCGTGGTGTCGTGCAAGCGGGCGCTACGAACTACCTCGAACTTCCGAAACGCGTCGTTGATTTGCTTGGAGTAACGAAGGCCATCCATAAGGGTAAGGATATTGGATTCATGGCATTTGAGAAGTCCCCAGGCATTTTCCATTATGCGCCCTATACTTTCGATCTGATCGAAGTCTCATTCAAGGACACAAAGCGCGTGAGTGGAAAACAATGACCGGCTTGGAAAAGCAACACGTTTCCAAGCAGAGCGCCGCGATTCTTGCGCGCGCTGATTTCACGCGGTCGCCAAAACCGGATCCGTCAAAAAATGAAGGCGAACGGATTGCGGCGCTTTGTCCCCGCCAAAGTGGCAATGAACGGCTTCCTTGATCATGGCCTGGAGTTCATCCAGGTCCTTGCCCTGCGTCACTATGCCTCCTCCCGCGTCGGGAGCGTCCCATGACGCGGACAGCCATCCGCTTTCCTCACACCGTTCCACGTTGAAGATAATCTCGGTCACAGCCGTGAAACTACGGCGTCTTTCCCCCATCCGCAAGCCGGTTTCTTCCATGCCACACTCCTTGCCGGGGACCGCTCCAAGGAGCGCCCGTAATAAATCCGCTCCCGTGACAGTTGACTCCGCAACAGAGTGGGGCGACAATTAGCCCATGAAAAGTGCCGCGTTGGAAATCAGCGTTAATCGGTGGCCTTACGCCTTGGAAGTTCAGGCTTCCCAAAATGGCCTGCTTCTCCGTCCCCGGCGCAAGCCGCGCGCCGGTTGGAGCGCGGCATTCAGTCGTTCCCGTCCCAATACTGACAACCTCGCGCCCTTCCGTCAGTTGTCAAACAAATTTGATTCCGAGGAGTGGGAGTGGTGATCGGGCGGTTTTCCATCTTCCTGGCCAAATTGGACCCTGTGACGGGAGCCGAAACGGCAAAGACCCGGCCCTGCCTCGTTATGGGTGAACTGTTTGCTCCCTGAAACATCGGCCGCGAAGGTGCTTTTGCAAAAGTTTCTCTGGACACAGCTTAGAATCTATGTCATTCTATCCTCCGAAGGCCAATTCCATACGCCTTCGCGACGGAATGGACGCAACAGGAACAATGTGGCCAGGAGGCTCAATGATGGCACTTTTCGGAAGCAGCGCGCGGTCGCAGGGGGCGGATAAGCCGAACGGCTTGCCCTTGCGGAACTCAATGCAGCGTTGGAGTAATGGAGCAATGCGGCAATGGTCAAATTTAGCCACCCATCTGTCCGCCGTCCTGGCCTCCGTCCTGGCCTCCGTAGCTTTAGCGAAGGAGGCAGCTTTAGCGAAGGCGGAAGCCTTTGCGAACGCGGATCACTTCAGCCCAACCGTCCACCACGTCCACCGTGTCCACCAAGTCCAGTAAGTCCAATCAAGCCTAATCAAGCCATTTTATGCGCCAAATCACCTTTCCCTTCCTGAATCCAGCGAAGCATTGGAGCAATGGCGCATTGGGGTGCTGGTCAAAATTAGCCACCCACCCCCCTTCACCTTGTCGCGCCGAAGCCTCGGCGAAGGCGGATCCATCACTCCAGTCCCCTGTGGATCAAGCCCAATAAAGCCTAATCAAGCCTAATCAAGCTACTTTCCCATGCTTCGACACGACTACCAACCCCAAAACTGCGAAATTTCGCAACTGCCAACTGCCGGGCTCAGTCCGATCCGACCAATCCGACCGATCCGTCCCGATCAGGCAATCCACATTCCGCCACGCCCTCCTTCACCAGGCTTTCGTAGGGTGGACAATCCGAATTCCGCAATCCGAAATCCGCAATAACCAGTTCCCAACCCAACCGCCCGAAAACCCAACGCACCGCGCCGCTTCGGCGTTGATTGTCCTCGATCATGGCTTACAATGGAATCATGCGAACTGAATCACTGCAGTTTTTGGAACGTCTCGTCAACACACCCAGCCCCTCCGGCCATGAGGCGCGCGGCCAGCGGGTCTGGCTCGATTACGCGGCTCCCTTCGCGGACGAGACCTTCACCGACGCCTACGGCAACGCCGTCGCCGTCCTGAACAAGGGCGGCTCACCCCGCCTCATGCTCGCGGCGCACGCGGATGAGATTTCGATGGTTGTCAATTATATTTCCGACGAGGGTTTCATTTATGTCCGCAAGCTCGGCGGCGTGGACCCGGCCATCTCCAAGGCCCAGCGCATTGTCATCCACTCGCGCGGCGGGCCGGTGCGCGGAGTCGTCGGCAATGTGGCCCCGCATTTGATGAAAGGCGAAGCCGACAGCAAGCCGCCCAAAATCCACGAACTGTTTATTGACATCGGCGCGGGAAACCGGCGGGCGGCGGAAAAGCTAGTGCGGGTGGGCGATCCCATCACGCTCACCGATACCTTCGAGTTGTTGCGCAATGATCTGGCCGTGGGGCGGGCCTTCGACAACCGCATCGGCACTTTCGCCGTCGCCGAAGCCTTGCGCCTGGCGCACGAAGGCAGGGGAAAGCTCAAGGCGGAGATTTTGGCCGTGTCCAATATCATGGAGGAAGTCGGCTTGCTGGGCGCGCGCCAGATCGCTTACGCGCTCAAGCCCGACGTGGCGCTGGTGGTGGACGTGACGCACGCAACGGATTATCCCACCGTCAGCCAGCAGCGGCACGGCGATGTCAGATTAGGGCGCGGCCCGACGCTCACGCACGGCGTCTGCAATCATCCCGAAGTGGTTGCGCGCCTGGAAGCGGTGGCGCGCGGGCAGAAAATCAAGCTCCAACACGAGGCCACTTCCAACTCAAGCGGCACCGACACGGACGTGATTTTCTGGACGCGGGGCGGCATCCCCTGCGGGCTGATCAGCCTGCCCGACCGCTACATGCACTCCCCGGTGGAGATGAT
>Ga0182030_10023746_pt1 | contig 11312 bp, 12 predicted proteins | sample 812S3MmetaG_FD_121299 | JGI IMG/M metagenome (GOLD analysis project Ga0182030, IMG submission 121299) | Permafrost microbial communities from Stordalen Mire, Sweden - 812S3M metaG (Illumina Assembly) | ecosystem: Environmental > Terrestrial > Soil > Wetlands > Permafrost | place: Sweden...
CCATCGTCGATGCCCCGGCGCGTCGCCTGGACGCCGGCACCGTGATGCGCGCGCGCGGCACCATCGATCACATCCAGGCTGTCCGCCTCATCGGGGCGTCGGACACGGCGCGTGTCGCCACGTGGGACGAAGCCGCCGTCGAGCGAGCGTTTCGCACCTGCCCCTGGGTGGAGGACGATCTCCGCGCCGGAGGGGACCGCTTGCAAGCGGAGGTCGGCATCACGATGGGACCCCTCGGCGAGCGCTTCGATCTCGCGCTGCGGACCGTCGTGCTCCGCAAGCTCACGCTGCGCGCTCTGGCCGAGCACGAGGTCTTCGCGACCCGAGGAGACCCCATCCCCGGCCTGCTGGTCGTGGGGGCCGGCGAGCTCGAGCTACTCGGCGAGGGAGACGTCGTCGAAGCCGTCACGCTGCGCGCAGGCGAATTTCTCTTCCCCAGCGAGGTCCTCCGGGCCGCACCGGCGCCGGCCACCGTGCGCGCGGCGAAGGGGGGAGCCCTCATCCTCTACGCCGACCGCGGCGTCGCGCAGGAGCTCCTCGTCACGTGTCCACCGCTGCTCGAGATCTTCGCCGGCGGCTGACATCTCTCCTCGTCTCGAACGCGCCCGCCTTTCCCTGTAGCCTGCCCCCACGAGGGTCCCCAGCGTGAACTATCAATACAATCCGTACGCCGCCCCGCAGGCCGCCCCGCCGCCACAGCAAGAGTCGACGACCACCGGCGCGCCGCAGCCGTGGGGCGTGGGTGAGGTCGTCTCGCTGGGGTGGGCGCGCTTCAAGCAGAACTGGGCGCTCCTGGTCTTCTCGTACGTCATCGTTGCGGTGATCCTCCAGATCGTCTCGCGAATCACGCAGTCCGCCCTGGGGATGTCGACGGACTTTCAATCGAGGACCTACTGGGTCGCCCTCGGTGGGTCGACGGTCGCGAACCAGATCGTCAACGCCTACTTCCAGCCGGGTCTTCTCCGCATCTGGCTCGGCGTGGCCCGCGGTCAGTCGCCGAGCTTCGGGGTGCTCTTCTCGGGGTTCGATCGCTTCTTGCCGATGCTGGCCCTCACGCTGCTCTCGGGCTTCGCCTCGGGTCTGGGGCTCGTCCTCCTCATCGTCCCGGGCGTCATCATCTTCCTCGGTCTCTACCTGGCGCCGTACTACCTGGTCGACGCCAAGATGGGTCCCTTCGAGGCCATGAAGGCGAGCTGGAACGCCACGAAGGGCCAGAAGGCCGACGTCTTCCTCCTCGTCCTCGCGGGGGTCGGGCTGGGGATGCTCGGTCTCGTGATGTGCGTCATCGGGCTCTTCGCCACGTTCCCCATCTTCGCCGTCGCTTCGGCCGCGGCGTACACGCGGATGTCGGGCATCGGCGCGGTCGCGTCGGCGTACGGCGACGGAGGGGCGCCCGGCCCGCAAGCGGGGTACCCGCCGCCGCCGGGCTACGGTCCTCCGCCGGGTTACGGCCCTCCGCCGGGTTACGGTCCTCCGCCGCCGGCGGGCTGAGCGTTCGTGGTCACGGGCGCCGCGGACGTCGCCGTGCGCTCCGGGGACGGCTCCATGTCCCAGTGCAGCTCCTCGTTGCCCTCGGCGCCCGCGAAGCGAAGGCCGAACCATCGCGCGCTCGGCGAGATGCTCGGGCGCCCGTCGCCCATGTGCCGCGGGAAGCGGATACGAAAGGCGTGGCGCCACACGTTCGTGTACGGGAAGTAGCGTCGCTCCAGCGGCCCCGGCTTGACGATGGCCTCGATCTTCGCCGGCGCCGTCTCGCTCCCCTGGTCGTCGATGAGGCGCACGATCCAGGCGCTCGTCGGGCGGCTCAGATCCGTCCAGCGCCAGTTGGCCCCGCCGTAGAGCGCCACGTAAAATTCGTGGTCGTCCTCGGTCTCGTGCAGCGTGCGCTCCATCAGCGCACGCCGCTGCTCCACGGTGAGGCGGTAGTCGGCCGCGTAGCGGACCACGTACGCCCAGCGGAAGTCCCAGGACTCGAAGGTGGCGGTGACGGTGAGCTTGTCATCGAGCTCGCTCAGCTGGATGAGGCTCTCCTCGCGCGTCCAGCGCTTGAGCACCTCCTGGTAGTCGCTGGGGACGTACTCGCGCGCGCCCGTCGACAGAGAGACCTTCTGGACGGAGCACGCGCAGAGGGAAACGAGCGCGAGTAGCGAGGCCAGGGAGGCCATCGGCGCGAAGTACCGGGCGCGCATCGTCGGCACCAGGCTAGCGCTCCTCGAACCGACCTACACGCCTCTCTTCGCTCTCCACGCTTCGTCGAAGTAGGTCGACAGGTAGTTGCGCCCCGTGTCCGGCACGATGGTCACCACGCGCTTGCCGGCGCCGAGCTCCCTCGCCACACGGATGGCGGCGCAGACGGCGACACCCGCGGACCCGCCCGCCAGGATGGCCTCATCGCGAGCCAGGCGCAGCGTCATCGCCACGCCTTCACGATCGGGGATGGTCACCACGTCGTCCGGTCTCGCGTCGGGCTGCGTGCAGTCCCCGAGATCGTCGATCACCCCCTCGACCAGCGTGTTGCCGTGCTCTCCCGCGCACGCGTCGCGCTCGGGCATCGCGCCCACCACGCGAATGCCCGGCAGGTGCTCGCGAAGGAAGCGCGCCGTGCCGCCCAGGGTGCCACCGCTGCCGACGCACGCGACGAACGCGTCGAGCCTCCCCTCGCAGTCGGCGAGGATCTCCGGCCCGGTCGAGGCGTAGTGCGCGCCCGGGTTCGCGGGGTTCTCGAACTGGTCCGGCAGGTACGCGCCCATCTCGCGGGCGAGCGACTCGGCGCGCCCGATGTAGCCCTGGGGATCGCTCGCCTCGACGTCGGCGCGCGCGTGCACGATCTCGGCACCCAGCGCGCGCAGCACGGCCTGCTTCTCGCGCGATGTGTTGTCCGGGAGGACGACGACGCAGCGATACCCTCGCACCGCGCACACGACCGCGAGGCCGACCCCCGTGTTGCCCGCGCTCGCCTCGACGATGGTGCCGCCATCCTTCAGCGCGCCCGTGCGCTCGGCCTCGACGATCATCGCCAGCGCCGCGCGGTCCTTCACGCTCCCGCCGGGCGCGAAGTACTCGAGCTTCACGAGCACTTCCGCGCAGGCTTCGTCGCGATGCGGGACCACGCGCTTCAGGCGCACGAGCGGTGTGCGGCCGATCGCGCTGAGCACGTCGTCGTGGATCACGGGGACCACCGATCAGCCTACAACAGCCGAGGGCGCTCGCGCGAAGGCGCGCACATCCCACCAGGATGCTCCACGTGACGCGACGTCAGCACCGCCGCACCCGAGGCATCGGGCATGGCGTCGCAGTCAGAGGCGTTTTCCGCTGGAAGCCGCATTTCATTGCGGCCGCGGTTACGCATGACTCGCCCCGGACTCAGATCCAAGCACGATGCGGTGCGTATCCAGAGGCACGGCCCGCGTGGCACGGCCGCTGCACATCAAGGCCGCGAATCGCCTGCAACCCCGCCTCGTCCAACGGCAGGGGACATCGAAAGAGAGCGCGCTGTGATCGACAAGCTCGGGTTCCTCGTCCGCTTCTGGGAGCTGAAGGCACGCCACGCCACGCTGGGCCTGCCGCTCTCATCGAGTGAGCAGCTCGAGCTTCTCTCGCTCATGCAACTCGTCACAGGCGACTTCAGGATGCCCGAGCCCGGGACGTGCGCTCGTCCGTCCAACGCGGTGCCCGCGCAGCTCATCGGCCAGGGGACAATCCTCCCGGTGGAGGTGCGCTACGTGTGCGCCGCAGCGATGGTCGTCGCCAGCGCGAGGTCGATGTCGCCGGGAGAGCGCGTCATCATCCGCACCGCAGACGCCGTGAGCGGCGTCGAGTTCGCGTTCCCGTGCTCTGTGGCGTGGGTCTACGACGCGAGCCCCTGCATCATGGCCGTCGTCGTCGACGGTATCCCCATCCGGAGCGAGTTCGCCGCGATGCCCGAGCCGCGGACGTCCAACGTCCTCTCCATCGGTCCCCAGATTCGCCTCGTCAGCTGAGGCTGACGGGCTTGCGCTCGGCGGCTGTTATGCTGAGGCGCGATGCTGCGCGTCGTGCTCGGGCTGGGACCCCACGGCGTGGCAAGGCTGGGTGCTGGTTCCGGTGTTCGTCCTGTCGCGCGTGGGCGCCAAGCTCCTCGGAGCCGCGATCGCCGTGCGTACGGGTCGCTCCGAGCTGCCCGACGCGACGACGCTCGGCATCGCGCTATCGCCGCAGTCTCCGGTCGCCATCGCCGTCATCGTGAGCTTCTCCACCCTGTACGGAGGCGGTCGCGCGCCAGGGCTCGCGTGGATGACCACGGCGGTCATCGGCGGCGCGGTGCTGACCGAGCTCGGTGTCCAGGCGGTGGCGCGGCTGCGGGGTGGGCTTCGCTTCGAGACGGGGGCGGTTCCCTCGTGATCCGCGCCGCGTTCCTCCTCGCCATCGTGGTCATGCTGGTCGCTGCGGCGCGGTCGTTTCTCCCTCAGGAGACCTCGCTGGTCGGCTCGGGCGCGACGCTCGCGTTCGGCTTCGTCCTCCTCGCGGCCCTCCAGAGCGGCACGCTCTTCAGCGGCCTGCGCATGCCGCGGCTGACGGGCTACCTCGTCTGCGGCTTTCTCGCCGGACCGAGCATCTCGAACCTCGTCACCGAGCGCATGCTCGGCGATCTCAAGCTCGTCAACGGCGTCGCCATCGGCCTCATCGCGCTGTCGGCCGGGGGAGAGCTCAGCTCCGTCGGATCCGCGGTCAACGCGCTGGCCGGTGCCACGTTCGGCAGCGAGGACGCGGGGGGAATGACGGCGCTCCTCTGGCACCTCTTCGGTTCCATCGGCGGCGGCGTTCTCTTCGCGCTCGTTCTCTTCGTCTACCTGAAGCTCGTCAACCTGCGCGTCCCGCTCTTCGGCCCTCGTGCGCGCGGCCGCCCTCTACGGGGGAGGCCGTCTCGGAATGGCGGTGTCGCGCGTTCCGGCGGCCGAGCAGAAGTGGCTGCACTTTGCCCTCTACTCGCAATCGGGCGTCGCCATCGGCCTCGCCGTCCTGCTGAAGGACCGCTTCGCGGGATGGGGAGAGCCGGCCAGCGCGTCCTTGCTGGGTGGCGTCATGGTCAACGAAATGATCGGCCCGCTCCTCTTCAAGACAGCTCTGGCGCGGAGCGGCGAAGCCGGTCGCCGCGTCGCTCAAGCTGTCGCGCACTGACGGGTTCTCTGGCATAGTCGCGCGCCCCATGCCCCTCGATATTCAGCTCCGCGTCGCGCAGCCGCTCGATCTGGCGGCGGACGTCCTCGTCATCGGTGTCCTGCAGATTGGCGGCAAATCGCCGTCGCTTCCTCCGTCCCTCAAGCCGATCGACAGTGCGCTGGGGGGCGCGCTCTCGAAGCTCGCGGCGAAGGAGGAGTTCACCGGAAAGCGCGACCAGACGCTCTCCATCGCCACCCTGGGACGCATCCAGGCCGACAAGATCCTGCTCCTCGGCCTGGGAGAGAAGCGCTCGCTCGGCGCGGCGGAGGTGCGCTCCTTCGCTGCCAAGGCGGCGCGCGCCGGCAACGCCGAGAAGGCCAAGTCGCTCGCGCTCGCGCTCCCCGCGGGCCTGGAGGGAGAGCTTCGTACCGTGGCCGAGGGGCTCGAGCTCGGTGCGTACCGGTTCACCAAGTATTTCACCGGGGACCGCAAGCCCAAGGCGGCGCTGGCCACCGTCGTCATCGGCGCGGGCGCCAAGCTCAAGCCCAACGCCAAGGCGCTCGTCACCCTGGGTCAGAGCGTGGCCGCCGCGGTCAACCTGTCGCGCGACCTCAGCAACGAGCCGCCCAACGTCATGTTCCCCGAAGCGTTCGCCGCCGCCGCGCAGGCCATGGCGAAGACGCACGCGCTGAAGATCGAGGTCTTCGACTTCAAGGAGATCCGCCGCCGGGGCATGAAGCTCATCGACGCGGTCGGCCGCGGCAGCGCCCACGAGCCGAGGCTCGTACACATCGCCTATACGCCCAAGGGCGCCAAGCGGAAGCTCGTCTTCGTCGGCAAGGGCATCACCTTCGACACCGGCGGCATCAGCATCAAGCCGGCAGCCGGCATGGGCGACATGAAGCACGACATGAGCGGCGCGGCGAACGTCGTGGCGCTCATGGCCGCCGTGGCCGCGGTGAAGCCGAAGGTCGAGGTCCACGCCATCGCCGCGTGCGCCGAGAACATGCCCGATGGCAACGCCTACCGCCCCGGTGATATCTGGGGTTCGCTCGACGGCAAGACCGTGGAGATCGTCAACACCGACGCCGAGGGCCGCCTCGTGCTGGCTGACGCTCTGGCCTACGCGCGCACGCTCACGCCCGACGTCATCGTCGACAACGCGACGCTCACGGGCGCCTGCGTGGTGGCCCTGGGTACCACGTGCTCGGGCTGGTACTCGAACGACGCCGGCCTCACGCGGGAGTTCGACCGCGCGGTGAGCGACTCCGGCGAGCAGATGTGGCACATGCCGCTCCTCGAGGATCTCCGCGAGGGGATCAAGAGCGACGTCGCCGACGTGAAGCAGGCGGGCGACCGCTGGGGCGGCTCGATCACCGCGGCGCTGTTTCTTCGCGAGTTCGTGGCGGACACCAAGTGGGTGCACTGCGACATCGCAGGGCCTGCCGCCATCGATCGCCCGCACGCGTGGATGCAGGCCAAGGGCGCCACGGGGCACGGCGTTCTCACGTTCCTCGCGATGATCGAGCGCTCGTCGAAGTAGAACCATGGAGCCTCTGGAGCGAAGGCTCGGCCGCGCACTGTCGCGCGCGATCACCGACTTCGATCTCGTCGCGGACGGGGACCGCATCATGGTCGCCGTCAGCGGGGGCAAGGACAGCTACACGATGCTGCATCTGCTGCGCGGGCTGCAGCAGAGGGCGCCGATCGACTTCGAGCTGAAGGTGGTCAACATCGATCAGGGGCACCCTGGGTACCCGGGGCACCTCCTCCGCGAATACATGGCTCGCGAGGGCTACGACTTCACGATGATCGAAGAGGACACCTACTCGATTGTCACCGAGAAGATGCCCGCGGGGAAGACGTACTGCTCGCTCTGTTCGCGGCTGCGTCGCGGCATCCTCTACCGTGTCGCGACGGAGCTCGGGTGCAACAAGATCGCGCTGGGTCACCATCGCGACGACGTGCTCCAGACGCTCTTCCTCAACCTCTTCTTCGCCGGGCAGCTCGCCACGATGCCGCCCCGCCTCGTCGCCGACGACGGAGCGCACGTCGTCATCCGACCTCTCGTCTACTGCGCCGAGGAGGACATTCGCGCCTTCTCCGACGCGGTCGGCTTTCCCATCCTGCCGTGCGACCTCTGCGGCTCGCAGGAGCAGCTGCAGCGGAAGCAGGTAGGACGCATGATCGATCAGCTCGAGGCGGACCGTCGGGGCACGAAGGCGGTGATGCTCGCGGCGTTGCAGAACGTCCGCCCGAGCCACCTGCTCGATCGTCGTCTGTGGAGCGCCCTCGGCGTCCACGGCGCGCGCGAGGACGAAGAGAACGCCGCCGGGCGAGACGGTGCCGTCATCGCCGAGCAGAGGCTCGTGCGAGGCGCGCTGGGGTAGCCAAGATGCGAGCCGAAGGGGTCTTCCAGAGGCTGTCGGCGATGGGGGCCGCAGCACAGGCGAGCGTCCCTGGAGTGTACGCGTGGGGGGTCACCGTCGCCCCGGCGGCGTGGTCGAGGGGAGCGCCGCTGCTCGCGAAGATCGCAGCCGTGGCGGCGGTGCTCGCGCTCCTCGGCGGCGTCCTCGGTGAGCGCTTCTGGGAGGGGCGGGCGCGAACGGTGTCGCTATGGGGCTTCGTCCTGTCGAGTGCCCTCGCCTGGTCCGCCGCACCGGCGGCGCTCGGCCCGCTTCGCATCGACGCGCCCAGGGGGATCGCCGGCATGATCGGCTGGGCGCTGTTCGCCTTCGCCTCGGCTGCCCCGGCGCTCCAGGGTCGGCGAGAGGAGCAGCGGCTGGTGGATGGGGCGGAGCTCGTCCCCCGAAAGACCATGGCACGCGGCGACGCGGCGCTCGTGACGGGCGGCGCTCTCGTCGCCGCCGCGCTTCAGCTCCTGGGGTGGCGCGCGGCGAGCGCCGAACGAGAGCTTCTTGTTCGCTTCGTTGCCCTGGCGGCCGGACTCGCCATCATCGGTGCCGCGGCCGAGGTCGCCCTTGCCCGTCACTCCGCTCGCGTCAAGCGCTCGCGCCTGCGGCGCCTGCGTCGCGCGATGGCGGTGCTCGTCGTTCTCGCGCTGCTCGGTCTCACCGGCGTGCTGTTCGCCCTGAGAGGCTGATATCCTCGGGCGGATGCAGCTGGTCGACGTCCTGGCGATCGCCCTGCTGGTCGCGGCGGGCGTGGCATTCTTCGTCGGCGAGAGCGCCCTCTCGCGCGCCGAGGATCTCCAGGCGCTCTACTGGCTCGCCGTTGGCGTCGTGTCGCTCCGCGCCGCCGTGCAGGTCGCCAGACCGGGAGCCAAGACGTGACCCGCGCACGTCCGTGCCTGGTCGGCTGCATCGCCGCCGCATGGGCGTGCGGAGGGGGGCCGCGGTCGGCGCCTGAGCCCACCTATGGCGCCCTGGGGGGCGAGGTGGCCCGTGTCGGGGATGCCACCCTGGGCGCGTCGCTGGTCGGGGATGTCGCTCGGACCCGGGGAGTAGCTCCCCCCGTGGCCCTCAGCGACCTCGTGGAAGATGCCCTCGCCGCCCAGGGCGCCCGAGCCCAGGGCCTCGACGGGGCTCCTGGCATCGGCTGGGCGTCCACGACCGCGCTCGGGCGTAGCCTGTCGCGACGCCTCGGGGACGAGGCACGGGCGCAGGGATCGCCGACGGACGACGAGCTGGCGCAGGTGATCGTGGTGCACGCGCTCGTGAACCGGACGCATAGCCTCCCCCAGGCGCGCGCCCTCTTCACGGCGAAGGCCATCGCAGATGCGGTGGCCACGGCGAGGACGAGCGACGAGTTTCAGGCCCGTGCCAAGGCCGTGTCGAGCGACGTCCGAACGACCATCGAATCGCTGCCATCGTTCGACGCGTCGGGGCAGATGGAAAACGGTCAGCAGCTCGACCTCGACTTCACCGCCGCGGCGTTCGCCCTGCGCACGCCGGGCGAGACGAGCCCGATCGTCGAGACCCCGTTCGGCTGGCACGTCATCCGCCTCGTGTCCCGCGTACGCCCCCCGGAGGTGGAGCTCGAGCGACGGCGTACCGAGCTGGCGGAGGCCATTCTGGCCGACCGCGCGCGGAGTCGTCTCGCCCAGGTGCTTCGCGAGCGCCACGAACGGACGCGCATCGACGTCTCCGAAGGCGCCGACGAGCTGATGGCACAGGTCACGCTCCCACGATGAGCGCGGCCCCCCGCACGGGACGCCGCGCGGCCGTGGCTCGCGACCAGCACGAGAGCGCCTTCGCCTCGATTCTCGCCGGGCTGGTCCGGCGGGTCCCCGGTGCACGCGCGGCGGCCCTCGTGGACCGCCAGGGCGAGACGGTGGACTACTCGGGGGGCCTCGACCCCTTCAGCATGCGTCTGGCGGCCGCCCACTGGCGCATCGTTCTGGATGAGGTGAACAGCCAGCCCACCTTCCGGCCTGTCCGCTGGCTTGCGCTGCGTGCCGGCCGGGCGAGCTATCTCGTCCACGAGCTCCCCGAGGAGTACGCCCTCATCGTGGTCCTCGCGCGCGCGGCGGGGTTCTTTGGCTGGCGCCGGGCCGTGGCTGCCTGCGCGCACGCCCTGGGGCACGAGGCAGGCTGGAGCTTCAGCGGCGTCCCATGGTTCCCCGTGCAGGTGACCGCGGACGAACGCCGTCGGCCCTGTTCCCTGCGCCCCGTGGGCCCCAGCGCACGTCCCCGGCCCATCGAGATTCTCGGGGCCGTCCACGGCGGCCTGGCGCGCCGGGAGCGGGGGTGGCGGGTCCGATTCGATACCGGCGTCGAAGCGACGCTGGTGCGCGAACCTGGCGGAGTGTGGTACTCCGACGAGCCGCTCGAGAGCAGCGGTCCCGACCTCCGCAACGGGCGAAAACAAACCCGTTGACAGGCACACGCCGCTGACTACTGTGCGCCGCCCACCCGACGGAATGGTGTTCCACCCGTCGGACAACTGGAAGAGTTACGCCACTTTCCCTGAGGGAAAGTTGTGGATAAGTCCAGCTCCCCTCGAGTCAGGACACGAACCACGCGGGTTGCGCCGCAGCAAAGCGCGATCAACAGTGCTCGGTCCTGTCTGGGGAGTAGCTGGGGTCTAGCCAGAGCGTGGCCAGGTGGCAGGCGAGCCCCCGAAGCTTGGAGGCGCAAAAGAGAGGGACCCGCAGAAAAACGCGGACTCGCTCTTGACTGAAACAGAATCCTCGCCTAGTATCCCGCCCCCGACTTAGGAGCCAGCCGGCTCCCTCGGTCCTTGAAAACTGAATCGTACGCTCGCTTTAGCGCCTCGCGTTCATGCGGCTTGTCCGCATGAGCTCGAAGGCGACGACAAGTGGGTCCTCGGAGAGCACGAGGTCCACGTCCGCCTATTCGGCGGCGTGACTGACCGAAGTGACTCTCCTTTGTAAAAGCCAGAGCCCGAGCGCTGTCGCTTCGGCGGCATCTCGGGAGCTCACCAGATTCAACTGGAGAGTTTGATCCTGGCTCAGAACGAACGTTAGCGGCGCGCCTAACACATGCAAGTCGCACGGGAAAGGGCTTCGGCCCCGGTATAGTGGCGCACGGGTGAGTAACACGTGGGTAATGTTCCCTCAGGCGGGGGATAACCTTCCGAAAGGAAGGCTAATACCGCATAAGACCACGGCCTCGCAAGAGGCTGAGGTAAAAGCAGGCCTCTTCACGAAAGCTTGCACCAGAGGATCAGCCCGCGGCCCATCAGCTAGTTGGTAGGGTAATGGCCTACCAAGGCTAAGACGGGTAGCTGGTCTGAGAGGATGATCAGCCACACTGGAACTGAGACACGGTCCAGACTCCTACGGGAGGCAGCAGTGGGGAATCTTGCGCAATGGACGAAAGTCTGACGCAGCGACGCCGCGTGGGTGATGAAGGCCTTCGGGTTGTAAAGCTCTGTGGGGCGGGACGAATTAGTAGAGGCTAATACCCTCTATGATGACGGTACCGCCTTAGCAAGCACCGGCTAACTCTGTGCCAGCAGCCGCGGTAAGACAGAGGGTGCAAACGTTGTTCGGAATTACTGGGCGTAAAGCGTGTGTAGGCGGTTATTCAGGTCGGATGTGAAAGCCCCAGGCTTAACCTGGGAAGTGCACCCAAAACTGCATGGCTTGAGTATCGGAGAGGTTGGTGGAATTCTCGGTGTAGAGGTGAAATTCGTAGATATCGAGAGGAACACCGGTGGCGAAGGCGGCCAACTGGACGAATACTGAC
>Ga0182030_10023747_pt1 | contig 11312 bp, 8 predicted proteins | sample 812S3MmetaG_FD_121299 | JGI IMG/M metagenome (GOLD analysis project Ga0182030, IMG submission 121299) | Permafrost microbial communities from Stordalen Mire, Sweden - 812S3M metaG (Illumina Assembly) | ecosystem: Environmental > Terrestrial > Soil > Wetlands > Permafrost | place: Sweden...
CCGCGTCGGAGGCCTGCTTGGCGATCAGCGCCTCCTTGAACAGCTGCAGCGCGTCCGCCATCGAGCCGATCTCGGTCGGCTCGCCGCGGTGCGGCACCTGCGCGGCGAGGTCGCCGCGGCCCAGCGCCTGCATCGGCGCCACGATCGAGGCGATGCCGCGCGAGACGTCGCGAACCAGATAGACGCCGACGCCGATGCCGAGCAGCACGGCCACGCCGAGAATGACGGCGAGCAGCATCAGAGCCGAATCGTAGGTCCGGGCGGCGTCCTGGCCGGCGGTGTCGGCGCCCTTGTCGTTGAGTTCGATATCCTTCTGCAGAACCAGATCGGCCTTGACCGCGAGCGGGTTGACGCTCTTGAAATTCAGGTCGGCGGCTTCGCGCGAAAACGTGCCGGCGCTCTTGCGCGACAGCGCCAGAACCTCCTGCGTGCCGGCGATATAGCTGTCCCAGATCTGGGCCCACTCGTTGAACAGCGCGCGCTCTTCGGCCGTGGTGATGTAGGCCTCGTAGCTCTTGCGGGTCCTGGCGGCGCTCTCGGTGCTGGTTTCGGCCAGCTTGTCCATGGCCGCCTTGGCTTCCGCGCTGCCCGACAGCAGGTGCTCGCGGACGATGTTGCGGTAGGTGATGCCGCCGGCCCGCAATTCGCCCAGCACGCGCACGCTCGGCAGCCAGTTGCTCTGGATATCGACCGCGTTGGCGTTGATCGCCCGCATGTTCCTGACCGCGAGCAGGCCCATGCCCGTCATCGCGACCAGCAACAGCACGATGACGGCGGTGATCTTGGCGCGGATCGAACGGTTGGCGAGCATGGCGGCAATGTCTCGGTTTCGAGGACGCCGGATACTTCTGACGCGATCCGGCCTTGGGGCGGGGACAGGCAATGATGCCGATACAAGACCCAACCTCGTTAGGCCCGCGTTAACGCTACCCTCCGTGCAACTACGGACAACCGCCGTTTGACAAGCGAAGGCTCCGGGTGAGGGGACGCGGCCGCTTCGCACCTTGCCCATGCCGGCAGTCGGGTGTATGTATGAAAAAATGAAATCTAGGCGAGAACGTGGATCGGTTGCGGCGGGCGGCGGTTTGGGAGCACATACAGCACGCGGGCGGAATCGGCGCCGGGTTGGCGCCAAGGAAAGTTTCTCATGAGCGTGACCATGATCAAGGATCTCGCCAGGGCGGTGCTGGAACAGCAGCGGCAGCGCCGGGCGCTGCCCGGCGACGCGCCGGAACCGGGAGCGGACGCCGCGGGCGCTGCGCCCGAGGCGGCGGGGCCGGCTTCGCCGCCGGATACGCCCAAGGATTCTTCGGGCACAGACACCTGAAAAAGCCCGCGGGCCGCGCGCCCGCCGGGCCTGCCTTTCAAGCTGTTTTTCTTCATGGGAGGGAATCATGGCGGTCACGGTCATCCGGGATCTGGCGGCGTCGGCGCAACGGATGCTGCAGGCGGCGCCGGTCACGATCGGCGAACTGGCCAACGGTCCGGGACTCGTCTACCGCCATCCGGACTCGGCGCAGATCTCCTATCACCTGACGGTGCAGAGCGCGCTCGGCAGCGTGCCCGGCGGCCAGACCAGCGTGGCGATCGTCGGCGCGGGTCCGGCCGGCATCGCCGCATTGTACGAGCTGCGCCAGATCGCCAATGCCAATCCGGCGCGGCGGTTCGATGTCGTGATGTTCGAGACCGATCCTGCGAATTTCCTGTTTCCGGCGCCGCCGCCGACCGCGAACGTGGCGCCGCGCCGGGCCGGCCGGGTGTCGTCCTACTTCACGCCGCGCACCGTCTACGAGATCGGCGCGATGCGGTTTCCCTCGATCGCGGGCCTGACCTGGCACTACGCCGAACGATGCGGGCGCCCATGGGCTAGGTCGCCATCTATTTTGAGCTTCATCACCAGAAGCTGCCGCACCATTACAGGGTCGCCGCGATAGCGCGTTATGTGTGTCTTGTTGTGACGCCGACGCCGCTCCATTCGCTTCAGCTCATCGGACAACTGCTTCCCGGCGAACGCCTCCTGAAGCTCGGTCAGCACCGCTTTAAATGAACGATCGCCTGAATACCTGAAACGAGCCACTTCTATCCCCACAAGCCCTCGAAGCCGCAGCACGCAGAGTGATACTCTCAAAACACTCCTTCAAAGACCGCCTCGTCGAACGGCGAATTGTCCTCACTAGGGAGATGCATTTTTTATTCGGCTGGCGAGCCAAGTTCGGCGACGGCTAATGTACCCACAAGTCCCCCAATTGCTCCCTCTACGAGGCGTCAACTCAGTTGAACTGGTTTTTATGGCGCCGTCTAGGTCGGCCATTTGCGACTTCAGGCTCGGGTTGCGATGTGCAAAAATCATGATTTATGCACAAATCGGTTGACCCATGTAGAATGCGGCTTTATATTGTGCATATTATACGTGCGAAATGGAGAGCCATATGGCGGTTTACGGATACGCGCGCGTGAGCACCGACGGTCAGTCTCTTGCGGCTCAGTTGGCCGAACTCAAAGCCGCTAAATGTGCAAAGATATTTCAGGAGAAGGTCAGCGGTGCTCGGTCTGACCGTAAGCAGTTGTCGCGTCTGATGGCGGTCCTTGCAAAAGGGGACGTGTTGGTCGTCACCCGGCTCGATCGATTGGCTAGATCCACGCGCGATCTCCTTAATCTGCTGGGGACGATCGCCGAGAAGGGCGCCGGCTTCAAATCTCTTAGAGATACGTGGGCTGACACCACGACTGCGCACGGTCGTCTGATGCTGACCGTGTTGGGCGGACTTGCCGAGTTCGAGCGCGAGCTTATCCGAGTGCGGACCGGGGAGGGGCGCGAGCGCGCAAAGGCGCGAGGGGTAATTTTGGGTCGCAAGCCAAAGCTGACCAGCCATCAGCGAAAAGAGGCGATTGCCCGGCGGGAGGCCGGAGAAGTGCTTACGGACATAGCGCGCTCTTACAACGTGAGCCACAGTACTATTAGTCGCCTCCACTAAGCGAATGATTCGCTCTTCGGCGAGCAGATCGGTTCGACCTCGGTCACCGAATACACGGAACATCAAGTTGTGCGGTTGACGGGCTACCCGCTGTGATCCTCTAGATTTGACGCCACCTCGGTAAACTGCTGATTTCTGATTCTGCAATTCTAGTGCACCTAAAGGACGATAACTGGATGGCTGAAGATGCTCCAACCGCGAAAAATCGGAAATCGAATGGCAACGGTGGCAATCTTGGTTTCGAGGCAGACCTCTTCAAGACCGCCGACAAGCTGCGCGGGAACATGGAGCCCTCGGACTATAAACACGTCGCGCTCGGCCTGATTTTCCTCAAGCATATTTCTGACAGCTTCGAGGCCAAGCGCTCCCAGCTTCTCGCGGACTATCCTGACGGCGCCGAAGACCCGGACGAATACTCCGCCGAAAACGTCTTCTGGGTGCCAAAAGAATCGCGCTGGTCCCACCTTCAAGCGAACGCGAAGCAGCCGTCGATCGGCAAGCTAATCGACGAGGCTATGATTGAAATCGAGAAGCGGAATGAAACTCTGAAGGGAGTGCTACCCAAAGACTATGCCCGCCCCGCGCTCAACGCAGTCATGCTCGGCGAACTCATCGACCTGATCTCTGGCATCGCCTTGGGCCAAGAGAAGGACAAGGCGCGCGACGTACTTGGTCGTGTTTATGAATATTTTCTCGGTCAGTTTGCTGGATCTGAAGGCAAGCGCGGCGGCGAATTCTATACGCCTCGCTCGGTCGTGCGAGTAATGGTACAAATGATCGAGCCCTATAAGGGTCGCGTCTATGATCCGTGCTGCGGCTCCGGCGGCATGTTCGTCCAATCTGAGAAATTTGCCCTGGAGCACGAAGGGCGGATCGGCGACATCGCGATCTATGGCCAAGAGTCGAATTATACGACGTGGCGGCTCTGCAAAATGAACCTCGCGGTTCGCGGTATCGACGCCGACATCAAGTGGAACAGTGAAGGAAGCTTCCACAAGGACGAGTTGCGCGATCTCAAGGCCAATTACATCCTTGCCAATCCACCCTTCAACATTTCTGATTGGGGTGGAGATCGGTTGCGTGAAGATGTTCGCTGGAAATACGGCGTTCCACCTTCTGGGAATGCTAATTTCGCCTGGGTGCAGCACATCGTGCATCACCTTGCGCCGAGTGGCACTGCAGGCATTGTGCTTGCGAACGGCTCCATGTCCTCAACGCAAAGCGGCGAAGATGCGATCCGACGCGCACTGATTGAAGGCGTAAGCGGGGAACCCGGCGTAGTCGATTGCATGGTCGCCCTGCCCGGTCAGCTATTTTATTCGACCCAAATTCCAGTTTGCCTGTGGTTCCTCGCCCGCGACAAATCAAACGGCATCTCCAGAAACACGAAGCTTAGGGATAGACGGAACGAAATTCTTTTCATTGACGCCCGCAAGCTCGGCCACATGGTTGACCGCACGCGTAAGGAGTTCTCCAACGCTGATATCGATAAGATTACACGCGCCTACCATGCATGGCGCGGCGAAGGCGAGGCTGGCGCCTATGTGGATGTACGGGGCTTTTGCAAGGCGGCAAGTCTGGAAGAGATCAGAACGCACGCCCATGTACTGACGCCCGGACGATATGTCGGAGCCGCAGATGTCGAGGACGACGATCTACCATTTGCCGAGCGGTTCACGGCGTTGCAGGAAGCCCTCGAAGAGCAATTCTCTCAAAGCGAGCAATTGAGCGGCCACATCAGGGCATCCCTCGCGAGGTTGGCTCATGGCTCATGATTGGCCATTGGTGCCGCTAGGGGATCTGGTCGACCCGACGCGGGGCATATCCTACGGGATCGTCCAACCAGGCGAGCATGTCGAAGATGGCGTACCAATCATTCGTGCTGGCGATCTACGCGGAGACCGGATCGATGCCGGATCACCGCTGCGGGTGTCGGCCAGCATTGAAGCGAACTACTCGCGAACTCGGTTGCGCGGGGGCGAATTAGTTATGAGCATCGTTGGAACAGTCGGTCAGACAGCCGTGATCAATGAGCAATTTATCGGTTGGAATACAGCAAGAGCTGTCGCTGTGATCCCAGTGCGACCGGATATCGGTGCTTACTGGGTAAGGATCGCGCTCAAAACACCGGCTGCCCGTGAGAGGATAAACAGTCGCTTAAATACAACGGTTCAGGCGACATTGAACCTTAAAGATGTCGCTGAGTTGCCGATCGCGCTGCCGCCGCTCGCGGAGCGAGAAGCTATCTCCTCAGTTCTTGGCGCCCTTGACGAGAAGATCGAGTTGAACCGGCGGATGAACGAAACACTAGAGGTGACCACGCGCGCAATATTCAAGGATTGGTTCGTCGATTTTGGCCCGACGCGCGCCAAGATCGAAGGCCATCCTCCTTACCTCGCCTCAGATATCTGGTCCCTGTTCCCCGACCGCCTCGATGAAGCGGGTACGCCGGCTGGATGGAAAAGCGGGACGCTCGGCGACCTCGCCGAGCAGGTTGGCGAAAGCGTAAAGCCCGAAGCCCTTTCGCCCGAGACCCCCTACATCGGCCTTGAGCACATGCCACGCCGGTCGATTGCACTAACCGACTGGGGAGGTGCCGGGAAGGTCACCAGCGGAAAGCTCGCGTTTAAACGCGGAGATTTTCTATTCGGAAAGTTGCGCCCTTACTTTCACAAAGTGGGCATCGCACCGCTGGACGGGATTTGCTCGACAGATATCGTTGTGATGAACGCGACGCAAGAGGCAGCACGGGCATTTGTAATTGCCTGTATTTCACAGGATGAGTTCGTCGCGTTTACAGATCGCACGTCTGACGGAACGAAGATGCCCAGAACGAGTTGGGGACGAATGGAACGTTACGTGCTCTGCGTTCCCGATGTCCCCGTGCTTCATGCATTCAACGCGATCGTTCAGCCGATGTTGAATCGGATTATCGCGAATATCCATGAATCCCGTAGTCTCACCGTTACGCGCAATTTGCTTTTGCCAAAACTTATGTCGGGAGAAACGCGCGTCCGCGATCCAGAAGAAAACGCCGGAGGGGCCATATGAGCGCCGACTGGTATCCTGGCATCCGGGCGTTCTGCACACATTGGAGCCACGCTCAAATGTTGCAGCACACATTCCAGACACTGGAGCGCGAGTTCAACGAGAATAGCGATGCCTGCATTGATGGCGCGAAAGCCCTCGTCGAATGCGCCTGCCGAGTCATCGTTGATAACCTCGACAATCCGACCAGCCCGGTTAAACCCATCGAGGAAAGCCCTGCTTTCGGTGCGTGGGTCAGCGCCGCGGTTCGCGTTCTAGAATTGAGCGAGATCAGAGATGAAGCTTTCAAGAAACTGATATCGCAGCACTATAGGCTGACGACAACGCTCGGCGATCTCCGGAACAAGGCCGGCACGATGAGTCATGGGAAAGATGGCTTCATCGAGAAGCTCTCCATTCATCATCGGCGAGCTTCACTTCTGGCCGCTGATGCAATCGTGACATTCTTGCACGAAGCTTACTTGGAACGCGAGCTCGACGCCGTCTTGAGCAAGGAACCTTATGAGCGCTTCAAGACCACAAACGATTTGATAGACGAATATGCCGGCCTTCGCGCTGAGATGGATGAAGTAGGCGTTCCGCACATCTTCATCCTATTGCCAAGGCATCCGGGCCAGGAGGGCCAAAAGCAGGAGGAGCTCGAGCTTACAGCGGCCGTCTCACAAATACTATTTGAGACTGATCGCGAAGCGTACAAGCTTGTTCTGAATGCCTGTCTCGAAGCCAAGGCCGCTGCGCCTCAAGGCGCGGAGGTCGTCTGATGCCCTATCTTTCCGAAGCCGCCGTTGAACAGGTGGTGCTCGGTCATCTCGCCAGCCTGGGTTACGCGATTTTGACCGATGCCGAGATCGGCCCTGACGGAAAAGCACCCGAACGGGAAGCCTATGTCGATGTCGTGCTTAGTAAGCGCCTGATTGCTGCAATCGAGAAGCTGAACCCGACCATCCCAACCGAAGCGCGTGGCGACGCGCTGCGGAAGGTCCTCGCGACAGAGAAGCCGTCGCTCGTTGAAGAGAACCGCCGCCTCCACAAGCTGCTGGTTGAGGGCGTCGACGTCGAATTCTATAGCGAAGATGGCACAATCCGGGGCGACAAAGTTCGCCTCATCGATTTCGAAGATGTCGCCGCCAACGACTGGCTTGCAACGAGCCAGTTCACGGTCATTGCAGGCAACATCAATCGTCGACCGGATATCGTGGTGTTCATCAACGGTCTGCCACTCGGCGTGATCGAACTGAAAGCCCCGGGCGGAGAGAACGCCACGCTTTTAGGCGCACACAACCAGCTTCAGACTTATAAGACGCAGATTCCCTCGCTTTTCCGAACAAACGCGGTGCTTGTAACTTCGGATGGCATCACCGCACGCATCGGCTCCCTGACCGCCGATCAAGAGCGGTTTATGCCGTGGCGCACGACAGACGGAGAGGTCATCGCCGCAAAGGGCCAGCCGGAACTCAATATCCTGATCGAAGGCATCTTTGACCGCCGACGCTTGCTTGATCTGCTGCGGGACTTCACCGTGTTCGGCGAAACAGGTTCGGGGCTCGCGAAGATCATCGCGGGCTATCACCAGTTCCACGCGGTGAGGCGAGCAGTTCATTCCACGCTTCGTGCACTCGCGCTGAACAATGCAACCAAGCAGGTTCCCTCTTCAGGCTTTAGAGAGGATCCTGGAGCATACGGGTTGCCGGGGGTCGAAAACTACCCGCGAGGCGACAAGCGTATTGGTGTGATTTGGCATACCCAAGGGTCGGGAAAAAGCCTACTCATGGCTTTCTACGCTGGCCAACTCGTTCGCCATCCGGGAATGGAAAATCCAACAATTGTAGTCGTCACCGACCGCAACGATTTGGACGACCAGCTTTTCAACACGTTCTCGATGTGCCGCGATCTGATCCGGCAAACGCCTATCCAGGCCGGCAGTCGGGACGATTTGCAATCGGCACTCAGCCGCGCCTCGGGCGGTGTGATCTTCACAACCATTCAGAAATTCTCGCCCGCGACTGGCGAAGCCATCTATCCGATGCTTTCCGATCGCCGGAATATCGTCGTGATCGCCGACGAAGCGCATCGTAGCCAATACGGTTTTCGGGCGCGGATTGAACAGAAGACCGGAGAAATCGCTTATGGTTTCGCGAAGTATCTTCGCGATGCCCTGCCGAACGCATCATTCATCGGATTCACCGGGACACCCATCGAAACAGACGACGTAAACACGCCCGCCATATTCGGCGAGTATATCGACGTTTACGACATCAGCCGGGCGGTTGAGGATGGTGCCACGGTTCCGATCTACTACGAAAGCCGCCTCGCCCGCATTGAGCTTCCCGATGAGGAAAAGCCGAAGATCGATGCTGAGATCGATGAACTAACGGAAGACGAGGCAACCACCGAACAGGAGCGTATCAAGCGCAAATGGGCGACGGTTGAGGCGCTGGTTGGGTCGAAGAAGCGGGTTGCCATGGTCGCCGCCGATCTGGTGCGGCACTTCGAGGATCGCGTCGCCGCTATGGAAGGCAAGGCGATGGTGGTTTGCATGAGCCGCCGCATCTGCGTTGCTCTTTACGACCAAATCGTTGCGCTGCGGCCAGAATGGCATAGCGACGATGATGCCGCTGGCACGATCAAGGTGGTGATGACGGGTTCCGCAGCCGATCCCCAAGGCTGGCAACCGCACATCGGGACCAAGGCGCGGCGCGATCTTCTGGCAAAGCGTGCGAAAGATCCTAAGGATGAGCTAAAGCTCGTCATCGTGCGGGATATGTGGCTGACCGGCTTCGACGCGCCGTCGATGCACACGATGTATATCGACAAGCCGATGAGGGGCCACGGGCTGATGCAAGCCATCGCCCGCGTGAATCGCGTGTTTCGCGATAAGCCTGCCGGCCTAGTGGTCGATTATATCGGCATCGCCCAGAACCTGAAGAACGCTTTGAGCCAGTACTCCGGTTCGGATCAGCAGCAGGCAGGCATCCCAGAGAGCGAAGCAATCGCAGTGCTTCTTGAGAAATATGAGGTCGTAAAGGCCATTTATCATGGCTTCGACTACGCGCGCGGCCTCGCTGGAACCCCACATCAACGGTTGGTGGCGCTCGCCGAAGCTATCGAGTGGATCCTCGGTCGCCAGCACGAAGCCGCCGCGCGGCAAACGAGCGAGGACGGCAAACGGCTGGAGAACCGCCGCTATCAGGATGCTGTGCTTGCGTTAACGAAGGCATTTGCGTTGGCATCGGCGAGCGACGAGGCGCGTGATATGCGCGATGAAGTCGGTTTCTTCCAAACAGTTCGTGCCGCTCTTGTGAAAGCCGTCGGCAGCGCGGGTAGCAACGGCGGAGCCCGCGATTTTGCAATTCAGCAGATTTTGGATCGGGCCGTCGTTTCAACCGAGATCGTTGATATACTCGCTGCGGCGGGCATCACGACGCCAGATATATCGATCTTGTCCGACGAGTTCCTGGCCGAGGTTCAGCAGCTTGAGAAGAAGAACCTCGGGCTTGAAGCCCTGCGCAAGCTTCTGAATGACGAAATCCGATCCCGAAGCAAAACCAATGTCGTTGAGACCAAGCGCTTTTCTGAACGCTTGGAAAGCGCAATCGCGCGCTATCATACAAACGCGATCTCTACGGTCGAGGTGATGCAGGAACTGATCGCACTCGCGAAGGAAGTGCGGGCCGCCCGCAAACGCGGCGAAGAGGAGGGATTGTCCCAAGACGAAATTGCGTTCTATGACGCGCTGGCCGAAAGCGAGAGCGCGGTCGAATTGCTGGGGAATGAATCACTGAAGCTTATAGCCCACGAGCTCCTAGTTAGCCTCAAGGGCAGCGCCAGCGTGGACTGGTCTCACCGCGAAAGCGCGCGGGCAAGAATGCGCGTCTTAGTGAAGCGCATTCTACGCAAGCATGGCTATCCGCCGGACTTGCAGGATGCGGCTGTGCAGATGGTGCTTCGGCAGGCGGAGGCATTGTCGGCAGGTTGGGCGGCGGACTGATCTTATCCGCAGAAAGATGTCTCGCTACCCCACGCACAGCGAGACCAGCCACAATCATACCGAGTAAAGTCAAAGCTTCTTGCGGCGTAGCAAGAGAGGTTGCCAGTGGACGGACTCCACGTTCCCGTTCGCCCAAAAACAAGTTAAAGTTTGCGAAGGGACATTTACCGATGATGCCAGTAGCATTCCTCTATTTCCGTAACCAAGCGCTCTCGATTGGATTTTGCTTTTATCCGGCGCGGTCTGCATGGATGCGATCAAACCTTCTCCGATATCGCGGCAGCGTTCCTTGAACGTCAACGCTACAGATGAGTCGACATCGTTCAGACAGTTTTCAAAGGCAAAAGGAAGCTGATCTTCTGAAAGATGACAATACGCGACGGCATTCATCCCAGCCTGCCTTGCAAGCCTTACTATGCTGTCGATCCCATCCTTCCAACCAGCTGTGAAGACAAATGCAACGGGGTTTGACCGCAAGAAGGTTTGGACGTCTCCTTCAAACATGTCTCTAGTTTCGCCTAATTCCAGCCTGAGCGAGGATAGACCGAAGCCCGCCGCTAGAATGTCCCTGCCCTGTCCGCCAGATGCAACAAAATCATCGATTATGATGATCGGCCCTCGAATGCTCTTTTTCGCCGCGGAATCCAATGTTTCACAGCCGCTCACGTAGGTAGGCATCAGATCCGCGGTAAAGTAGGTTTGGATCGAACCGCTGTCCCGCACCGCTCCAAATGGGATGACAGTCGCTCCTCGAAATGAATTATTCTTTTCAATGAACGTACGAACTGCCGAAACCGTATCCTGCCTAGTTATGAATTTGAAATGTTTGAGCAGCGTCAACGCGCACTCGATGTGGTCGTTGTGATCAAACTGGCGAAGCCAATGTCTAGCCTTATCCCGAAGCTCCAGCACGCTCGCTGGTAACTGAGAATCCAGTGGCTCTTGGTAAATTGCGGCCTTTTTTGCGAAATCGTCGATTACCGACTCGACATCGAGATTGCGCAAACGCTCTGGCACTGGCCGGATATCAAAAGGGGCGTCACGATAAAATCCCTTTTCGGCTAGGGCCTTCTTTAAGCTTTGGATCTTCTTGGAAGCTCTTTTGCTAGCTTCCAATGCTGATTCAGGTAGTCGAACTCCGAATTCAGTCCGCAATAATCTCTCAACGGCGATATAGACTAGTGTTGTGACTCTAACGCTTGTTTCGCTCGGGCGACCATTTCGAGGATTTGGCCGGCCGACTTGGTCCAGATGAATGGTTCGGGATCTGCATTGTGCTTTTCCAGGTATTCCATGATGGC
>Ga0182030_10023750_pt1 | contig 11311 bp, 9 predicted proteins | sample 812S3MmetaG_FD_121299 | JGI IMG/M metagenome (GOLD analysis project Ga0182030, IMG submission 121299) | Permafrost microbial communities from Stordalen Mire, Sweden - 812S3M metaG (Illumina Assembly) | ecosystem: Environmental > Terrestrial > Soil > Wetlands > Permafrost | place: Sweden...
AAGAAGCGTTGCGTGGAACGCAGAGCAGTCCGCGCCCCTGTTAGGTAGATTGCCTTGAATTTGTTGGTGATTCTCGGTACATCGCTCGACGCGACCGGACGTGCGACCGGACTAGTGGTAGCCATCATGATGAACCCTTTGGCCGACGACGACGCCCAATGTCACCCTCTTGATGTTGATGGTCTGTTCCTTCGTAGATCTCACGGATCGCCGTATCAATGGTGCTGCGCTCGCGACCATACTTCTCGCGAGAGAGAGTTCGAAGGGTCTGCGGATCTGACGTGGGAGCACCTGATTTACGAGTTCGCAGGCTCAACCAACGATCGACTGAACCACCGACGACCAGTTGGGCGTAAGCATTGAAGGCGGGCAAACCTTCGAAGTCCTCGACTGAGGGCACTGAATGGTTAGCCAGAGCCACAGCGTCCTCGTGCGCAAGACGGAAGGCCACACGCGATTGTGAATTGTTTAGAACTGCTGAGCGTGTGCCACTGTCCAGTTGATGCAAATACTGGTGCGCAAGTACCAGCCCGACGCCAAGGCCTCGACTCTGGGCCAGGAAGTCGGCAAAGTCAACTGGAATTTTTAGGTAATCTTGAAATTCGTCGACGTAGACAAAGACGGGGTGGCGTTTCTCCGGAGCAATTTTTGATCTACTGAGCACCGTATTCCACAATTTTGCGACGACAAGCGATCCGAGCAAAACTGAGCTCTCGGGACCGAGTTGACCCTTCGCCAGATTCACCAAAAGGATTCGACGGTGGCGGAACACATCCCTCATCTGAAACAAAGGATCGGCTTGTCCTAGAACGCCCCGTAATTCTGGACGGGTAATGAACGGGCGCAGTTTGTTCATTGATGGCGAAATTGCGGCAGACCTCTCTGAGTCACTCCAATTTTCGAACTGATCCCAAAAAGGACCTAGCGCGATTGGATCATCAATGGCGCCAACAATTCGACGCCTGTATCTAGCGTCAGTCAACAAGATGGGGAGGTTCACGAGCGAGGCACCAGAAGTACGAGTAAGAGATAAAATTCCATTCATCAATATGTCCGAGGTTCTCGGGCCCCAGGAACTCGCGTAGAGGGCGTGAAAAACACCCACTAGTTGATCGGCGACCAGTTCCGGTGAGTGACCTTCAAGCGCGAGGGGATTTAGCCCTACGGGCATCTCTATATCGGTGGCATCAAGTATCACCACGTCATCGAGGCGGTTAGCCGGTACTCGAAGTAAAACCTCTTGGATAAGTGTCCCGAGCGGCTCGATCACCACAACACCTCTGCCTTGCTCCATATCCTGAACAATGAGGTTGCAAAGTAAATTCGACTTTCCCGAACCGGTAGGGCCTAATACGTGCAAATGCCTTAGTGAGTCATGTATCGAAAGAGCAACCGGTTGATCGTGACCAGGTGCAGTGGCGTCACCAAGGACTCGTCCCCGATCTGGCGTTCCTCGACGAGGCGACAGTAATGTGCTTGCCATTTGAGCCACTGGAAGATCTGCGGTCGGCCCAGTTGGCCAAGCTGAGAGTGCGGCCATTTCCAACGCATTGATTCGCACCGGAGACCACCAAGGAGAAGTCGCGCCAGTAATAGCTCGCGGCGAAGTTGAACTAATCCGGAAGCCGACGCCGGGGGCTTCGAGTGTGCGAAGTGCTCCAAGAAATTGACGGATTAACTGGCGCTCTCGGGTTGAGCTGGCAGCGCGGACACCTAGTCGTCCGATGCCTCGCCAACCCGGCTCCGACTGTTTTGTGCGCAAGGCGGTTCGAAGGTCAGGATCGACCTTGTCTCTTCCCCCCAACGGTATAGCGACGATTTGAGAAGCGACGGATTCAAACTCAATCTGCTTGATGTTGTTCGGCACTGCGGTTGGCACGAGCGATCTAGTGAGTACCCATTGCAAGAGGAAGCTTTCGCCAGATCCCACGTGCGATAACGAAGCGAGAAGAGATTCAGCGCTCTGGATAGGGTCATCAAGACGAAGCTGTCGAAGTCTCGTCGAGAGCCGTATTCTTACCGCCCTTGAGATGACGGGCTTCGGTCGAGTAATGGACTCCAGATTCAAGCCTGGAAGAGCTTGCCTCATCTGTTTAGCCAACCCACCTGCGTAGCGCTCTGGAACACCGATGCGATGAGCAGTGGATTCAGCTGATCCGACGACTTCGAGAAAGATGGGTGCGGCGTCAGACGACGCTAAGAGTCGAAAGATCTGATGAAGGCGATGGTGGTCGACTTCGCGAGGGAACCGCATCTCGAACCACACGATTCGTCGACTCAACAGGCACCTCCGCCAACACCGCTGTCATCCTCCTTCGGAGGAGTGATCGGTCTGTTTAACTTGCTTTTCGCCTTTCGAACTTGTTCTTCGGCCTCGGCCTCAGCTTCAGCCTCAACGAGGGCAATGAGCGCGCGGGCAAGTCGACGAAGGTCAGGCGGATCTTTACGAATCGCCCTCACTCGAATCTTGCGCTCGCCATGATGAAATGTTCTACTCATACCAACCTCCTTTCCCCACTTCGTTTGTCAACTCCGCCAAGGGGCGATCAGTTGCTTGTTTAACGAATTTCTCGGCCGTCCAATGCGTAAACGCAGTGCGATCGAGTGAATGTATTGAACGATGCTTTCGCGCATTAGTCAAGACCTTTTTGCTTGATGATGTCGATTCCACAACACCGATCGGACGAAGACGATCCATCAACACGATCACCACCGTTGCCTTTGACGTCGCACGATTACAGAAACGATCCAGATCAAAAGACCTATGCACGTCAAGACGATGAGCATGGGCAACGCGACCGCTATCAACTTCACAGCGATGTGAAGGGTGACAGCAACAATGAGCATGACGACAGCCCAGCTGATTAGTTTGTGTCCCCACTTAGAGGTCTCCACTTGAGCGCCTCATTCTGGAGATGTTGTTGCCGCACGTTGAAAGGTCAGCTGGCATCATCGTCAACCTGATCATCGGCAAGTGGATCGCGGAAGCCTTCAGATGAGCGTGTGACTTCCATCATCGAAAAGAAGGCATCGCTCGCCAGGTGATGGAGCTTTCTCTCCGCACGCAATGTCTCAAAGAAGACACGATTCTGTTCGCGCCGATTCGACCTCTGCTTCGTCACAAATTCAGCAATGCTGACAGCCGTCATCAAACCAAGAGTGATGATGCCGACGATCATCAGGATGATTGAGAAGATCAGCATCACTGCACCCGCCAAACTGTGCTGGCAACGATTTCGGCTGCTGCGAGGGCAACCATGTCACCAATGGCTCGCAGGCGTGGTGCAGACGCCGGGACAATCTCCGACAACTGCTGTTCGAGCTGGCTAATCATGGCGACTTCGTTCATCGCTCGCCTTCCTACGTAGCCGACAGCCATGATTCGTGCTGCTTGTAGTTCGGCCTGTGACTCGATCTGGGCAATCCCGATCTCGGTGCGAGCATCGATACGAGCGAGTTCGCGCCCGGCGTAGCGTGACTTGCGGGGATTAATTTCACTACTGCTTGTTGGTACCAAGTCCTTAGACATTGATCTTGTTCTCCTTCATTTCGTTGCGGGCCCCAAGTGGTCCGACGCCATTCAGTCGACTACCCTCGGTTGGACGTAATCCGGTGAAAACCTGGCCGAAATCTGGAAGCTTCGAAAAGTGGAACAACAGAGTCGCGCAGACTTGATCAGTGACCTCTACGAGTTAAGAGAAGCTGGGCTTAAGAAACTGCCTTCGCTCGCAGTGCCGGAGTTGGATCGTGTCACAGCTCTGATCAATACCAACCCGACGATCAATCGAAAAGCCCGAATTGAAGCAGTGCTTCGCCTCGCCGTTGAAGAACTCGGAGGCGGCGAATACGGAGAGTCAGGGGCGCCGACGTTCGGACTAACTCAAGGAACCAAAGCACAGAGTTCTGCATTGAGGCGCGAAAATGCGGCCGCAGCCGTAGGGAAATCTTCGGGCACATTTCGCAAAGAATACGAGCTACCGCTGATGGAAGATATCGCTGACAATTTGTTGGCACTGGTGTCTAGACAAGAAATGCGGGACGCTTGGGCGCTAATGGAGCTTCGCCATCCCGCCGACTCTCGACTTGCGGTGAACTGGGTCGAACGGTTCGAGTCCTATAACCGTCTCTGGACTCCGATCTATGCGCTCGGTGCGGACCTCACAGCTGCTCGATCAACCTTGCTCGAAACGGATCGACCCTACGATCGTGCTCTAGGAACCCACGGGCCAGACGACCCTGGGTACACGCAAGAGGAGCAAGCCGATGGCTACGCAAAGTTCGCCCTCTTTCGTTACGCGTGGTACCAGTGGGAACTACAACAGTTCATGGTTCGACACGGTGGGCTCTGGCTCTTTTCGTCAGGAGAAGCTGAGGTTGCAGCAAGCGACGCTGTCTACCAAATTGGCTGGCACGTCACGCCCCTGAACGAAAGAGATGACTCATGGCTTCGTCAGGCAATCGAGACAAGTCCTGGCCATGAGATGCATCCATTTCTTACCAATCTCACCAAGACAAAGTTTGGACGGGTTACCCTCCAAGAGTGGAAGGAGTGGGTGCTGAGTTGTTCGTGCTCGTGGCAGGGGTCAGATGATGAAGCGACTTATTTTCCGATTCCGGGAAGCGATGATGGGATCGCTGTTGACTGCGAGGTACATCAGGTGGTGCTCGCGTGTAACAACTACTGCGACCTAATCGACCGCGAATGGCGCAAGATTGCCGACTGGTATCACCTCGACGCTCCCGTGTCGCGATTTCGTACCGGCGGGGAAGGCCTCTACAACGTGATGCGAAGCAATTCAGTAAACAGCGAATGAATTTTCTTCGAATGGCGTAAGTCCCAAACGATCGCACAGAAGACCTTCGAAATCAATCTCGGTCCAGAGTCTTTTTTCTCGACGGCGTGATATTTTGCAGAATCAGGTCTTGTGATGTAATCGGCCACTGAGGCGAAAGGGTTAGATCAAATGGGTTGGCTCAAGGAGACTTTTCAGTCGGACACGGATTCCAACAGGCTCCACACTGCGCTGTTGAGTCTCGCAAACAGCTACGCCCTTTTGGCAGCCGGAGACATATCTCCAAGTGACATTGACGATCAGATCGGGGCTGCGGGAATCCAAGAGCTTGCCGAACAGCTCCGCGCCTCGGAGGGTGAGCGGTATGTGAAATCCTGCGTCAAGAGCGCCCGCAGTTATGCGTGGAAAAATGTTCCGAACAACAGCGCGTACATAGCGAAGATTTGCGAGTTGACGAATACATCCTTCTAGCGGCGGCGGCCGAGCACGTTGCTAAGGCCTTGTTAACGAATACGTGGCGCTGAATTTGATTGAGAAGTAGCTCACTGCTTGACTTCAGCCAGTGTTCCTCATAGCCCTGTCACCTAATTGCTTCTTGCTTCAGTTCCATGTGTGAGCTACGCGGAACACAGCTATGCAAATTCTGGCGCCTGGCGTACAATGATACCTAATTATGGCCATCGCGAACAAGTTGAAAAATCATAGAGTTTATACAAATCCCCTTAGAGCTGCCGTCACTGATCGAATGCGATCCATGATGTTTTCTTCAAGTCGCCGCACCCTGATGCAATACGCGGCAAAGGAGTCAAACTCATGAATGGCGATCAGCACAACCGCATTGTTAGCTTTATCTGGGGCATTGCAGATGATGTTCTTCGTGACCTCTACGTGCGGGGCAAGTATCGCGATGTCGTGTTGCCATTGACAGTATTGCGTCGGTTGGATTCCGTACTGGAGCCGACAAAACAAACAGTCCTCGAAATGAAAGCATCACTTGACAAGGCTGGCATTACTAATCAGGATGCAGCATTGCGCCAAGCCGCTGGTCAGGATTTTTACAATACATCGCGCTTTACTATGCGGGATCTTAAGTCACGCGCCAGCCAACAGCAGCTCAAGGCTGATTTTGAGGCTTACCTTGATGGATTCTCGCCGAATGTTCAAGACATTCTCGAGAAGTTTGAGTTCCGGAATCAGATCCCTCGACTGTCGAAAGCCGACGCTTTGGGGAGTCTCATCGAGAAGCTCCTCGACCCCAGCATCAACTTGAGTCCTTACCCAGTCGTCAATTCTGATGGCACGGAGAAGCTTCCTGGGCTCGACAACCATGGAATGGGAACAGTGTTTGAGGAGTTGGTGCGTCGATTTAATGAGGAGAACAACGAGGAGGCCGGAGAGCACTGGACTCCCAGAGACGCCGTGAAGCTAATGGCACGCCTTATGTTCCTTCCGATTGCAGATCAGATTGAGTCGGGTACCTACCTCCTATATGACGGCGCGTTAGGTACTGGCGGCATGCTCACCGTGGCGGAGGAGACCTTGCAAGAACTTGCTACCGAGCACGGTAAGGAAGTCGCGGTGCACCTCTATGGCCAGGAGATCAACTCGGAGACGTATGCCATTTGCAAAGCCGACCTTTTACTCAAGGGCGATGGCGAGGCTGCGGACAATATTGTGGGTGGCCCCGAATACTCCACGCTCTCCAATGATGCATTCCCGTCAAGAGAGTTTGATTTCATGCTGTCGAATCCTCCGTACGGCAAAAGCTGGAAGAGCGACCTTGAGCGCATGGGCGGGAAGAGTGGCCTTAAAGATCCCCGCTTTCTCATCGAGAATGCAGGTGATCCCGAATACTCCCTCGTCACGCGTTCCAGTGATGGACAGATGCTCTTCCTTGCCAACTTGGTTTCGAAGATGAAACACGACACGCCGCTCGGCAGTCGAATCGCTGAAGTGCATAACGGCTCATCGTTGTTCACTGGCGATGCTGGACAAGGTGAGAGCAATATTCGCCGCTGGATCATCGAGAGCGACTGGCTGGAAGCCATAGTTGCCCTGCCCCTCAACATGTTCTACAACACCGGTATTTCCACTTACATCTGGGTCCTGACTAACCGAAAGCCCGAGCACCGCAAGGGGAAGGTGCAGCTAATCGACGCTACCCAGTGGTTCGAGCCCCTCCCTAAGAACCTTGGCAAGAAGAACTGCGAACTTTCCGAAGACGATATTCAACGTGTCTGCCAAGTGTTCCTCGACTTCAAAGAAACCGAACAGTCGAAGATACTCCCCAACGAATCCTTTGGTTACTGGAAGGTGACCGTCGAGCGGCCTCTGCGCCTGAAGGGCATCGACCCGACCCGCGCCTACAGTCCTAAAGAAGTGAGGGAGTTGAAAGACAGCGGTACCCGGGCTGAAGATGCCCCACCAGTGATTCGGAAGATACACAAGAGGAGTACTAAGGCTGATCCCATTCGAGGCCTCTTTGACGCAACCATCGATGGGCAGAACTGCATCGTCGAGTACGAACCCGATCCCGATCTCCGTGACACCGAACAGGTGCCACTGTTAGAGGATGGCGGCGTCGATTCCTACCTGGAGCGCGAGGTCTTGCCGTACGCTCCCGGCGCCTGGTATGGATCCGAGAGCATCAAGACCGGATACGAAATCAACTTCGCTCGCTACTTTTATAAGCCTCAACCGATGCGCACTCTTGAGGAAATCAGAGTTGACATTGTGGCGCAGGAGATGGAGACCGAAGGTCTCTTGAACGAACTTCTGGGGACGGGGCGGTAACAGGTGTCTTACGAGCACACCCCGTATACCGACTATAAGGATTCCAACGAGACATGGTTGGGACGAGTCCCAGCTCATTGGGATATCGTGCCGCTTGCGAGGATAGGCCGCTTCTTCAAGGGCAACGGCGGTTCCAAGATTGATGAAGTGACTGACGGCGTGCCGTGCATTAGATATGGAGATCTATATACACAGAAGGAAACGTTCATTTCGGCCAGTCGCTCTTTCGTTACACCAGAACGTTCTGCTGACTACACCCCCGTGCAATCTGGCGACATTCTTTTCGCCGGCTCTGGTGAGACACTCGATGAAATCGGAAAGTCGGCAGTGTGTCTTATCGTTGGTGACGCCTGTTGCGGCGGAGACGTACTAATCCTTCGTCCTTCGAGCGAGATGAATCCCCGTTTCCTCGGATATGCGTTGGAATCCCCACAGGCCATTCACCAAAAGGCGTGCATGGGCCGTGGTGTCACCATCATGCACATTTATATATCCAGCCTAAAGTACCTCAGACTGGCCATTCCTCCCGAGGGTGAGCAAGCGTCAATCGTCCGGTATCTCGACTACATGGAGCGCCGTATACGGCGGTACAGTCGGTCAAAGCTCCAGCTCATTTCCCTACTTAGGGAAGAGAAGCAAATGATTATCCAGAGCGCTGTAACCCGTGGCATTAATTCAAATGCGGACTTAAAGGCGTCTGGAGTGGCGTGGCTGGGTGACCTGCCAAGTCATTGGGACATTGTGCGGCTTGGTACCGTTCTCCGAGAGCGCGGCGAGACAAATGACGAACTGAGAGTGACCGAAGTCCTGTCTGTGCTACGTGAGCGTGGGGTAATTCCTTATGCCGAAAAGGGGAATGTTGGTAATAAGAAATCTGACGACATCACCCGTTATAAGATTGTCCGCCCCAACGATATTGTCGTCAACAGCATGAATGTGATTATTGGCTCGGTTGGTTTGTCGCAGTATGAAGGATGTCTAAGTCCCGTATATTACGTACTAACCCGACGCAACGAATACGACGACCCCCGTTACCTGAATGCATATTTCCAAACGAAACTGTTCCAGCGAAGTCTCGTTCGCATTGGCTACGGCATTCTCCCTCATCGCATGCGAATACCTATGTCGTTACTCAAATGTGAGCCGTTTCCTAGACCCCCTGCGAGCGAACAAAGGGACATAGTCCGTTACATTGATGGAGCCACTGCACGTGTGGAAGCTGCCATTGAACATGCTCAACGACAGGTTTCCATGATCAAGGAATACCGCTCCCGCTTAATCGCCGACGTCGTAACCGGGAAACTCGACGTACGCGAGATAGCAGCAAAACTTCCAGAAGAGAATATCCCAGAAGAGGTGTTTCTCGAAGGGGAAGAGCTGTTCGCCGAGGACGTTCCGGAGGAGGACGACTCCGGCCTTGAGGCTTCCCTAGAGGAGCTCGACGCATGACGAGCGACACCAGCGAACTCGGCCTTGAGGCTCTCATAGTTCGTGACATGACAAGCAAAGGTGGCCGATGGATCGGTGGCATACCATCCGACTACAACCGCGAATACTGCCTGGATCTGAAGCAACTTACGACTTTTTTACGGACAACACAAACAGAAGTATCCGAGGGATTGGACCTCGACGAGGACAGCCCCACAAGGCGCAAGTTCTTATCGCGGTTGCAGGGGGAGATAACTAAGCGCGGCACAATTGACGTCCTGAGGCATGGCCTCCGTCATGGTCCGCACGACATCACGCTGTTCTTTGGGACGCCATCCCTCGGTAACGAAAGGGCCAAGCAGCAATATGAGAGCAACCGCTTCAGTGTCACCCGCCAGCTTCGCTACAGCCGTGATGAGACACAACTTGCGCTTGATTTGGGCGCGTTCATAAATGGTCTGCCTGTCGCTACCTTCGAGTTAAAGAACAACCTCACCAAACAAACAGTCGAGGATGCGGTGGAACAGTACAAGCGAGATCGTGATCCTCGCGAGCCGCTCTTCCAGTTCGGGCGCTGCATCGCTCACTTTGCCCTCGACGATCAGTCAGTGCGTTACTGCACACATCTCACGGGCAAGTCAGCATGGTTCCTCCCCTTCGATAAGGGCTGGCAAGACGGCGCAGGGAACCCTCCGAATCCCGACGGGATTAAGACCGACTTTCTGTGGAAGCAGAGTCTGACGCCCCGTGGTCTGACCGACATTTTGGAAAACTACGCCCAGATTTTAGTTGAGAAGAACCCGAAGACGGGCAAGAAGACATCCAGACAGGTGTTCCCTCGCTACCACCAGCTCGATCTGGTGCGGAAGCTACTCGCAGACGCTCGCGAGCACGGGGCTGGCCGTCGCTACCTCATTCAACACTCGGCTGGTAGCGGAAAGTCGAACTCCATAGCATGGCTTGCACACCAGTTGATTGGGTTGGAACGTAACGATTCCCTGATCTTCGATTCAATCATCGTTGTCACCGACCGGCGCATCCTCGACACACAGATCAAGGACACGATCAAACAGTTCGCCCAAGTCGGGGCAACAGTGGGCCACGCCGAACGCTCCGGAGACCTCCGCAAATTCATTGAAGGTGGCAAAAAGATCATTATTACGACGGTCCAGAAGTTCCCATTCATCCTGAAGGACATCGGCAGCGAGCACCGAACACGTACCTTCGCCATCCTGATCGATGAGGCACATTCCAGCCAGGGTGGCAAGACTACCGCAGCCATGAGCACCGCCCTTTCTGAAGTAGGTGCCGAGGAGGAGGACGAGTCGCCCGAGGATTCAATCAATCGCATTATGGAAGCTCGAAAAATGCTCCCGAATGCCAGTTACTACGCGTTCACGGCAACTCCAAAAAACAAGACCCTCCAGATCTTCGGTGAACCAATTCACGAGAATGAAGCCACGAAGCACGTACCGTTTCATACCTATTCGATGAAGCAGGCCATCGAGGAGGGCTTCATCCTTGATGTCCTTAGGAACTACATGCCCGTGAATAGTTACTACAAGCTTGTAAAGACGGTGGAAGCCGACCCTGAGTTTGACACTCGGCGAGCTTCTAAGAAACTCCGTCACTATGTAGAGAGCAACGACCACGCGATTCGTCTTAAGGCAGAGATCATGGTCGATCACTTCCACGACCAGGTGATCGGACTTAAGAAGATAGGTGGACAGGCCCGCGCGATGGTCGTAACCGGCTCCATCGAAAGGGCACTTCAGTACTACTACGCAATCACGAACTACCTCGTCGAGCGAAAAAGTCCTTATCGAGCCATCATTGCTTTTTCGGGTGAACCTGAATACAACGGCAAGGTTGTGACAGAAGCCTCCATCAATGGCTTTCCTAGTAGGGAAATCCCGGACAAAATTCAGGAAGATCCATATCGATTTCTAGTCTGCGCTGACAAGTTTCAGACTGGATACGATGAGCCGCTCCTTCACACCATGTATGTTGACAAACCCCTCTCTGGAGTCAAAGCCGTCCAGACGCTCTCACGATTGAATCGTGCACATCCACTGAAGCACGACGTTGCAGTGCTGGACTTCATGAACGATTCGGACACTATTGAAAAATCCTTCGCCCCCTACTACCGCACCACGATCTTGGCGGAAGAGACGGATCCGAACAAACTGCACGATTTAAAAAGTGATCTTGACGCTTGCCAGGTTTACGACAATGACCAAATCGATGAGTTTGTCGCGCTGTACCTTGGCAACTCCGAACGCGATCAGCTTGACCCG
>Ga0182030_10023752_pt1 | contig 11311 bp, 8 predicted proteins | sample 812S3MmetaG_FD_121299 | JGI IMG/M metagenome (GOLD analysis project Ga0182030, IMG submission 121299) | Permafrost microbial communities from Stordalen Mire, Sweden - 812S3M metaG (Illumina Assembly) | ecosystem: Environmental > Terrestrial > Soil > Wetlands > Permafrost | place: Sweden...
TATTAAAATTGGAGGTGCAAACGGAACCAAAGGCATAGGCGCGTTTAACCCGGTGGCTTTTTAATAAGCTTATCAGGTCCGGTAATTTCCCTTGTATGCTGGCATGAATCATAGCTTAAAAATACAACTTGTTTTTTGGTTTCTAACCCGCCCTGCCTTAAAAACCCTCCAATCGAAAAATCTAACCCAAAAATTGTGGTATTTGTGAATGATTTCTATTTTTGCCGTCCGAAATTTCGGTAATTCAACGAGATTCCTCGATAGCTCAGTTGGTTAGAGCATCAGACTGTTAATCTGAGGGTCCCTGGTTCGAGCCCAGGTCGGGGAGCAAAAAAGCGGTAGCTTAAAAACTACCGCTTTTTCTATTTTACTACCTCCCCACATTATAAAATTGACCTAAAATAACGTTCATTTGCGCCCGCATTCACTATAAACCCATAAACAAGCTATGTCTTTACTTACCGTTGGTACCGTTGCTTTTGATGCTATTGAAACCCCGTTTGGCAAAACTGATAAAATTGTAGGCGGAGCAGCTACCTACATTGCCTGGAGCGCTTCCTATTTCTCGAAAAAGGTAAACATTGTGTCGGTGATAGGCGATGATTTTGATATGCACGAACTTGCTTTGCTGAATGCAAGGGGCGTTGATACCACCGGTATTGAAATAAAGGAGGGTAAAAAATCGTTTTTCTGGGCCGGCAAATACCACCTGGACATGAACACCCGCGATACCCTGGTTACCGACCTGAACGTTTTAATGGAGTTTAACCCGGTTTTGCCCGATAGCTACAAGCAAAGCGATATTTTGCTGTTGGGCAATATTGACCCTGCCCTGCAAATAAAAGTAATTGAGCAGCTAAACAGCAAACCCAAGCTGATTGTGCTGGATACCATGAACTTTTGGATGACAGACCCTTTTATTGCCAACCTGCGCAAAGTAATAGGCATGGTTGATGTGCTTACTGTCAACGACGCCGAAGCCCGCCAGCTATCAAACGAATACTCGCTGGTGAAGGCGGCTAAGAAGATATTGCTGATGGGCCCTAAATACCTGGTAATTAAAAAAGGTGAGCACGGCGCCCTGTTGTTTCACGATAACGAGGTGTTTTTTGCACCTGCCCTTCCGCTGGAAGATGTATTTGACCCAACCGGTGCAGGCGATACGTTTGCCGGCGGTTTCTGCGGTTACCTGGACAAAACCCGCGACATCAGCTTTGAAAACATGAAACGCGCTATTATCTACGGCTCGGCCATGGCTTCTTTTTGTGTAGAAAAATTTGGCACCGAGCGCCTTCGCACCTTATCTCACCGCGAAATTGAAGAGCGCGTTAAAGACTTTATAGACTTAGTGCAGTTTGATATTGTACTGGAAGATTAAATATAGACCGATGTCATTGCAAAGCCGATAGTTATCGGCTTTGCGTCAACCTAACTGTAGCAAAAGGCAGCTGTAACCATTGCTATTGTCAGGTCTCAGCCCTACATTATAATGTGCCAGATATACTTGCAGTGTCAAGGCGGCTCCTAACCGGAGCGCAACGTCATTTGTCCTTTTCTCTACAAACAGGCGGTTGCTCTGCAACGCGGAGTGCCTGCACGGGATAAAATTCCCAAAAACGCTCCGGAGGAGCCGTCTGTTTGTAGTATCGCCATAACATATCGTTGCGCTCCGGTTAGGAGCCGCCTTAGACAAAAGATATAAAAGCGGAAAATGTTTCTTCTTGAAACCCTTGTCAATAGAGTGTTTCAACGGGTTAGGCTATTTTTTAGGTTGACGCACATGCGATAGCTATCAGGATTTCCAATAATAATTTTAGAGAAAGGGATGTGGCAATCTTCCGCTTTGTCTTTAAGGGCTATGTTTCACTTAAAGACAAAGCGGAAGATTGCCACAGGTAATAACACATTTATTTTTTACGGGTGCCGATAGCTATCGGCATACCTTCGCAATGACATCTGTTTTATTTTAAATACAAATATCAGGGCAACCAGAGGAAATAGCCTCTCATTAAAACTGGTACCTAAACCCGCCGCACAATCCTAAATCATATTTGTACCGCTCCGGGGCTAGAACTTTTTCAAGGCTCATATAAAAAAGAGGCTCAGTAAACAATACCAGGTGGCTTTTTACAATAAACTCAGCACCGGCACCGGTATAAAACGAAGCATAATAACGTTTGCCCTGGTTTATGCTATAGCTGCCAGCTGCAGACCGATCATTGCTGGAAAAGGAATTTGCATATGCTCCACCCGAACCCAATATGTATGGCGCTTGCGCAAACGTGTTAGCGAGGTTAAAATTATTAATGGGCGCAAACGTTTCTTTTAACTTAATGTGGTTGATGATACCGGCATCTAAATAAAACCGCACTTTACTTTTTGAAACCAGGTAGGCCTTCAGCCCAATGGGAATATTCAGTTCGGTAATATTACAAGTGTAATTAAAATCAGGCACGGCATAAGAGGTTTGCGAAAACATAAAGCCGGTTGTAATGGCAATGCGCTTCAGAAACATAAAGTCCTGCGTAACGCCAACCATGTACGAAGGCTTCTTATCAAATATGTTTTTGCTGCCTTGGTTGCCCAATGTGCTGCCGGTTATATTAGCCGCCGCTCCCAACGAGTAAGTGAAGGCCACTTTTTTCTTCAGCTTTTTAAGGTCAACAGCATCATCGTCTTTCTTTTTTAAATCGTCTTCTGTTTTTTCATCACCGGTGGTTAAGCCATCGGGTTTCATGGTCAGCATCAGGTCGGCAGCGGTAGCCGGTGGTGCCGCTATTGAAGCCGTTACCGGGCCATTACTTAAAGACCCGCTTTTATTATTCGTTAATTCAGGATTTTCACCGGCGCTGCCTGCTAATATTCCGGGCTCACCGGTTTGCTGTTTATTGGTTTTGTTGTGCGCCTGTGGGTTACTTTGTTTATGCGTTTTTTGTGAGGATGCTTGCGGAGACGAATTTATTGCAGCTAAAGAAGCAATGCTGTTATTTGTTTTCAGGGACGCTGTTCCTTTTTCAGCCGTCGTTTCAGCACTAAGGGCCACCGGTTGCGTGCCGGTTTCATGAACCGCCAAAGTTTTTGTTGTTGGTTGAGATAATGATGTATTTTTTTCTTTAGCGATTACCCTGTTAGTGCTTGATTTTTTATCTGTAGCTGCAGTCAGGCCCGAATGGGTTTCATGCTCTTTCGGGCTTGTCTTTAAGGTTGGGGGTGTTGAATTTGAAACGGCATTTACGTTTGTAATATTTTCTTTGTTAGCAACGGCTGCTATGGTTGTACCAGCTGACTGGTGGTTTGTAAACTGAAAGGAACTGTATATGCCGCCAGCCATGATTAGGCACACAGCGATGCCACCCATCCACCACCATAAAAACGCTTTTGGTTTACGGTCTTTTTCAAGCATGGCATCCATCTGCTCCCATGCTTTTGGGTCGAACGGAAGTTCGACCCCACGCAGTTTATCGCGCATCTCTTTATCTGAATTACTTTCCATATGCTGTTAAGTTCACTTTGTTTTGTTCAATTATCATGCCCTGTAAACGGGCCCTTGCCTTAGCTAAATTCGATTTTGATGTTCCTTCCGATATACCCAGCAATTCGCCTATTTCAGCGTGGTTATATCCTTCAACCACATATAAATTAAATACCGCGCGGTAGCCCGGTGTTAACCGGTTAACCAATTCCAGTATTTCTTCTGCCGTCATATCGCTTATAACGTTGCTGCTGTCCTCGGCATACACCGTTCTTTCCAAATCCGTGTTTGCATGGCGTATTTCAGCCCGGAGGTAATCTATGGCGGTGTTTACCATAATGCGGTAAATCCATGCTTCCAGGTTGCCGCCCCGCTTGCTGAAAGACTCAATCGTTTTGAAAACTTTGAAAAAACCGAGGTTCAGCATTTCAATAGCCTGTGCCCGGTTGGTTGCATAACGCATGCATACGCCAGTCATCTTGCCATAGAAGCGTTCGTATAACTGCTTCTGGGCCAGACGCTCGTTTTTAACACAGCCTCTTATAAGTTCTTCCTCCACTTTACTGAACGAGATATGCATGAATTTAGCGTTAATTGGTGGATTGCGGCGGTTAAACATTTTTGAGCCGCAAGCCGCTGTTAACTGTAAGATTATAAGCCCCTTCAAATTAAATTAAAGAAATACAGTTTAACACAAAGAGCACAAAGTTCAATACAAAGCACACCAAAAAATATATTCTTTGTGGCCTTTGTATTGGCATTTTCCTTTGTGCTCCCTGCCTACCGGCAGGCAGGTTTGTGTTAAGTTGCATTTGTATTTAATTTTAAACAGCTGCTTAGTTATTTGAAACCGGTATAGTGCTTGTTAATGTAATATTTTGAACGTTGCTGTAATTGTATTGGTATAAGCCGCCGCTGCCTACCATTATCAGGTCCTTATTATAAGGTATTACATCAAAGGAATTGATATTGCTGAATTGTGCTATCATGCTGTTTTGCAGGTTACTCATATTGGCTGTGTTGTAAACTTTAAGCCCTGCCCCCTGGTCGCAAACAAAAAGGGTTTGTCCGTCAACGCCCACGCCTTTGGGGCTGGTCATCGGCACATCTGTTACCAGGGTTGGGCTGGCCATGTTGCTTATGTCAACCACCTCCAGTTCGTTTATGCCCTGGTCGCACGGCGCGCCGCTGTTGAGGGTAAAATAAGCATAGTGGCTATCAACAACCACAGGGTCGCAGGCCGTCATGTGGGCGTATACCGAAACATAGCTGGGGTTATGCGGGTTACTGATATCGAAAATATAAAACCCGTTAGCCGCGCCTATAAACAGGTGCGAACCATAAGGGAAAATAGTTTCTATTGCCCAGCCAATGTTTTGGTCGTTACTGTATTGCGGGTTGGCAGCATTGGTAATGTCATACACATGCAGCGTAGAATTATCAACTATATAAAGCGTGTTGCTGGCCACTGCAAAACGTGCTGTTGAGCCTCCGATACCGGGAGCAGTGGTAATTGCGGTAGTTGCGCTTGTAGTTGCTGCGCCGGTTTGCGCCGGTGAGTTATAAAAAACCGGCCCACCCATCAAAGGCATTACTCTCGCCGGACTGCAATCGGCATTCATTTTTTCGGTAACCAGTTTTGATTGCCAGCTGCTGATTACTCCCTGGGTGGTGTCTATGTTATAACTGCCGCCGTTAGTGCCATAGTTATAAGGCAGGGCTGATTCTATGCGCTTAGCCAGGGTAATGTTATTTATATCGCTGATATTAAATGCAAGTAAGTCAATGTAGTTATCGGCATATAAAGTGTTGCCGCTGGCGGCAAGGTCAACATTGCCGGGTATGCTTATAAACGCAACGTTTTGCGGCGAGGCCGGATTGGTATTATCAATTACATGTATACCCTGGTTTACTTCGTTTACAAAAATGTAATTGCCGTTTAAATAAATTTTACCGGGGTTTTTAAGCGGTTGTGCCGGGCCTGTTTTAACACCGTTGCGCATTGCGGTGTAGTTTAAATAAACGGGCACGTAGGTGGTATATGTCATGGTTTCCACGCATTTATCCTTTTTGCATGACGATATAGCCAATACGGAACAAATAATAAGGCCCGTCAGTAAATGAGTTATTGTTGATTTCATAGCCGGATTTTTTTCGGTGAATAATTAAAAGCAAATGCTTTGTTGGGTAAGAAACGACGGGGATATGAAAAGCGTTGCCTGCTTCAGAAAATTAATGTATTTCCCCTCTCGAGAGGGGAAGCGCGAAGCGCGGGGTGTGTGGCTGTTGGCACATTACCCGAACAGCCACACACCCCGGCCTGCGGCCACCCCTCTCGAGAGGGGAAATACAAATTCCCCACTCTTTTGTTGACTTGTTAGCTAATTAAACAGAGGCAAGGCAACGGTATTGATTTTCGAAACGTTTGGATAGTTATAAGTGCGTTTAAGGCGCATCAACTTCACAAACGAAAAACTAAATTATGTTCAGAAAAATATTCCTTGCGGTTACAATAACCACGCTTTCATTGGCAACATTTGCCCAGTCGAACACCGAAGATGTGCTTTATTTAAAAAGCGGCGGGGTTATCCGTGGTACCATTGTTGACCAGCTAACTACCGGTAAAGTAAAGATTGAATTACAAGGCGGTAGCGTATTTGTTTTTGCTACGGCAGATATCGACAGTGTAAAAAAAGAAAACCGGTTGAAAAATCAGTTGAAAGAAATAAAACAAAACTATTACCGCAAAGACCGCGGCTTTAGAAACATGACCGAGCTGGCTATTATTTACGGCGTTAACTTTAAGAATGATCCGAATAACAGCAACAACCCTGATGATATTGGCCTTTCATTACAAACTATTAACGGCTACCAGTTTTGGCCTTATTTATTTGTTGGTGGGGGAATAGGTATCGACAGGTTTATTACCTATCAACAAACCTTCTCGCCATTTTTTATCAGGCTTTCAAGCGAGTTTCTGAAACGCAAGGTTACCCCTTATATATATACCGACGCCGGGTATTCGGTAATGTGGAAACAACCGGCAGGCGATGATGGCGCCAGCATAACAAATACCGGCGGGGCCTATTTTGCTGCCGGTGGTGGTGTAAGAATATATACCCGCAGCAGGGCTTCTGTAATTTTAAGCGCAGGCTATAAAATGAATATGAGCAGTTCAAACTATAATTATCAGTACTATTATTACGATAGCTATAATATCAGCCGCACATACCAGCGGTTTGTAATGAATATTGGGGTAAGCTTTTGAGCGCAGGTCGACTATCCCAGCAACCCCTTCTCCATCAAATACTCCGCAATCTGCACGGCGTTGGTAGCAATACTGATGGTCAGGAATAAGGGTTTATAAACGCAGTATGGCTTCATGTTATGCTGAGTGCAAGTTACAAAACGAACATGAGCAGCTAGTTCTGAGGGTGTCCTTGAATATTATGATACGTAAAACATCAACCACACTTATCAGTGGTTTGTGATAAATATCCTGGTGGCTTTTTAGTTGAAAACTTCCCGTTAATCCGACGGAAGCTCTATTCCGCCTTATCATAAAATACCGTGCCGGGTATGTCTAAAAGGCGCTTTGGTTACTTTATTATCACCAACCGTTCGGTGGCGGCAGATGTGGCTGTTTGCAACCGTACATAATAACACCCAGGAGCCTGATTGATCAGATTTATTGAGTTCTGTGTTTCATTTAAGGTTTGCTCCCAAACCTTTTCTCCATTGGAATTATAAATTTTAGCCGTAATGCTGGTTTCATTATCCGGTATTCTGGTTGAAAAATTACCGGTGGATGGGTTTGGGGCTAATGTAAAATTTAAGGAATCATTGACTGCAAAAGTATCTATTAATTCAAGTAGGTTACCGAAAGGGGCATTCCCGGTAGAATTGTCAAAGTCTGCAACAACGGCTTCATTACCCGTTAAAAAATTATATGAAAAGATTATACCACCGGCGGTTCCTCCTTCTATGGTATTACCATAAATCAACCCATTTCGGGCCAGCACTGGGTCTCCGTAAGGTTCGTTGCCGTCGGACCCCGATTCAAAATCATGCAGCACCATTACATCATTTGTAAAAAGATTAAACTTGATAATTGTACCATCACCTAAGCCGGCAATATTTACAGTTTTTCCCCGGCTTGTTAGGGCACACAGAAATGTATCATTAACCTGAATAAAGGAACCCATAGGCCAACCACCAGTAAAGCCATTGTCAAAATAATGTAAAACCTGGTAAGCATTACTGTCGGGGTTATAACTAAAAATAACTCCTTCACCCTGATTGGGGGAAGGCATTCCGCAGGTCATGCCGTATAATAACCCAGTGCTTGCCTGTAAAAGGCTTCCAGCTGGGAGCGCACCATCCCCAGAGCCACCAAAATCATGCAGGTTTCTAAAGTTACCGGTAAGCGGATTGTAACAAAAAATGGTCCCATTACCACCATTAAAACCACCGCCCTCAGCCATCCCGTAAAGAAGGCCGTTGTTTGCCTGAATAAGATTTCCATTAGGCGATGAACCAACTACTTGCAAAACGGTAAAAACACCTGTTGCAATGTTATAACTAAACAGAACGCCAACACCACTTCCATAGCTGCCATTAGTCCAGGAAGAGAGAGTTAATCCATATAATAAACCATCTGATGCTTGCAGCAGGGAGCCATAAGGTATTGCTCCGTCCCTTTGCCGGTTCGATCCGAAATCATGCAAATCTGTATATGTGCCTGTTATTGGATCGAAGCTGAACAAATTGCCATCACCGTCATATAACTGGCCAGACCCGGAAGTACCGCCATACGCAGTCATTCCATATAAAAGGCCATCGTTGGCTTTAATAAGTGAGCCGCGGGGGCTTTGCCCATCCATACCATTTCCAAATTCGTGCTCAACATTAAAGTTGCAGGATAAAGTATTATAACTGAATAAAGTACCTGCCCCATGGCTGCCTCCCATAGATGTTAATCCCCATAATACCGGAGACTGGCCTAATACTACAGTACGCATAATCAAGGCAAAGCAAATGGGGAAGAATGATTTCATTACTACAGCTTTATATCAAAAATAAACAATTTATTTTTGCTACAGCAAGCATTTTTATCAAAGGTTTGACGATGTTGTGTTAATAATTGATAGTAGAGTTGTTACAAAACTCTGCTTAATACACCTTAGAGCAGTTGCAATAAATTTTTATTGCTCCAAAAGCCCCTGTTTTATGAGGTACTCCGCAATCTGCACGGCATTGGTAGCAGCGCCTTTGCGCAGGTTATCAGAAACTATCCAGCAGTTTAAAGTATTTGCCTGGCTTTCATCGCGGCGGATGCGGCCTACGAAGGTGTCGTCTTTATCGTGCGCCAGAATAGGCATGGGGTACTTGAGGTTCTTTACGTCATCGTATACAATTACACCGGGTGCTTTTTCAAGTATGGCGCGCACATCAGCTACGGTAAAGTCTTTTTCAAATTCGATGTTTACAGCTTCGCTATGGCCACCTACAACCGGAACACGAACGGTGGTTGCTGTCAGCCTGATGGAGTTATCGCCCATTATTTTGCGGGTTTCGTTTACCATTTTCATTTCTTCCCTGGTGTAGTCGTTTTCCAAAAACACGTCAATGTGTGGCAACAGGTTTAAATCTATCTGGTAGGCATAGGCACGGTTGCCTTCAATACCATTTCTTTCGTTCATTAGCTGGTCAACCGCATTTTTACCGGTACCGGTTACGCTTTGGTAGGTTGAAACCACTACGCGCTTAATTTTATAAACATCATGCAGCGGTTTTAATACTACAACCATTTGTATGGTTGAGCAGTTAGGGTTGGCAATAATTTTATCGTTTTTAGTTAACACACCGGCATTAACTTCAGGCACCACCAGCGGAATATTGGGTTCCATACGCCATGCGCTGCTATTGTCAATAACCACGGTGCCTACTTCGGCAAATTTAGGCGCCCACTCTTTTGAGGTTGAACCACCTGCGCTGAACAAAGCCACATCAGGCCTTTTGGCAATGGCATCCGTCATGCTGATTACTTCGAATTCTTTATCCTTAAACTTTATCTTTTTACCTACCGATTTTTCAGATGCCACCGGGTACAATTCAGTAACCGGAAAATTTCTTTCAGCCAATACCTGTAACATTTTTGAGCCTACCAGCCCGGTAGCGCCAACTACTGCAACTTTCATAATGTGTTTTTATTTTGAGGTGGTAAAAATAAGGTAATTGGGCGGGTGGAGGGAGGATTGGGGTAAAAAATTGTCAAAAATTTAGAGCTACGCTAAGGCACTATAGAAACAAGACAGGTATCAAACCACATTAACAAGGAAGAACGCTCTCCTTATAAATGCCTCCCCCATTTAGTGATGAAATAATTAAATAGAAAAATAAAGCAAAACAGGGAAAATTTAATATTATTGCTTATCGGAATCAAAAAAAACTTAAAAGTAAACGCCATGGGAAAGATTTTTAAATGGATAGGAATTGTTTTTGCGGTAATAATAGTATTAAGTTTAATTGTCAGCCTTTTTTCAGATGATAAGCCAAAGGCTAAATCAGAGGAAACAAAAACCAAAGAAGAAACCCCTTTGCCAGGGTCAACGGCATATAATAATCAAGAAAAGGGAAGGTTGGAAAACGAACTAAAGTCGTTTGAAAAGCCATTTGTTGACAGCGCATATCAGGGAAGCGCCATTTCTCTTGCAATAGAAGGCGCCATTTTTACAGACTGGGCAAACCTGATAAAAAAAGCGGATAGTACGAATGATGAGGCTATAAAGAAATTGGCGCTTACACTAAAAGGAAAAGTATCAGACTTACAAGTAAAGCAGTTCCCCAAAATGAGAAGGGAATATGCCGATATAATGGCAAAAAAAGTTTGGGAGAACGATGTTTATGTTTCAATTGAAGACCCACACAGCACTGTGCTAAATATTACCGGAAGTGTTTTTGCTACTAATAAGAACATATCAGATATACAGCAAAAGATATCGGACGATATTAACTGGTTGCGGTTTAAAGATGTCAGATACAGATGGTATAAGGGTGAAGATGAATATACCCATTACGACATTAAATCTCTTTCAGATGCGGATGTTGTGGCTATATTTTAAGCAAATGTGAAAACAAACTGCAGGTTTAATTGTCCCGGGCTGGCTGCAATCGTCAGCTTCTTCCTCAGTAACTCCTGCTCCTGCGGGTTGTGGGTTTGTTTAATTGCAGCCTCACAGACCTTGCCTATGCACACATGTTTAAGAACAGCCTTGCGCATTTAGGCCATCGCCCCGGAGGGGCCGTCTGTTTGTAGTGAACAATATCGGCTTAATAGTTGCGCACATTGGTGCCGCCTGTGAGAGTCTACAGAACAGGAATTGCCCAAATGCAACAGGCGGCATCTACGATGCGCAATGAATGTGAACCTATTTACTACAAACAGACGGCCCCTCTGGGGCGCAATTCAGATTCTGATAGCAGAGAAAAAGATTAGCAGACAAAGCGTTGGCATAAACAGATGGAAAAATGTGTATAGGCAAGCACACACACCGGGCGCGGCGTTATACAAATAGTGATTTTGCAGGGAGTGAGCTTTTTAATTTCTTCTATTGCCTGCTACTTTGAGCGCGCAAACGACATAAGCAGACCGGCTTTGGTTTCGCCCTTTAAGGGGCTACTCTGTAGCGGAAACTGGAATGTCCCCCGCTGGCGCTTGTCTATGCACACATCCTGTTTAAAGCAAATTTGTTCTCTTTATTCAGCTAAAAGTGTGTTTTATTTACGTGTCTCAACCCCTTCCGTCCCCGAAACGGGGAGACCAAAGCCAAAAACCGA
>Ga0182030_10023754_pt1 | contig 11311 bp, 12 predicted proteins | sample 812S3MmetaG_FD_121299 | JGI IMG/M metagenome (GOLD analysis project Ga0182030, IMG submission 121299) | Permafrost microbial communities from Stordalen Mire, Sweden - 812S3M metaG (Illumina Assembly) | ecosystem: Environmental > Terrestrial > Soil > Wetlands > Permafrost | place: Sweden...
ACCTGCACGGAGATACGATTGAGGCCGCAAGACTTGGCAATAATTTGAGCAGAACGACGGCGCTGACCGAGAAGAATGAATCCATAAAAGGCGCGGGAGACAAGCCGAATCAACACGATATTCTTACCGGTTCACTACCGGATGGACGCGCCTTTGCCGATGCTGCCGATCACACGTGCAAAAACTTCACCAGCAGTGCTGCAGAGGGTTCGGCGCAAGTCGGTCACTTCGACCGTACCGGCGGCGGCAACACATCCTGGAACTCGGCGCACGCCAGCAAAGGTTGCGGTCAGGAAAACCTGGTCAGCACGGGTGGTGCTGGCTTGTTGTATTGCTTTGCAGCCAATTAAAGAATTGCGTGTAACGCGATATGGAGAAAAGTATGTCACACCAGAGTTGGCTGAGCAGCCTGATTTCTATCATGGTTACTTTCTCTCTCATAGGTACTTTCGCTGTTTTCGCTTCCTCTTATACCAAGAGTACCGCGAATATTGCTATTGATAGAGTAGCGTGCAGTCCATGTAATCGCAACTCCAGAACAGGTGCTGCTTTGCCAGCAGATGAACAGCACGGATGTTGCCTGAACAGCAATGCTAAACACTTGGCGCATTGAATATTCCCGATGCACGAGTCGGATGTGATGCACTTCAATCGTTAACTATCAGCAAGTTATTTGCTATTAAATAGAACAGCAGTACTTGTACGTGAGGTGGCACGGGATGTGCTGATGTAATCAGGCAATGGCTCTGCGCCAAGAATCTAATGTTAAGCAGGAGAGGAACATAAAATGTCAGTCACCATTCAAGTTTGGGATTTGCCACTTCGGCTTTTTCATTGGCTGCTGGCGCTGTCCGTGTTGTCTGCTGTCGTCACCGGGGAGCTTGGCGGCAACCTGATAGATTGGCATGGGCGTATCGGCGTGCTGATTTTAGGGTTGCTGGTTTTTCGGATCATTTGGGGATTTGTCGGAACGACGCATGCGCGCTTCGCCAATTTCTTTCCGACACCGGCAAGGATTGCGGCTTACCTTAAAGGCCAGTGGCAAGGACATGGTCATAACCCGTTAGGAGCATTGTCGGTAATTGCGCTGCTGGGCGTGTTGGCGGCATTGGTTGGGACCGGGTTGTTTGCCAATGATGACATAGCCTTCCACGGCCCATTGTTCAATCTGATAGATAAGTCACTTAGCGACAAGCTGAGTGGTTTGCATGCGCTTTCATTTGACGCGCTGATCGTGCTGATCCCATTGCACCTCGCTGCGATTATCTTCTACGCCAGAGTCAAGAAACACAATCTTGTCGTACCCATGCTGACAGGAAAAAAGGTGGTTCCAAAGGGCCAGTCGATTGCGGCTTTGAGTGTGGGGATAAGGCGATTGCTAGTCGCTCTTACGATTTCTGGTGTGGTGGCATGGGGCGTGAGCAGTGGAGTGCAGTATCTTGCTCCGGCACAAGCCACCTCTGTTGCCGCCATGCCAAGTTGGTAGTTTTATCCGTTGTTCCTTTTTTATCTAACCTAACCATCGAGGAGTTGTAAGTGAAATTCAAATTTGCATTGGCAGTACTTTTTACCGCAGTGAGCACTGCTGCAATCGCAGGAAAGGACGAAGATCAACAGATCAAATTCCGTCAATCCGCCTATTCTTTTGCCGCTTGGAACTGCTCAAAGATCAAAAGCCAAGTGGTTGAGCACCCTGAGACGTTCAATAAGGAGCAGGTCATTGCCGCAGCGAATTCAGTTGCTGCCGTGGCTAATTCCGGTTTGGGCGCGCTTTATGGTCCCGGCACGGATCAAGGCACCGGATGGAAAAAAACACGCTTGAAACCAGAGTTCTTTGAAAAACAGGATGAGGTAAAGAAAGTGGCGATTTCCTTCAATGAGGAAGCCAATAAACTGGCAAAAGTGGCAGCTAGCGGGGATATCGGCGAAATCAAGGCGCAGTTCGGCAAGCTGGGCGAGGCCTGCAAGAGCTGCCACGACAAATTCCGAATAAAGGATGAATGAGCAGACATGGGGCGCTGCTATTGACCGGCATGCGCCTCATTCGATGATGCCGTATTGCTTGAGCTGCGTCCTTAGCACGTTGCGGCTGAGCCCCAGAAGTTTTGCCGTCTGCACCTGGTTGCGGCGCGAGTATTCATAAGCCTGAAGGATCAGCTTACGGTTCACTGAATCGTAGAGTTGATCCTCTCCACGTTCAAACAACCTGAAGAATTCCTGCTCAAGCGAGCAGTCGTTTGCACCAGCTTGCGTTCCCGTTCCCAGACGCTCGCGGGCGGCGGCATGGAGGGAAGGCAAATTGAGATGGGAAGGGTGCAGCACATTGCCGTCGCATACCAGCAGCGCCCGGTGGATCGTGTTTTCCAGCTCCCTGATATTGCCTGGCCACGGATATTCATGCAGCAGACGCAAGGTGTCTGGATGCAGCTCCGGTTCAGGGGTGTGCAGACGATTTTTGTAAATCGAAATGAAGTGTTCGACCAGCGGCAGAATGTCTCCCAGACGTTCGCGCAATGGAGCCAGCTGAATCGGTATTACATTGATCCTGTAGTACAGATCCTCGCGGAAACGCCCGGCCTGCACTGCCTCCTCAAGGTTCACGTTGGTGGCGGCGATCAGCCTGACATCAATCGGCACCGGTGTGCGTGACCCGATGCGTACGATCTCGCGTTCCTGTAATACCCGCAGCAGCTTGACTTGGGTCGAAAGCGGCAAGTCACCGATCTCGTCGAGGAAAAGTGTGCCGCCGTTCGCGCTCTCGAACCAGCCAATTTTGTTTCCGACCGCACCGGTAAAAGCACCGCGCTCATAGCCGAACAGTTCGCTTTCCACCAGCGTTTCCGAAAATGCCCCGCAATTGATGGCGGCGAACGGTCCTTTGCGGCGCGGACTCAATGAATGGATATGCCGCGCGACCAATTCCTTGCCCGTCCCGGTTTCTCCCTTGATATATGCCGTGGCATTGCTGGGCGCAACTCGCTCGATCAGGGATAACAACTTTTGTGATTCCGGATCGGAAAATACCTGTGCGCTTGCCCGGATGGACAGGCTGATTTGCTGCGGGTTAGGGAATAACAGTATCGGCTTGCGCCCAGCAATTAGATCAAGCACTTCATCTGTTTCAGGGGATTCGAATTTCATGATATTCGCACCGGGTGATTTTCTGGGTAGTGTGACCTGATAGGCTTAGTAGGCGTAGCGATGGGATTGATGCTGTTGTCCCAACTCAAGGCAGAATCAGGACGGCCCAGCACATAGCCTTGGGCCAGACTCGCTCCCGCAAACCTTGCCAGCTCAAGCTGGCTTTCGGATTCCACGCCTTCGACGATGACCAGGCCGCCCAAATCGTGGACAATTTCAATCAGCTTTGGCAGCACTTTTTGCAAGCGGGTATTGGATGCCGCTAGCTGAATGATGCTGCCATCAAACTTGACGTAATCCGGTGATAGCCGCCACAATCTTTCCAGATTGGTATGGTCGCGGCCAAAATTGTCTATTGCGATTTTGTAACCGCGCTCGCGGTAATTTTTGATTGCATATTCCAGTAAGTCTTCTTGTTTAACTACGCTCTCTTGTATCTCGATTACCACCTGGCTGGGAGAAATCGAGTAATCGTGCAGCACACGCTCGAATACCTTGCCATGCGAGTCCACTGTGACCAGCAGTTGCGGATGCACGTTGAGAAACAGCTTCCCTCTATTCGAGGATAAATTCAGGAAGTTAAGCGTATGCAAAGTGCGGCACACGCGGTCAAACTTTATTAACTGCCCGGCTATCTCGGCTTGCTCAAAAGCCTTGGGTGGAAATAATGCTCCGCTTTTACTATCGAATGCGCGTAGCAAAGCCTCATAACCGAGTATCTTGTTCGTGTGTATATCGTAGACCGGCTGAAAGACGCTTTTCAGTTCAAGGCCAATAAAGCGCCCTTCGATATCACCCTCATGAACCTCTACGCGGTAATCGTCATTATCCAAACTAAGCGCTTGCCGCACCTCGTTTTGCATGGAGTTCACACTATATTGATTTGCCATGTTCAATTTGCCGTAAACAGTTGTTCATTCAAAAAAATCGGGGCAGTTACCCGCCCCGACAAACCAGATGTTGCATCTGGGGAGAGAGAATTCCGCGTTGTCTGGTTATAGCTTGGCAATGGCCACTTCGGTGGACTTGATCAAGGCCAGCACATCCGAGCCAATCTCCAGACCGAGTTCCTTGATTGAGCGGGTGGTAATAACCGAGGTCACTGCACCAAACGGTGTTCCCACCACAACTTCCGAAACGACGGGGCCGGTTACGATATCTATCACCTTGCCCTTGAATTGGTTTCTTGCGTTTATTGCTACGATGCTCATGATGTTCTCCAAAATATGTGAAATTATTTAATTGATTTGCCAGCTCCCTAATTCAGCCATGCCCGCCTCCAGTCAATTGCCGGTAGCGGCAGGCGAGCCGCCTTGATTTTTCCGGCAGCAGGCTGAACCTCGATCTTTTGCCTGTCGTTGGCATAATCGCCAAGCTCGTTCAGGATCACCTCGGTTGCCGCGTCCTCATCCAAAGACAAACTGCTCATCACGAAATCGAGTGCGTTGCGATAAATGTCGAACGGAGATTCTCTATACTCGTTTGTTGCGGGCAACCCGTCGTTATGTTTTGCGGACATGTCGCTTCCTTTTCGATGAGCTGACGATTTCCACAGCAGAAATCCTGAAAGAAACAGCGAGCCGCAGCACACAGGGCGGGTTGGCAACATCACGCGCCCTTACTTCTTCGTGTAAATCTGGTCGAACACGCCGCCATCGGCGAAGTGTTCCTTCTGCGCCCTGGTCCAGCCGCCGAACACATCATCAATGGTGAACAAGCTAATCTTGGGAAATTGCTTGGCATACTTCGCAGCGATTTTGGCATCCGTCGGACGGTAGAAATTCCTCGCCGCGATCTCCTGGCCTTCTGTTGTGTAGAGATACTCCAGATAGGCCTCCGCTACCTTGCGTGTGCCGTGCTTGTCGGCGAACTTGTCCACCACAGTCACTGGAGGTTCAGCCAGAATGCTCTGCTTGGGCACAACGACTTCAAATTTATCTGCTCCGAATTCCTTGAAAACCAGACCCGCTTCGTTTTCCCATGAAAGAAGCACGTCACCTATGCCACGCTCAGCAAAAGTAACTGTGGCACCGCGCGCACCGGAGTCCAGTACGGGTACGTTAGCGTACAACTTTGTGATGAAATCCTTCGCTTTGGCTTGATCGTTACCATTGTGCTTAAGTGCATCACCATACGCGGCCAGATAAGCCCAGCGAGCACCTCCTGATGTCTTGGGATTAGCGACAATCACGCCAACGCCGGGTTTAATCAGATCACTCCAATCCTTGATGTTTTTCGGATTGCCTTTTCGCACTAATAAAACGATGGTGGACGTGTAGGGCGTGCTGTTGTGTTTCAAACGGGTCTGCCAGTTGTCTGGAACCAAGTTGCCATTTTTTGCCAGGGCATCAATGTCGGCGGCTAGCGCGAGTGTGGCCACATCAGCTTCCAGCCCATCTATGATCGAGCGTGCTTGCTTGCCGGAGCCGCCGTGCGATTGTTTCACGGTGACCGTATCGCCGGTCTTGGCTTGCCAATATTTTGAGAAAGCTGCGTTGTAATCCTGATACAGTTCGCGCGTCGGGTCGTAGGATACGTTCAGCAGCGAAATATCTGCGGCATGCGCAGCGCTAGTGAACAATGCGGATACTAGCGCTATGGTTAAAAGGTTTTTTTTCATGGTGTACTCCGTGGTTAAAATGTATTGACGGAGCGCACTATAAATAGACGCGAAGAATTACTGAACCAAGAAATTATTGTTTACTTATTATGTTTATGTATATGAACGGCGGTGGATTCGTAAGTTGGCCGCCAACCCATATTTCTTTGACGGAGCAGCTATAACAACTCCCGATCTCGATGCCGGATAACGGACACCCATGAATGGCTCTTCATGGCCGGGTCAGCGACCAATTGCCTTCGCTAATTCTAATGTCGGCTATGTAGCTTAGACCAGACATCGTATCACCTGTTTGTTGTCTGACGCTACATCACCCGAAGGCGACATTCAATCATCAGAATTGACTTCTCGTTGACTGACCCTGGCTAATTGGCTTTATCAACCCATTTGATTATAAGCCTGCATAGAAGCAAGCAATTGCTCGGCAATTACCCATGAAAAATAATAAACTTATCTAAGCTGGCTAAATAATCTTATAGAGATGTAAAACATAGGCGATGATCGCCATCGCTACGTTGACTAGGATGACCATAGATAGCATCCACAGTATCGTTCGAGACCAACTGGCTTTCTTTTTCTTCGGTACCATCGTTTGGCTGACCTGATTTATTGCCTCTCCTGCCTGACTCCCAAGAAGCGCATAATTTACCGCTGATGCCTGTTCTTCCATCATTTTTGTTCTCCTTAAAAATCAATTCCTCGCCGAATAGTGTTCCAACCCGAAACGCCCGACCCAGCCGTCCTGGGCGCGCGCTTCGATAATAACCTGATGCAATCCCTTGGGAAGATCGGGGGAAATATGCAAATTGAAATTCGTGCGCGAGGTGGGTGTCATCGCTAGCTTTTCCGTTTCAAGTTTGTAGCTCCCTTCCGGCAGTCCCTTCACGGTAAACGCCAGCTGCGCGGGTGCATTCATTTTGTTTGACACCTGTATCTGGTAATCGCTGACAGATATGCCGGATGACTTTTCCGAGCGGTAGGCGACAATGTTGTATGGAGAATAATGCAGGAATCCCCAAGCGAACAATCCGCCACCGATCAGGAAAACCGCTCCTGCCCAGCCCAGCCTTGCGGCCAGGTTGTCCACACTGTCGCGCCAGCCGTTGGCATGTCTTTTCTCGCCAAACTCAAATTGCAGCAGGCCGAGACTTCCATCCGGCGCATGCAATTTGTTGCAGGAGTCGATGCAGTCGCCGCAGTTGATGCAACTGTCGTAGATCTTAAACTGGGTGGGGTTAAAGTCCAGGAAACAGGAAGTCTTGCAGTAGGTGCACTTGGCGCAATCATCGGCTCGGCTGCCGTCGTATTCCACATGCAAGGTCTGTTTGGTCTTGAATACGTGCTGCCATATCCGGTACAGGCAGAAATAGCTGCATAGCACATTCCTGATCACGGCGATATCGAGGAAGATGGCAAATACGACCACGAGATAGAGGTAATAGGTAAACCTCGGCAAGCGTGCATCCGGCCTGAATGTTATCAGCGACCAGACGGCATCCGGCGGATAAAAATACAGGAAAGGAATTAGCGCCAGCGTGAAGGAAATGGCCAGCACGACCAGACCCAAAACCAGCCAGTTGAACGGGTTGTTTTTAGTTGCAGCAATTTTGGTTTTGCCGCTTTCAACCGTGATGTGGGCGCGCTTGCCCAGGAGTTTGTAGGTAAGTTGGTTGACCCATTCCGACAGCGAGTTTTGTGGACAGGCCCAGCCGCACCAAACCGTGCCTATAGTCGAATAAGTCATCGCCGCACCAGTGGCCAGCATGATCCAGAAGCCCAGCATCAGCGAATAATCCGACCACCCTATCTGGCGATCTAGAACCACGAAATTACCGGCCTGCAAATCAATCCGGAATAGTCCGACGAGCGGGATCAGTACGATTAGCAGGAGCGTGGCAAGTTGGGTCACTCTCCGCCGCCAGTGATATTCAGGTGCGGGCGTACGCACCACCTTTACCGGGATGTTTGCAAGCGATTCGTTAAGTTTCACGATTTAGCCCTCATTAGTGTCGGCAAGTAAACCTTCCCTATCGATCCCACTTGTCGAACCATTGATAAATGATTCCTGTCCGTTCCAGCACGAAGAACAGCACGATCCCCAAAATAATCCCACCCATAAAACTCATCTGCACTGACATGATACGGCTCCTCTTTCCGTTTGCAGCGGAACGGCGCTGCCCCAACACACGGCTCGCACAGTAACTGGCAAAACTCTGACAATACATGTACAGTTACACAGATAGTTATTTGTACTGTACCGGTGTGTCCACCATGACAATTATCAATATAGACCCAGCCGATTCGCTGCCTCTGATCCATCAAATCACCAATGGCATCAAGGCTCTGATTGACAACCGCGTCATCCGCAGCGGCTCGCGTATGCCTTCCATCCGCAATTTCGCCAGCGATCATGGCGTGAGCCGCTTCACCGTAGTGCAGTCGTATGACCAACTGGTGGCAATGGGTTATCTGAATTCGCGTTTGGGTTCCGGCTTTTATGTGTCGGCTCGCCCCAAGCCGCACACAAGCGCCGAGGTCAGCAAATTGGACGATTCGATAGACGTGGCCTGGCTGCTGCGTAATGCACTGGAAGACCGCACCAGCAAGACCATGCCGGGAGCCTGGTGGCTGCCCGCATCGTGGATGGAGGAGACCGGCATCCAAAAATCGTTGCGCGCGCTGGCGCTCAAGCATGGCGAGTTCTTCACCGCGTATGGAACGCCTGCGGGTTATCAGCCGTTGCGCGAATTGCTTCAAGGCAAACTGTCCAACATAGGCGTGACCGCCGAAACCTCGCAGATCGTGCTGACCTCAGGCGTTACCCATGCGATGGATCTCATCACCCGCTATTTCGTGAATCCAGGCGATGTTGTGCTGGTAGACGACCCCGGTTTTTTCATCCTGTTCGGTGGCCTGAAATCGTTTGGCGCAAAAATCGTCGGCGTGCCGTGGAACCACGACGGCCCGGACATCCCGACAATGGAGGCGTTGATCAAAGAACACAGCCCGCGCATCTACTTCACCAACACGATATTGCACAACCCCACCGGCGTCAGCATCAGCCAGAGCGTGGCCTACCGTATGCTGCAATTGGCTGAGAAATACGACATGATTTTGGTCGAAGATGACATTTATGGAGACTTCCATCCCGCAAAAGTCACCCGCCTAGCCACGCTCGATCAACTTGATCGCGTCATCTATGTCAGCAGTTTTTCCAAGACAGTGTCGGCCAGCCTGCGTGTCGGCTACTTCGCTTGCAAGAAGGAATTGGCTGCGAGCCTCTGCGACATGAAGCTTCTGACTGGCCTCACCACCTCGGAAGTGGGCGAGCGCATCATCCTCCAGGTTCTGGCCAGCGGCCATTACCGCAAGCACATGGACAAACTGCGGCTCCGCTTGCAGGAAGCGCGCACCTCCACCATCGCCCGCCTGGAAAAACTGGGTTTCACCACCTACCTCGAACCAGAAGGCGGCATGTTTATCTGGGTGAAGTTAAACGACGAAGCCAACTTAACCGCACTGGCGGCGCAAGCCTCCAAACAAGGCGTCATGCTCGCTCCCGGAAATGTATTTCGCCCGCATCAGGAACCCTCGCCATGGCTCAGGTTCAATGTTGCGCATTGCGAGAATGAGGCGACGTTTGAAATCTTATCTAAAATAGTGGGTACACATGAAAATGACTGAAGTTGATACTCAGTGACGGCTTATTCCATAATTGGATGCCGCAAAGCGGACCATCTTGTAGGTCCCTTCCTGGCCGACTAGGGTCTATTTGTAACCACTAACCCTAATGGCTGTAGCCCCCTCGATTGCAGCCATTGTATTTCAACTTCCCCATTCGGCAAATGCTAACCCAGTCATAGCGGCTCCCCGAAAGCAGAATCCTACTTAGTGACGAAGGCCTTATAAGAAATCCTGATAAGCAAGTGAGGAAAAATTCGTTCGTTTTCGGAGGGATTCTTCGTATATTTGCTCACCCGGCGATTGTCGGCCAAACTTTATCAAGGAGTGCATCCCATGTCCAAGCTCGAAAACGCTGTTCCCGGCTACAAAATTCTCTCGGTCGAACCCTATACGCCAAACATTGGCGCGGTCATCAACGACTTCGACCTCGCCAAGATCGACAGCGACATTGTGCGTGCCGAGTTGCGCAAGGCGCTGTTCGAATTTCAGGTCTTGTTCTTCCGCAAGCAGACTCTGACATTCGAGCAGCAGGTCGAGGTGGCGCGCATCTTCGGCGACCCAGACAAGGCCAAGGCTTACTTTCCACGCTTCAAGGATCAAAAGCTTATCGAGGTCATCGAGACCAAGCCGGACGGCTATAAATATGGCGTCGACCAGTGGCATCACGACATTTCCTTCTCGCCGAATCCGCCCACGGGCGCGGTGCTCTACTCGCATGTGATCCCGCCTAGCGGCGGCGATACGCTGTGGTCGAGCGGAACCCGCGTCTATGATTCTCTTTCGCCCGCGCTGCAAGCCTATCTCGAAGAACTCGAAGCGATCCACAGCTTCGAGCAAAGCGGGTGGCCCGGCTATTTCGAGCAGATCCCGAACGGCGAAGATGCCTATCGCAAGGCGCGTGCGGAGTATCTGCCTGCGATCCACAAGGTGGTGCAGAAGCACCCGGTGACCGGTCGCAAGTTAATCTATGTTAATCCGAACTTCACCGATCACATCAAGGGTCTGTCGCGCCAGCAGAGCGATGCTCTGTTGACCTTCCTGTTCGCACAGTTCCAACGGCCGGAATTCCAAGCGCGCTGGAGCTGGGAGAAAAACGCCGTGGCGATCTGGGACAATCGCGCCACGGTGCATTACGCGACAAACGACTACAACGCCCAGCATCGCGTACTGCATCGCGTGACATTTGGCGAAGACCGTCCGTTCTAAGCGAGGGGCTGGCGCATGAATACCTTGTTTCATTTCGTGCGGCGCACCCTGCGCCGCGCGGTTTCATCCGCCAGCCGGTTTGACGTCGCAGTCGTCGCAGGAACTGCGCATCGGCTACCAGAAGTACGGCACGCTGGTCATCCTCAAGGCGCGCGGCACGTTGGAGAAGCGCCTTGCTAAGAAGAGCATCGCCGTGAAGTGGACGGAGTTCCCGTTTGGCTCGTTGCTGCATGAGGCACTTCGTCCATCGCTAGATTTGCTGCATCTAGCGCATTTTCACAAAGAATAGTTTATCCCCGAAAGTAACCCTTATGAAATTCCTGCATCGTTTGTTATTTGTCTTGTTCGTCGGTGTGATCGCATCGACGGTTGCTCCTGTGGTGCATGCTGCTGATGACGTGCTGCGTATTGGCTATCAGAAATACGGCACGCTGATCTTGCTCAAGGCGCACGGCACGCTGGAAAAACGTCTGGCACCGCTCGGCGTGAGCGTGACTTGGAACGAATTTCCCGCCGGCCCGCAGTTGCTGGAAGGGCTGAACGTCGGCAGTATTGACTTTGGTACGGTCGGTGAAACACCGCCCATCTATGCACAAGCCGCCAACGCGCAGATCACTTACGTCGGCTATGAACCACCCGCACCGGGAGGAGAGGCCATCG
>Ga0182030_10023755_pt1 | contig 11311 bp, 14 predicted proteins | sample 812S3MmetaG_FD_121299 | JGI IMG/M metagenome (GOLD analysis project Ga0182030, IMG submission 121299) | Permafrost microbial communities from Stordalen Mire, Sweden - 812S3M metaG (Illumina Assembly) | ecosystem: Environmental > Terrestrial > Soil > Wetlands > Permafrost | place: Sweden...
GCCGAGCTTGGTCTTCTCGATTCCGAACCACGTCGCGATGCAGACAAAGAACGAGACGACGATCACCCAGGCGCGATACTTCGGCAGGAACATGAAGCCGAGATTGTAGACGCCGGCTAGCTCCGGCGGGCTCGGGTAGGGTTTTCCCGAGGAGCCGAAGCCGTTCTGGAACAGGCCCTGGATCACCAGCGCGAGGCCGAACGTTAGCAGCAGGCCGTAGAGGTGGTCGAGCGAGGCGATGCGGCGGATGAACAGGCGCTCTACAGCCGCGCCGAGCAGGCCGACGATGAGCGGCGAGAGGATCAGCGCGAACCAGTAGTTGAGGCCGGCGTATTGCATGAGGAAATAGGCGGTGAAGGCGCCGACCATGTAGAAGGCGCCGTGCGCGAAATTGACGACGTTGAGCATGCCGAAGATGACGGCGAGGCCGAGGCTCAGCAGGGCATAGAACGAGCCGTTGATGAGGCCGATCAGCAGCTGGCCGTAAAGCTGCATCGGCGAGATGGAGAGGGCGAGCAGCATCATGTCAGCCTGAAAGCGCATGCGCCGTCATGGCGAGCGAAGCGAAGCCATCCAGCGTTGGGGCGAGAAGCCGGCGAGCGTCGTTGAGCGGACACTACGTGCAAGCCCGCCACGCGTGCATCGCGGCGCGGCTGGATTGCTTCGCCGAGGGAAACGCGAAGCGTTTCCCGGCGCTCGCAATGACGGAGGGCGGCCAAGCCGCCGCGCTCACACGCCGAGATATTCATGCAGCTTGTCCATGTTCGCGCTCAAGTCGGCGGCCGCGAAGGCGTCGATGATCCGGCCGTGCTCCATCACGTAGAAACGGTCCGCCAGCTCCGAGGCCCAGCGGAAATTCTGCTCGACCAGCAGGATCGTGAAGCCCGCCTTCTTCAGCTCGTGGATCGTGCGCGCGATCTGCTGGATGATGACCGGCGCCAGCCCCTCCGTCGGCTCGTCGAGCATCAGGAAGCGCGCGCCGGTTCGCAGGATGCGGGCGATCGCCAACATCTGCTGCTCGCCGCCCGACAGCTTGCCGCCGCCGCTGCCCAGGCGCTCCTTCAGGTTGGGGAACAGCGTGAAGATCTGGTCGAGCGTGAGGCCGCCGGTCGCGGCGACGCGCGGCGGCAGCATCAGGTTTTCGCGCACGCTGAGCGAGTGGAAGATCCCGCGCTCCTCGGGGCAGAGCGCGATCCCCCTGCGCGCGATGCGGTCGGAGGACAGGCCGACCGTCTCGCGGCCGTCGTATTTCGCCGAGCCCTTGCGCTTGGTCACGATGCCCATGACCGACTTCAGCGTCGTCGTCTTGCCGGCGCCGTTGCGGCCGAGCAGGGTGACGACCTCGCCCGCGCGCACCTCGAAATCGACCCCGTGCAGGATGTGCGATTCCCCGTACCAGGCTTGCAAGCCGGCGACCTGCAGCAGCGGCTCAACCATGAGCGGCGCCGAGATAGGCGGTCTTCACTTCCGGGTTCTGCGACACCGTCGCATAGTCGCCCTCCGCCAGCACGCGGCCGCGCGTCAGCACCGTGATGCGGTCGGAAAGATGCTGCACCACGTTGAGATTGTGCTCCACCATCAGCACCGTGCGGTTGACCGAGACGCGGCGGATCAGCGCGACGATGCGGTCGATGTCCTCGTGGCCCATGCCGGCCATCGGTTCGTCGAGCAGCATCATCTCCGGTTCGAGCGCCAGCGTCGTCGCGATCTCCAGCGCGCGCTTGCGGCCGTAGGAGATCTCGCTCGCCAGCGACTGCGCGAAAGGCGTCAGGCCGACCTCCTCCAGCAGTTCGCGCGCGCGAGCGTCGTACTGATTCAGGATTCGCTTGGAGCGCCAGAAGTCGAAATTGTCGCCGCGCTTGCGCTGCAGGGCGACGCGGACGTTTTCGAGCGCGGTCAGATGCGGGAAGACGGCCGATATCTGGAACGAGCGAACCAGGCCGAGACGGGCGACGTCGGCCGGCGCCATCGCGGTGATGTCGTCGCCGTTGTAGACGATTCGCCCCGACGACGGCCGGACGAATTTCGTCAGCATGTTGAAGCAGGTGGTCTTGCCGGCGCCGTTCGGGCCGATCAGCGCATGGATCGAGCCGCGCTTCACGCGCAGCGAAACGTCGGACACCGCCTTGAAATCGCCGAAGGATTTACCCAGTCCTTCGGTGACGAGGATGTCGTCCCCGCTTGCCCGCAACGCTACGCCCTCCCGCTTCCTCGCGGGGTGTCAAATCATTGCGGCATGCGGTTGTAAAGAGCGCGCGGGCGCGCCGCGGCCTAATCTTTATCTATGAGTTTCCGCCTCCGGCCAGCGCGCGCACCGTCTCGTAGACAGTGCGCGCAGCGGGCGACAGCGGCCGGTTGCGCGCCAGCACGAGGCTGTAGGGCTGCACCACCAGGGGAAAGCCGGTCGGCAGCATGACCAGAGCCCCAAGCGCCATGTCGCCGCAGGCGAAGCGCGCGACCTCGTGGCTGACGGCGGCGACGGCGTCGGCGCGGGCGACCGTCATCAAAGTCATGGTCAGCGAGGTCGTCGCCAGGACGCGGCGCGGCGGGCTCAGGTTGGCGCTGAGAAACAGGCTTTCCAGCGCGCGCCTGAGCGGCGTCCCGCGCGGCTGCGTCACCCATTCGCAAGCGCTGAGATCGGCGAGAGCGGCGGCGCCTCTGGCGAGCAGCGGATGGCCGCGTCGCACGACCAGGCGCGCCTCCTCGACGCCTGCGGCGCAGCTGTCGAACTCGTCGGCGTCGAGATCGTCGGGAATGCGGGCGAGCAGGAAATCGAGGCGACCGGCGAGCAGGTCGCGCGCCAGCACGTTGGAGGAATCGATCTTGAGCGAAAGCTCGATCTCCGGCGCGATCTCGCGCAGCCGCATCACCGTCGCGGGCATCAGGGCGAAGGCCGGCCCGCTGACGGCGCCGATCGACACCGCGCCGCGGCGGCCTTGCCGGAGATCGCCGAGTTCGCGTTCGGCCTCGGCGAGTTGCACCAGCACGGCGCGGGCGTGGCGGGCGAGCGCGAACCCCAGCGGCGTCAGCCGCACGCCGCGCGCCAGCCGCTCGCACAAGGGCGCCCCGAACGCCGCCTCCAGCTCGGCGATCATGCGCGAGGCCGCGGGCTGGGAGAGATTCAGCGCCTGCGCAGCGGAGCTGACCGAGCCGGCGTCTTCGATAGCGGCAACGAGTCGCAGTTGCGACAGTTTGAGCCGGTTCTGCGGCGGCGCTCCGCGCGCGCGAATTTCGCTTTTTCCCATGATTCCGCTCAGGTAGCCGGCGCAGATATACCAGAAGTGGATAGCTTGCCTAATTCAAGGCATTTGACTGTCATACCGAAGCGGCTAGGAAGGCGGCCAACGGCGGGGAGTTTCTCCCGCCGCGGATCTCAATCGGGAGGATACGCATGGTTATAAGGACACTGGTTACCGCGGTCGCGTTCAGCGTTCTGGCTTGGGCGTCCGCCGCCAATGCGGACGACAAGCCCGCGGTCGGCATCGCCATGCCGACGAAAACCTCCGCCCGCTGGATCGCCGACGGCGACAACATCGTGAAGACGCTGCAGGCGCGCGGCTACAAGACCGACCTGCAATACGCCGACAACGACATTCCGACCCAGCTTTCGCAGGTCGAGAACATGATCACCAAGAAGGAGAAGGTGCTCGTCATCGCCGCCATCGACGGCACGACGCTCTCCGATGCGCTGCAGCAGGCCGCCGACGCCGGCATCAAGATCATCTCCTACGACCGCCTCATCGTCGGCTCCGGCAACGTCGACTATTACGCGACCTTCGACAATTACCAGGTCGGCGTCGAGCAGGCGACCACCCTCGTGCAAGGCCTGGGCATCGACAAGGGCAAGACCGGCCCGTTCAACATCGAGCTGTTCGGCGGCTCCGCCGACGACAACAACGCGTTCTTCTTCTACAACGGCGCGATGTCGGTGTTGCAGCCGCTGATCGACAAGGGCACGCTGGTCATCCAGTCGAAGCAGACCGGCATGGACAAGGTCGCGACGCTGCGCTGGGAGGCGGCCACCGCCCAGACGCGCATGGAGAACCTGCTCTCCGCCTACTACACCAAGAAGCATGTCGACGCCGTGCTGTCGCCCTATGACGGTCTGTCGATCGGCATTCTGGCGGCGCTGAAGAGCGTCGGCTACGGCACGGGCGGAACGCCGTTCCCGGTCATCTCCGGCCAGGATGCGGAAATCCCGTCGGTCAAGTCGATCCTCGCGCACGAGCAGTACTCGACGATCTTCAAGGACACGCGCGATCTCGCCAAGGTCACGGCCAACATGGTCGATGCGGTGCTGCAGGGCAAGCAGCCGGAGATCAACGACACCAAGACCTATAACAACAAGGTCAAGATCGTGCCGTCCTACCTCCTGAAGCCCGTTCCGGTGACGGCCGACAACGTCAAGTCGGCGCTGATCGACACCGGCTACTACAAGGCCGAGCAGCTCCAGTAACATCGGCGTAATCCCGGGGGCCCGCGTTCGCGCGGGCCCTTTTTGCATCTGGCGTCCAAGAGCGACTTGCGGCTAAGGTGACGCTAAGGGAGGCGAAATGGCCGCGATTCTCGAAATGCGAGGGATCAACAAGACGTTCCCCGGCGTAAAGGCGCTGAGCGACGTCAATCTCGTGGTCGAAGAGGGCGAGATCCACGCCATTGTCGGCGAGAACGGCGCCGGCAAGTCGACCCTGATGAAGGTGCTCTCGGGCGTTCATCCCTACGGGACCTATTCCGGCGACATCGTCTACAAGGGCGAGGTCAAGCGCTTCGCTTCGATCGGCGACAGCGAGCATCTCGGGCTCGTCATCATCCATCAGGAACTGGCGCTCGCGCCGCAGTTGTCCATCGCCGAGAACATCTTTCTCGGCAACGAGACCGCCGAGAACGGCGTCATCGACTGGCACCTTTGCCGTAGACGCGCGCGCGAGCTGATGGCCAAGGTCGGCCTCAAAGAATCGCCCAACACGCTCATCACAAATATCGGCGTCGGCAAGCAGCAACTGGTCGAGATCGCCAAGGCGCTCGCCAAGGACGTCAAGCTGCTCATCCTGGACGAGCCGACGGCGAGCCTCAACGAGGCCGACTCGGCGGCGCTGCTCGACCTGCTGCTGGGGTTCAAGAAGCAGGGCATGACGGCGATCATGATCTCGCACAAGCTCAACGAGATCGCGCGCGTCGCCGACAAGATCACCATCATTCGCGACGGATCGACGGTCGAGACGCTCGACTGCCGCAAGGAGCCGATCAGCGAGAGCCGCATCATCCGGGGCATGGTCGGGCGCGAGATGACCGACCGTTATCCCCCGCGCTCGGTCGACATCGGCGAGGAGCTGTTCCGCCTCGACGATTGGCGGGTCGAACATCCGCAGCATTCCGGCCGCGAAGTCATCAAGGGCGTGAGCCTGCATGTGCGGCGCGGCGAGGTCGTCGGCATCGCCGGACTGATGGGGGCAGGGCGCACGGAGCTCGCCATGAGCGTGTTCGGCCGCGCCTATGGCCGCAACATCCGGGGGACCGCGACGCTGGAGGGGCGCAAGCTCGACCTGTCGACCATCCAGAAGGCGATTGCGCAGGGGCTCGCCTATGTCACCGAGGACCGCAAGATGCTGGGACTCGTGCTGACGGAAGAGGTGCGCACCAACATCACGCTGGCCAATCTCGCCGGCGTCTCCGACCGCGGCGTGATCGACGAGGCGCGGGAGCTTGCGGTCGCGACCCGCTACCGGCAGGCTTTGCGCATCCGCACGCCGAGCGTGCATCAGCGCGCGATCAACCTTTCCGGCGGCAATCAGCAGAAGGTGGTGCTCAGCAAATGGCTGTTCACGGAGCCGAAGGTGCTGATAATGGACGAGCCGACGCGCGGCATCGACGTCGGCGCCAAATATGAGATTTACGGCATCATCAACGAGCTGGCGGGGCAGGGCAAAGGCGTGATCGTCATTTCCTCGGAAATGCCGGAGCTGCTGGGCGTCTGCGACCGCATCTATGTGATGAACGAGGGCCGCTTCGTCGACGAAATGCCGGCGAAAGAAGCCAGTCAGGAGAAGATCATGGCCTCGATCATGCGCCAATACGGGACGAAACAATGAGCGCGCCCGCCGTCACGCCCAACACGAGCGCAACCCGCGAGATGCGCTCGGAGCTGTGGAAGGACAATCTGCGCGACTACGGCCTTCTGGTCTCGCTGCTGCTGATCGTCGCGTTCTTCTATGTCATCACCGAGGAGCACGCCTCGGTGGCGCCGGTCAACATCACCAATCTGGTGATGCAGAACTGCTACGTCGTCATCATGGCGCTGGGCATGCTGCTGGTCATCGTCGGCGGCAACATCGACCTCTCGGTCGGCTCGACGGTCGGCTTCGTCGGCGCGGTGGCCGGCTCGCTGATGGTCTACGAGAAGGTGCCGTATCCGATCGTCATCTTGCTTTGCCTCGTCATCGGCTGCGCCATCGGCGCGGCGCAGGGCGTGCTCGTCGCCTACGGAAAGATTCCCTCGTTCATCGTGACGCTGGGCGGAATGCTCATTTTCCGCGGCCTCACCGGCAATCTTTTGCTCGGTCAGTTCGTCGGTCCGTTCGCGCGTGGGTTCCAGAACATCGCTTCGGGTTTTATTCCCGACCTCGAAGTCAATCTGGGTTCGTACCTGGGTTCGGTGAACATCGCGGCGCTTTCGGTCGGCGTGATTGGAGCGGTCATCATGTTCGCTCTGTCGCTGCGATCCTGGGCGCGGGCGCGGCGCGAGAAACTGGAGGCCGAGCCGCTTGCGCTTCTCCTGGGCAAGAACATCGTCTTCGCTGTCATCATCGTCGGCATCGCCTACAGCCTCGCGGAATATAAGGGATTGCCCGTCGTTCTCGTCATCATCGCCGTGCTGGTGTTATTCTACAACTTCGTGACGACGCGCTCGGTGATCGGCCGGCGCATCTACGCGCTCGGCGGCAACCGGCTCGCCGCGCAGCTCTCGGGCGTGAAGACCGAGCGGCTGATCTTCCTGACCTTCGCCAATATGGGACTGCTCGCGGGGCTCGCCGGCCTCGTCGTCGCGGCGCGGTTGAACTCCTCGACGCCGAGCGCCGGCAACTCGTTCGAACTCGACGTGATCGCGGCCTGCTTCATCGGCGGCGTGTCGGCGTCGGGCGGCGTCGGCAAGGTGATGAACGTGGTCATCGGCGCCTTGTTCATGGGCGTCATGAACAACGGAATGTCGCTGATCGGCCTCGGCATCTTCTGGCAGCAGGTGGTCAAGGGGCTGGTGCTGCTCGCCGCCGTCGGCGTCGATGTCTACCAGAAGAGCAAGGGCTGAGGGCTGAGGGCAGCCGGCTCTGTCGCCTCGCGCACTCCGCATCGTCATGCCCGGGCTTGTCCCGGGCATCCACGCCGAGGAGAGATTGGCGCTTTCCGGCTCAGTCTCAACCGTTTCCGGATTCGTTCGCCACTACGTGCGGGAAGTAACGTTGATCCCATTCGTCTGGCCGGAACAACACTTTGGCGGTGTCTACAATCTTGTCTGTAGGCCTGTAGGAGACGGCGCTCAGCTCGATGTCTCCACCCCAGGTTCCAAGATGAAAATGGTCCTTTGAGACGTTGAGCGCTTGCAACGCGTGTACAAGCTGGTCTCGTCCCTCGGGATTCAACCAGATTTCAAGCTCCCCATCTGACTTCACGCTGATCGTGACGCGCGCAGGCATTGCGAATCTCCGAGGGATCTTAGCTCCGCGGCGTGGATGGCCGGGACAAGCCCGGCCATGACGGCTCGCTAAGCGCCTACCGCCCCCAGGGCGCGTTGTTTTGCGACGCATACTGCGCCTCCTGCGGCGTCGGCAAGCGGCCGTTCGGCGTCAGGTTATGGACGAGTTGCGGCAGCACCTGCGCCAGACCGTCCACGATCTGCTGTTGCGTAAGCCCCGTGCGCGCGGTGAGCTGCGACAACACGTCCGGCCCCAGCGCATTGCCGAGGTGCGACGGGTCTATCGGCTGATTGGGGCCGTTGCCGACCCAGGAATTGACCTGCGGCCCGGCGCCCGCCTGGGTCAGCTTGCCGACGAGGCCGCTCAAGCCGCCGATAAGCCCGCCGCCATCGAGGAAGCTTCCGCCGCCTCCCGACTGCGGCGGGGGCGGCGGCGCGGCCGGCGGCGCGGGAGCCGGCGAGCTTCCGCCGAAGAAGTGATGCAGCAGCAGCGCGCCGGCGGCGATGGCGATCGGCGTGCCGATGCCGCTGGGAACCGCGTCGGACAGCGCGTCGTCGAAAAAGCTCATGCGTTCCTCCTTGGCCGCCCGCGGCCGGGCATTACTTAACGCCTTGCGTTTTTCGCGTCCATGTCGTCACTTTGCGCAGCGGCGCGAAAGCCGCGAGTCCAAGAGGAACGTCTCATGGGTTTCATCGCCTGGATCATTCTCGGTCTGATAGCCGGCTTCGTCGCGTCTAAACTCGTCAACCACAGCGGCTCCGGGATGCTGCTCGACATCGTCATCGGAATCGTCGGCGCCCTCCTCGGCGGCTTCATCGGCGCCAAGCTCGGGCTGGGCGGGCTGGAGAATTTCTGGAGCCTGTGGACCTGGCTTTTGGCCATCGTCGGCGCGATCGTCGTGCTGTTGATCTACAACGCGGTGGCGCGGCGAGCTTAAGCGCCCCAGCGCGCGGCGGAGGCGTCGTCGGCTTGCCTAGCCTCGACCCAGCCTTCGCTCGTCCCATCGACGCGCCGCGCCCGCTTCCAGAACGGCGCGCGCGTCTTCATGTAGTCCATCAGGAACTCGGCCGCCGCGAAGGCCGCGCCGCGATGCGTCGAGGCGGTCGCGACCAGGACGATCTGTTCGCCCGGCCTGATCTCGCCAAACCTGTGGACAATTCTGAGGCCGATCAGCGGCCAACGGTCGCGGGCCTCAGCGACCACGCGGGCGATCTCCGCCTCGGCCATGCCGGGATAGTGCTCGATCTCCAGCGCCGCGAGCGTGCCGCCCTCGTCGCGGCAGAGCCCGACGAAGGTGACCACGGCGCCCACGTCGGCCCGCCCCTTAGTCAGCGCGCGCGCCTCGGCCGCCGCGTCGAAATTCTCGCGCTGGACGCGGATCTCCATCAGCCGCCCGTCATCGGCGGGAAGAACGCGATCTCGCGCGCGCCGCTGAGCTTCGCGTCGGGCTTCACATGTGCGCGATCCAGCGCGGCGCGAATCGTCTTCGGGTTCTCGAACGCGTGCGCGTAGCCTTCGTCGCGCGCGCTCAGCCAGCCGATGAGGTCGGCAACGGTGGCGACCTCCGGCGGCGGGTCGATCTCCTCCTCGGCCTTGCCGATGCGCTCGCGCACCCAGGCGAAATACACGGCTTTCATGCGCCTCCGACGTGCTGGTAGCTCGCCTTCATATAGTCCCAGCCGGTGTAAAGCGTCAGCACCGCGGAAACCCACAGCAGCGTGATTCCCGTGGTGTGCGAGCCGGGGATCGCCCGATCGCCGGCGGGGCCGGCGATGAGGAAGCCGAGCGCGACCAGTTGCGCCGCGGTCTTCCATTTCGCGACCGCCGTCACCGGCATCGGCACGCGCAGTTCCGCCAGATATTCGCGCAGGCCCGAAACGAGGATTTCGCGGCACAGGATGATGACGGCGGCCCACAGGCTGGCGCCGGCGATGGCGCCGTTGGCCGAGAGCATCAGCAGCGCGGCGGCGACCAGTAGCTTGTCGGCGATGGGGTCGAGCATGCGGCCGAGCGAGGATTGCTGCGACCAGGCGCGGGCGAGATAGCCGTCGAAGAAATCGGTGATCGCGGCGGCGGCGTAGAGGCCGAGCGCGCTCCAGGTCGCCCAGTCCTGGTCGGGCCAGAACAACAGCGCGACCAGCACCGGCACGGCGGCGACCCGACCGTAGGTCAGCAGGTTCGGCAGATTCAGGTGACCGCCGGCGGCGGCGGCTTTCGCGTCGGCCATAGGCTCCCAAGTGGCAGTTTCCCCCCCGGCCCGTCAATGGGAAAGCCGTGCGACGCAACAGCCGGGAGACCGGGATTGCCGCAACTGCGCCGTTTTGCGCTAGAACGCGGCGAACCGCGAAGGAGCCCCCATGTCGAACGTGCACGTCGTCAACCACCCGCTCGTGCAGCACAAGCTCACGCTGATGCGCGACAAGGAGGTCTCGACCAAGGGATTTCGCCAGCTTCTCAACGAGATTGGCATGCTGCTGGCCTACGAGGTGACGCGCGACCTGCCGACCGAGCTGGTCGAGGTCGAGACGCCGCTGGCGAAATTCATGTCGCCGACCATCTCCGGCAAGAAACTGGTGTTTGCGCCGATCCTGCGCGCCGGAGTCGGCTTTCTCGACGGCATGCTCAACCTCGTGCCGAGCGCGCGAGTGGCGCATATCGGGCTCTATCGCAACCCCGAGACGCTGGAGGCGGTGGAGTATTACTTCAAGGCGCCGGCCGACGTCGCCGACCGCCTCGTCATCGTGATGGACCCGATGCTGGCGACCGCCAATTCCGCGGTGGCGGCGATCCAGAAGCTCAAAGGTCGCGGCGTGACGGATATCCGCTTCGTCTGCCTGCTCGCGGCGCCGGAGGGCGTCGAGCGACTGACCCGGGCGCATCCGGACGTAAAGATCTGGACTGCGGCCATCGACGAGAAGCTCAACGACCACGGCTATATCGTGCCGGGCCTGGGCGACGCGGGCGACCGCATGTTCGGCACGAAGTGACGCTGGCGGGCGCCGTGGCAAATTGGCGCCACTGTCGCTCATTTCGCTTCCGGCGGATCGTCAGCGTCTTGTCGGCGATCAGGCCGCCGATATAGCCTCGCAAGCGACGGAGGCCCTCATGCTGTTTGTGGCGACCTGCACCGACAAACCCGATTCCAACGCGCTCAGGCTAGAAACGCGTCCGGCGCATCTCGCCTATCTCAACGGCCTCGGCGCCAAGGTGAAAGCCGCCGGCGCGCTGCTGACGCCGGATCGCAAAACTGTGATCGGCTCGCTGCTGATCCTCGAAGCCGACGAGCTCGCCGCGGTCGAGACGATGTTGCAGAAGGACCCTTATGCGCTCGCGGGGCTGTTCGCGAGCGTCGACGTCAAGCCCTGGCGGCAGGCGGTCGGAATTCCCTTGGGCTAGCGCCGCCGCCCAACGGCGAGCCGTCGCTCCATCGCGGCGGAATAGCGCGACATGGCGTAGCAGAACACGAAATAGAACGCCCCCGCGAAGGCGTAGCCGGTGGCGAAGATCGTCGGTCCCGCCCAGGCCGGGTCCTTCATCGCGTGGTCGAGCGCTTCGAGGAAATCGTTGATCCCGACAATCGAGACCAGCGTCGTGTCCTTGAACAGGCCGATGAAATTGTTGAC
>Ga0182030_10023756_pt1 | contig 11310 bp, 11 predicted proteins | sample 812S3MmetaG_FD_121299 | JGI IMG/M metagenome (GOLD analysis project Ga0182030, IMG submission 121299) | Permafrost microbial communities from Stordalen Mire, Sweden - 812S3M metaG (Illumina Assembly) | ecosystem: Environmental > Terrestrial > Soil > Wetlands > Permafrost | place: Sweden...
AAGAAGGGGCTGGATATCCATAGCCCGGAGCTGGAGGTGATCGCGGATCTGACGCGGCCGGGGCAGGAATATGTGCTGTGCAAGGGGGGGAACGGGGGGAAAGGGAATGTGCACTTCAAGAGCTCGACGAACCGGGTGCCGCGCGAGGCGACGCCGGGGGAGGCGGGGGAGGAAGGGGATTTTGTGTTCGAGCTGCGGAGCATCGCGGACGCGGGGCTGGTGGGGTATCCGAATGCGGGGAAATCGACGCTGCTGGGGCGGATATCCTCGGCTCACCCGAAGGTGGCGCCGTATCCGTTTACGACGCTGCATCCGATCATCGGGGTTGTGGAGTTTCCCGGATTTGACCGGGCGACGGTGGCGGATATCCCGGGGCTGATCGAAGGGGCGCATCTGAATGTGGGGCTGGGGCACGAGTTCCTGCGGCACATCGTGCGGTGCAAGGTGCTGCTATATGTGCTGGATATGGCCGGGAGCGAGGGGCGCAACCCGATCGAGGACCTGGGGACGCTGCGGAAGGAGCTGAAGCTGTATGATCCGACGCTGGCAGACCGGGAGTGGCTGGTGATTGCGAATAAGATGGATCTGCCGGGGGCGGCGGAGAATTTGAAGGCGTTCAAGAGGCGGTTCCGCAAGCGGGAGGTGATCCCGATATCCGCCGGCGAGGGCCAGGGGATCGATGCGCTGAAGGCGCGGCTGCATGAACTGATCGGCGCGCCGGCAAGTCCGGAGGCGATCGCGTGAACCGGGGTACGGGCGTTTTATTTTTCCTGCTGGCGCTGATGGTTTCGGCGGCGGAGGCTCAGAATGTGGTCCGGCCTTCGGTGGGGGTAACGGCGGCGCTGCCGGCGCCGGCACCGAACTGGCGGGTGCTGCGGGATCTGCCGTATGTGCCGAATGCGGCGCCGCGGCAGCGGCTGGATCTTTACCTGCCGCGCCAGGCGGGGGCGGCACGTCCGCTGGTGGCTTATATCCACGGAGGGGCGTGGCGGGCGGGCTCGAAGGATGGATGCCCGGCAGCGGCGCTGTTGCCGCTGGGATACGCGGCGGCGAGCATTGAGTATCGGTTTAGCCAGGAGGCGACGTTTCCGGCGCAGATTGAGGATTGCAAGGCGGCGATCCGGTGGCTGCGGGCGCACGCGGGGGAGTACGGGATCGATCCGCGGCGGATCGGGGTGTGGGGAGCATCGGCGGGCGGGCACCTGGTGGCGCTGCTGGGGGTGACAGGCCATGTGAGCGACTTCGATACGAGGCAGAACCTGGACCAATCGAGCGCGGTGCAGTGCGTGTTGGATTTTTTTGGGCCGACGGATTTTCTGCATTACGGCGTGGCGCCGAATGAGAGCCTGGACGGGCCGGACTCGGCGGTGGCGCAACTGCTGGGGGGGCGGGTTTCCACGCATCCGGCGGAGGCGCGGAGGGCGAGCCCGGTGTATTACGTGACGAAGGAGGCTGCGCCGTTCCTGATGCTACACGGGGACCATGATCCGCTGGTGCCGTTGCAGCAAAGCCAGGAGCTGCAGGCGGACCTGCAAAAGGCGGGGGTGGAGTGCACGCTGCAGGTGGTGGCAGGGGCGGGCCACGGGGGACCGGGCTTCAATAGTCCGGCGAATCAGAAGCTGATTGTGGATTTCCTGGACCGGCATTTGAAGCCGCGGGAGTAGGGGGGGAGGAATTGCGGATTTCGGATTGCGGAATGGGGGGAAATACGGTCGGGAACGTGTGAGTCGTTCGCGGTCTGAAAACTACGGGGTTTTGGCGGGGGAGGCTACGGTGCCGAGGTCGGCTTTTGGGTTTATGAACTGAAAGCCGGGCTCGGGGATCCATTGGCCTTCGTCTTTGTGGGCCAATACATGCGGGAATTGGGGATGCCGCATGCCGGGGGCCCAAACAACGTCGAGGTTGGTGTTATCGGTGGGATGAAGCCAGTTGTAGCCGGGATCGGCGTTCCATGAGCCTTCGGTGTCGGCTGCGACGATGTGCTTGTTGGTGGGATGACGCATGCCGGAGGTCCAGACGACGTCGAGATTGGCCTTGGAATCGACCCATGCGTAGCCGGGGTCGGGATACCATGAGGATTCTACGGCGGCGGCGTAGATATGCTTGATGGAGGGATGGCGCATACCCGGCGTCCATGCGACGGCGAGATTGGCCTTTGGATCAAAATTAGTCATAGGTCTTTTTGCCCAGGAACCACCATGGGGGGATTTTTTTCGGAGTGTTTAGTCCGACCCAGGGTTCTGCAAGCCTTTTTCCGCCGAATTTGAGGGCTTCGTGGGGATTGATACGACTGGACCCGGAGTGGGTTAGGTGGTTGAATCCGTGGCTCGGGGAGTCAGAAGATTGGAGAAAGTTTATGAATATTTTTTACGATAAACGCGAGACGGAGAAGCAAATTGAATTTGAGTTTCATTATCTGCCGGTGGCAAATGTGCTGTTTTTTCTGTTAGTCACGGCATCGCTGGCGCCCGGTGGCAATTGCACGAACAAAATACGGCCGGTGTGCGCGGTTCTTCTCATTCTTTGGATAGCCGGGCTGCTGCCGGCGTGGATCGAGCTTGAGGAGGCGATGAGGGCGGGCACGGTCACGGTTTCGGGAAGCAAGTTTTCGTGCGCGAATCCTTTGAAGGTTGTGATTTCGAAGAAATGATACGAGGGGATGAGTAAGTGTGAAGTAAGCGGGATACACGGCAAGGTAGTGGCCGTGAGGGTCGTAATTGGGGCCGTGGTGTTTGGGCTTTTGACCGGGTGTGCATCACCTGCGACGAATAAGGGGAGTGTGTTTAAGGCGAATGAGCTGGAAGGGGAGGCGTTTGCGGCTGGGGTGACGGGGCGGTGATGGGTGTCGCTCGTATGGGAAAGCTTTGCTGCTGGCGACAAACTCGGTTTTGTTCAGTGCGCAGCAGGACCTACTTTCCGTAAAATAATGGGTGGTGCGTTAGCGTGGGTGATGTCTTTACAGGGTTTGCAATCGGGACTGAGTTCGTCTGCTCGAAAAAGCTGTCGGGGTCATGAATAAGATTGAGGAGCTTCCCATTATCATAGAAATCCGGGAAGTTCATTCCGGACGGACAAGGTACGCGAATCCAATAATAATTCTGGTTTTCAGTCGAACGATACAGAGGGAAGTGAAACGCAATTCCGAAAGACCAAATTATTAATTCACCGCATTGCAGGCGAGTGCCAAAGCTTGGAGGCATTAGCCAGTCTTTCTCCATCGCCAACGTCCTGCGCCTCTGCAAGAGCGTCACAAACTGATTGTATGCTGGCGTACCCTTGTGGAACGCGACTGTCTTTCCGTCCATTTTCATGCCAACCTGGTTAGGCAGATCTTTGGAGTAAAAGCCTGGATCGAGGCAGGCATACACGCTCTGTATCGCGCCGTGGATGATGGGAAGATCGGAGTAATCAATCAGAATGAAGAAGCCAACCACTAAGAGGATGAATGCGACGATGGATGCTTTGATAAAGCGCATCAGAGCAAACCGGTTCAGGCACAATTTCATTACCTGACGATTTACCCGTTTTAAGACTTTTGGCGAGGCGGAACTAATGGGGAAATTTGAACAGAAGATCGCAAAGGGCGCAAAGGAGGGAAGGAAAATTGACAGGAGCCGATTCGGCTCCGCAGGAAATGCCAATCGCGAGATTGGCGCTCCCGGGAATCCCTGTCACGCTGTTCCCGGAACCGCGAACCGACTCGCCTTATGCGGCTGCAGTTCTATTTAAGCTGCACCTTCACAGCCTCGACCAAAAGGGGTCCAAGAGGAGATACCGGGGAGGGGACTTGAACCCCTAATCCTTTCGGAACCAGATCCTAAGTCTGGCGCGTCTGCCAATTTCGCCACCCCGGCGTGTCTGTTTATGAGGGACTTACGATTGTTTCGGTCGTTTGATCCCGTCTCTGTGATTGAGAGGAATGATCGAATAAAGAAAAGCAGGATGCAACTCCGTTTCGACACGCGCTTGACGCTATATTGCGAAGCGATATTACCACTGAACCACCATGAAACCTGCCAGCCATCTGAGTGAAATCACGCCGGGGGAAATCCTGATCGAGGAGTTCATGAAACCGCACGGTCTGAGCCAGAATCGGCTTTCGAAGGCGCTTGGCGTATCCCCCATGACGATCAGCGAGATCGTTAACGGAAAGCGTTCCATCACCTCAGAGGTTGCTTTGCGTCTCGGTCACTATTTTGGAATGGCCCCACAGTTCTGGTTGAATCTCCAGGCCCGCTACGATCTTGAGAAAGCTGAGGATGCGATTGGTAGCCGTCTGCGGTTGGAAGTGCGCCCGCTTGCTGCCGCTTGACGATGGCGCTCGCCATATGACTGACGCCCACTGATCGAATATTTCCATGTTTGGCGACGGCATGCAACGCCGCATCAAGAGCGCCCGCTCTTTAGGGTCTCAACGGTCAATGGTCCCAGGACTCACAATGCAGACCGGGCACACGGGAAAATTCCCGCCGGTGGCCTGTCACCAAAACCAACCCCGCCTCCAGAGCCGTCGCGGCAATCAATGTGTCCATCGTTCCAATTCCGGCCCCGCGCTCCTCGAGTGCCCGCCTAATCCCCGCTGCCTGCAAAGCGGTTTGCGGCCCGAATACGAGTTGATGAATGTGCTGCGCAAAGGATTGAATCTTGCGAATCTCCTCCCGTTCCCTGGCGCACCGTTTCGCCCCATAAACCAGCTCATAGTAGGTGATCGATGAAATCGCCAGATCATCCCCGGCAACCTGCTCCATCCGTTCAATGACTGGTCTTTTCCCGCGAAACACATGGATGCACGTATCCGTGCCGAGCAGGTATTTCATAGCTCGACATCACGGTGCATTCCCTGTCTGGGCCTGCTGAATGCGGAGTCTTCGATCCGGATTTTCTTGAAAAATCCGCGAGGCCATTTGTGCGGTTTGACCGGTTGGACGATCCATCGCGATCCCTCCGCTTCAATGGAAACAACGCCTTCCTTTGGATTGAGATGTTTGGGCAGTCTCAGCGCCATCGAATTGCCACTCTTAAAAATCTTCGCAAGCATGTATATACTGTATATTATTGCGGTAGCCACGCCAGCGCCAATTGCACCACCGGTGACGGCCTGCGCTACGGCAGCGCGAGGTCGAAAGATGGGGGGCTGTTGAAAAAAGATTAAACCACGGATCACACGGATGGTCACGGATAAGGCGGAAGCAAATGACTGTTTTTGCCAAAATCCGTGTAATCCGCGGATAATTCAACAGGCTCGAAGGACTGGCGCTGCGCTTTATTTCGGCTGGCCGTAGTAGGCGCCGGTGCCGTGTTTACGGAAGAAATGTTTGTCGAGGAGGGGCTGGGGGATGGGGGGCATGCCGGGGGTCAAGTTCAGGGTGTGGCGGGCCATCTGGGCTACGATCTCGAGGGCGAAGGCGTTTTCGACGGCTTTGGCGCCGCTGGGGCCCCAGGCGAAGGGGCCGTGGCTGTGGACGAGGACGGCGCTTATTTGCATGGGGTCGATCGCTTTGAAGCGCTCGACGATTACGTTGCCGGTCTCCCATTCGTAGGCGGAGGCGATTTCCTCGGGGGTCATGGGACGGGTGACGGGGACCTCGCCGTAGAAGTAGTCGGCATGGGTGGTGCCGAGGCATGGGATGTCGCGTCCGGCCTGGGCGAAGGCTACGGCACAGCGGGAGTGGGTGTGGACGACGGAGCGGATATCGGGGAAGGCGAGGAAGAGGCGGCGGTGGGTGGGGGTGTCGGATGAGGGACGGAGGGCGCCTTCGACGATGTTGCCCTCGTAGTCGAGGATGACGATTTGGTCGGGGGTGAGGCCGGTGTAGCCTACGCCGCTGGGCTTGATGGCGAGGACGCCGGCTTTTGGGTCGGCGACGCTGACGTTGCCGAAGGTGAGGTCGACGAGGCCGAAACCGGGGAGGGCGATGTTTGCCTCACAGCATTCTTCCTGGATGTCGCGGTAGGTTGACATAGTTTATTGCGGGTTGGTGGCTCCGTGGGAAATGACTTATCAAATGGGATGGTTCTCGCGCCCCTTCAGGGCTTGGCCCGTTGTGGGCCGTTTACCCAGGGCGTTGCCCTGGGCTGGCTTGGGACGGGCCTTTGGCCCTTAGATGCAATTGCAATGATGGGCGCTTCTCTAGGCGTGGCTATGGCGGTCGCGGATGTGGATGAGGTCTTTCATTACGGCGGAGAGGTCGGCTGTCTTGTTAAGGCCGCCGAAGGCGTCGTGGAGGCGGCGGTAGAGGGCGTAGAGTTGATCGTAGATGGCTTTGTTTTCGGAGTTGGGGGTGTACTCGATGTCGCGCAGGGAGGTCATGGCGCGCTGGGCGGTCTTGAAGTCGGGGTGGCCGCCGCGCGCGGGGCCGGCGAGGACGGCGGCGGAGACGGCGGAGCCGAGGGCGCAGGCCTGGCTGGAGCCGGCGACTTGCATGGCGCAGCCGGTGACGTCGGCGTAGATGCGCATGAGGAGGGGGTTTTTCTCGGCGATGCCGCCGCTGCAAACGACGCGGCGGACGGGGACGCCGTACTCTGTGATGCGCTCGATGATGGCGCGGGCGCCGAAGGCGGTGGCCTCGATGAGGGCGCGGTAGATCTCTGCGCGGGTGGTGTGGAGGGTCTGGCCGATGAGGAGGCCGGTGAGCATGGGGTCAACGAGGATGGTGCGGTTGCCGTTGTTCCAGTCGAGGGCGAGGAGGCCGCTGGCGCCGGGACGGGCGGCCGAAGCCTCCTGGGTGAGCTGGGCGTGGAGGGCGGAGTCGCCCTGGCAGACGCCTTCGACCCACCACTTGAAGATGTCGCCTACGGCGGATTGGCCGGCTTCGATGCCGTAGAAGCCGGGGAGGATGGCGCCGGGGACGATGCCGCAAATGCCGGGGATATCCGATACGTGCGTGTTAAAACTCACTACCGCACAATCGCAGGTGGAGGTGCCGATGACTTTTACGAGGACGCCTTCCTCGATGCCGCTGCCGATGGCGCCGTAGTGGACGTCCATCTCGCCGATGGCGATGGGGATGCCGGCGGGGAGGCCGAGCCTGGCAGCCCACTCGGGGCAGAGGGCGCCGGCGGCGGTGGTGGCGTCGTAGGCGCGGGTGTAGAGACGGTCGCGCAGGGCGGCGAGCCTGGGGTCGAGATCGGCGAGGAATTCCTTATCGGGAAGGCCGTTCCACTGGTCGCTGTAGAGGGCTTTGTGGCCGGCGCAGCAGACGCCGCGGATGATGGCGGCGGGATCGGTGACGCCGGCCAATACCGAGGGGATGAAGTCGGCGAGCTCGACCCAGCTATGGGCGGCGTCGAAGACATCGGGGGCGACATTGAGGCAGTGCCAGATTTTGCTCCAGAACCACTCGGAGGAGTAGGTGCCGCCGCACTTGGCGGTATATTGGGGGCGCAGCCTGGCGGCGAGATCGGTGATGCGGGCGGCCTCGCGGTGGCTGGTGTGGTCTTTCCAAAGCCAGCATTGGGCGGCGAGGTTGTCGCGCCACTCCGCGTGCAATGCGAGGGGGACGTTGTGGGAATCGACGGGGAGCGGGCTGGAGCCGGTGGTATCGACGCCGATGCCGATGACCTGGGCGGGGGAGAAGGCAGGATCGGAGGCGGCCTGGGCGAGGGCGGCGCGGACGGATTGTTCGAGGCCGAGGAGGTAATCGCCGGGATGCTGGCGGGCGAGGTTGTGGTCGCGGGGATCGAGGAGGATGCCCTCCTTTCCGCTGGGATAGTTTACAACGGCGGCGCCGAGTTCGCGTCCGTCGCGGACGTCAACGACGAGGGCGCGGACGGAGTTGGTTCCATAGTCAATACCGAGGGCAAAGGGCATGGGGTGAGAGTTAAATAGCGGAGGGGCGCTGTAAACGCACAAGTTTTGCGGAAATGGTTGTGCGGTTGAACCGTTTTTTTAAGCATTGAGCCGCGAGGGGATTCGGGTTTGAAATCGAGGGACCACCATTATGTCCAATTATCCCCAAGCCTGCGAACAGTTCTCCCAATGGGAGGTCGATACCGAAGCCGCTCTCGAATCCCTGGCGGCGACGCCTGTGTCGCTGCACTGCTGGCAGGGAGATGATGTAGGAGGGTTCGAGGGGCGGCAGGATTCGAGCGGGGGCGGGGGAATCCAGGCGACGGGGAATTACCCGGGGAGGGCGCGGAACGCGGCGGAGCTGCGGGCGGACCTGGATAAGGTGGCTACGTTGATCCCAGGAAAGCTGCGGCTGAATCTGCATGCGATTTACGCGGAGACGGGCGGGAAGAAGGTGGAGCGGGATGCGCTGACGGTGGATTATTTTCAAGGGTGGATCGGATGGGCGAAGGAGCGGGGATGGGGGATTGATTTCAACCCGACGTGCTTCGCGCATCCGCTGGCGGCGGACGGGTTTACGCTATCGCATCGGGATGGGGCGGTGCGACAGTTCTGGATCGACCATTGCATTGCGAGCCGGCGGATAGGGGCTGCGATCGGGGAGGCGCTGGGGACGCCGGCGGTGACGAATATCTGGATTCCGGACGGGTACAAGGATGTGCCGGTGGACCGGCTGGCGCCAAGGCAGAGGCTGCACGAGGCGCTGGATGAGGTTTTCGCGGCGGAGGTGAATGGGCGTTGGAATATCGATGCGGTAGAGAGCAAGCTGTTCGGGATAGGAGTGGAGAGTTACACGGTGGGATCGCATGAGTTTTACCTGGGGTACGCGGCGAGGAAGGGGATCGCGCTGTGCCTGGACGCGGGGCATTTTCATCCGACGGAGTCGGTGGGGGACAAGATATCGGCGGTATTGCTATCGGTGCCGCAACTGCTGCTGCATGTGAGCCGCGGGGTGCGGTGGGATAGCGATCACGTGGTGATCCTGGATGATCCGACGAAGGGGATCCTGGAGGAGGTGGCGGCGTGCGATGCGCTGGACCGGGTGCACATCGGGCTGGATTTTTTTGACGCGAGCATCAACCGGATCGCGGCGTGGGTGGTGGGGGCGCGCAATACGCAGAAGGCGCTGCTGATGGGGCTGCTGCGGCCGCTGGCGAAGCTGCGGGAGGCGGAGAACGCGGGGGATTATACGGGGAGGCTGGCGCTGATGGAGGATAGCAAGTCGCTGCCGTGGGGAGCGGTGTGGGAGGAGTATTGCAGACGGAATGAGAAACCGGGGGACGGGGAGTGGATCAGGGCGGTACGGGAGTATGAGAAGGGGGTGTTGGGGAGGCGGTGAACGGAGGGGAAAAGGGGCTCCTCGCTATTCCCAGTGGGTGACTATCAGGAAACCAGACTCCCGCTGAGACGCGGAGACGCAGAGAATACTAAACCTCCGCGTCTCAGCGCCTCCGCGGCAGAAACACCCGCAGAAAACAGCGTTTTCGCAGACGGGGGCGAACAGCCGGGTGCTGGCGACGGACGGGGAGGATATGGTGAACCGGGAGCATGCGTGCTTTTTCAGCGCCGCGCACGCGGCGAAGGATAGCGGGATCGCGGTGAAGCTGGCGCAGGAGAAGGGGCTGAAGCTGCCGCTGGCGCTGGCGACGAAGGCGCAGCATGACAAGATGGTGGCGACTGGGCTGGGGGAGCTGGATAAGAGCGGGATTGCGGAGCTTACGTTTCCGGGGCGGGGGGGGAAATAAGTGGCATCGAATGGGGGTTTGCGATTGCTGTCGGCTCTTTGAGGGAGCGCGGATTTGCAAGGTCCTGGACTCAAAGAAGCTCCGAATCGGTACACAATTGTTACTTTGGCTGGCACGCTCCCAGTTATGGTTTGCCGTCACTGGTTTGCCGTCGCTTTTATTTTCTTGGGTCCCTAAGAGTCCATAGACCATAGATCCCGGCAAATAAAAACAATAAACCTGTAAAACGCGCCTCGTTCCCATATAGATGTTCATTCCATCTACCAATTTGCGCAGTCCATATGCTGCTTATTCCGACAAAAAGCAGCATTGCTATGAGAACCTAAAAAAAGAAATTTTGCACTTTATTTATCATAGACATTCTTATCATAGACATTTGCACCGCTTCCATCGTAGCAGCGTGAGCCCTTTGCTAATTAAATTTGAACTGAGCACTAGCTGCCGCATGAATTATTAAAATAATCCCTGACACGCAGACAGCAAGTCAGGGGGGGCAGGCTGCGACTCATGACTGTTTTATCCACGTTTTTAGCGGCTTCGACAGGCTTTTTTTCGCATCCCGGTTTCGCCGGATTTGCTGGCTAACGTTGGTCGCGCTTCGCATCGAAAGGTGCTCAGCAATCCAGCCAAGGCTCGCGGTGGTTTGGCTCCGAATGACCCGTGCTATGGCGACTTTGCGGGCATCGCTTCCCTTCAGTTTCCCGAGGTCCGGCGCTGCGAGGGCCGCTGCTACGAGACCTTCCTTTAGCAGACGTTGCGCTTCTTGTTCGCTGTGCGCCCGGCTTTCCAGACTGGCGCGGTAATTGCGATGCCTCTTCTTTTTCAAAACCGATTCGCCCACTTTGAGTAGCCGCTCCGAGAATGCCTGGCTTCCCCAATACCAACCACGGCGCAGTTGGCTCAATCGGCCGTCGGCTTCGGGCGCCGGCAGTGGAACCCCGCAACCTTCCCGGGCTTCCGCCAAAGCCCGCCGGTCCAGTCGCTCGACCCATTTGCGACGCCCTTGAGCCGTATCCGGACAGGCAAAGGCCCGCAGGGCATCCTCCGCCGCAAGCCAGCGCGGACGCCGCCCTGGCAGCAACCCGCACCCCCCGGCCACGCTGCTCCACGGGTAGTCGAGCACGCTTTCCCCGGATTCCGGCTTTACCAGCCCGGCGCGCACCGGGTTTAGATGAATATAATCCAGGAGTGTTTCGTAGTAGTAGCCTTCGCCCTCCACGGGTACGGCTTTGTAGCGGTCGCCAAAGAGGCGGCCCCATAGCCGATGCCGGATATTGAAGCGGCGGGTGTAGGTGTTTTGAAGCCATTTCATCCCGGCCACCAGATTGGGCTCCGGGGTCTGGATCAGCAAGTGGTAATGGTTGCTCATGAGCGCCCATGCGTGGACGCGCCAGCCGGTCATCTCGCAGGCTTGGGCGAGGGTTTTGAGAAAGAAGCGCCGGTCGTCGTCATCGCGGTAGATCGGCTCCCGTCGATTTCCTCGCGCCATGACATGATAGAGCGCGCCTGGGTACTCGATTCGAATGCTTCGTGGCATTGGCGATGAATAAATGAATCGCCGTATTCTGTCAATATTCGCAGCCTGACCCGAATGGCACTCGAATGGCACTAGACTAGATAAGGCCGGTTTAGGATTAGTCTCGCGTCCGATTTTTCGGTGAGGGAGGTGGCCCATATCATGGCGGGGTTTGGTGAGTAGATGGTAGTTTTTACGGC
>Ga0182030_10023757_pt1 | contig 11310 bp, 9 predicted proteins | sample 812S3MmetaG_FD_121299 | JGI IMG/M metagenome (GOLD analysis project Ga0182030, IMG submission 121299) | Permafrost microbial communities from Stordalen Mire, Sweden - 812S3M metaG (Illumina Assembly) | ecosystem: Environmental > Terrestrial > Soil > Wetlands > Permafrost | place: Sweden...
GGTGATGGACGCCGACCTTCAGGATCCGCCGGAGGAACTGATCCGCTTCATTCAAAAGTGCCGCGAAGGTTTCGACGTGGTCTACGCCATCCGGACCAAGCGAAAAGAAAACATTTTTAAGCGGTCCGCTTACTTCTTGTATTACCGGCTGCTCAAAAAGATGGCTGCGCTCGACATTCCGCTCGATGCCGGCGATTTTTGCGTGATGAGCCGGCCCGTGCTCGACGCGCTCAATGATCTTCCGGAACGCAACCGGTTCGTACGCGGATTGCGAACCTGGGTGGGATACCGGCAAACCGGGCTGGCTTACGAACGTCACATGCGGCAAAGCGGCGAGTCCAAGTACACGTTCTCGACACTGCTCAGGCTGGCGATGGACGGCATCATCAATTTCTCCGACAAACCGCTCCAACTGGCGATGGTAATGGGCCTCGCGGTGGGATTGATCACTCTCGCGGCAGCGGCGTTGGTGCTGGTTCAGTTCCTGTTTGACATCAGTATTCTTGGATACAATCCACGTCAGGTGCAGGGCTGGACCTCGCTGATTCTCGCGCTGAGCCTTCTCTCCGGCGTGCAATTGATTTCTATCGGCATCTTAGGCCAGTACGTTGCGCGGCTGTTCGAGGAGGTAAAGAACCGGCCGACGTACATCGTCAGGACCAAAGTTAATTTCGATCGAGCCAGCGAAACTCGGGCGCTGTAGGCCGGGTCCGCCGCAGTGGCCGATGGCTTCCACTTGTGCCAGTTTTGTTTTGCCGCAGTCCTTTACCATTCGCTTTCCGGTGGCGTGTTTTTCGAATTGCTAATTTCGCCTTTTCAGTAGACTATTAGATAGCCGGGGCCGAGACCAACGCTAGGAGCCCGGTCACACCCGTGCCGATTCCGCCGTTTGCGCGGTACGAGCAGGCCCAATCCTGGTTGACGTGTCCGAAAAAGATTCAGCTTCCCCAAGGCCGCGTTCGGACGTTGCGGATTCGCAGCGAAATCGCTACTTATTCGTCTTGGCGCTCGCAGTCTGCCTGTTGCCGGTTCTGGTTGTGCGCTACGTCCCGTTGATCGACTTGCCGGGTCACCTGGGCCGTCTGCACATTCTCCAGCACTATGCCGAAAACCCGGCATTTCAGCAGCGCTATCAACTGGTGCATCGTCCTCTTCCGAACATGCTGATCGATCTGTTCAGTCCTCTCGAAGCCTGGCTGCGCATGGAGGACGTGGGCAGATTGTTCGTCATCGTGAGCATTGTGCTGTTTGCGCTCGGTTGCGCGGCGATGAGCCGCACTTTGTATGGGCTGATTACGCCATTCGCAGTCCTGGCGGTGTTTTCGCAGTACAACTCGATGTTCTTTTTTGGTTACGTGCAATTCCAGGCGGGCGTCGGGCTTTTTTTGATCACGCTGGCGCTTTGGATGCGATGGCGGGGCCATTTCAACGCGTTTCGACTCGCTGCCTTGGCGATCTTGTCGGTAGCCACCTATCTTGCCCACTTAGGTGGTTACGCTTTCCTGGGCCTCTCCGCTGCATTCCTCGTGGTACTGGACTTCTCAAGAAAACGCCGCTGGGATCGCTCAGCCGTGGCCGGAATCGTCGCCATGCTGGGGCCGGTTTTTCTGTTTGCATTCGCGCATGGTCCCTACGGCAACGTGGCAACGCCCGAATGGGCTCCGGTTACACTCAAGGCTCAGCACCTGCTGATTCATGTTATGGGGTTTAACGGAGTGGTGGACGCCTCGTTTGCTGCTGTGCTCCTTGTCGCGGCCGTCATTGTCCTCTCAAAGGGCCAAATACGGTTTCACCCCGAACTTGGACCGCTCGCCGCATTCTTCGGGGTCCTGTTCCTGGTGTTCCCTTATTTCATCGGCGATGGTCCGGATGCGGATACGCGAGTCTTTGTCGCGACATTCGTTCTTGCCCTGCTGTGCTGCCGCATTCGCCTTCCGCAACCCGCCGGGAGGATCCTGTTTTCCATTGTCTTCGCGGCGCTGGTTTTGAGAATCGGATACATCGGATCGGTCTGGATCCAGCAGGACCGGCTGATTGCCTCAAACGTCGAGTTTTTTGATCAGATCCCGATCGGAGCGCGCGTTTATGGCATTGTGACGCTCGGTCCGACGAAGTTGACGGTTGGGCTCAATCAAGCGAAGTTGGAGCGGCCCCTGATTCACGCGTTGGGCTGGGCCACGATCCGGCGTAATATTTTGACACCCAGTGTCTTTACCGTGGAAGGACAGCATCCCGTTTTCGAACGGACGGGACAGTGGGCATTTTCAGGAGGCGCCGTTCCCGACGCTTCGGGATGGAATCAGATCCTGCGGAATTACGATTTCATCTGGTACTACGGCACGGACCAGGACGTGCTTCGGCAACTCCATCTTTACGGAAAGCTGGTAGGGACAAACGGCAAAGGATCGCTCTACCGGATCGGCGACGCACAGAGTTCCGCGAACGGCGGTTGATCCACGCCCGGGATGTTCGCCGGCTCGTTTTGCTACGACCCCTTATTCCTTGAGCACAACCCCTGACCTACCGCGCGGGATTCCGGCGCGAGCGGCCTCCTCCGGTGGATACTGAAAGCGAAAGGGTAATTACAAGATCGGATGGACGCACTCTCTCGCCTGCGGACCTTCGCCACACCCGGCGTCATTCGCACGAATCTTACCGGGTACGACCTGCTCAACAATCCGCGGCTCAATAAAGGAACCGCGTTTACCGAAAATGAACGCGACACGTTTGCGCTCCACGGATTGCTGCCGCCACATGAAGGCTCGCTCGCCGAGCAACTTGAACGCCGGAAGAATGCGCTCGCGAATCAGTCGCCTGGTTTCGGCGAATACAGTTTCATGCGCGATCTGCAAGATACGAATGAAACGCTCTACTACGCGCTGGTCGCGCAAAATATTGAGGCGCTGCTGCCCATCGTCTATACGCCGGCCGTAGGTGAAGGATGCCAGCGCTTCAGCGAAATCTGGCGCAAGCCGCGAGGCCTGTTCATCAGTTATCCCAACAAGCACCGTATCGAGCAGATGATCTCGCATTATCGTTATGACAGTGTCCGATGTATTGTCGTGAGCGACGGCGAAAGAATTCTTGGATTGGGCGATCAGGGCGCGGGAGGAATGGGCATTCCGATCGGAAAGATGGCTCTCTACACGGCTCTGGGCGGCATTCCTCCGGAACAATGCCTGCCGATGCAGCTCGACGTGGGCACGGATAACGAAGAGCGGCTTCGCGATCCCATTTATCTTGGCTGGAGGCACGAGCGGGTGCGTGGGCAGGAGTACGACGATTTCGTTGATGCTTTCGTTTCGGCCGTCCAACGCCGCTGGCCGGGCGTCCTGCTGCAATGGGAGGATTTTGCGGGCGCGAATGCAAACCGGCTCCTGCAGCGTTACCGCGACCAGCTGTGCACATTTAACGACGACATTCAAGGCACGGCGGCCGTCACCACGGCGACGATTCTGGCGGCGGTCGGCGCGACCGGCACAAGCCTCAAAAACCGGCGGATTGCGATCTTCGGATTTGGATCGGCGGGCATCGGAATAGCGAACTTGCTCGTCGCCGCGATGAAGGAGACCGGTCTCACCGGCCAGGAGGCCCGCGAGCGGATTTGGGCGATCGATCGCTACGGTCTTCTGATCGAAGGAGCCGCCGATGTTCGCGAAGACCAGCGGCCGTTTGTGAAATCGAGAGCCGATCTGAGAGGCTGGAAACTTTCTGGGGGCGATGAGATCACGTTGCTGGACGTGGCGCGCAATGCGCGTCTCTCAGTGCTGGCGGGCGTATCCGGTCAACCCGGGTCATTCACCGAAGAGATCGTGCGCGAAATGGGCCGTCACGTGGAGCGGCCCGTCATTTTTCCGCTTTCAAATCCCACTTCCCGCGCCGAAGCGACTCCTCGCGACTTGCTCCAGTGGACCGAAGGACGGGCGCTGGTTGGGACCGGCAGCCCTTTCGCCCCGGTCGAGGTCGGCGGAAAATTAATTCGCATCACGCAGACCAACAACTCCTACATCTTTCCAGGACTCGCGCTGGGCATTCTGACATCCCGCGCGAAACGCGTCTCGGATGCGATGATCATGGCTTCGGCAAAAGCGCTCGCGGCACTGTCACCGGCGAAGCAGGACAAGGACGCGGATCTCCTCCCGCCGATCGCGCAGTCCCGCATGGTGAGTCTTCACGTTGCCGAAGCGGTGGGCAGAGCGGCGATAGCGGAAGGGATTGCCGGGGTCGAGAGCGAACGCGCTTTCCTCGACGAACTTCGCGCCTACGTCTGGGAACCGGTTTACCTTCCTTATGAGCGGCTGGAGGATTGAGGAGTCCGGATCCGAACGCGCTGGGGTCTAACTCGTAAGCCAGATGAACGCGCTCATGGTCCCGAGGGACACGATGTTGCTGAAGAACAGCGTGGACGCCATTTCCTGCTCTGCCGCGCGAAATTCGACCGCGAAGATGATGCAGATCGACGCGGAAGGAATCGCCAATGTGAGCACGGCTTCGCTGATGATTCGCGCCGGCATGCCGAGCCATAAGAACAGGAGCAACATCGCGCCGGGAATCACAACTGTGCGCGTCAGAACGGAGACGGCGATCGGCACGCTGAACTTCACGCGCCGGGCATAAAGAATCACACCCGCGGAAAACAGAGCGACGCCGCCGGTCGCGCGCCCCAGTAGTTCGAGGGATTCGCGAATCACCACGGGCACCGGAACGCGGAGGAATGCAAGCACGATTCCCAAGACCGGCGCCCAAACCACGGGATGACGGCACGCAGCGCCTGCATGCGCCCAGAGCGCGGAATTCGAAACACGGCGATTCTCCCGTTCGGCGGCCCCGACGGAAAGCAGGATGATCACCGCCGGGACCTGCACCAGATTGATGGTGATGCCGGCGATGGCGATCGGCACGGCGCTGGCCGTTCCGAACAAATACCCCAGAACCGTGACGCCGATGAACGGCACCGCGGGAGCGCCGATGGCCAAAGCCTGCAGGGTCGAAGTCATCAGATCGCGGTGAAATGCGTAATACGCCACCAGGCCCGCGAGTGCGAAGGTGAGCACCATGCATCCCGCGATCGCGATGACCAACGGGACGTCGGCCGAGAGTTGCCCGGGCGACATCCGCAGCGTGGCAACGAACAGCGCGAGAGGCAGAGTGTAATGCATCACCAGGCGGTTGAAAGCGATGGCGTGCTCCATCTTGAATTCGCGCCGCGATGCCGCGAAGATGCCGAGCAGAAATGTGATGACGACGGGGAGCAGGGAACCGAGGATCGTGTTCAGCATCTTCTTGGATTTATTCGCGTGGATATTCTCGAGATCACGTGGAGAATCGCCCTCGACATGGACGGCTTCTTGCGATGGCTGCGTGCCGAAAACTGTGCTGCTTTGTCCCCCGTTCGCGATCACTTGCTGGAACCGCTTCAGTCCTTGGGCTCGTGACTGGATCCTCGCCGCCACGCCCCGTGCCCGCCGTTTTCAAGCCTGAAGCACTATAAGAATTCGCGCTAGTATCCGGATCGCATTATTAAGATAACGCACATTTGCTGAGCGTAACAGATTGAAACGCTGGATCGAGGAATTTATCAGAGATTCGGCGGGGGTGAAGCCGGAGGGGCGAACTTGGCAGGGAAGAGAAGAGTTCTCTTTCGGGAGGGGGTGTCCGCTAAACCGGAGCGAGGCCGCGTTTTCAGGCGATCGTCCGCCGCTAGCCGACCCTCCGCGCGTGAACGATGAAGCGTAGGGGAGCTGCGCCCAGGTAGCGGAACGGATAGCAGGTGACCAGCACTAATCCGGGTGCGTTCGCACGCGATTCGAGTACGTCGACGTCTTCCGGCCGGACGATCTCGGTAGACTCCACGCGATATTCGTACGATCCATCCGTGGTATCCACCCGGATGCGATCGTTCGGGGCGATGTTGCGCAGCGGACGGAAAAGGGTGTCGCGGTGCGCCGCCACGCCGAAGTTCCCTTGCTCTCCCGGAAGAGAGGTCCCGGGGATATGCCCCGCGCCGAAGCGCAGGGCACGGGCGTCGTCGCCCTCCAGCACCACGGTTGAGATCTTCAGCCGTGGAATTTCGAGCCGGCCGATGACGGAATGGGGTTTGGGGTTGGTGCGGATCCGTCGAAAGGCCGGCTGCAGGGTGGTTGAGTCCACAGAGGACGGGTGGCTCAACCGCCAACCTTCGAAGCGATCAAACAGCGCGGTGCCGGACACTACTGTCAGGCACCAGAGGAGTGCGCCGCTTCCGGCAAGCAAGAATAGCGTGCCTAATCGCCTCGGAGTATCGGTGCGATTCACGGTTAGGCTCGTCGCATTCGGAGAAAAGCGCCGGCGCTAACAAAACAGGCGCCGAACAGAGCAATCAGGGGAATATCGCTCGCGGTCTTAGGGAGTTCTTTCGCGGGCGCGGGAGAGGGACTGGGCGCCGCCGGTTGAGCCACAGGCTGAGCCTGAGCGACCTCAACGGGTTGCGACTCGCGCGACGGGGTTGGAGCCGCCACGGCCTGGGACGCGGGTTTTGCGGGAGCTTCGGGTGTTCGGGGCTGGAGCGCCGGAGGCGCAGGGGCCGCAGCTAGCTGCTGAGCTTTCGGGTAGACGAACTCTTCGCCCCAGTTGCGTCCCGGGTAGAACCATTTCTTGATCGCCTGCGGACTGTCCGCGACACGTTCTTCGAAGATGAACGCAGTCTTATCGGTCGTCTTCTCCCGGTATGCGGGGATGGCCAGGATGGTCGCGTAAACTTTCGTCTCCTTCTCGTTGGAGATCTGGACGACGTTTCCGTCTCCTTTGCCGGGGTCCAGCAACTTCATCACATACGTGCCCGGTCCGAGCACGATATGCGGAATTTCCACCGGTTGATGAAAGGTAACTTTCGTCCAAAGATCCCATTGGCCGGCCGACGCCGCGGGCGGTAAGAAGAGGAGACTGATCGATCCAAAAAACGCGGGGAGACTCGCCGCGAAGAACCACTTTTTCATTCTGCACCTCGGGCTCAGGATAGGCCGGTTCCGCTTTGCTGGCGATACAGCGCCGGCTTGATTTTAGGATTTCTAGGTTGAATTGGACGGATTTATAGCCTCGATGGGGGATGGGAGGCCGCCGTATTGCCGGGGACTTTGATGAGGTCCGGGCGTTTCATCAGCCGAGAGGCCGGGGCATGTCTCCTGTGGGTTCCTTGCAGGGGCAAGCCGCCGGTCGTGCGTGGACTCGATGCGCGTGCCGCGTCCGCCGCTATACTTCGATGCGCTCCCGTGATATTCATGAGGCATCGCGATTGGAGAACGGATCGCGATTTTGAAGGAAGGAAATGCGATGAAACGGATCACCCTGGCGATGACGCTGCTGCTTCTGACCGGGCTGTTGGCGACGGCGCAAGATAAAGATAGACCGAAGACGTACAACTCTTCGCATTCAAACACCGCCGCGGCCACGGCCTCCACGGCGTGTGTTGGCAAAGATGGGAAAACGGCATGTTCCGACGAGGAGTTGAAAAGCCTCGGGGCGATGGCCGGCAAGCGCCGGCACGCGACGATGACGCTGAGTTTGGATAAGAACGGGGCGTTGATGTGTGACCGGACCCCGTGCTCGCCTGATCAGTTCAAGGACATCATGACGGAAGCCGGGCCGCTCGGTCTGAAAGTGGCCGCGCCGCCGGCGAGCTCAGGATCCCAACGTTCGAACATCAAGAACAATTAGCGCGAGGCAGGATCGGGATCTTGCCCAGGTGAAAAGGGGACAGACAGCCTTTTTCGCCAAGCGCATCTTCATCTTCTTCAAATCAAGCCTCCGTCTCGGAAAAAGGTGTCTGTCCCCCTTTTCACCGCGAACCGCCATTTGCGTTAGGTTGCACGCGTACACCTTAAATCGCGCGTGTTACTTCCGGGGCGTGCCGCTGAGCGGCTGGATGATGGCATTCGCCAACGCACCGCTGAACTCGGTCATTTCGCCGACCTTCCTACCGGGCGATGGAAGCAGGCGCACCGCGAGCGGCTTGTTCCACTTGAACGCGAGTGTCGCCACATCGCCGACGATCGCCGCGATGGCGTCTTCGCTCGTATCGCCGGCGAGCGGCGCGGTATCGACGCCGGCCGCGCATACCGCGGAATAAGCCAGGATCGAATCGAGAGTGTACGTGACCTCGGTCCAGCGGCGCGTCAGCACCGCGTCTTCAAGTACGGGAAGCATGAGCCCGGAATAGCCGGTGCGCTTCACCGGCACGGCCTGGACCGCGCGCGTAATGATACCCGAAGCGGTCTCCGTGCCGGGCGAACCGAAGGGAGCGCCGGTGAAGGATTCAATCGCCGTGCCGATGGACACTTGACCACCGGGTGCGGGCGTCGGATCGATGCCGGCGTAGGTCCATCCGCTTCCGGCGGCGGCTTTCATGGCGGCAGCCTCGACCGCGCGGTCGTGGAACGTAAGAGCCTCAGTGAGCTCCTTTTCGGCCGTCCTCGGATCGTGGTTTCGGGCGAAAACGTCCATCACGACGTTGGCCGCTTCCAGTCCAATGGCGAAGCTCTTCGGTCCACCGCCGGGATGCCATGCGCCGGGATAGAACGGCCCATACGGCCGCATCATCGCAATGGCCGCGAAATCGAAATTCCCCTGCCCGTGCGGGCTTTTTTCGCCGACGGTTTTAATGATGCGCGCGGCCTGGCGCACGGCGTTCCAATGTATTCCGTCCTCGCCGGCGGTGATGATGTTGGCGTTCAAGCGATTGTCAGGCCTGGACAGAATCTCGGCGATGAGATCCACGGGACCGGTGGGATCGGTATCCTTCACCATGGCCGGCCCGACATTCGGGGCGAAGCGCAGCTTGCCGGCCAGATCGTTGATGCCTTCGAGCACCTTCAACGCTTCGGCGTGGCTCAGCTTGCTCGTATAATCCGGGAACGGTTGCGTCGAGATGCGGATTCCGGCGACGTCGTAACCGGCGGCCTTGACGGCATCGCGCACCTGACTGAGAAATTTGACTGTGTCCTCGATCTGCGCCGGATAGGAGGCGGCCTCGATGGTGATGAAGCCGGTGATGGCGCGGATCTTTGGCTTTGGCCGGTCGGCCGCGCTGAGCGCGGGGAGCAACAGCGAGATCAGGATCGCCACGGCGGGCAGAACGCGTTTCCAAGACATCATCGTATTAGCTTACGCCGCTCACCGGGGCTGTGCATTCGCTTCAGCCGGGCCGAGGTGGGGGCTCGTTCGACGCGGCGACCGCCGCAACCCTTCGGAAGATCCGCATGGATCGAATCTCCCGCTCCGCGCAGCCATGCGGTGCTATATACTTCTAGACATTCGTAACGGATGATCACGCCTGCCACAGCGAAGGATCTCGACGCCCCCTCCCTGTACCTCGATCTCCTCAAGCAATGTCTCACCCGAACGCTGACGCCGGAAACGCTTCGGCCCGCGGCCTTGGATCCTTTCGTGCGGAGTCATCCTCTCTACCGGGCGTTTTGCGCCACGCTCCGGCCAGTTCTGCGAGCTCTCGATCTCGAACTGGCGCGGCCTTACCGTGCAGATCGCCGGGCGGAAGGGAGAGATTGGCCGACTGAAGCGGAGACAATGATCGGTCTTGCGCGTCTCCAGAATCTTCAGGACTGCGTGACCAGCGTGATCCGTCGAGGCATACCGGGTGATCTGCTCGAAGCCGGCGTGTGGCGCGGCGGCGCGTCGATTTTTATGCGTGCGGTTCTCAAAGCGTATGGCGAGGAGGACCGGACCGTGTGGGTGGCGGACTCGTTTGAAGGCCTGCCCAAGCCCGATGGACGCTACTCCCAGGACGAGGGCGATCGGTTCTGGACTTATAACGACGTCCTCAGTGTGCCGCTCGGAGAGGTCCGGGCGAACTTCGAGCGATACGGTTTACTGGACCATCAAGTCCGCTTCCTCAAGGGCTGGTTCAAAGATACTCTCGCGGCCGCGCCGATTGAGAGGCTCGCGGTGTTGCGTCTCGACGGCGATATGTATTCGTCCACCATGGACCAGTTGGACGCCCTGTATTCCAAGCTATCGATTGGCGGGTATGCGATCGTCGATGACTACTACTCGGTCGCGGTATGCCGCGAGGCTGTCGACGATTTCCGCTCGCGCCACAAGATCCAGGATCCGATCCAGCAAATTGACTGGAGCGGAGGATATTGGGAAAAACGCTGACCGATGCCCGCGCCCGCTCTCGAGACCGCGGTTTGCCCGTTGTGCGACTCGCCCGGCGAGCCGCGATACGTCCAACGGGATCTGTATTGTGGACTCGAAGGGGAGTTTGGCCAGAACTTCTGCGCGGCCTGCGATCTCTATTTTCTTTCTCCGCGTGTTCGTGAAAGTGAAATCGGCCGTTACTATCCCGAATCCTACGGACCGTATCGATCCGCACCGACTTCGGGCTTGCTCTACCGGGTTGCCGGAGCGCTCGCGATGCCGCATCGGAGACGGCGGGTGGTGGAACGCTTTGTGAACGGCGGCAGAATCCTTGACGCGGGTTGCGGCAGCGGCGATTTCCTCCGCGCGCTGGACGGAACCCGATGGCAACGGTTCGGCGTGGATCTAAGCCAGCCGGATGACATGCCGTTTCCCGGAGAATTCCACGCAGGGCGCTTTGATGGGGAGCCGCCGCCGCTGGAAAACCTGGACGCGATCACGCTCTGGCACGTTTTCGAGCATCTGTATCGTCCTCAGAAGGCGCTCGCGAACGCTGCGGCACTGTTGCGCCCGGGTGGGTTCCTCTTTGTGGCCATTCCCGATCGCACGAGCCTGGAGCGTTGGCTCTTTGGAAAACATTGGATTGGCTGGGATCCCCCGCGGCATGTGGCGACGTATTCCGCGCGGGCGATGGAGCGATTGCTCGCGAAATGCAATGTCCATCTGCGCGCGATCCTGCCCGACGCGACGGGCGATGTATGGAGCCACAACGTGGATTGGGCTTTGCGCGCGCGTGGAATTTCATCGCGCCTGCATCCATCGCTCGCGCTGCGCGCGCTCTTTTCTCCCGTGGCGTTCGTTTTGAATCGATTCGGACTGTCTTCAGCCAAGGTGTATGTCGCCCAGAAGTGAAATCCGCTTATTCGTCATTGTCCCGGTCTACGGGAACTGGGAGGATACGCTGCAGTGTCTGCGCGATCTTGCGGCGCAGACGTCCATGCAATTTCATGTTCTGGTGAGCGACGATGGATCGCCGGACGCTGCTCCAGCGGCGATTCAAGAATTTGCGTTCGCCGACTATCTACGGCGCGCGCATTGCGGTTTCGCGGCAAACTGCAACGCGGCATCGATCGAGGCAATTCGCCGCGGTGCGACGCACTTGCTCTTTCTCAATAGCGA
>Ga0182030_10023758_pt1 | contig 11310 bp, 4 predicted proteins | sample 812S3MmetaG_FD_121299 | JGI IMG/M metagenome (GOLD analysis project Ga0182030, IMG submission 121299) | Permafrost microbial communities from Stordalen Mire, Sweden - 812S3M metaG (Illumina Assembly) | ecosystem: Environmental > Terrestrial > Soil > Wetlands > Permafrost | place: Sweden...
GGCGGTATCCAAGCTCCTTGGCTAACGCTCAGGTTGTACTGTTGAGCAACGTCTGGGGTAATTGGTATGTAGTAAACGCCAATGTAGGGCTGCTGTAGTTTACCGGTACTTTCAACCTGTTGGATTAGACCTTTAACATCGTTAATCGGTATAGCAAAACCAATGTTCTGGGCACCACTGGCTAGTGCTGTATTAATACCTACGACTTGACCGTTCAAATTAACAAGTGGGCCACCCGAATTACCTTCGTTGATAGCCGCATCAGTTTGGAACAAATCCTCAAGGTTCTCAGTACTTTGGCCTGTCGAGTCACTAGCCTGGACACTGCGACCATAGCCCGAAATAATTCCTGAGGTAACGGTATTCTGGTATTGGCCTAAAGCGTTTCCGATAGCCACCACTTCATCTCCAACCTGTACTGTTGAAGAATTGCCCAAGACAGCGGGAACAAGGGTCTGACCTTCGGCATTATTAATCTTCAAGAAAGCTATATCTAGACTACTGTCCTGGCTAGTCTCGCCCAGCACAGAAACATCACTCAGTGCTGTGCCATTCGAAAGCGTTAAACTGACGCTCGTTGTGCCCTGTGGGATAACGTGACGATTAGTAACAACTAGCCCGCCGGAAGTTAAGATGATGCCCGTGCCGGCACTTTGTTCGGTCTCCGGTAAGCCAAGGCCAAAGATACTATCAGTGCTCTGAGAAGTTGAGGTAACATTGACTGAAACTACACTCGGTCCAACAGCCTTAGCAATACTACTGATTAACTCTCCCTGGCTAGTCACTATTTGCTTCTGTGGGCTAAGGGTACCGTTCAATATGCCCGTGCCAGAGGGATTGTGCGCCCCTGCCCCAAGCCAACCAGCACCAAAACCTATTAGTGCACTGATTACAATACCGGCTACGATTGTAATTCCAACCCTGCCTAGTTTGGGCTTATGTTGGGGCATTTTAGTTCTTAGCCAAGCTAAGGCTGGAATTCGATAAACAAACGACGCTGTGGACTTTGAGCTTATTGAGTACTCCTTAGCGGCGGCTGGTTGGTCATTGTTTTTGCTTATTTTTTCTTCTGGCTCCATATATTTATCCCCCCTAAACTACTTTATTAACCCAGTCAGAGAATGCCAAAATAACAATCAGACCGGCTATCATAATAAACAAGAATTGACGCCTAAGGCCAGCATTTAACCGGTTAGTGTGATCAAAGTAATATAGAACCGCCAATCCATAACCTATTAAACTTAGGATAAGTGTCGGCTGTGCAATAATCCCGTAATACAGTAGCCAGTGGCCAAGTACCCATACCAGAGCGGCCCCGAAGTAGGCCCACAGATATGATAAGAGTTTGGCGTATGGTTCATCGAACTCATCAAAGAAGTGTCTAGCAGTGACATAACAGATGATGCCTGTTATAAAAATAAGACCGTAGAGTGGTCCTGCAGACCAGACCAGGAATAAAGCCATTAAGCCACATAATTGACCGACCATGGCTTGCGTAGCTACCATAAACGTACCAGTTGCCGGTTTGATAACTAGTAGCCAAACTGCATAAAGAACCGCCCACAATAATTGTAGATAACCGCTCGTACTATTAGCCATAAATAGCACCGCTGAAAGACCAACCATAATATCTACCGCATTAGCTCGGATTATGGCGGGCCAAAATCTAGGTCGGACAGCAAACATACGCCATTTACTTAACAGAACTAGGCTTAAAGCCAGCTGAACAAATCCGCCCTGCAATCGTACCAAGACCAGAGTCGTGAGTGGTAAAAGCAGTACCAACCCCAAATGAAGGATATTAGAGAATCCTCGGGCAGGTTTCAGCTTGTCCATCACCAATTTCATCATGACTTCAAATTATTATACGGTTAACTAAGAATCTTTGCATAATTTACGGCAGAATTTATCTTAATAATAGTACTGTCAATCATACGTTACTAGTATTATACGGTTAGTAATCTAGCGGTCCAACATATCTGAGTCGCTAAAAGTCGGTTTGTGAAATTACACCTATACGTTACAATTATAAAATTGCATGGAAGAAGACAAATTGAAAATGTCCTCAGTTAACCACCATACTCCGTTAAAAATTCAGGGTAATCGTTTTAGATTTACCGATTTTCTGTCGACATTTCTGGTGGTCGTGGTGGCACTTGTTTTGGCGCTAGCACTGATTACGTATGTTTTCCAATCTTATCAGGTAGATGGTCCCAGCATGGAAAATACTCTTCAGAATAACGATCGACTGATAGTTTGGAAGGTAGCTCGTAGTTGGGCACGCGTGACTGATCATCCATACATACCTAACCGTGGTGATATAATTGTTTTTACCGAAAGTGGGTTGGCTGCCTATGGTCAGACGAACACAAAACAACTCATAAAAAGAGTTATTGGGTTGCCTGGGGATCGTGTTATCATCAAAAACGGTGAAATTACGATCTACAACAAAGCATACCCTAAGGGTTTTGACCCTGATACGACTTTGCCCTATGGCAAAACACATTCGTTACCCTATACTGCAGGCAATATTGATATTACTCTCGGAAAGAATCAGATTTTTGTCTGTGGCGACAATCGTACCGACTCGCTTGATTCTCGAATTTTCGGACCGGTTAACGTCAATAGCATCATTGGGAAATTAGTATTACGTATTTACCCCTTCAGTGATTTCAAGGCCTTTTGAGTTGCAGATCAAAGCTATCTTTTTATATTTATTGGTGTGAATCGTTTAGAACGCTAGCCTAGTAGCTTCACTATCCTATCGAGGTCTTTGTCCGATTTAAAGGTAATCTCTAGCCTTCCGCCATGAGCAGTCCGGCGAAGATGTACTTGGGCATGAAAACGTTTACTAAGCACTCTAGTGGCCGGCGTTTCCGTTTCAACACGTTGCTTAGCTGTCACTTCATCTCTAAAACCGGCTTTAACACTAGTGACGTAACGTTCGGCTTGACGAACAGACCAACCAAATTTCTGAATACTAGCTAGCAGGGTTTGTTGATTGCTCGGGAAGTCTTTTAGCGCCAAGATGGACCGCGCGTGTCCTTCGGTAATCTGTTCAGCGTTGAGCGCATTACGAGCATCTAGCGGTAGCTGTAACAATCTGACAGTATTGGCAACTGTTGATTCAGCTTTACCCAATCGTTTGGCAATTATTTCATACGGCAGCGCAAATTGCTGATGCAGTCGCTCAATCGATACGGCTTGTTCCATAGGTGATAAATCAACCCGTTGGACATTTTCAATTAGGGCTATTTCAAGTTGTTCAAGTTCTTTGAGAGTACGAACAATGGCTGGCAAGCTAGCTAGTTTAACCATCTTGGCGGCTCGCCAACGTCTTTCGCCAGCTATAATTTGATATTTTCCATTGTCTGTAGGTGTTACTACCAATGGTAGCAAAACACCGTGAGTCCGAATTGAATCGGCTAATCCTTTAAGAGCTTCGTCGTTAAAATACTGACGGGGCTGGCCTTGGCGTGGTATCAGTTTATCAATCGCTAATTTTTGAACCCGCTCATCCTCATTAACGAGTAATGAGGCATCAAAGTCTCGTGGAATGAGCGTGTCAAAACCACGGCCTAATCCTCTAGCTGGTTGTGCAGTCATACTTTTGTCTTGCCTCTCGTTCGTTGGTGTACTTCTTTGGCTAGTTTTTTATACGCCCTGGCGCCTTTGCTCCACTTATCGTAATCAACAATCGGCTTGCCATAACTCGGCGCTTCGGCGAGACGTATATTTCTAGGTATTATAGCGTCAAAAACCTTATCGCCAAAATGTCGCTGAACTTCTTGCATGACCTGTGTAGATAATGTTGTGCGACTGTCGTACATAGTCACTACTACACCTAATAGTTCCAGCTTCGGATTCAATCCTTGACGTACCATTTGCACTACTTGTAGCAATTGGCCGAGACCCTCAAGTGCATAATATTCAGCCTGAACGGGGATCAATAAGCTATCAGCAGCCGTTAGAGCATTAACAGTCAATAACCCTAAGGCTGGTGGGCAGTCAATAAAGATATAGTCATAATCCGCTAGTGACAGCACTTGCTTAAGAATGTGCTCTCGCCCAGGACGGCTGGCTAGTTCAACTTCTAGGGCAGCTAGTTGACCATCAGTTTGTAATAGATGCAGCTTATCTGAAACTTCTTTTAAGGCTTTTTCGAGCTCAACATCACCCAATAAAACCTCGTATGTACCCGCCTCATGACTAGCTTTTTGTACACCCAGGCCGTTTGAAGTATTGGCTTGTGGATCGAGATCAACTAGCAACACAGAGTGACCCGACTTAGCCAGGTAAGCTGCTACATTAATAGCCGTTGTGGTCTTCCCAACCCCACCTTTTTGATTCAGAACTGCAATTATTTGTGTCATGGTGATCTTTGACAAAGTATACCATCAAATCTATTCGCCCTGCAGGTGCTGCTTGCCCATTTTGATATCCACGGATAGTGATGGCCACTGTTTATCAATAAACCAGAGTAGTCTCCGTTTGGGTCGGTTTACAGCTAGTTCATGATTTTGTTCCGTATACTCAGACATTTTCACCGTAATGCATTTGTTAATAAGCGCTTATATAGGTTAGGACAATATCGCCAACTTTTGTGGTACCGGATGGCGGTGCTTGGATATGTAACCTTAGTGTCGCTACACCACCAGCTGTCCAAGTACCGGTCGTGATGTTACAAGTCGCACCGTATGTTGCACCGGCACCTGAAGTTATCCAACCAGTTACGGTTGGAGTCAACGAACAGGTGTTCCAGTTGGTGACTGCCGTTCCGCTAGTATCAAGCAGAGTACCGACAACCGTTCCGTTAGTCGTATCACTAGTATTTATATCAACAGTCAGGGGATCGTTTGTGGCAAAGGGTAAAGCTGAACTGAAGTTAGATGGAATCGGTATCTGAATAACAATATCGTAAGTCTGGTTAGTGCTTTGAGCCGTTGTCCACTGATAGTAATTTTCTTTCTGGGTGCTGTCATATCCGGCAGTCATGGTGCCAATATCACTAGAAGCACCGCCGTTATCTAGCACGGCGCCGGCATATTCAGGTGTCAGTATTATCTTATTAGTATGACGGGCCGTGCCATACGCAGTGATCCCGCCTGAGGTTGATATGGCTACGCCATTGGTAGTATTGCCAATGATAACCTGCATATTAGTCGTATCAGCGGCCAGTAGAGAGGTGCCGGCGGCATTCTGGATCTGGAAGGCAGTAGTGGAGTTAGTAACAGATTGTAGATCCACAGGATTGGTAATAATGCCTCTCATTTGAATCTGCCCAATGTTATACGGCTGCACGCCGGAACTTAAAGTTAGCTGGACAGCATCAAGATAGAAAACTACCGAGGAGGATGCGGTGTTGTAGATCTTTATGGTTGGTGAGCTAGTAGTGGTAGCTGTGCAGTAATACTCAGTAAAGCCACTGGTGCCGACTGAAGCAGAGTTTAAGTTACAAGTACCGCTGCCCAGTGAGGCTCCTAAAGTACTAAAGGAGGATACCCCCATGGCGTAGAAGGATAAGGTATAGGTACCGCCGCCAGAGGGTTGGGCGGCAATGTAGGTACTGTCCTGAGCGCCACCGTTAGCGGTGGCCCCAGAGGTGACTACTAAGCTGGTCTGACCATCATAGGTGTAGGCTAGGTTCTGGTTCCAAGCTATGGTAGCTGCTGATCCGTAGTTACTCCAGCCAGTCGTACCAGTTTCAAAACCTGGGTTAGCCACTAGGTTATTAGTGGCGGCTGAAACCACACTGACTGCGTCAATGTATAAGTTGGGGGCATTGGCCGTACTGCTGCCAATGGAAATTGCCGAAACGGCGCTGGCCGCAGTATAGGTACAACTGTATAAAGCAAAAGCCGAGGTACTAACCGAATTTGAGTTTAGCGTACAAGCATTAGTACCGATGGTGTTACTAAAAGCGGCTGCCAGGTTAGAAAAGGTACCAGCAGCTTTAGCGTAGAACGACAGGACATAGGTTCCCGCTGGCAAGGCATTGGAGGAGTTGCCACTATTGAAGGCAGTAACATCAGCACCGGTATTGGTAGTGGAACCAATAGTAATGGCTAAGCTAGCGGCCCCGCTATAGACATAAGGCGGATTGATGTTCTGGGCAATCGCTGCTCCAGTACCGCTAGCCGCCCAACCGGTAGTATTAGACTCAAAGTCACCGTTAAGTAACAGATTGTTAGCACGGGCAGTTACTAGAGGTTCACCGGAAGGATTGGTTACCGTTAGGGCAGTACCAGCACCGGCATCCTGGATTAAGGCACTATCATTGACGGTTTCCGAAGAAGTACTCAACAACCCAGTAACCTGAACCGCAGGACCTGATGGGTTAATCGATAAACGAGTTGTTAGAGTATCAGTAGAAGCACTGGCACTGGAATTAAGTGGTACAGCAATATCAGCATAGTCAGATCCATACGGTGATGTTCCCCACGTAAATGTCACTGTACCACCACCCGGGATGGAAGAACCGGCGGTTGAAGGAGAGTTGCCAAACCAAGTGTCATCATTTTGCCACCGCTGAGTTTGACTACCACCAGCAGCGAACGGAGTAGTGTTAGCATCAGATTGATTATCTAAACTAACGGCATCAATAATGATTTGGGATGTATTGGTGCCAGTTACTGACAAAGTCGAGTGGCCGCCATTTGATGTGGTACCAGCACCCGTAACAACAGTCCCAAATGGAGCAGATTGGCTGACGTTAGAATAGCTGGCAGCACCTCCAGCACCAGCGTCGCTGCTACAAGCAGAAGAGATTGTAGCCGATATCTGATGTGTTCCTGAAGTCGGACTAAGTAAATACCATATTTCCGTGTGAGCACCGGAGTAGTAGATGTTGGGCGAATTTAGGGTACTCAGCTGGGTCAAAGCAACACTGTTGTAGGTAACACTTGTGTATGTACAGTACTCTTGTACTGCCAAGCCGACAATAAGGATCGAGTTAGTCAGGCTGCTACCAACGGTATGGTTCCAAGTAACAGGGCTGCTACTTTGATATCCGTTACTGGTACTATCCAATACAGGAGGAGAACTAGTGGTAGAACTGCCCGATGCAGTTTGAAAGATAAAGGAACCTGAGTTGCCCGTGCCTGTACCATTACTGGCGGCGAAAGTAATATTCGAGCCAGTTATATTACCGCCAGTGGCAATACCCCCCCTAATAGTCAGAGCGGCAGGTGTCCCATCGGTTCCCAAAACTATATTACCATTAGCGGTATCCACGGTTAGTAAGCCGCTGCCGCTAGCATTCTGTACCTGGAAAGCTGTGGTGGAGTTAGTGGAGGCCTGTAATAATACATTCCCGGTACTGCCAAAGGTCGCCACTGCAGTACCACCACTATTTCTTAAGTCTAAGATATCTCCAGTACCACTGGAGGCAGCTTGTAAGACACCAGCTACTGAACCACTTGAGGCAGCCTGGACATTGAAGTTAGCTTGTTGTAATGAAATAGAGTTATTAATGGCCGTACTGCTGACGAAGGCTGTAATAAGGGCAGCTACGGTATTGGACTCGCCGGCAGTGGCTTCATTGGCCGTCGGTTGGTAGGGAGTACCGGCTAAGGTCGGTGAGATATATGTTAAGACGTTGTTCTGGCCAGTCAGAGTGTAAGTAAAGCCTGGGCTGCTACCGATTGAACCAGCGTTTTTGGTTTGGGCATAACCCATGTATAGCTCACTGGGACCAGCTGAGGTTAGGCTGGGGTAAGTAACGGTGTTGGAAGAAGAGTTTAACAAGACACCGCTGTTGTCTACGCCCCAGGCCGTGTTAATGCTAATTCCGTTAGCCGTAAACTCAGTAGCGGTAATTTCGTTGGTAGCTCCAACTGTACCATTGTAGGTTAAGGTAATAGTACCTGCGCCAGTGGTAGTGACCTTGCCTATCCACATCTCAACTCGGTTAACGGTACCGTCACCGCTATTAGCGTTGACCTTGCTCCAGCCACCGGTAGTTACGCCACCACCGGAAACAGTAGCAACGGATACGCCGGTACCAGGCAGCTGAACAGTTAGGACTAGCAGGTCACCAGCGTATGACGGTGAGTCAGCAAGAGTGGTGATGGTACTGCTCGTACCGTGAGCATCCCATTCGGCGACTTCAGTAATGCTGGCATTGTTATCGACACAGGAGCCAAAGACTAACGGTACACTGGCGCCCGAGACTGTACCGGCCTGCAAACACTGACCGGTAGAGGCTTCGGTAGTCGGTAGCGTTAAGGCATATGATGCACTGGTTGAACTGGAGACATTCAAGGTCACGGCATAGTTTCCAGCCGTGGCTGAGTTAAAGACCAGCTGGCCATTACTGCCACTGGCACCGGTGGTGCCGAGAAGGACCTGATTGCCGGTAGTATTGACCGCCAAGACACTGTTGCCAGCCGCATTCTGAACTTGGAAGGCGGTAGTGGAGTTAGTCGGAGTAGCAAAGGTTGAGGAACCCAAGACCGTTAATTGTCCGGTGCTATTAGTAGTTGGTGAACTTCCAGAAGCGGCTAGACCATAATCGTCAAAGGTGGTCCCTGAAGTGCTACCAATTAGACCAGTGCTAGTTGGTGAACCGCTAGTGACTTGGGTGCGGTAAATCTTGTAACCTGAGGCACCAGTCACTGCTGACCAATTAATCTGGTTATAGTAGGTATAAGTTAAAGCAGCATAACCGTTACTGTCAAAACCGGCCGGTGAAGCTGTTGTTTCTCCACCATAGGCATTAACAGCAGTAACAGTGTAGTAATAAGAGGCTGAGCCAGTACCACCTTCGGCAGTAATCGTTGGTGTACTAGGAGTAGCTAGACTATTGCTACCACCACTTAAGATAGTGCTGCCCTGGATGGCTGCTCCGCCGCTAATTCCCAAGTTGCCAGTACTTTGGATAGAAGCGCCGACACTTAGGCCGCCTTGGACGGATTCATCGCCATACACCTGGGCGTTAGTGTCAACAGTTAGAGTACCGGTTTCCGTACCTCCAGTTTGGAGTTGCTGGATATAGGCACCGCCGAGATCAAAGATAACTAATTTGCCATTCTGGTAGCTACCAACATAGGCGTAGCGGCCTTGGACAAAGATTGATTTAGCATTCCACAAATTAGACGAGACCATACCGATATAGGTTGGGTTGGTTGGATCAGAAACATCAAATACTACAAGCTCACTAGGATTGTTCCCGCTATTGCCAACATAGGCGTAGCGGCCTTGGACATAAACTGACGAGGGATTGGATAAATTCGTATTCGATGATCCTACCATTGTCATGATAGAAGGGTTACTAACGTCAAATACATCCAGCTTGTTGTTGGTGGTGTCAGTTACATAGGCGTAGCGACCTTGGGCATAAACTGACGAGGGATGACTAGCGTTACCCCATCCAGTGTATGTTGGATTTGCCGGATTTGAGATGTTATAAGATACTAAACCATCACTACCAACAGCATACGCATAATTTCCCGAAACCGATAAGGAAGTCCCCACGCCCAAAATAATATTGTTGTTAGTACCTAAAGGAATCGGATTGGCAGGATTAGATATATCAAAAGTAGCAAACTCATTGATAGCAGTGTAGTTAAATGAACCATTTACCACATAGGCATAGCGGCCTTGGACATAAACTGAAACGGGATTGTATAAATTAATATTAGTCTTACCGACATAATTCGGAGCAGATGGATTGCTAATATCAAAAATGACTAGCTGACTGTTCGCATAACTTGCTACATAGGCATAGTGGCCCTGGACGTAAACAGAATCAGGATTATTCAAATTGGTATTACTCATACCAACAAAAGTCGGATTGGCAGAATTAGAGACATCGTAAATAACTAACTCATTATTGGTAGAACTTGTTAAATAGGCATAGCTTCCAGACACAAAGACAGAACTAGGACCATTTAAATTTGTAGTAGCAAAAGACAAGCTGGTTGACGGCACCGTTCCACTAACATACAACTGCCCCGTTGGTGTCCCATTGCCACCAATGGTTAATTGGCCATTGTTGCTTGAGACGTTAGTGGATACGTAAGCGGAATTATTGGTAGACGGGGTAGCTGTGCCGGGAGTTATAGAGCCATTATCACTATAAGGACTACCAGAACTGTAGTTACTGAGAACGGTAGTGAGGTAGACTTCACCGCCCGGATCTGTCCCACAGGAACTACCAGAATTAATACGATAAATTTTATACCCGCTAGCACCAGTAACGGCTGTCCAGTAAAGTGTAATAGTTTCATTGGTAGAGGTAGTGGCAATACACTGAGTAGTGCTGGCAGTAGTTTCACCACCAAGACTATCTATAGCAGTTATTTTGTAATAGTAAGCGGTGGTAGCGGTTAGACTACCGCCCGAGGTAGTGCCTAGTGTTAAACCAGATGGCACTGCCATTTGGCTATAAGTTACATCTACGCCTAGACGCATATTAGTAGTGTCACCGGTCAAGAGAGCTGAACTGGTGCTATTCTGCACCTGAAAAGCAGTAGTCGAATCATGACTAGGCGTTGGTTTTATTATCACCGTGCCATTGATGGTAGTAGCGATATTATTTGTGCTATTGCCAATTGTTATGGCATTGGCATTGGTGCTACCTAAGCTCAACGTCTCGGAGGTTGGGGTGTCAAAAGTACCAGCCTGGAGTACACCAGCTATCCCGGTACCTGAGACATTAAAGTTACCTGTTTGAACCGATCCAGGGCTGCTACCTTGCAACTGAACACCTGTGCCTGAGCCGGTCAGAAAACCACAAGTACCACTACTTTGCAAACAAACTGTACCACCAGCTCCACCAGTGTTGGGTATGATAATACTGTCAGCCCCAGTCAGGGTTGAGGCAAAACTAAGAGTACCGACATAACCACTATTAGTCGCGGATAACTGGCCGGCCTGGAAGGAGTAAGGTGTAGCGGTAAGGAGAAGCCGGGGGCTCATTTCAGTATCCCAAGTAGGCGAACTGCCGGTACTACCTATCCGCATAGTTAACCAGAGCTGTTGATTCCAGTTCATGTTAGATGGAAAAGCCGTAATTGACCCGAGGTTAGCTGTTAGATAACCATTAACAACCTGCACTCCGCTTGAGGCACTAACGAGATAGTCTTCCGTCCATAAACAAGCCGGATCAGAAACGTGATATGAACCATTGTACATCGTACAAGCACCTTGGTCGTCTGTATAGGTCGATGTAGCGGCGTTGTATAGCTTGAACTCGACATTATAGGTGCCATTGGCGGCAATATTTCCGGCCGAAGATTCAAGTCTAGCCTGAAAGTTAACGGTGCTACTTGTTGCCGCATCTGTTCGCGGCGAAAATGATAGCGACAA
>Ga0182030_10023759_pt1 | contig 11310 bp, 11 predicted proteins | sample 812S3MmetaG_FD_121299 | JGI IMG/M metagenome (GOLD analysis project Ga0182030, IMG submission 121299) | Permafrost microbial communities from Stordalen Mire, Sweden - 812S3M metaG (Illumina Assembly) | ecosystem: Environmental > Terrestrial > Soil > Wetlands > Permafrost | place: Sweden...
GGCCGACCTTGCGCGAACGCTGGGCCACGTGGACGGGCAGGCGGATGGTGCGACCCGAGTTCTCGAGTCCTCGCTGAATCGCCTGGCGAATCCAGAGCGTGGCGTAGGTGGAGAAGCGGAAGCCCTTGCGCCAGTCGAACTTCTCGCTGGCGCGGATCAGGCCCAGCATGCCCTCCTGCACGAGATCGGCGAGGGGAAGGCCCTGGTTCTGGTAGCGCCGGGCGTTGGAGGCGACGAGGCGCAGGTTGGAGTTGACGAGCAGTTCCTTGGCGTGCAGGTCACCGCGCTCGATGCGCTGGGCCAGTTCGATCTCCTGGGCCGGCGTGAGCAGGGGGTAGCGCCGCGAGTGCGCGAGCAGCTGGTCCACCGACTCGGGGATGAACGTGTCGCTGGTCCCGAGGTCGAGTCGCTCGATGGGGCTGTCGAGCCGCTCTGCAGCGGCTACAGTCGGGCCATCCGTGGCGATATCTGTGTCGGTGTCCGCATCCTGCACGGCGGATACCGGGTTGAGCGTTAGAGTTGTGTCTGTGGCGGAATCTGACATGAGCGTCCTTCTAATCCGATGCTTGGAGTCGGAATTATACGCCTCGATAGTTGCGTTGTCAATTACCCTCGTTGGAGGCGCTCCTCGGATGGGCTTCGACGCGTCTTACGCGCGTCCCTGCTTGGCAGATTAAAAATAAGCTGCCCACCTGATCGCCAGCTAAAACCCGCGGGATGGGCAAAAAGAGCGATAGGTGGAGCGTAGGTGCTCTATCGGCGGCGCAAAGCGTTCGGCTGAGCGCTGCAGGCTAAGCTCGGCGTATGACCACCATCGATCTCTCCAACCAGGTAGTTGCAGTCACCGGAGCATCCTCCGGCATCGGCGAGGCGACGGCCCTTGCGTGCGCCAAGGCGGGTGCGGCGGTGGCGCTGGGAGCGCGGCGCACAGACCGGATTGAGGCGCTGGCAGAGCGCATCGTGGGCGAGGGCGGCCGCGCGATCGCGCTGAGCACCGACGTCGGCGAGGAGTCCCAGGCGCAGGCGTTCGTGGAGCGCGCCCACAGCGAGTTCGGCCGCCTGGACGTGCTCGTGAACAACGCCGGCGTGATGCTGCTCGGCCCCATCGAGAACGCCGACACGGAGGAATGGCGGCGGATGATCCACGCCAACGTGTTCGGCGTCCTCTACTGCACGCACGCGGCGCTGCCGCTGATGCGCACCCAGGGATCGGGGCACGTCGTCAACGTCAGCTCCGTCGCCGGCCGTGTGGCGCGTGCGGGCTCCGGCGTCTACAACCTCGCCAAGTTCGGCGTCGGCGCCTTCTCCGAGTCGCTGCGCCAGGAGTGCGTGCCGCTGGGCGTACGCGTCACCATCATCGAGCCAGGAGCCGTCGCCACCGAGCTCCCCGGCCACAACCGCCCCGAGGTCCTTGAACAGATGGCGAAGCGCTTCGCCGGCGTAACGCCCCTGGAGGCTGAGGACATCGCAAGCGCCATCCTCTACGCCATCGGCCAGCCGGCGAACGTCAGCATCAACGAGGTGCTGGTGCGTCCCAGCGGGCAGGGTGCCTGAGCGGCCTCTGATCCTGCGAGCGTCCATCGATCGGCTCCAAGAATATGACCGATCGGACGGTTATATTGTAATGTGACTCACATGCTCGTCGTGATCGTGCGCTCCCACCCGCAAATCGAGGGACAGCGATGACAGCCCGAACGCCGCAGGGGCTCGAAAAGGCGCCCGTGCCAGTGGAGCCGACCGACGGACGCCGCGCGCGAGGACAGCGCAGCCGCACCGCGATCCTTCAGCGCTCGGTCCAGCTCGCCTCCAGCGATGGCTTGGAAGGCCTCAGCGTCGGAGATCTCGCGACGGACCTCGGCGTCCACAAGAGCAATCTCTTCGCTCTGTTCGGGTCCAAGGAAGAGCTCCAGCTCGCCACCCTCGCCACGGCCCGCGAGATGCTCATCGAACGCGTGGTCGTTCCAGCGCTCGCCGCCCCCGAGGGTCTGGGCCGTCTGTGCGCGATCGGAGAGGCATGGTGTGACTACCTCCTCTCCGAAGTCTTCGCCGGAGGCTGCTTCCTGTGTGCCGCGTCAACCGAGATGGACGGCCGTCCCGGGCCGGTACGCGACGCGGTGGCGGCCGTCATGCACGAATGGCTGGGCGTCCTTCGCCTCAACATCGAGGCAGCGATGGCTGCAGGCGAACTCGCCGCCGATGTCGACCCTGCGGCGATGGCGTTTCGGCTGCACGCGCTCGGGATGGCCGCCAACTGGCAGAGACAGCTGCTGGAGGACCCCGCCGGCATCGAGTACGCCCGCAGCGCCTGGAGAGCAGAGCTTGACCGACACAAACCAGGCCATCACTAGAGAGGAGCCAGCGAAATGCCAGCATCGGCCATATCGGCAACCGAGACGCTGCTCGAGCGAAACATCGAACTGAGCACCGATCTCAGCAGACGGTCCTTCACACTCACGCCGGACCTGCACGCCCTGGTCCTGACCTGCGCCGATCACCGCGTCGATCCAGCACAGGTCCTCGGCCTCCAGCTCGGCGAGGCCGTCGTCCTGCGCAACCCCGGCGGCCGGGTGACACCGGCGTTCATCTCAGAACTCGCAGTGCTCGCGACAGTCGCCCAGCTCGAGGGCCTCGCGACAGGGTTCGAGCTGATCATCATGCACCACACCGACTGCGGCCTCTCCCGCTTGGACGAGCCCGAGCAGCGCGGACTGATGGCCCACTACCTCGGGGTTGACGAGAACGACGTGGCAGCCAAGCACCTGACCGACCCCGTCGCGTCGGCCCGAGCCGACCTGGAACTCCTGCGCGCAAACTCACTGATCCCGCGCACGCTCATCGCATCGGCCGTCAGCTACGACATCGCGACCGGCCGCGTGCAGGTCGTCTGTCCGCCCGCGCCGCTCGGCGAGAACTGCTGACAGGACCAAGGGTCTACGGGAACGAGCAAACGATCGCGTGCGGTTGCGTGGCATGACTATCTCTCAGACAGGGCCCCGTTCGTCTTCAGGTTGCGTCCGATTTCCGTCGATACTCGGGCGTGGACGTGCGAGAGGAAATGTCGTCTGCGGCAGCGCCGTGCCGTTACGTAGAGAAGATGCGCCACCGTTGCCTCTTGTACGAGAGCGGAGGGCTGCTGCTCGCCCTGGCTGCGGTGCCGCTGTTCGCCGCCTCAGCACGTGGCGCGCACATCGGTGCGCTGGCGGCCCTGCTGATGGGCGGGAGTGCCGTCGTCGGCGGCTTCTACTGGGGCCTCGCGCTCCGTGGCGCGCAGCGGCTGCTCGCAGGTGAGCCACGGGAGATGCTGATGGACCGCTGGGTCACACCGGGCCCCAAGGTCGGGGCGTGGAAAACGAAGCTTCACACCCCCGCCGGCGAGAGCGAAATGCTCGGCAGCTATCAACTGTCGTCCGGACGGAAGCGTGTGCGCGACTCGAATTGCCTTGTCTATGGCCCGTCACGGCCGGGAGGTCTCGTAGTGGTCTCGATGGGCGACTATACGTTGGTTGGCAACGTCGAACGTCCGCGGGCGAGGAGTTCCACGACTGCCTGACACGCCGGCTGGCCCGCATTGGGCCTAAAGCCCTCTACAGCCAGGCGTAGCCCGCCGCCTCCCGCCAAGCGAAGGTCCTCGAACACGAGAGACGCCCCACGCGAAGCGTCGCGTCTCTCGTGGGCGAGGACCGGAGCGTCAGTGCCAGGCCGTCGTCCGCCAATTATCAGTAGGCGACTCCGGCGCCAGCCAGGGCGGCAAACTCAGCTCGAGTCTTTCCCCGAGCGCGTTGATATACGGCTCATACAGCGCCCGCATACGCCGCAGCCGTTCTTCCACGGTGTCGACGTCCGCGTCGGGGTGCACTCCGACCTCGGCCAGCTGACGCACCAGCTCCTCCAGGTCGGCGCGCGGAAGCCGGTCGATCGCTGGCGCGAGCGGCTCGGCGTGGAAGCTGTAGCTGAGGTCCGCAACCGCGTGGCGGGCGATCGCGAAGGTGAAGCGCGCGGAGTCCACGGTCCCGGGAGGCGCTGCGCAGACGGTGAAGGAGCAGGCGTCCAGCAGCGCGCACATGGCAGAGAGCCAGTTCTGGTTGACGTGCTGGGAGCGGAAGTAGGCGAGCACGGGGTAGGCGAGGTGGGTCTCCATCAGCTCCGCCACCCACGTCTCCCAGCCGCTTAGGTAGCGGTTCATGGCGGGCCAGCCGTCGCGCTGGGTGGAGCGCACCACCAGCCGCCCGGCGCTCGGCGGCGAGCCAGCGCGCGCATCCAGCTGTGAAACGGTGGCCTCACGCCGCGAGAACGCCTGATAGAGCGCTGGCAGATAGCCGATCACGATCGCGATCACCGCCAGGCCGCTGCCGGCGTCGATCACCTGCACGATCTCCGAGAAGGTGCCGTGAGAGGCGAGACCGGCGGTGCCGCTGCTGGCCATGGTGGCGGCGCTGAAGAACAGGTCGTGGCCGAAATTCACGCGGTGCCCGCCGACGCCTAGATGCGAGCCGGCTGCCCACTGCAGACAGCCGTAGCCGATCATCATCGAGGCCACCCACAGCACCAGGTTGAGCAGCAGCCCGAAGGGGCCGTACATGCCCAGCATCGTGTCCCGTGCCTGCGGTGACAGCGTCCGCGCCAGACGCCGCCACGGCCGCCAGGCGTAGGCGAACACGGAGCGCACGATTTTCGGGTCGCGCTTGACGCGCCTTGGCAGGAGGAAGGCGACGAAGATCTCCACGAGCATCAACGCCACCAGCGCGGCACCCAGCAGACCGATGAGGATTCGAATCACAGCGGCTCGATCTCTAGCAGTTCGCCGCCCATGTGGTCGACCTGCAGCGTGGTGTGATCGAGCGCGAAGCGCTCGCGCAGGACCTGCTCCATGCGGCGGCGGGCGGCGTGGCAGTCGTCCTCCGCGCCGACGAGCACGTGGGCGGAGAGCGCAGGGAAGCCGCTGGAGACCTCCCACACATGCAGATCGTGAACCTCGATCACTCCTGGCTGGGAGACGAGCGCGGCGCCGATCGCCTGCGGGTCGAGATCCCGCGGCGCAGCCTCCATGAAGATCCGTCCCGACGCCTTCACCAGCCCATAGCCCGCACGGATCATCAGGCAGGCGATGAGGATGGATGCGATCGGGTCGGCGCGCTGAAAGCCTGTGGCGAGTATCACCCCGGCGGCCACCGCTGTGCCGATGAACCCGTACAGGTCGGTGAGCAGGTGCTGGAGGCTGCCCTGGACGTTTAGGCTCTGGCGGCTGGCCTTCGTCATCAGCCACACCGCCGCCAGGTTGACGAGCACACCAGCGAGCGCGACCGCCAGCACCGGCCCCGCGTGCACGCTCGGCGGTTCCACCAGGCGGCGCACGGCGGAGTAGAAGATCAGCGCCGCCAGCACCAGCAGCGTGATGCCGTTGGCCTGCGCGGAGAGTATCTCCACGCGGCGAAAACCGAACGTCATCGCCCCCGCAGCCGGCCGCGCGGCCAGCCGCAGCGCGAACAGCGAGAACGCGAGCCCGCCGGCGTCGGTGAGCATGTGGCCCGCGTCTGAGAGCAGCGCGAGCGAGTGCGCGAGCACGCCCACAACCAGCTCAAGCGCCATGAAGGCCAGGATCAGCGCAAGCGCACCGCTCAGCGCGCGCCGATCGGCGTGCAGGTCGAAGCCGTGTGTATGCCCGTGGGCTCCGTGATCGTGTGCCACGCGCTCACGATACGTGCCCGGCAGGACCGTCACGTGCGCACTGACGGCCTCTGCACCTTCTACTCTCCTGGGGCGATGGCGCGCGCGGACAACAGCGATCAGGCGCTACTGCAGCGCACCACGCTGGTTTCGATCGCAGTAGCAGGGCTGTTGGTGGCAACGAAGCTGGGGGTGGGGCTGGCCACGGGCAGCCTCGGCCTGATCTCCGCGGGGGTGGAGTCCAGCGGCGACGTGATCGCGGCCACGCTCACGTTCTTCGCCGTGCGCCTCGGCGGGCGTCCCGCCGATCTCGGCCACCCCTACGGGCACCGTCGCGCACAGAACCTGGGCGCGCTGGGGGAGGCCGCGATCCTGCTGGGCGGCGGCCTGCTGGTGAGCGTGGAAGCGATCCGCCATCTCCTGGCGGGCGGCAACGCGCCGCAGACGCACTGGTACGAGTTCGCGGTGATGGCGCTGGCGCTGGTGCTGGACGCGAGCCGTACGGCCATCTCATTCGTGGCGGCGCAGCGCTATTCGAGTCCCGCGATGCGCGCCAACGCGTTCCACTTCGCGGGCGACATGGCCGGCTCGGTGGCGGTCCTGGTGGGACTCGCGGCCGTCGGCGCGGGCTTCGATCAGGGCGATGCGCTGGCGGCGCTGGCGGTGGCGGCGATCATCTTCGTCGCCGCCTACAGGCTGGTGGCGGAGAACGCGAACGTGCTGATGGACCGCACGCCCGCGCAGGCACGCGCTGCGGCCGAGCGCGCGATCTCCGCCCTGGGCGAGGATGTTGAGTTGAGCAGGCTGCGCCTGCGCGAGTCCGCGGGGCGCTACTTCGCAGACGTGGTGGTGAGCGTCCCGCCGGGACAGGCCGTGGTGGAGGGACACCGCACGGCCGACCTGATCGAGGTGGCCGTCGAGTCGGCGCTCCCCGGCAGCGATGTGGTGGTGCACGTGGAGCCGCGCCGCAGCGGCCTGGATCTGCGCGACAGGGTACTCGCGATCGCGCTCTCGGAGCCGCTGGTGAAGGAGGCGCACGACATAGCGATCTTCCAGCGCGACGGCTCCGCGACGGTGTCGCTGCACCTGAAGTTCCCCGACGACCTCGACCTCGCGGAAGCGCACGAGGTGGCGGAGCGGGTGGAGCGTGAGATCCGCTCCCGGCCCGGCGTGAGTGACGTGCAGACGCACCTGGAGCCGCTGGAGCGGCCGCTGACGACGAGCGCCTGCGACGCCCGCTCCGATCGCGAGACGGCGCGCGCGATCGAGCGCCACGTGCGCGAGCGCACCGGCAGCGAGCCGCATCGCGTCACGCTGATCGCAACGGATACAGGTCGCGTGGTATTCCTGACGGTGGGAGTGGGAGCGGAGGAGTCGTTGACGGCCGCGCACACGCTCGCCGGCGAACTGGAGGACGAACTGCGCGGCAAGATCGACGGCATCGTGGAGGTGGTCGTTCACACCGAGCCGTAGAGCGCGAAGAACAACGGCATTGCTGGACGGGGAAGGATCTCCGCGGATGCGAGTCATAACAGACGACGAACCCAACGATCGAGGAGAACACACCGTGAACACATCCCAGCCGACACCCCCCGCCGTAGTGCGCAGACGCCCTGTCGTCTGGATCGCTGTGCCCTTTGCACTGCTGTGCCTGGCGATCCTCGCCGGATGCGGGAGCAGCGGCTCCTCGAACTCCAGCTCGACGCCTGCCTACGGCGCGCCGGCCGGTACGAGCAGCACGAGCACGGCCACGACGACTTCCACGGGCGCCGCGGCGACGGCACCGAGTGCGGGCTCCGGTCAGACGGTGGCGCTGGCGGCCAATGCGGAAGGTCAGCTCAAATACAGCACCACCTCGTTGAGCGCCAAAGCCGGCAAGGTGTCTATCGCCTTCACGAACATGTCGCCGCTCGGCCACAACGTGACGGTGGCCTCTGCGTCGGGTGAAGTGGTCGGCGCGACGCCAACGTTCCAGGGCGCCACCAAAACGCTCACGCTGACCCTCAAACCGGGCACCTACAAGTTCTACTGCTCCGTCCCCGGCCACCGCATGGCGGGAATGGAAGGGACGCTCACCGTTCAGTAGCGGCGGTCACCGGACCTCGACGATGTCGCCGATGGCGAGCATCCCGAAGACGGTGTGAGCGGCTTCGATCGGCAGCTCGACGCAGCCGTTGGACTGAGGAAAGCCGTAGGAGGCGCGGGGGTAGCCATGGACGGCGTCGCCCCCGTTGAAGTAGTTGACCCAGGGCACGTCCGGCACGTTGTATTTGGTGCCGTCCACGTCCGTGCCGCTCATCGTGGTGGAGACGAAGCGGGAGTAGATGGGGAAGATTCCCTGTTCTGTTTCCGCTCCCGGCACGCCGGTGTTGACGGGCGTGGTGAACACCACGCGGTCGCCGCGGTGAACCTGAAGGGTCTCGGGCAGCGACTCGCTGACGGACACCCACGTGTAGGGGGTGCGGGCGCGGTGGTTGGCGGCCTCGGCGGACAGCAGCGAGTTCCAGGTGAGGCGGTTGGGTTCGCCCGTCATTTCCAGGCCGTGGTCGGCCTGGTAGACCTCGAGCGCGCCGCGCGTGACGGCGTCGATATGGCCCACCTGCACCGCTGGAGCGCTGGAGGGGTCGGGGGCGAGCGCGCCGCGGGGCGGGTGAAAGGCGAGCTTCGCGGCTTCCTGGCGCGTCTCCCTGCCGGCTTTGATGTGAATGATGTACAGCGGGTGGAACTTCGCCCCCAGATAGCCGAGACGGGCGAGCGCCTGCTGCAGGCCGGAGATGGACGGGCAGGCGACATTCAGCCCGATCGTGCGGCGCCTTCCGAGGTAGGAGGCGCCGGTCGCCTGCGTGTGGGCCCACACGGTGAGCGTGTAGCTGGAGCAGGGCTGCAGCGTGGAGGCGGGGGTGAAGACGGCTGAGTTTCCAACCGTGGTCCAGGTGCCGGCCACGGCGGGGGAGAGCGTGGGCGTGGGAGAGCCGGCGGCGGGCACGCCGGAGAGCGTCACCGTGAGCGGGTCGGTGCCGTTGGCGACGTTGCTGTGCGGCAGCGCGAGCAGCTTGGTGGCGGGCTCCGGTGCGATCGGGGTGGCGGCGCTGGCCGGCCGTGTGGTGAGCAGGCTGCCCACGCTGTGTGGGCGAGTGAGCAGATAGGCGCTGCCGCCGATGGCAAGCAGGAGAACCAGGATGCCGGTGGGCGCGGTCCAGCGCCTGCCGCCGGCGGTGTGCGGCGTGTCCCCGCCCTCACCGTGTGCGCGCTTGGAAAACGCGAGACGACGGATGAGCGCTCTCATTTCACGCAGGCTAACGCATGAAAGGGCGGATTCGGCACCTTTGGTTGCACTCTTCAGTTCAGGTCAGGTAGCTCACAACCCTGGATATGGGCTCGCGTTCGGGCACGCGCACCTCCTGCAGAGCCTCGCCGAGATAGAGCAGCGCCACCGGCGTCTCCTGAAGCTGGAATCCGAGCAGCGCACGTGCACGCGGATCGTCGAGCAGTGCGACAGTGCGCCAATAGCCGATCAGCCCGCGTGCGTGCGCCCCCAGCAGCACGAGGTAGGCGGCGACGCCGGTGGCCAGCAGATCCTCGCGGTCCTGCGCGGGATCGCCGCTCATGTGCGCGGTGACGGCGACGAGCGTCGGCGCGCGAGCGAGCTTGGCGGCGGAGCCCGGCTGCTCGGACTCGGCCAGCGCCATCAGCTGCTCGCGGGTGTGCGGGCCGAGCACGCGGAAGCGCCAGGGGTTGGTGAGGTGGTGGTTGGGCGCCCACCGCGCCAGCTCGAACAGTTCGTCGAGCACAGCTCGCTCGACGGCGCTTGGACCGTAGGCCTTGTGGGTGCGTCGCGTGCGGATAGCCTTCTCGACGTCCATGGCCCAAACAGTAGAGATGTCTCCGTCTGCCCACAGCGAACACGAACGCAGACGCCCCAGTTGAGCGTCGGCGAAATCGTGGCGATCGCCTGTGCGGGCCTGGCGGCGGGCACGATCAACACGGTCGTGGGCAGCGGCACTCTGATCACCTTCCCGGTGCTGCTGGCGTTCGGATACGCGCCGGTGACGGCGAACGTGTCGAACACGATCGGGCTGGTGCCCGGCTCGGTGTCGGGCGCGATCGGCTACCGGCACGAGCTCGCGGGCCAGAAGGAGCGCGCGCTGCGCCTGGGCGCGATGTCGGTGGCGGGCGGCATCACCGGGGCGGTGCTGCTGCTCCTGCTGCCCGCCTCGGCCTTCAAGGACATCGTGCCCGTGTTCATCGTGGTGGCGCTGGCGCTGACGGTGCTGCAGCCACGGCTGCGCGCGAGGCTGCTGGGGCGCGAGCACCACATCCAGCGCCGGCTGCGGATCTTGACCCCGATCGCGGTCTATGTCACGGGCGTTTACGGGGGCTACTTCGGCGCCGCGCAGGGCATCCTGCTGCTGGCGATCCTGGGGGTGGCGCTGGAGCAGGATCTGCAGCGCACGAACGCGCTCAAGAACGTGCTGGCCGGTCTCGTCAACGGCGTGGCGGGCCTGTACTTCATCTTTGAGGCGCACGTGGATTGGGCGCCGGCCGGGATCATCGCGCTCACCTCGATCGTGGGCGCACAGCTCGGCGCGCGCTACGGACGGCGACTGCCGCCGGCGGGGCTGCGAGCTGTGATCGTTGTGGTGGGCGTCTTTGCGATCGTGCGACTGCTGGTGTAGCGGGGCGAGATGCGAGAGTTGGACTCAAGCGCGGCAAAACACGAATCGGGAGCTGGTCGATGAGCAAGCGGGACAAGGTGCAGAAGGCGGACGTGCTGGTGGTGTTCGGGATCACGGGCGATCTGGCGAAGAAGATGACGCTGCGCTCGCTCTACCGGCTGGAGCGCCGAGGCCTCCTGGACTCCCCGATCGTGGGCGTGGCGGTGGAGGACTGGACGGTGGAGCACCTGCGCGAGCACGCGCGCGAATCGATCCAGGACAGCGGCGAGACGTTGGACGATGAGGTGTTCACGCGCTTCGCCGCGCGGCTCTCCTACGTCTCGGGAGACTTCGCCGACGATGGGACGTTCAAGCGCGTGGCCGACGCGCTCGGGGATGCGAAGACGCGCGTCTTCTACCTGGAGATCCCGCCCTCACTGTTCGGGATGGTGGTGAAGGGGCTGGCGGACGCGAAGCTGCTGGAGGGGAGTCGTGTGGTGGTGGAGAAGCCCTTCGGGCACGACCTCGCATCGGCACGCGCCCTCTCGGCGGAACTTCACCAGTACCTGCAGGAGTCCCAGCTGTTCCGAATCGACCACTTCCTGGGAAAGATGGGGCTGCAGGAGTTGCTGTACCTGCGTTTCGCCAACGCGATGCTGGAGCCGGTGTGGAACCGCAACTACCTGGCGAGCGTGCAGATCACGATGGCGGAGAAGTTCGGCGTGGAGGACAGAGGGCACTTCTACGACCCGGTGGGGGCGCTGCGCGACGTGGTGGTGAACCACCTCATGCAACTGCTGGCGGAGGCCGCGATGGAGCCGCCGGCGGGGGCGGATGCGGAAACGATGAAGGACGCCAAGTTCGCGGTGTTCCGCGCGATGGCGGATGCCTCGCCCGCCCACTACGTGCGCGGCCAGTACGAGGACTACACCGCGATCGACGGTGTGGCGAGCGACTCCAGCACTGAGACCTACGCGGCGCTGCGCCTGGA
>Ga0182030_10023761_pt1 | contig 11309 bp, 7 predicted proteins | sample 812S3MmetaG_FD_121299 | JGI IMG/M metagenome (GOLD analysis project Ga0182030, IMG submission 121299) | Permafrost microbial communities from Stordalen Mire, Sweden - 812S3M metaG (Illumina Assembly) | ecosystem: Environmental > Terrestrial > Soil > Wetlands > Permafrost | place: Sweden...
GATCATCCGGGTGCCCAGCTTCTTGGCGAACTCCTCGATCATTTCCTTTTCGTTGTCGACCTTGCGGCTGTTGCAGATTAGGCCGCCCAGGCGGACCTTACCGGTCTGCGCGAATTTGAGAATGCCCTTGCTGATGTTATTGGCGGCATACATCGCCATCATCTCACCGGAACAGACGATATAGATTTCCTGGGCCTTGTTCTCGCGGATCGGCATGGCGAATCCGCCGCAGACAACGTCGCCGAGAACGTCATAGAACACGTAGTCGAGCTTCTCGCTTTCATGGTACGCGCCCAGTTGCTCCAGCATGTTGATCGAGGTGATAATGCCGCGGCCCGCGCAACCCACGCCCGGCTCCGGGCCGCCCGATTCCACGCACATCGAGCCGCCGTAACCCGTGGCGCGAATGTCCGCCAGATCCACATCTTCGCCTTCTTCGCGCAGCGTATCGAGCACGCTCTTCTGCGCCATGCCGCCGAGCAGCAACCGCGTCGAGTCCGCCTTGGGGTCGCAGCCGACCACCATGACGCGCTTGCCCATTTCCACCAGGCCCGCCACCGTGTTCTGCGTCGTCGTCGACTTGCCGATTCCGCCCTTTCCGTAAATTGCTACTTTTCTCATATTAGTTTCTTTCGAGTTGGGGTTGAGTGCGCGCCTTGGACATCTGCACCGCGGCGACTTTGAAATTGTTCTCTTGCACGCCTCTTCCTTTGCACCTCATGTGCCAAGGCTGATTTTTCGGGCACAAGCTCGTGTTCTCCAAACTGCAACCGCACCGCGGTCAGCTAGTTGGCGTTGAATAAAATTCGAAGAAAATAAATCAGCAACGCGATAAACAAATCTAATGACCTACAATTTGGTAGAATCAGGCTTCCAATGATCGCGCTAGGCTACGGAAATGTAGGACTACAAATCGCGCTATTCGGGGCTTAAGCGATTCTCGTGAACCGCGCCTAAAATCGGCATATCCGTTCGCGCGCAACCGTGATTTCGCGACTCGGAAAACGCACTCCCACCTCTAGGAAACCGCAAGAGCTTTCCGAAAAATGGAAGCATCGATCGCGTGTTTCTTCACCCGCAACCCGATAATCCGCTCGGTAACCCCTAGCATCCGTCCGGCCTGCGATAGATTTCCCTGCATCGACTTGAGGGCATCAATCAACATCTCTCGTTCCAGCGCGTTGAGCGCACTCTCCAGCGTGCCGCGCGATTGAATGGAAGCTGGCTCGGCAGCCTGCAACGTCGGCGGCAAATGATGCGCATGAATGGCATCGTCGTTGCAAAGCAGCACCGCTCGCTCAATGCAATTTTCCAACTCCCGCACATTGCCGGGCCAGTGATAGCTCATGAACAGATCGATCGCCGCCGTGGAAATGCGGTGCACGCCTTTCCCTGAGGCCTTGCTATATTTTTCCACGAAGTGATCGGCCAGCTGCAGGATATCCGATTTACGTTCGCGCAGGGGTGGCACGTAAATCGGGAACACGTTCAGGCGATAATACAAATCCATGCGAAATTTGCCTTCCTCGATCAACTGCTCCAGGTTCCGGCTCGTGGCGGCAATAACGCGGACGTCACAGTGAATCGGCGTCTGGCTGCCCACGCGCTCAAATTCCTTCTCCTGCAAAACGCGCAGCAACTTCACTTGTGTCGAAGCCGAAACGTCGCCGATTTCATCGAGAAAAATCGTGCCGCCGTTGGCGATCTCGAACCGCCCTTTCCGCATGGCAATCGCACCCGTGAACGCGCCTTTCTCGTGGCCGAACAACTCGCTTTCGATGATCGAATCCGGCAGCGCCGCACAGTTAACTTTAACGAAGGCCCGGCCCTCGCGGTTGCTGTTTTGATGAATCGCGCTCGCGACCAACTCCTTGCCCACGCCGCTTTCGCCGCGGATCAGCACCGTCGTCGTCATGCTGGTGGAGACCTGCTCGATGTGCATGTAGACCGACCGCATGGCGCTCGAACTGCCGATCATATTGCCCGGCTTGAACTGATTTTTAATCTGCTCCTGCAGCCGCTCGTTCTCCTGCCGCAAACTCTGCATGCGTTCCTGCGCCGATTGCTGGACATTGACCGCCTGCGCCAGCACGGAAGCAATCAAGGATAGCACCCGCAAGTCATCGTCGGTATTTTCCCCCCGGTGCAACAGCCGCTCGATGCTCAAGGTGCCGCGCACTTCCTGGCCAAGCCGGATGGGCACGCAAAAGAAGGCCGGCGCGATCGAGCCATCCACCGTTTCCGCCGTCGCTGGCAAGCGTCCGCGAAAGTGCTCGCTCTGGCTCATGTTCGTGATGACGACCGGCTTGCCGGTTTCCCCCACCATGCCCACGACACCTTCCCCAAGCTTCGAATGGACCTGCGACCGTTCCTCCGCCGAGAGGCCGTAAGACTCCTCTATCGGAATTTCAGAAGTCGCGCGGTTGATGATGTTAATCATCCCGCGTTGGGCCTGGATTGCCGTGCAGAGTTTTTCCAGCACGGGCCGCATCACCGTCCGAATATCCAGCGTCCCGCCGACAATCTGCGAGATCTCAAACAGCAGGGACAAATCGCGGATAATGCGGCACGCGCCCGAATCCAAAATCTGAAGTTCAGACTCAAGCTGGGATCCTTCTAGATAAGCGCAACCACTACTCGCGCAGCCTCTGGAATCAGTCGTCATACGTCAAAGCTTAGGAACCGGCGTGCTTGCCGGTAATCAGCCCTTCCTTTACCAGCACGAATCATTCCATGAATTTTGAAGCTCGCCTCGACCCAAAGGATAGGCCTTCAGATTTTCTTTCCAACGCAGGCTCGAGTCGGAGAGCCACCTTCGACGTGAAAAGCGGGTATAATGCAGGTTCCAATTTTATTTCTACGTGCTAACCTCAAGTCGAAATGCCGGTTGTGACGCCGCGCTTACGGGGAGCAGGATTCTTTGGCAAGAGTCTCCGAATGGCGAGCATCGACGCTGAATTGTTCGCCCATGACCACACTAAACCAACGCTCGCGATCCATGACGACACGATACATCTTTTCGTCCTACGTCTGGGCGAGGAATGGAAGGTAGAAGCGGATCGGTTGGCCGCACGTTTCAACGTTTGCGCCAGTGCGGTCTAGGTGTTTTGAGTAAAGCCTTCCCTCCTTGTTCCTCGATGTGTTTTAGATTGTAAAGCACTCAATATTGCTTACGCCTCAATCATGGCGGAGGGAAGCTAGATCAGAATTCCCCAAAGAGGGTGCCATAGGCATAACACTTTACCTTAGAGGTGCATAACAAAGCTGTCCCCTGCTAAATTTTACCTAAAGAGATTTACCTTATATGCAGTAAGCGGCTATAATATAGAAACTTAGGAAAGGAGATGGCGGGCTGTCATCTATCTATGACCGTCGCTGAATTTTTGACGGAATTACGGAATTACGGAATTACGGAATTAACGGAATTTTGAATTTGGTTCAGAGTCTCGGCAATTCTTCACCGTCTGCCGCACAAGACAAAAGACTATCTGGAAAAAAACAAAATAGAGAAAGCAGACCAGAAGGTCGCCCAAATAATAAAACCAAGTCTCCATCCATTGATCTCTCAAGTTCGAGCCATGCCCAACGATGTAATCAACGCCAGGTGCTATGATACGAAACCAGAGATACGATTTTGGGACGATGATGGGCAGCGCCAATAAAAGGCAGGTCAGGAGAGCTAGAAAACCGATAAATTGTCGAAATGCACCCATCCCTTCTGGAGCCGTATCCTCTACCGCAAGTCCGTTTGCTAGAATATCCAGGATAGTGATTAGAACGGAGCCAACCATCCACCATACAACCTGTTTTTTCGTCAAGGTACGAAATGGAGCGATTAGGTATTTCATGAGAATCGAGATGAGTTAGTTCAGCAATTCCGTTAATTCCGAAAATTCCTTAATTCCGTCAAAATTCGTTGAGCCTCAAGTCACAATCGGCAGCGTAGGGAAGGGCTCCCCAAGGATCGGCAGCGGGTTGGTCTTGAGCCATTGCTGGAGGATGCTGGCGTAGACACTGCGGAAATCGGTGTTGTACTGGATGTCACCATCTTTCAGGTCGGTGGGATCGAGGCTCGGCTCCGCGCCGAGCAGGCCCTGCTTCATGTTCGCGCCAATGAGGAACATCGGAGCGGCGGCGCCATGATCGGTACCCTGGCTGCCATTCTCGTGGACACGGCGGCCAAATTCGCTGAAGGTCATGATCATCACGCGGTCGAAATGATTCATGGCAGTCAGATCATCGGTGAAGGCCTTCAAGGCATCACCCAATTCACGCAGCCGCGCATCCTGGCCACCGCGCTGGCCGGTGTGGGTATCGTAGCCGCCTTGGGAAACGTAAAAGATGCGCGTCGGCAGGCCGCCCCCGATAAGGCGCGCCACGAGCTGTAAATTCTTGGCCAGTCCGCTAGCGGGATATTTCGAGTTGTCGGGTGTCTTGCCGGCGATTTCGCGAATCTTATCCGAGCTGACCTTGGCATCCATCGAGGTGCGTTCCAGGAAGTCGAGCGCGCTCTGGCCGTTTTGCAGCGTGACCGTTCCGGAGACCATGCTGACACTGCCGCCGGAATTCCCGCCGGTCTCGAAAACGTTCTCGTCGGGGTTGGGGGTGTACATGCTCCGGTAGGCCACCGTCTCGTCGTCGTTTTTGCCCGATCCGATGAAGCGGTAGCTGTCGGGGTTTTCCAGGCTGATGCCGGTCGGCGAATGCGAGGCAAAGGCCTGCGGCAGGCGCGGTCCAATATTGACTGCGATGGTGGGATCGCAACCCTGGCAGGCGTTGTCGAAGTAACGTCCCAGCCAACCGTCGGTCAGATACTTATCCTCATCGCTGGCAGTCTGCCAGATTTCCGTCGAGCGAAAATGGCTGCGGTTCGGGTTCGGATAGCCGACGCCATTGACGATCGAGAGATGCCCGGCGTCGAAAAGGCTTTTGAAGCCGGTCATGGCGGGATTGAGTCCGAGCGAGTCGTTCAATGGCAAAATCTGATTGGCCGGGATGCTGATGGTGGGACGCGCGTTGTAGTAAAAGTCGTTCGTGTAGGGAACGACCGCGTTGAGGCCGTCGTTGCCGCCTGCGAGCTGGATGAGCACGAGAATTGGGCTGTCCTTGCCAGTGGCGACCTGGGTCAGCGCGCCGTCGGCCTCCGCGTGGAGCGCGGAGAAGGTCTGCGCGACGAAGCTCGGGACCGTCCAGGTGAGCGCTCCCCCGAGCAGCGTGGTGCGAAGGAAATCGCGGCGAGTGGTGAAGAGCGGGTTGTTCATAAGCGGGGGTGGGTTGGAGGAGTCTAGGTAAGCTGATATTCGGGCGTGCACATGATGAGACGGATGGACTTGCGGATGTCCGTTTCCTCGATGGGCGACCGGGCCTTGAGGAATTCGGTGAAGGAAGCCAGGCGCTGAGGCTTGAGCTCGGCATTGAGGAACCGCGCCTGGAGGGCTTCGAGAAAACTGTAGGGACTGCTCAAGTCGCCCGCGGTGAAAAGCGCGGTGACATCGACCGGGGCGATCTGCATCAGGCCGTCTTCGGCCATGCTATTCAAAAGGCCGCGCATCTGGCCCAACAAGCCGGGGAGGGGGACGCGGTTTCCCTCGACCAGCGCGGCGGCGAAATTATCGCGGTCGAGCAGATTATTCGTCGTGACCCACGCGATGCCTCCATCCCAGCCCTTGACGTTGGGCGGTTGGAAAAGGTCCTGCCCGAGTTGCCGCAGCATCACCAGGCTCATCGGCTCCGTCGGCAGGGGCGCCTGAAGCTGGTGGGTGCAGGCGATGAGCCATTGCACGGGACTCTTGATTTGGGAGCGGATGACATCCGGCGCGTAAAATTCTTTCGACTGGAAGATCGCGCGCATGAGGTGCTTGAGGTCGAAGTTGTGGGCCAGAAATTCGTGAGACAGCGCATCGACAATGGGCGGCGGCGGTTGGTCCTGGGCAAAGAAACGCCAGATTTTTTTGGTGATGAACGGGGCGCACTCGGGCTTCTGGCAGATCATGTTCAGCACGTCTTCGCCGGTGTAATTGCCCGTCTGGCCAAACACGGTCTTGGGGCCTTCATCGTGATTGCCCGGGTGGTATTCGTAGCGGAGCCGATCCTTGGACAAGCCCCAGCCGGTGTAGGCCTTGGCCGCCTGCTGGATGTCCTGCTCGGTGTAATTGCCTTCGCCGAGGGTGAAGAGTTCCATCACCTCGCGGGCGAAGTTTTCGTTGGGCGCGTCCTTATGGCTGTTTGCGCCGTCGAGATAAATGAGCATCGCCGGGTCCTCGGAAGCGGCGACGAGCAACTGGTTGAAATTGCCAATGGCGTTCTGGCGGAAGGTCTCATTCTGGAGCCAGAGGAAATAGGGCATCTGGACTTTCTCGAAGCTGGTGGCGAAATGGCCGTGCCAGAACAGGGTCATCTTTTCCTGAAACGGACGCGAGCCCAGGGCCATGCGCCGAATCCACCAGTAGCGGAGGTCGGCGATCTGGGAAGTTTGCTCCTGATTTTGCTGCTGCTGGAGCATGCGCCGCGTCTCCGGGTCGGCGGCATTGCGGATGGCCTCGCGCCGGGCGATGATATCGGGATCGGGATGCGCCCAATCGGGGGCGGGGGTGGGATCGGGGATTTTATCGTAATCGACGAACCACGAGACCGCCCTGTAAAGCCCCATCTTCCGGAGGGTTTCGATGTCTGCCGGGGTGCCTCCAAAACCGGCACGATTCATCAGATGGGCGGCAGTTGCCGTATTCCATTGCGACGAATGCAGTGGCTCCAACATATCTATTTAAACCTTGGGAGGGGAGGTGAGTTGCGGGAAATCGGACAGGATGAGGACGGGGTTGCGGTCGCTTCCTGCTTTCCTGAGTTTACGCGAAAAATGCCACTGCTTCAACGCGTTGCCTGCGCGAGCAGCCTCTACTTCCCCACAAACGGCCGGATGTATTGCGCTTCGATGGCGTCGCGCTCAGGGGGAAGCGCCTCCAGGGCCGTCAGGCAGGGCGAAAGATCGACCAAGGCCGATTTGCGTTTTTCAAACGGCAACGCGAGGACCAGAATCACCGATTTCCGGCAAAGTGTGTAGTAACCCTCGTGGATGAGATAGGCCTTGAATCGGGCGCCTTCAGCCTGGACGCGCCCCCTTTCTTTTCCGACCACGCGGGCGGCAATGATGGCGGTGACGATCACGCCGACGAGCGCCCAGGCCATGCCGCCGTAGTAGGGAGGGATGATTGCGCCGATGACAATGCACGCAAGGCCGGCCGCGACAAACCAGGGAATCGACTGCGGGCCGGGTGAAGGTTCCGGCGGTGGTGGAGGCAGCGGCTCGACGCCCTTGAACCCCGCCGCGAGCGCCGCTTTGACACTTTTCGTGGCTTCCTCAATTTGGAGCGCCTCGCTTTGCAGAAGCACCAGACGCTCGCATGTCTGGGCCGTGGCCTCGTCGATGGTCGCGTGGGCCGCCTCGCGCAACGCCGTGTATTTCTGCTGGAGATCCTTGAAGAAAAACTGATCAACGACATCGACGAAGTTCGAGGGGTAAGTGGGAATGGCAACCAAAACAGCCTCGTGCTTGACCGCCGCGATGTACGCGATCCAAGGCTGCGTATTGAGATAGGTTCTCGCGTAATCGAGTAGCCGGTCCTGCTGAAGCATCAGCTCCCGGCGGGATGACAGCGCCAGTTCCGGCGATAGCAATTTGGTTATCGGTGTCTTCAGCGGATAGCCCAAGGGCAGATCACACAGGAGATAATGCAGAAAATCGTGTTGAGCGGTGTCGGCTGGCATCGAAATGGGCGGCGTTCGGGAACTACCGTCTAATTCACATTAGCACCTCAATTGGTTTTGAGAACTCCAGATGATGAGGTTGCGGTATAGCCGTCGCGGGCCCTCGCGACTGCGCTTTTTGTTTTGGAAGGTCGATGCGGGGCGGCTTCGCCTGTCGTTAAAGCGCCATTAAATGCCACATTAGTTCATCTCATTTGACTTGCCTCTTTCGTGTCAAAACTTAGTCTCCAGACTCATGCAGGATCTACGCAGCCGGTTGATCTCTCACTCGGAAAAAGTCAAGAAGATCGAGGAAATGGAGGCCATGTTGGCTGGTGTCTTCAATGCTGAGGCCCAAGCCAACCGGGAGAAGTTTGACGTGCTGGTCAGGGACATCATCAAACCGGCCTTCGATGAATTCAAGACGGCCATGAGAGAGCTCGGGCGGGACGCGGTCATCACCACCAACCTGACGCATAATCCGGTGCAATCCATCGGGCTGGCGCTGCTGGATCGCTATCTCAAGTTCGGGGCGGGCAAGACGATGAAGCTCGTGAACCCGAAGGACGATCTTTCCAAGGGCCCCAACACCAAGTTTTACGAATTCTATCAATCGGAAGGCGTGGTCTATATCCGCCAGCGGGTCGATCCGTCATCGGAACCGATCGTGACGCAGGTTAGCTACGACGATGTCATTCTCCAGTTCGTGGAAAACGAACTGGCCTCCTTCTTCGAGCGGGCTTACCCGGCGAAGAGTTAGGCTTGTTTTTTTGTTCCTCGTTCCCAAGTTGCACTTGGGAACCCCCTTGTCGGCGAAGCTGTGCTTCACCATACTCCCGCCATGCGGAGCCGCTATCGCGCGGGTGATCCTCAAGCCGCCTACTTCGTTACCTTTACCGTGGTCGCTTGACTGCCCGTCTTTACCATGCATTTCTATCCAAGGCCCGGAGGGCCTGAGGAAATTAGCCGGTGGTGACAACCACCGGTAATAACGAAACGGAAAACCGCCCCGGCGGGGCGGCGGATCGCTGTTAGAGATAGCGTGGATCAAAAATGACACCACTCTTTTGCAAAAACTCCAAATATTCTTCCCTGAAGGTGCGGGTTCGATGATGTTCCTCCTGTCCGGCGATGTAGCACCGCACCATTTCGCATTGAGAGGCGCTGACAGTGAAAGCCCCGTAACCCTCTTGCCATGCAAACGCGGGCAAGCGAATTTCCTCATGTACCCAGCGTGAGGAAGCACTTTTTATTTCACGCAGTACGTCTGCGAGACGGTGAGTGGCGCGGAGACCGGCAAGAATATGAACATGATCCTCCACGCCTCCGACAATTTCCGGAGTGGTATCCAGTGAGGAGAGGATGCCACCCATGTAGGCGTGAAGGCGTGAACGCCACGCCGGTGCGATAAGAGGATCGTGATCTTTAGTACCGAAAATCAGATGGTAATGAATACTGAGATGCGTTGAACTCATAAGCGATTCCACCGCCCCTTCAGGGCGGATTGCCTTTTATCACAGACCGGTGGTTATCACCACCGGCTAATTTCCCCTCAACCCTCCGGGTTGTGCAGAATTATCCTAAATCGCAGTGAAACGCGGATTGGTTGCGGCGGCGGAGCACTGGCGCTACTCGTCGGCGCACGAGTGGTACCCCGGCGCGATACCCGTCCTACGATGCGATCCGTGGAGGTGAGGGGCAACGAAGTTGCGCAGACAATTGCGTTCCCAAGTGCAACTTGGGAACGAGGGGAATCGATGCTCTTTTGTGTCAGGCTTGGATCAATCCAATTTCCGGGCGCGGTAGAAGACAATTTCCCGTCCCAAGCCGCCGGAATAGCTGCAAGGCCAAGTCCACTCTCCTAACGGCGCCGACGGATACTGCGTCTCGTAAAAGTCTCCACCACGCCAGCGGAAGGTGTAGTGTCCCGACGCCTCTTGAAATCCAAATCGAAACTCGTAGTGCACGGGTGTCGGTGCTTGCCCGGCCCGGGCCGGTTCAGACGTAAAGTCGATGCTCGTCCAATTGCTGGAACTGACGGGGAACGACTGGCGAAAGATTTCCTTTCCACCATTCTTGAGAACGTCTTCACGCGTTGGCCCGCCAGGACTAGGCGAGCCTGCGATAACGGAGACGTCTACGACGAGGCCCGGATCGTCTGGAGGCTGGATTCCGTTGATGGTGCGCGTTTGATCCAAATCAAAGTGCCAATTGCGGCTGCGTGTGTCCGACGTCGATGGAATGATCGGCTCGTCGATATATGCGAGATAGCGGGGAAACCTGTCATCGGGATAATGACGGAAGGTGACAAGCACTCCATGGTCAAAATCAACATGGTCGAACCAGTAGTCGAAATTAGACTGTAGAGCGTACGTCCTTCGAAGATCTTCTGGCCTGAGCGCCGAATCGATGAAGTTTTGGGCGCCGCTGTCGCCCATCCAGGTAATCTCGTCCCAATGCGATTCTCCCCTTTCCACGCAATGTTCAAAGATGTGCTGGTTGATTGCGACCATCGCTAGAAATTTGTGATAACGAATCAGCTTCGCCTGACTCACCGGAAGTTTGGAATCGTCTTCTGGTTCCCATTTTTCTATCGGCGAGGACGGTGTCTCTTGGAAAGAAATCTTGTTGCTTTCTGAACCGTCGATACCCCCGTCGGAAACCCAATATTCGTTCTTAAGAACCTCGCCCGTCGGAAAGGTAACAGTTTCACTCGACCTTTTGGTAGGGGTGTCTGGGCCAAAAAAGGGATCCAGCCTAAACTGCATCGCAATGCCTAAGAACGCCAAAATTAGGCAACCGAGGGCCAGTAGTCCAAGGCTATAGTTAATGATGGACCTGGTCACTCAGTTTAGCTCCCTGCTGGCGATTATTTTTCGAACTGGTTCTCCAAACTCCAGACGACGTTGCCATCGACGATGGTGTGGGTGGCGCGGGCGGGGAGTTCCCAGCCATTGAAAGGCGTGTTGCGGCTGAGCGAGTAGAACTTGGCCGCGTTGACTTTCCAGGATTGCTTCGGATCGATCAGCGTGATGTCGCCGATGGCGCCGGGGGCGAGCGTGCCGCGATCGAGCTTGAGCAAGCGCGCGGGATTGATCGTGAGTTTCCCCAGCATCTGCGGCCAGTCGAGCACGCGGCCTTCGATGAGAATTTTCGCGAAGATGCCCATCTCGGTTTCGAGTCCGACAATACCGAAAGGAGCCTCGGCGAACTCGACTTCCTTTTCATAGGAGGCGTGAGGCGCATGGTCACTGGCGAGGATTTCGATGGTGTCGTCGGCGAGTCCGGCGAGCAGCGCTTCCTGGTCGGCGCGTTCGCGTAGCGGCGGGTTCATCTTGAAATTGGTGCCGTAACCTTCAATGGCCGCGTCGGTCAGCGCGATGTGGTGCGGCATCGCCTCGGCGGAAATCTTCACGTTGCGCTTCTTCGCCTCGCGCACGAGCCGCACCGAGTCGCCGCTGGAAAGATGCTGCACGTGGACGCGCGCGCCGGTCAGTTCCGAGAGCAGGATGTTGCGCGCGACGATCATGTCCTCCGCGATGCGCGGCCAGCCGGTCAGGCCCAGC
>Ga0182030_10023762_pt1 | contig 11309 bp, 8 predicted proteins | sample 812S3MmetaG_FD_121299 | JGI IMG/M metagenome (GOLD analysis project Ga0182030, IMG submission 121299) | Permafrost microbial communities from Stordalen Mire, Sweden - 812S3M metaG (Illumina Assembly) | ecosystem: Environmental > Terrestrial > Soil > Wetlands > Permafrost | place: Sweden...
CGGCCGCCTACACCATCAGTCCGACGAGCGGTGGAGGCGGCGGCTCGGGTACCACGCCAGTGAGTTATCCCACCGGCTTTACCAGCGCCACGGGCTTCACGCTCGATGGCGGCGCGACCGTCACAGGAGGCGCGCTGCAGGTGACCGATGGAGGCACTTACGAGAACCGTACGATCTGGTACTCAACCCCGCTGAACATCCAGAAGTTTACGACCGACTTTACGTTTCAAGTCACTCCGACTGGCTCAAACGTCGGTGATGGCATGACCTTCGCGATTCAGAACCGGGGTCTGACCGCTCGCGGGGGCGTCGGCGGGGCACTCGGCTATCAAAGTATTACACCGAGCGTCGCGGTGAAGTTCGACCTGTACAGTAACTCGGGCGAGGGCGTCGATTCCGTCGGCTTCTATACCAACGGGGCAGCCCCCACCGTTCCGTCGATCGACCTGACCTCATCGGGCGTGAACCTGCACAGTGGTCATGTCATGCATGCGCATCTGACCTACGACGGGACGACGCTGACACTCACGTTGACCGACACGGTGACCAACGCCACCTTCACGGCGGCCCAGGCCATCAACATTCCCGCGACTGTGTTGGCCAACACTGCCTACGTCGGTTTCACCGGCGGCACGGGCGGCTCGGTTGCCACTCAAAATATTCTGAGCTGGACCTACCAAGTCAACTGACCCAGGGGGGCGCCGCGGAATCCGTGGGCAAGGAAGGTGCTCCACAGAGGCGACGAACTAGTGTGGGAACTACGCAGGTTCGCTCTTTGACTTCGATACACAGGCCCATGCATGATCCGTGTATGGCTACTAAAACCATTTCTATCGAAATCGACGCTTGCGAACTGCTGGTGCGTGAGAGAATCGTGCGAATGCAAGTAATTCAGGGGGAGCGTCATGTGCGCGAGCGATGGACCTTCGACGAGTAGGATGGGCCGAGGGCTGCCGCTTCGACTTATCACCTTGTGCGTCCTGGCGGGCCTGCGTTTTCTGATAACACCGGCGATCGCCACCGAATCGGCTGATTGCAACGTCCATGGTGACTTACATTTTGTCTGCGGTCCGGCGCACCCGGAAGATCTGGTGCTGGTCCCGGGGACAAAATGGATCATCACTAGCGGAATGTCCAACGATGACGGTGGGCTATTTCTCGTCGACTCGGAGGCGAAGAACTCGAAGAAGCTGGGCCTCGGCGACCTAATCCAGACGCGGCATGACGCGCGCTATCCCGACTGCAACGATCCGCCCGCCGCTGCGAGCTTCGGTGCCCATGGGCTGAGCTTGCTTCGCCGTTCGGCGCGTCAGTTCACACTCTACGTCGTGGGCCACGGTAGCCGCGAAGCCATCGAAGTGTTCGATGTGCGGTCCAAGGGGATGACCCCGCCAACAGTCGTTTGGATCGGCTGCGTGAAAATGCCCGCAGCCGGTGGAACTGCCACCAACAGCGTTACGGCGTTACCCGACGGTACAATTTACGCAACAGTGCTTAATCGACCGGGAACGAGTTTCCGGGAGATCTTCGAAGGTAAGTCTACGGGCGATGTTTATCAGTGGCGCGTCGGAAGTTCGCAGTTCGAACGCGTTCCAGGACTCTCGCTGTCGGGCGACAATGGCATCACCGTGTCGACGGACGGGCGGGAACTATTCGTCGTCGCATCGGGTACCAAGGATCTGATCGCAGTTTCGAGGGCGGACCCATCGCATCCCTTGCGGGTCGCGCACTTCACGACCTTCACTCCGGACAACGTGCACTACGGGCCAAACGGTCGACTCATCGTCGCCGGAATGCGGGAAGATGAGCCCAGCTGCGGTGGACCGCCAAAATTGGTCAACGGTCAGCCCAACATTGCCAGTTGCAATCGTGGTTCGATCGTCGCGCTGGTCGATCCCAAGACTATGGCGGTACAGGTCCTGTACGACGGAAGCGTGAATCCCGCGTTCTCAGGCGTGGCGACTGGGCTCGTCATCGGCAAAGAGCTTTGGTTGAGTTCGTTTTCGGCCAATCGGGTGGCGTACGTAGAGCTACCCTGAGCCTGCACAAGTTGAATAAATCCGCTAGCGCTGGAGTCCGTTAGTCTGATGGAGCCCGCGCTGGTTCCGTTTCTCCATCGAGCAATGCGCCGAATTCCCGATCGAGACGATCCAGTTGTTCTCGAACCCAGCTGCTGCGCGGCTGGGCCTGCAGCGCAATAGCGTCCGCTCGTGCATGCTGTAGCCTGATGTCCATCGAAGACAAACATCGACGGGATTGAGCCGGATCGCCGGGATAGGGACGGGCTAAGGTACCAAGCGCCTCGGCGAGGCCATCCCTGTCCATGACCTCGTGGCCCACGTGTGGCCGCACAATCGCTCGCGTGGCGTCAACGCACCATGCTGATAATGACATGCGCGTGGCTGCATCCATGGACACGTTGACCTCGTCATTCTCTCCCGTGACAAAAACAAACCGCGTACGAGTCTGGAGCAGCGACATCAGGTCTTGCGAGGGAAGCGGATCGTAAGCAGTTCCAATCGGATCACTGCCGGAATTGAGCAGAACACCCGCAAAGATGTCGGGAAACGCGATTGCGGTCCGCAATGCGACACGAGATCCACCGGAGAAGCCGCTGATGTATTTTCGTTTGGAATCGATCCGGTATCGTTCGGCCAAAGCATGGGCTGCCGTTAGCGCGAGAGGGATTCGTCGGCCCGGGATGCTTTCGTCATTGCCCGATCGACCGGCAGTGACGAATATCATGCCCTCGCGGTCAAGGACTTGGGACCAGCCCGATGGAAGGCGGGCATCTTCCCAAGGAGGAATGAAGACCAACAGTCCGTAGCCTGCTGACGGCTCGTGTTTTGGCAGGTAGACCAGGAAGCGTTCAGCGCTCAAGTCCAGCGGGTATGGTGCGAGGACACTGCCTTTGGCGGCCATAGCCGCTACTTGTCGGTCACGCTGACCAGGACTCAGTAGACGATCCCAAAGAACGGAGTTTTTCGCGAGCGGAGAGAGTTGGTCGAAGACGACATCACGCGCGAGCTGACCGGGAGCCGGTACTGTCTGCGCAGACGCGGATGCAATCATTGCGGCCAATCCAATACGTAACACCCGGGCAATGTATCGATGCGACATTTCGACTCCACTATGCCACCCTCGCAGCGAACAACTGCGATTCCCGCACTTCTAATCGACCTCGCGTTAGCGAAATCCTCCAATCCCCGCCAGCGGCGCAACTGTCGGTGGTCGCGCGAAAAAGCGCACCGCAAAATAATAGACCGGACTCACGACGGCGATACCGACTACCCAGGAAACGTCGATTCCGCCGATCGCGCGCGCTAGGGGACCCGTATAGAAGTCGGCCGCGACGAATGGAATCTGTACCGCGATGCCCACGAGATAGCACGCGAGGGCGGTGACATTGTAATGCCCGTAGACACCGCCATCGGCCGAGAAGAAGGACGGCACGTCGTAATGGCCAAAGCGGACGAGGTAGTAATCGACAAGGTTGACCGCCGTCCAGGGAACGAGCAGATAGAGCAGCAACTCATTGAAGTGGCTGTAGAGGGTAAGAAAATGAGAGGCACTTGCCATGCCGACGAGGAGCGCGATGGCGAAGATGGCGGAGGCGATCAGGATGCGGGCCCGCGACGTGGCTCGCCAGCTCGGCGACAGCGTTTGACCGAGGGTGAGCATTGCGAGCGCGCCGCCGTAGAGACAGATGGCGCCGGCCACGGCGACGCCGGGGGCCAGCAGCAGCGTGATCAACACGCTCACCCGTCCTGTGAGTTGAGCGATGGCGAGAACGACGTTGCCATCGATCAACGCGGGTCCGATCATGGCACCCAGGATCATCGGCAGGACGGCCCCCAAGGTCGTGCCCCAGTAGCAGGACCAGAAGGCCTGGCGCGGTCCCGAATCAGGCGGCAGATAGCGTGAGTAGTCGGAAACGTATGGCGCGTATCCGAGCTGCCAGAGCGCGCCCATTGACACCATAGCGAAGAAGCCCACGGCCGAGAATGACCCTTGAGTCAGATACTCTCGCGGTATCGGCGTGACGAAAAGCAGCCAGACGTAGCACAACACGAGCGCGCTGCCCGAGACATAGGTCATCATGCGCGTGCAGAAATGGATAACATCGTGACCGAAGATCGCGCCCGCCAGGCTGATTGCGCCGATCGTGACGATCGCTGCGTGCTCGCTCAAGCCCGGCATGATGAAGTGCAGCGATTGTCCGCCGGTCACGAACGCCGTGCCCGCATAACCCACGTACATGAATGCGACCAGGACAACCACGAAGCCGGCTCCCTTTGCACCGAACTGGCCGCGGCTCTGAACCATCTGCGGTACGCCGAGCTTCGGACCCTGCGCGGCGTGAAGCGCCATAAAGATCGTGCCGACGAGATTTCCTATAAGGATCGCAACAACGCCCGATACAAAGGATTGATGGAAGATCGTCGTCGCGAGTGCTCCGGTGACGACGGTCAAAACGTTAAGATTCGCTCCGAACCAGAGGGTGAACAACTGGCGCGCTTTGCCGTGCCGCTCATCGAGTGGGATCGGGTAAATCGTATGTCGTTCGATGCGCGACTTGTTATCGATAGATTGCAACCGGGATCTCACGCAGGTACATGCATCTCCGCGGATACGAGGCGATTTACTTTAACATACGTCAAAATATGTTTGCGCGCGCAGGTAGGTGCAATGACGGATCGAAGGTGGTGACGTTGCGAGATATCACGACGGAGTTCCCGGATTTTGGCCTGACTGAAGCGCAGCGGCGCGAAGCGGTATTCGGCCACCGCTTCGAACGGCCCGGCATCGGCGGCGATCGCGGCGAAATCTGGGGCTACACGGATTCGCTCTCCTACCCACCGGGTGCGATGGTGCGGCTGTGCGTGAACACGACGGCCGAGCGCTATCGGTTTGCGGTTCTGCGCGATTGCGCCTCCGCGCGCACGGTTCTCGAGCAGGAGGTGTGCGGCACGCGTTGGCAGGACACGCCGGATCAATGCTCGGTGCTCGGCTGCGGCTGGGAACCGTCTGTGGAATTTCGGATCGGCAAGGGCTGGCCATCCGGCGCCTACCGGATCACGTTGACGGCGGAGGGTCGCGACGGCGGCGAGCTACGCGCACATCATCTGTTCATCGTGCGGCCGACCGCGGGTCCAAAGCCGGGTCGAATTCTCCAGGTTGCGGCCACCGGCTCGTGGACCGCTTACAACACCTGGGGAGGCTCGAATCACTACCAAGGCATCACGGGACCGAAGTGCAACCAGTACGCAACGAGCGTGAGCCTCGAACGCCCCTGGTGCCGCGGCTTCGTGGTTCTACCCGACAATGCGCCGCGAGTGCCGCTGGAGTTTGCGCTACCACCCGGTGCGTCGCCGCGCTATCCGCACTTGGAGTGGGCGTTCGCGAATGGCTACTCAAACAAATATGCTTCGGCCGGCTGGGCGAGTTATGACCGACATTTCTTCCACTGGGCCGAACGCTCAGGCTACGCCGTCGATCTCGCAAGCCAGCATGAGTTGCATTGTGATCCGGACATTCTCGACGGATATGCCTGCGTCGTGTTCGTGGGTCACGACGAATACTGGACTTGGGAAATGCGCGATGCGGTCGATCGCTACGTCGAGCGCGGCGGACGCGCCGCACGGTTTGCCGGAAACTTCATGTGGCAAACGCGCCTCGAGCGAGACGGTAAGACACAGGTCTGCTACAAGTATCGCGCCCGTGCAGAGGATCCTGTTTACGCATCCGCCGATCCGTCGCGCACCACCGGCTCCTGGGAAGCGAGCGAGATCGGCCGTCCCGGCGCAATGACCTTCGGTCTCAACGCGACTAATGGGCTTTACGCCGGCTGGGGTCTGTGTGCGCCGCGGGGCGTGCGCGGTTTTCCGGTGTATCGGCCCGAGCACTGGGCCTTCGCCGACACGGGGCTTTGTTATGGGGACCTACTCGGAGCCGACGGTCACGCCTTCGGCTACGAGGTCGACGGCCTCGATTATGTCGTTCGCGGCGGCCTCCCCGAGCCGAGTGGGACGAGCGGCGCGCCTCCGGGCTTGCAGATCCTCGCGCTCGGCCTGTCCTCTCTCAAGGAGGAGCCGCTAAATGTCCCGCTCGATGACCGGTTCCTGTCAGACGACGACGCCAAGTTCGTGGCGGAGATCCGGATTGGCGATGCGAGCGATGCCGCCGTCAATCAAGTCAAGCGAGGCGCAGGCATGATCGTCAACTTTGGGCGCGGTAGAGGTGAGGTGTTCCATGCCGGCAGTTGCGAATGGGTCGCGGGTCTTCTGCGGCGCGATCCCTTGGTCGAGCGCGTGACCCAAAACGTGCTCACTCGTTACCTAAAGCGTCGCTGAGTGAATTATTAACGCTGCAAATCGTTCCCCGCTAGCGGTTCAAACCGGTCCTACAAGTCGAGTGTCTTGAGTCCCGCGTGCAACGCGCTAATGTATGCGCCATGGATTGACGCCGCTTCGGGGTTCAAGCGAACGGAGTGCTTATGACGATCAAGCGAAGTGGCTCACAGCCTGCATTCAAGGGCTCGCCAGACAACTTCACGGGTAATGTGCGTGTCGAGCCCCTGTTCCAGGCGCCTGGCGGCGGAGAGTTTGGCGGCGCGAGTGTCACTTTCGAGCCGGGCGCCCGCTCTGCATGGCACACCCATCCGTGCGGCCAGACCCTGATCGTCGTCTCTGGCCTTGGCTGGACGCAGTGTTGGGGCGAGCCCAAGGAGGCAATCCGTCCGGGCGACGTTATTACGTGCCCACCGGACAAGAAGCATTGGCACGGTGCGACCGATACGACAGCCATGACTCACTTAGCCATTCAGGCATCAAAGAACGGAAAAAACGTTGAATGGCTGGAGCATGTCACCGACGAGCAGTACCGAAGCTGAACCCACGGAACATTCAGGAGAGATGCTTCGACTACTTCGGTAGCGGCATGGAATGCGCGCGGTCGGCCATACGTTCGCCGTACCAGAGTGTGTCGCCAAAGGGCTCAATCGAGGTAGGTGTCGCCAGGTCCTGCTGCAGCACCGTAATATGGGCAGTGTCGCCGTCGATCGTGACCATGTCCACTTTGCCGGCGGCATTCTCGGTGAGGAAAAGTTTACCGTTGGCGGCGCGCATGCCATCGGGTGCTTTGACGGGCTTGTCCATCCAAATGTCCACCGGCTTACCCGCCTTGCCGTTGGCGTCGACCGGTACGCGATACAGCTTGTTGAAGATGACGTTGTTTTCATACAGCGTTTCGCCGATGAAGGTGATGCCGTCGATGCCGAGCAGGGTGCGATCGTCGCTGAAAATCTCGGGTGCGGTTGCGCCGGGCTTAAGTCGCCAGATCTTTGCGCCGAAGGTGTCGCTAATGTAGAGAGCCCTGTCGGGTCCTACCACGAAATCGTTGCACAGATTCTGGTCGCCCGGCAGGTCCCAACGGAATTTGGCGGCACCGGTCTTAAGATCGAAGCCGCGCAACGCTGTGCGGCGAGGGGCGCCAGGTGGAGTCGAAGTGATTTCGCAGGCCCAAAGCGTGTTGGTCGGCGCGTCGGACAGCACGCCTAGGAAAATTACTGCGCCATCGGCGCTCACATCTACAAATACTTCAGCTTTATCTGCACCCTTCTTGGCGCGATAGATTTTCGGGCCTCCTGCGCTTCCCAGAATCAGATCCCCATTCGGGGCAACGGTGATGCTCTCGGGTTGCGTTTTTTCCGGCACCGTTACGGTAGCGGCGAGTGCAATTGACGTGAAGAACATTCCACCCGCCACTGCGGAAATACGCATCATAATTTTCCCCCGATCGAACTCGCGAAGTAATGACATGGACTCCCCCCAGATGAACACGGCAAGGTGAGGGTGCGCAAGCAGTGGCTCGAGCGAAAGTGCTGGAGTTCTTTGCTTGCAACGTAGGGGGAGTCCATATATTCGGCTAGCGTTGATATCGGTACAGTCGAACCTGCTGAATCTCCGGTGCTTCCTTCAGAAAGCGCAGCCCAGTGCCGGATTGGTTTTCCAGCGAGCGTTTCTGATAGTTGCGATTGAAGACCACTTCGTCCCCGTTCAGGCGACGGCCCGCGACCCACCGGCCATTGCGGAATTGGCCCTCCTCGACAGGGCCGAGCCCGATCACGTCGCCGTTGGGCACGGGGGCCGCGAACGAAACCTGAATGCCGCAGCCGGCGACCAAGAATTCATCCTTGCCGGTCATCATGACGATCCCATAGCCCTTCTCGGCGAGATAAGCAGGCGTGCCACGGTCCTGTACCAGCCCAATGATGAGGTTGTAACCGCCCAAATGAACGATTTCTTCCGTATGCGTTTTGTCGACGATCGCTCCGTCAATGCTGCCTGCGGCTTGATGCTCGAAAATCAGCGGTTCGAGGTCCCGGATGAGCTGGTACACCTTGGTGATTGGCCCATTGTCATAATCGGCAATGCGACTTTCGACGCCGAACGGCGAATAGCCAAAGGCCCCCTTACTCACTGCGAACGCCGCGTTGGCGGCGCCTTCCAGTTCAGGACGCGCTTCGGGAATGAACACCGGATTGCCAGCGCGGTTGTACCTTGCAAGCACCTCAGCGAAATTCGTGACGTAGATATCCGGTGACAGGAAGTCGAGCGCCGGCGCGCCGGCTCGCCAGATATCCTGGGTGTGCGGCACGGCACCCCCACTCGGATAGGCCCCCGGCACCAGGCCGCTGCGTTCTGAAGGCAACCATGTGTTGACGAACATGGGCAGGTCGTACTGAGCCCGCCCGGCGGCAGCGACAGCGTTGATGTACACCGCGTACTGCCACGCTTGAAAATATTCCTGCGCCATCGCTCCGCCAAAGACATCGACCCACCCACCCGATGTCTTGGCGCCAGCTCCTTTCCAGGCGTCGATGGTTTCCGGCACCAGTCGATCCGCGCGGCTCACCAAATAGTCGATGAGCTGCGCCGGTACCGGCGCAGCAAAGGCCGCGTTGGCGACATCCGATCGATCGCGAACGTCGCCGAGGACCCCTACTTCGTTTTCCACCTGCACCATGATGACGGTGCGCTCGCCCGAGTCGACCTCGCCGATGTGCCGCATCAGTGCGGCGAATGCTTTCGCATCGGCGGCGCGGGTCTGCTGGTCGAAGGCCGACAGGGTGTCGATGTTGCCGTTGACGGTCTTGACCAACGAGAAGCGCTTCTGGTCGGACTTCACCCAATAGGGCGCGTAATGCGAGGCGCCGTTCTTCCAGCTGCCGAACCACAGCGGCACTAGTTTCATGCCATGGGCGCGAGCGCCCGCGATCAACGCATCCACCGTCGTGAAATCAAACCTGCCCTCCTGTGGCTCGATGATGTCCCAGGCGATGACGGCAAGCACGGTGTTGAGATTTGCTTTGACGAGCTTGGGCCAGACGTCCGCCATGTAAGCGCTGGAAGAACTGCTGGAATTGTTGAGTTCGCCGGCACGCGCAAAGTACGGCTTGCCGTCCACGATCAGCTGCCAGACCTTGCCACGCATTTCAAGGTGCGGTGCAGACATTTTGCCCGGCTTCTTCACTGAGGCTAAGGTACTGCGTACCGGTTGCAGTGCGGTTGGGGGAGACTGTGCGCCCGCGCCGAACGAAGCAAAAATAAGTGCGACGGTCGAGAGTATGGCACTCGACTGCACGCGGCGAAATTGTTGAGTCATGATGCCGCTCCCCCCGTTCAATCTTGCGCCTCGCCAGAGGTGAGACCGGATACTTCGTCAACTAAAAATACGCCAGGGTCTCCACGCCCGAACCTGCGGGAAAGGTGTTGACGACGGTCCCTGCCTCCAGGTCAATGCGAGAGACGGTGCCCTCTCCGTGATTGCCGACCAGCGCAGTCCTGCCATCGGCGGAGAATGCGAAACCCATGAGAGCGGTGCCGGCTGACTTCATCACTCGCTGAGGTGCATGCAGATCCGCGGCGCTGAAGATGTTGATTTGGCCGCTCGGAAGGCACGTCAACATTCTCTTGCCATCGGGGCTGAAGAAAATCTTGTACAGGCCCTTATCGGCCCCCTGAACCTGGACCCGGTCGATTTCAGTGTCCGTGCGGGTCGAAATGACGTGTAGATATGGCTCGGAGAAATCCGCCGCCAACACCGTCTTGCCGTCCGGGGAAGCCACAATTCCTTGGGTGCCGTTCGGCATTGGAACTTGCCCGATCATCTTGCGCAACCTCAGATCGATCACGCTGATGAACGGCTTGTCGTTCTTGTTGGCGACATAAAGCTTGCTCGCGTTCGGCAACAAAGCGATCCAGTGTCCCGTCCCTGCCACGTCGATACGGGCTTCGATACTGCGCTTCTTCGGATCGACAATAAGTACCTCACGGCTCAAGTCGCAGGCGACGTAGAGGCGGCCCGTGGCGTCGATCTGAATCCCGTGAGGCGCCTGATAGGGCGATACGTCAATGACTCCTACCATCTTCTTGGTAGCGAGATCGATGATCGCTATCGTGTGTCCGGGATGGGGATTCTTGCCATACACGCCGTCACCGTACACTGTGACGTAGGCCGTCTTGTGGTCCGGTGAGATAGCAATCTCGTGCGGCTTCACGCCGGGCTCAGCGCTCGGCTCCAGGCTGGCCAGTTCCATGTCAGTGGTCGGATCGAAGAAGCGGATGTGGCCGCCCACCTTGTCAACCATGACGAGGCCCGCTGTGCCGGTGGGGCTGCTCAGATTGACGGCCGCGAAGACCGCGAGCGGTGCGGCGAGACCAACGAAAAGGCTGCAACATATGGCGCACCTCCACGCAACGTCTGCGCCATTTCGTCGAAGCTTAGTGCTGTTGCTGAGATTCATGTATTTTCTCCCTGTATCTCGCAGTCGTTGCTCGCCGCCGTCAGGCGGCCTGCAGCGGAACAGACTGCGGCAGGGTTAGAAATCCATGCACCACATGCCAAAGCAGATGGCGGTTGTTGCTCAGCACGATGCCGTGCGCTGCGTTCGGAATGATTGCAAATTGACGATCCGCGTTCGGCAATCTGACATAGAAATCGGCCAGGTCTTCGACTGTCGCGATCCCGTCGTACTGTCCGCGCACAATCAGGGTCGGCGATTGAATTCGCTCCGGTTGCACGAGAGGCAAGTTGACCGTCATGTCGAGATAAGTGCCGGTTGGGATGCTGTCGCCGAACTCCAACTCGGCCGCAGCGAGCGCCGCGGCAACCGCGGGGTCGCTGGTCCCGGGCATATCGCGGGTGAAGATGCTGCGAATCATGGCCTCGTCACGCTTGCGTAGATTGTGGCTGCGGTAGAAATCTATATCGGCTGCGCGTTTCGCGAGTGTGGGCGAGCCCTTGCC
>Ga0182030_10023763_pt1 | contig 11309 bp, 11 predicted proteins | sample 812S3MmetaG_FD_121299 | JGI IMG/M metagenome (GOLD analysis project Ga0182030, IMG submission 121299) | Permafrost microbial communities from Stordalen Mire, Sweden - 812S3M metaG (Illumina Assembly) | ecosystem: Environmental > Terrestrial > Soil > Wetlands > Permafrost | place: Sweden...
TATGCGTCGCCGAATAATCCCGATCTGAACCAAAACTACAAAGGCCGTATCGGCTTCATTCACGATTAAAACCTAAAGCCGAGAGGATGACTCTTATGTCGAACCACTCCAAAGCCGCGGCGAGAACGCTCGGCGTCGACGCGGGCAGACGCGAAATCGGCGGCGCGCGCCCGGCGGCGCGGCTTCTATCGCTCGTCTTGCTGCTGCCGCTCGGAGCGTGCGGCCTGAACAAGGTCGCGATGGCGCCCGAGGTTCCCTATGATTATCGCGAGCGGCATCCCATCGTGCTGGCCCTGGCGCCGCACACGATCGACCTGTTTCCACCGGCCTTCGGAAGTCGCCTAGATCCGGACAACGCGCTACGGATCAAGGAATTCGTGACCCGCTACCGGGCGATGGGCCAGGGGACGATCACGGTTCTCGCGCCGGCGGGCGGTTCCGACCCGGCGGCGCTGCGCGTCGGCGTCGAGAAGGTTCGTCGCGAGCTCGACGCTCAGGGCGTCGGGCGAGCCGTTTATTTTGGCGTCTATCCCGTCGGCGACACCGGCCTTGCCGCGCCTGTCCGCCTGTCCTTCATGGGCACGAAGGCGAAGGTCAAAGGCCCGTGCGGCGAATGGCCGGACGATCTCGGCTCGGGCGCGTCGCTGGAAGGTTGGCAGAACACCAACTACTGGAACTTCGGTTGCTCCAATCAGGCGACGCTCGCCGCGCAGATCGCCGATCCGCGCGACCTCGTGGAGCCGCGCGGCGAAACGCCGGGCGACGTCGAGACACGCATGCGAGCCATTCAAAAGGTGCGCGCGGGCGGCGATCCGGGAACGGGATGGGCGGCCAAGGCTCAAAGCACGGGAGGCAATTGATGAGCGACCCTACCGTCGAACACGCGGGCGCATCGTTCGATTACGCGGTTCAAATCGCGCAAGTTCCGCGAATTTCGATTCAAGCCTTCTGCGAAACTCCGCCGGTGGCCGACGTCATCGAAAACGCGGCGGCGGATCGTCGGATGCTGAAGGCGCACATGAAGGTGCATATGGGCGGCGTTGCGGCCGCGATCGAAGCATTTCGCACCGCGCCGACCCCGAACCTCATCGTTATCGAGTCGGTGAGCGACCGCGCTCACTTGATTGCGAGTCTGGACGAGCTGTCGGAATACTGCGACTCCGGCACCAAGGTCATCGTGATCGGTCACGAGAACGACATCGCGCTTTATCGCGCGCTGACTGCGCGTGGCGTCAGCGATTACGTTGTGGCGCCATTCCAGGTGCTCGGCTTCATTCAGCATGTGTCGCATCTCTACAACGGCCCCGGCGCGGAATCGCTTGGTCGCGTCATCGCGGTGGTCGGCGCCAAAGGAGGCGTTGGCGCTTCCAATATTTCGCACAATCTCGCGTGGTCGATTTCGCGCGTGCTGGAGATTCAGAGCGTCGTCGCCGATCTCGATCTCGCGTTCGGCACAGCCGGGTTGGATTTCAACCAGGATCCGCCGCAGGGCATCGCCGAAGCGGTGTTCTCGCCGGAGCGCGTCGACGCCAACCTCATCGATCGCCTGCTCTCGAAATGCAGCGACACATTAAGTTTGCTCGCCGCGCCCGCGACCGTGGATCGGCTTTACGATCTGCCGGAGTTCGCCTTCGATCCGTTGCTGGACATTCTGCGCGCTTCGACGCCCTGCACCGTGCTCGACACGCCGCATCAATGGACGGCCTGGACTCGCCACATTCTGACGGCCGCCGACGATGTGGTGATCGTCGCCAATCCAGATCTGGCCAATCTGCGCAACGCCAAGACGCTGCTCGACGCGTTGCGCTCGGCGCGTCCGAACGACCGCCCCCCGAAATTATTGCTCAACAACGTCGGCGTGCCGCGACGGCCGGAAATCACCGTCCCGGAATTCGCCAAGGCGATCGAACTCGAACCTTGCGCGATCATTCCTTTCGAGCCGAAACTTTTCGGCACGGCGGCCAACAATGGCCAAATGATCGCGGAGATTGAACCCGCCTCGAAGATTGTCGAGACGTTCGACGATCTCGCGCGTCTGCTCATTGGGCGCACGAACGTGCGCAGGTCCAAGAAGAGCCTTCTGGGGCCGCTGTTCGAACGTCTTGGGGTCAGGAAAAGCGGCTGAAAATCTTAACGTCGCTGTCGAGAAAATGTAGGGATGAACTGCAATGTTCGGAAAGCGTACAGAGATTGGCGAACATGGCGCGCCGCGCGTTCAAAAGGCGCAGGCCGCCCCCGCCCTAACGCCCAAGGCGCCGTCCGCTTTCCCGGCGCAACGCCCCCAGGCTGCGCCGACTCTCGCCGTTTCGGCGCCGACCGAAACGAAAAAATCCGATGAATATTATATCACGAAGAGCGTCATCTTCGGCGCTCTGATCGAAGCAATCGATCTCGCGCAGTTATCCAAGCTCGACCCGGAAAACGCGCGCGAAGAAATTCGCGACATCGTGAACGAGATCATCTCGATCAAGAATGTCGTGATGTCGATTTCCGAGCAGGAGGAGCTGCTCGACGATATTTGCAACGACGTGCTCGGTTATGGTCCGCTGGAGCCTTTGCTCGGCCGTGATGACATCTCCGACATCATGGTGAACGGCTCGTCGAAAACCTACATCGAGGTCGGCGGTAAGATTCAGCTCACCAACATTCGCTTCCGGGATAATGCGCAATTGATGAACATCTGTCAGCGCATCGTCAGCCAGGTGGGTCGCCGCGTCGACGACTCGTCGCCGATCTGCGACGCGCGTTTGCTCGACGGCTCGCGCGTCAACGTGATCGCGCCGCCTCTGGCGATTGACGGGCCGGCGCTGACGATTCGTAAGTTTAAGAAGGACAAGCTCACTCTCGATCAGTTGCAGCGTTTCGGCGCGATATCGCCCGAGGGCGCCGAGGTGCTCAAGATCATCGGCCGCGTGCGCTGCAATGTGCTGATCTCCGGCGGCACGGGCTCGGGAAAAACGACGTTGCTCAATTGTCTCACCAACTACATCGAACACGACGAACGCGTCATCACCTGTGAAGACGCGGCGGAACTGCAATTGCAGCAGGACCACGTTGTGCGGTTGGAGACGCGGCCTCCCAACCTCGAAGGTCAGGGCGCCGTGACCATGCGCGAATTGGTGAAGAACTGCCTGCGTATGCGCCCGGAACGCATCATCGTCGGCGAAGTGCGCGGACCCGAGGCTTTCGATCTGCTGCAGGCCATGAACACGGGCCACGACGGCTCGATGGGCACGCTGCACGCCAACTCGCCGCGCGAGGCGCTGGGTCGTCTTGAGTCGATGATCACGATGGGCGGTTTTTCGCTGCCCTCGAAGACCATCCGCGACATGATCGTCTCGTCGATCGACGTGATCATACAGGCGGCGCGTCTTCGCGACGGGTCGCGCCGCATCACGCATATCACCGAGGTGCTCGGAACCGAAGGCGACGTCGTGACGATGCAGGATTTGTTCGTTTACGAAATCCTTGGCGAGGACGCCAACGGCAAGATCATTGGTCGACATCGCTCCACCGGCATCGGGCGACCGCGCTTTTGGGAGCGCGCGCGCTACTATGGCGACGAGGAGCGTCTCGCGGCGGCGCTCGACGCTTCGGAGGTCGCCAACACGCAATAGACAATCGGCGCGGTGAGAGCCGCGCCGTGTGAGCAAGCCGAACAGTGATAGGCGTCGCTGTCGCGGTGGATCTAGCTACGCCTGTTTTGTGTGATGCAGCATCTGGAGGCGCTCTTCGATGGAGAACAATGCCGCTCTCGTCGCGGGTCTAATCGCTGTCGTGGTTGCGGCCGTGATGTACGTCCTAGCGTATCCATTTCTCTCCGGCGACGGCAAGGCGCAAAAGCGCGCGGCGACGCTCATGTCGAACACCAAGGACCGCACCGTCAGCGCGCGCGCAGGCGCCGATCCCGCTAAGCGACGCAAGGCCATCGCCGACACGCTCAAGGAATTCGAATCCCAGAGCAAGAAGAAAAAGATCACGATCGAGCAGCGCATCGCTCAGGCCGGGCTGAAAACGACTCGTAGCGGCTATTTCATCGCGTCCGCCGTCTGCGGCGTGGGTTTTTTTGTCGTTCTCTATATCGTCAACGGCAATATGCTGGTCATGGCGGGCGGCGCCGTTGTTGGGCTATTCGGCTTGCCGAGTTGGGTTCTGTCCTTCCTGCGCAACAGACGTGTTGCGAAATTCCTCGAGGAGTTTCCGGGCGCCATAGACGTTATCGTTCGCGGCATCCGCGCCGGCTTGCCGGTGTCGGACTGCTTTCGCGTCATCGCCAGCGAATCCCCCGAGCCGGTGCGCGGTGAATTTCGACAGATCGTCGAAGCGCAGGCCATCGGCCTTTCCGTTGGCGAAGCCACCGAACGCTTTGCCGATCGCATGCCAATCCCGGAAGCCTCGTTCTTTTCGATCGTCGTGAACATCACTCAAAAATCCGGCGGCAATCTTTCGGAATCTCTGTCCAATCTTTCGACGGTGCTCAGAGATCGCAAGAAAATGAGGGGCAAGGTTCAGGCGATGTCTCAGGAAGCGAAGGCTTCGGCGGGTATCATCGGAAGCCTTCCTTTCGTCGTCGGCTTCGCGGTGTATTTCATTAAGCCGGGGTACATCATGCTGCTATTTATAACGAGCACGGGCAAGATCATCGTCGGCTGCTGCCTTTTGTGGATGCTTATGGGCGTCCTGATCATGCGCAAGATGATCAATTTCGACATCTGACGGAAAGACGATGCGGTCTTCGCCGTGAATGCCGGCGTAAATGCTGGATTGAGGGACGTGGGAAAGTTGGCGCTATGAACTCGGACGATATCGTCAAGATTGTCTCTGACCCTCAACTGGTCAGCGGCGTGCTGGTCGCGGTCTGCGTCGCCGCGACGGTGTACACTCTCGCGATGCCGCTGATGAACACCGACACGCTGGAGCGTCGGATGAAGTCGGTGGCGACGGAGCGCGAGCGGATCAGAGCGCGCGAACGCGCGGCCGTCAAAGTTAAGAGCGGCACTCTGCGTCATGAACACAAGCGATACATGAAAGAGTTCGTCGAGAAGCTGTCGCTGTCGAAATGGTTAAACACCGGCGACGCGAAAATGCGCCTTGCAAGCGCCGGCTTCCGGGGACCGCAGGCGGAAACCGCGTTTCTGTTTTTTCGCGCCGTGACTCCGGTCGTCTCTTTCTTCGCCGCAGTGTTCTACATGAGCGCGATCAACGATCACGGCCTGACTTGGCCGCTGCAAATAGCGGTCGCTCTCGGCGCTGCATACCTGGGCATTAAGTTGCCCGAGCTTTATCTGACAAACACCATCCAGAAACGTCAGTTCTCGATGAAGCGCGCGTTTCCGGACTCGCTCGATCTGATGCTCATTTGCGTCGAATCCGGCATGTCCATCGAACACGCATTCCGCAAGGTCGGCCAGGAAGTCGGCGCGCAATCCCCGGAACTCGCCGAGGAATTTGGGCTCGCGACGGCGGAATTGTCCTTTCTTCCGGATCGACGCACCGCCTATCTCAATCTTGTCGCCCGCACGGGCCTTGAAGGCGTCAAGCAGATTTGTACCGTGCTGATCCAGGCGGAGAAATACGGCACGCCGCTCGGACAGGCGCTGCGCGTCACCGCTCAGGAAAGCCGCGACAATCGCATGATGGAGGCGGAAAAAATGGCGGCGGGTCTGCCGCCCAAGCTCACCGTGCCGATGATTATCTTCTTCCTTCCCGTGCTGCTCGTCGTCGTCATGGCGCCGGCGGTCATGCAGGTCATGGCCACCGGGCTCTGAGGCTCAACTCAGCGCGGGTTCTCGACGGACCAAACGACAAAAATCCCGTGGGGGGCCGCCCATGGGATTTTTGTCGAGCTGAACGGCGGCGGCGTCGATCGGATTTTGCGGTCAGCGATATTCCGGCGTGGTCTCCGCGCTGACCTTCCGGCGATCGTTTGGCGCGCTGGCCTGCGGCTTGGCGGCGATGTCGCGCCAGGCGTTCGACTGCGAAATCATCTGGCGGATTGACGCGATATTGGCGGCGGCGTCGATCGGCGAAAGATCGCGGCGCGACCATTCTTCCGCTTGCGCGAATTTGCCCTCCAAAGCCAGCACCAGCGAGAGATTCTGACGCACGCGCATATCGGCGCTGGGCTGCGTCGCGGCGAGCAATAGCGTCTCCTCGGCGCGCGGCAATTGCCGCGACAGCGCAAAGGAGAGGCCCATGTTCGACAGCACGGTCGGATCGTTGGGGCGGATTTTCAGCGCCTCGTGATAATATTCGCGCGCGGCTTCGTGATCGCCGAGTTCGTCGGCGATGGTTCCCTGCGTCGACACCACCGACCAGTTCGGCCGCTCGGGAGTATGGGCGCGCGACAGAATGTCGGCGGCTTCCTTGAGCCGCCCCGCGTCGACCAACGCCTTGCCATAGGCGCCGAGAACGTCCATGTCCAACGGGTTCTGTATCGCGGTGTTTTGCAGCACGGCGACGGCCTGCGTGTTTTGGTCGAGACCGTGCAGCGCGCGGGCGTAGGTCATCGCGATGACCTTGTCCTTGGGATTTGCGTCGTAGCGGCGTCCCCAGTCGTCGGCGAATCGCCTCAGCGCGCCTTCTTCGGTCGGGATTGTCGCCGGCGGCTGGGTCTTGCCGATCGAGCCGGTGACGTCGTTCATCCCCTTGGAGCAACCCGAAAGGCCGATAAGAACCGCGAGCGCCAGGGCGCTGGCGGCGCGGCTGTTGCGCTTCGCGCCGGCATGCGCGAAGGGAAGAGAAGCAAAGAGGCGGGTTGCGGCCTTGTTCACGGGGTTCTTCTCGTTTTCAGTTGTACTGTTAATGGTCAGCAATAAAGCGTTAACCCTAACGGCTGCTTAACGAAGGGCGGCGCCCGTCCCAATTCGAGGCGCCGGCGACGAAATCGCGAGGAGGCGAAATGGCTGTCGATATCGGTCTGGAGGAGGGGACGCGCGAGGCGATCCCGATTGATTTCATCGATGCGACGGACTGGGAGAGCTACGCGGCGCGATTGCCCGAGCGCACGCGCGTTTTCGCGCGGGCTTGCGGTTTCGAGCCCAAGCCCGGCCAATCGCTGCTCGCGCCCGGCGATGACGGCGCGCTGGAGCGCGTGCTGTTCGGCGTCGAGGCGCAAGGCGCGCGTTGGCGCGACCCGTTCCTGGCGGGCAAGCTCGCGACGCTGTTGCCGCCGGGGCTCTACCGCTTCGATCGCGGGCCTGCGGACCCGGGGGCCGCGGCGCTGGCCTTCCTTTTGTCGCGCTATCGCTTTTCCCGTTATCTCGCGCCGAAGACCGAGCGCGCGCGGCTCTGCGCGCCCAAAGGCGTCGACGCCGCCCGTCTCGCGCGGATCGTCCGCGCCGTTGCGATGGGACGCGATCTCATCAACACGCCGACCAACGACATGGGGCCGGAGGCGCTCGCCGGCGCCGCGCTCGAACTCGCCGAGCGGCACTGCGCCAAGGCGCGCGTCGTCGTCGGCGGGGCGCTGCTCGCCGAGAATTTTCCGCTGGTCCACGCCGTCGGGCGCGCCAGCGCGCAGGCGCCGCGTCTCGTCGATTTCGTCCATGGGCCCGCGGGCGCGCTGAAGGTGACGCTGGTCGGCAAGGGCGTGTGCTTCGACACCGGCGGTCTCGACATGAAGCCCTCCAGCGCCATGCTGCCGATGAAGAAGGATATGGGCGGCGCGGCGGTCGCGCTGTCCTTGGCGTCGATGCTGCTGGAGGGCGCCGTTCCCGTGCGCCTGCGGGTGATTCTGCCGATCGTCGAAAATTCGCTGTCGGCCTCGGCCTACAGGCCCGGCGACGTTTATCGCAGCCGCAAGGGGCTTTCGGTCGAGATCGGCAACACCGACGCGGAAGGGCGGCTGGTGCTCGCCGACGCGCTGGCGCTGGCCTGCGAGGACGAGCCCGACCTCTTGTTCGACTTCGCGACATTGACCGGCGCCGCCCGCGTCGCGCTCGGCCCGGAATTGCCGCCGTTCTATACCGGCTGCGACGCGCTCGCGCGGGAGATTGCAAAGCACGGCGCCGCCGCTGACGATCCGGTGTGGCGCATGCCGCTGTGGGACGGCTACGACAGCGGCCTCGACGGCAAGATTTCCGATGTCGTCAATGTCACCAGCAACGGCATGGCCGGCTCGATCACGGCGGCGCTGTTTTTGCGCCGCTTCGTCGCCAACCCCGAGCGCTGGGCGCATTTCGACGTCTATTGCTGGAACGCCGCGACCAAGCCCGGCCGCCCGGAAGGCGGCGACATCCAGGCCGCACGGCTGCTTTACGATCTCATCGAGGCGCGCGCCGCCGGGCGGGGCGCGGCGTCGTGAGCGAGAGCCTCGACAGGCGACTAACGCCGGCGCGGCCCGATCTCGCCGCCAAATATCTCGAAGGGCGCGTCGCGGCGACATGTTTCGTCGAAGGCGTCGTGATGCAGGTCAAGGAGGGCGTCGTCGACGTGAAGCGCGAGCCGCGCCCCGACGCCGGTCTTGACACGCAGGCGCTCTATGGCGAACTGGTGACTGTCTACGACGAACAGGAAGGCTGGGCCTGGGGACAGCTTTCGCGCGACAAATATGTCGGCTGGATCGCCGCCAATACGCTGTGGAGCAAGCTCTATGCGCCGACGCATCGCGTGAGCGCGCCGCGCAGCTTCGTTTATCCGCGCCCGAACATCAAAGACCCGCCGCTGGTCGCGCTGCCGCTCGGCGCGGAACTCGCCATCGTCGACCGGCGCGACAATTTCGCGGTGACCAGCGAAGGCGGCTTCGTCTTCGCCAAGCATCTCGCGCCGCTGGACGCGCCGCTGGCGGATTTTGTCGCCGTCGCCGAGACGCTGATCGGCGCGCCCTATCTTTGGGGTGGGCGCAGTTCGATGGGGATCGACTGCTCCGGCCTCGTTCAAAACGCGCTGCTGCTCGCCGGCGTCGACGCCCCGCGCGACACCGATCTGCAACAGGCCGCGCTCGGCCGGCCGGTCGCTTTGGGGGAAGCGCTGCGACGCGGCGATCTTATCTTCTGGAACGGCCATGTCGGCGTCATGCGCGACGCGCGCATGCTGCTGCACGCCAACGCGGCCCATATGCAGGTGACGAGCGAGCCCTTCGACGAGGTGCGCGCGCGCAACATTGCAGCCAGCGCCGGCGATGTGACGGCGATCAAGCGGCTGGATTCAGTCGTTTCCGCCGCCTGAACTCCTCAAGCCCGGTGCTTGGGCGGCGGCTCATGCGCTTTCTCGTTCCGGAAGGCGTCAGCTGCCGAGTCTCTCCTCGCCTCGTCCGCTTTAGCCGCCTGCTTATCATCGTGGGGCTTCTGCACGTCGACTTGAGGCGCCGTGGAATCGCGACGCTTCGCTGCAGTGTCATCGGCGGCTTTTTTGGGATCATGCTTTTCGTTGGGGTGTTTTCCGGTCACCATAATCTAGGCCCTTCTTTTGAATTGTTTCATAAAAGTAATTAGTCAGAGTTCCGAGGAAGGCAATAGACGCACAGGCGCATAGCGATTGACGCAAGGCGGCTTCGGCCGGAAACAAGCGCTGGATTTTGTCCACTAGCGCGCTTTACGCTGGCATGGGATCATGCGACGGGAAATCGCGCGAAATTGCAATGTTTGAGCAAGTTTCTGTCGCAAGGGTCTGTCAACTTTCGCGGGACTTGCTCAAAGGGGGAGGCATGACGCAGGGGCTTTATCTCGAGGATCTCGCGGTCGGCCAGACTTTTCGCGCCGGGCCGCTGAGCGTGGATGTGGAGGAACTCGTTCGGTTCGCCCGCGACTATGACCCGCAATATTTCCACACCGACCCCGAGGCGGCCAAATCCAGCATGTTCGGCGGTCTTGTCGCCAGCGGCTGGCTGACGGCGGCCTTGACCATGCGGATGCTGAACGAGGGCGGCGCGCCTTTCGCCGGCGGGGTGATCGGCGCCGGCGGCGAAATCTCCTGGCTGCGCCCGGTGCGCCCCGGCGACAGCCTGCGCATCGAGAGCGAGGTGTTGAAAATCACGCCCTCGCGCTCCCGCCCGGATCGCGGAAGCGTGATCTGCAAGACCACGACCTTCAATCAAAGAGACGAGGTTGTGCAGATGCTGACGGCGAAGCTCGTCGTCTTTGCGCGCGGCGGACGGAACGCCTCCTAACTGCGCATGCCCTGCTTGGCGATGGGCTGGCTGGGATCGAGATAGAGCGCGCGCTGGTAGGATTCCTGCGCCTTGCCGCGATTGCCGCTGCGGTCGTAGGCGAGGCCGAGCCAGGCCCAGGCCATCGCGCTCTTGCTGTCGACATTGAGCGCCGCGTTGAAATCTTCGATCGCCTTGTCGTATTTGCCGAGCGTCACGAGGCTTTCGCCGCGCGCCTGATAGGGCGCCGCCGCAAAGGGGTCGCGGTCGATGGCGTTGTCGAAATCGGTCACCGCGCGGACATTGTCGCCGAGCTTTTGATGAATGAGCCCGCGCGCATGGAACGCCTGGGCGTTCTCGGGATTGAGCCTGATCGCCGTGTCGAGATCGGCGCGCGCCTGATCTAGATTGCCTTGCAAGCGCAGCAGATTGGCGCGGCCGATATAGGCCGGCGCGTGGTTCGGATTGGCGGAGATCGCGCGATCGAAGTCGATTCTCGCGAGGTCGTTGCGATTGCTCTGACGATAGGCCAGCGCGCGATTGGTGTAGGCCACGAAATTATTGGGATCGAGCCGGATCGCCTGGGTGAAGTCGTCGACGGCTTCCTGGAAGCGGCCGATGCGGGCATAGGCGGCGCCGCGCGTATTATAGGCTTCCGGGCTCGACGGATTGCGGCGAATCACGTCGGACAGCGATTCGATGTTGGCCTGAGCGGCTTTGGGGTCGGTTTCGGTGACTTCGGCGATGCCGCGCCCCGGTGGTCGTTCGATGACCTGGTCCGTCAGACAGCCGGCCAGGGTCAGCACAGCCAGCGACGCTGCGCAAAATCCCAAAACGCGGGTTTGCAAGAGCTGGCCGCGCGCCGCCGCGTGGGTTTCGCCCATGCCGTCAGATCCTCCCCGAGTTGACGCGTCGATAAACGCCCGACCACCAACGCAAACCCAAGAATGCGCCGCCGCCGTGGCGACATTAGGACCGTTTAACCTTAACGGGCCGTCAACGCGCGCCGAAGACCGGCTTGGGCTTCATCGGCAGCAGGCCCTCGCGTTGCAACTTCTTGCGCGCCAGCTTGCGCGCCCGGCGGACCGCCTCGGCCTTCTCGCGCGCCCGCTTCTCGGACGGCTTTTCGTAATGGCCGCGCAATTTCATTTCACGGAAAATGCCTTCGCGCTGCATCTTCTTCTTGAGCGCCTTAAGAGCCTGGTCGACATTGTTGTCGCGA
>Ga0182030_10023764_pt1 | contig 11309 bp, 10 predicted proteins | sample 812S3MmetaG_FD_121299 | JGI IMG/M metagenome (GOLD analysis project Ga0182030, IMG submission 121299) | Permafrost microbial communities from Stordalen Mire, Sweden - 812S3M metaG (Illumina Assembly) | ecosystem: Environmental > Terrestrial > Soil > Wetlands > Permafrost | place: Sweden...
CGTCGATCCAACGGGTCGGGAAAATCCACCATCAAATTCGGTCCTTCTGCCGGCCGCGTCGCGCGCGCCCCTATCGGACCAGGTCAGGCTGACCGCCGCGCTCCTTGCCTGCCGACGACAAAGCGAGTGCACGATTGATCGTGTCCCAAATTGTCATTGGTGCCTTCGACGAGCTCAAGATGTCGTACCCGGAAACCGGTGAAGCGCGTCGCAACGAATTGTCCATGATCCACGAGGCGCTGGAGAAACAGATCGCCCGTGTGCCCTCTCGGCCATCGATCCGCGTGGCCAGTCGCCGTTAATCTATCAATCTTGCCTGACATTTTGACGTCGTCCCGTCTGCCACGCACCACTCTGTGGACGCAAAGTATCTCCGTGCGCAATTCGCACGATTTCCTGTGCGATATCTTCGGGTGAAAGGACAAAATCGATGCAGCCGGTCGCGATCGCGCTTTCGGGCATATCCGGCTGCGCGGCTGTCTCAAGCTTCTGCGCAATGGTGGTGCCCCCAGCTTCCTTTATGCCGCACAATGCCGCGGCCCCATCGCCATCATAGCCGGAGACAATGACGGCGATAAGTTTGCCATTCCAATGCTGTGTCAGGGAGTGCAGAAAAACGGTGATGACGTCCGGCCATCCCCTTGGCTTTGAGATCGGCTTGAGACGGAATTCGCCATCGAGAATGTGCAGATCGCGCTGGGCCGGAATGATGAATACTTGATTTGGCTTGAGGACCAAGCCTTCCGTGATCAGCTCCACTGGCATTTGGGTGTAGCGCGGGAGGATCTCATGGAGCTGGGTGGCCACGAGCCTCAGATGATTGACGATGACGATTGCCACGCCCATGTCTGCCGGTAGGTGCTGAAGTAACCGGATATAGGCATCAAGGCCTCCCGCCGAACCGCCCACGCAGACGACGGGAAAGTCATTCCGAAACCGGTCATAGGTCATGGATAATCACTCATCACCGAGTGTCACTGCGCTCAGGCCTAAAAGCTTCGGCCAATTGCACCAGGAACTGGCTATCCTTCGTGATGGGAGATTGGCGCCCGAAGAACGCACGATGGATGAGGGCAACCAAGGGCGGCGCCGAGAACAAAGTCCTACACGGTGTCAACTGCGCTATCGACCACGCACCACCAAGCCGTTGCTAACCCCGCCGGCGGAAGCCGTAGTAACCGCCGCCACCCAGAAGCAAGAAAAGCACCACGACGATCAGAATTGTGGTCATAGTTTCCTCCAGATATGTTTCGGCGAACGTGCCTTGTCGTATATTGAGGCCGAGCCGATTGGTCACCAGCCCCGGAATCTACCTACACCCCGGTCTCGCTGGACTGTAGGAGAGACCGAGCTAGAATTTCCTTTGATGCCTCCTCGCCATTTGGTGTGGGCGATTGCGGCCTGCCGCCTGGTATCCGCTGCCGCCGGTCCCGCGAGCATCATTCATTGCAGCGCCCGTTTCTCAGTTCGGCTGAGCGCCGTTTCTCCGTCCCGACCTGCAATCTCTCAAGGCGTTGCTTGCGGCTCGCGTCAAGCCTGGCCGACGGCCATCGCGAAGCGGCGCGCAGCGGGCTTTACGCAAGCCGCCAGCAACGCCACGCTCGGCCAGGCCGGGAAGCTCACCACCACCCACCCCCAACAGCGAAGACCCCTTTTGATGATGATCGCCAGGAGACCACGTTCCAGCGAGGGACCTAACCGTGCGGTTTTACGCGGATGGGCCCGCCGATCCGTTCCGCGTCCGCCGCAACCGAGCGCGGAGGTCACCCAATGACCGACACCAGCACCGACGCCGCTCCGATCCCGGTGTTGGCGGCCCGCATCGCACGCCGCCGCGCTGCCGGCCACACGACACACAAGGGGTTGCTCGGCAGGCTTGGACCGGGACTGATCACCGGCGCGTCCGACGACGATCCGAGCGGGATCGCCACCTACTCGCAGACCGGCGCGCAGTTCGGCTACGCGATGTGCTGGGTGATGCTGTTCTGCTTCCCGTTGATGGTCGCAATCCAAGAAATCAGCGCGCGTATGGGTCGTGTCACCGGCCAGGGCATCGCCGGCAACATTCGCGCGCATTACTCGCGCTGGCTGCTTTATCCGATTGTAGGGCTGCTGCTGCTGGCGAACATGATCAACCTCGGCGCCGACCTTGGCGCGATGGCCGCGGCTGTGAAGCTACTGGTCGGCGGACCGGTCGGCCTCTATGTCGTGGCCTTCGCCGTCGGCTGCACCTGGCTCGAGATATTCTCCCGCTACCAGCGTTACGTCGCCATCCTGAAGTGGGGCAGTTTCGTGTTGCTCTCTTACGTGGCGGTCGCGTTTGCCGTGCACGTGCCCTGGGGGACGGTCCTCTACAGCACCTTCGTGCCAGCCTTCTCCCTGAATAAGGACTACGTCGTCACCGTTGTCGCGGTACTGGGCACGACGATCACGCCATACTGTTTCTTTTGGCAAGCCTCGCAGGAGGCTGAGGATCAGCGCATCGACCCCACCGCGCACGCGCTCCTCGACGCGCCGGAGCAGGCGCCGGCGGAGATCTCGCGGATGCGTTTGGACACCTATGTTGGGATGGGCTACTCGAACGTGATCAGCCTGTTCATCATCGTCGCCACCGCGGCAACCTTGAACGCGCACGGCATCAAGGACATCCAGACCTCAGCCCAGGCCGCCGAGGCGCTACGGCCGATCGCCGGTGTGTTCACGTTCGCACTGTTCGCGGCGGGCATCATCGGTATCGGCCTGCTCGCCGTGCCCGTACTCGCCGGGTCCGGTGCTTACGCGATTGGCGAGGCGCTGGGTTGGACCACAGGCCTCGACCGGCGGCCGCTCGACGCCAAGGCGTTCTACGGCATGATCGCGGTATCCACGCTGGTCGGCATCGGCATCAACTTCGTCGGTCTCGATCCCATCAAGGCATTGTTCTGGTCGGCGGTTATCAACGGCGTGGTCGCGGTGCCGCTGATGGCAATCATCATGCTCATGGCGATGCGCCGCGACGTAATGGGACGTTTCGTGCTGCCGCGGTTGCTATGGGCGATGGGGTGGTTGTGCACGGTGACCATGGCGGTCGTCGTGGCGATCATGTTCGCCACCTGGTGAGCAGGCTGGTGAAAGCCGCTGAGGTCTGGACCAATTGCGGTGTTGCAGCTTCCGGATTCCGGCGGAGAACACCGAAGCGCTCCGGATCGCGCCGGTCACCCGCCCAGCGACGCTTGAGCGTGGACGGCCGGCAGCGGGCCAATCACAACAGCGGGATTGAGCGCCGCGCGACTTCCTGGCTAGAGCGCAGCGGCCAGCCTGACGCCCTGATCCGGCAGCGCAGCGATCAGGGCCTGGACCGACTGCTGGAGGATCGGATGCACCCAGCCGGGCGCCACATCCGCCAGCGGCAGCAGCACGAACAGACGCTGGTGCGCGCGCGGATGCGGCAGGATGGGGTCGGGCGCGTCGCGCACCAGATCACCCATGGCGATGATGTCCAGGTCGAGCGGGCGGGCGGCATTCGGGGTCGTGCGGCGGCGCCCAGCTTGCGCCTCGAGCGCCTGCAGGGTCGCGAGCAGGCGACCGGGCTCGATCGCGGCGGTCAGGTGCGCCACGGCGTTGATGTAGTCGGGCTGGCCGGAGGGCGGCATTGGCGCTGTGCGGTACCAGCGCGACAGGCCACGCACGCGCAGAGCCGGCAGCGCATCGAGTGCCGCCATGGCCGCCCGGCATGTGGCGATGGGCGGAGCGCCGTCACCGCCTGGCAGATTGGCGCCGATCCCTATCAGGATATCGCCTTGGATCACGCGGATTGCCCTCTTGCCGGGAACGATGGGATGATGTTGCAGTTCACCGTCCCGGAGCGCGGCGTTTGTCCGGCGAATGAGGTTTCGGGGCGGCTTGTATCGTTCATCGAAAGGTCCATCGCATGCATTTTCTACCCACCGAGCGGGTCGCTCTCTTTATCGACGGTGCCAATCTGTATTCCGCTTCGCGCAATCTTGGCTTCGATGTGGATTACCGCAACCTTCTGGAATATTTCCGCAAGCAGGCACATGTGATCCGCGCGTATTACTACTCCGCCGTGCTGGAGACCGAGGATTACTCGCCACTCAAGCCGCTGACGGACTGGCTGGCCTATAACGGCTACACACTGGTGACGAAGCCCGCGAAGGAATTCACCGACGCAACGGGCCGCCGCCGCGTTAAGGGCAGCATGGATATCGAGGTGGCCGTGGACATGCTGGAGCTGTCGCCGCGCATCGATCACGCCGTGCTGTTCAGCGGCGACTCGGATTTCCGCCGGCTGGTGGAAGCGATGCAGCGCAAGGGCGTGCGCGTGTCGGTGGTTTCGTCGATTCGCACCTCTCCGCCGATGGTGGCCGATGAGCTGCGCCGGCAGGCGGATCAGTTCCTGGAGCTTGCTGATATTGCGCCGGAGTTCACCCGGCGACAGACCGAGCCGCGGGCGCGGCCGCCGTCACCGATGCGGCAGACACCGGCTGAGCCGTATGTGGATGGACCAGATCCGGTCTGACGTGCCGGCATCGCTGAGCGGATACGCCGCACCGGCGCGCGACTGCGGGTTGTGCCCGCGGCTGGTGGCGTACCGCGTGGCAAACCGCACGACGCATCCGGACTGGTTCAACGCGCCGGTGCCGAGTTTTGGCGGCCTGGACGCGCGGCTGCTGGTGGTCGGGCTGGCGCCTGGTGTGCGCGGGGCGAACCGCACCGGGCGGCCGTTCACCGGCGATTTCGCCGGGGTGCTGCTGTATCAGACACTGCTACGCTTTGGCTTTGCCGAGGGGCGTTACGGCGCCGATCCGAGTGACGGGCTGCGGCTGATCGACTGTCGGGTGACCAACGGGGTGCGCTGCGTGCCGCCCGGAAATCTGCCGGTGCCGGCGGAGATCGGAGCCTGCAACGGGTTCCTCGCGGCGGAGCTGGCGGCGATGCCTAGGCTGCGCGCGGTGCTGGCGCTGGGGGGCGTTGCGCATACCGCGGTGCTGCGCAGTCGGGGGCTAAAGCCGAAGGCGGCGAAGTTCGCGCATGGCGCGGCGCATGTGCTGCCGGACGGGTTGGTGCTGGTCGACAGTTATCATGTGTCGCGGCTGAACACGAACACCGGGCGACTGACCGAGGCGATGTTTGCCGCGGTGGTGGAGGATGTGCGGCGCAGGCTGGAATGATGCGGGGGCCACAACGTCGCGCGCGCCTACGCGGCGCGCTAGCTGCCACGATGGTGCCGACCTGGACGGAACCCGCGGCGTCATCTTCCGATGGGACGGCGTTGACGTTCATGCAATCGCCCGGGCTGCTGCGTCCCGACAAGCGTATCTACGCGATTGGCGACGTGCATGGCTGCCTGATGCAACTGCGCGCGTTGCACGGACTGATCGCAGCGGATCTGGCGCGACGGCCGGTTGGCGACGCGCTGCTGATCCATCTGGGCGACTACATCGATGAGGGGCCAGACGGTGCGGGGGTGATTGCGTTGTTGGCGGAAGGGCCACCGATCGCTGGCCTGCCGACGATCAACCTGATGGGCGATCATGAGCATACCGCTCTCGATGCGCTGGACGGCGACGCCCCATCGGCGACGGATTGGCTGCATGCGGGTGGCGCGGCGACGCTGCGAGGCTGGGGGATCGATCCGGAGTCGGCGCGGGAGACATGGCGGGAGAGTGTTCCGGGGTCGCATCTGGAATTTCTGCGCGGTCTGCCCGTGCGGTACCGCACCGATGATTACCTCTTCGTGCATGCCGGGATACGTCCAGGGGTGGCACTGCAGCGTCAGGCCACCGACGATTTGTTGCGTATCCGTCAACCGTTCCTGTATTCCGACGCGGCATTCCCGGCCGTGGTGGTGCACGGCCATACGCCCGGACCAGCACCGGTGCTGCGACAGAATCGGATTTGTATCGATACCGGTGCGAGGGTGAGTGGACGGTTGACCTGCGCGGTGTTGGAAGGCGATCGCGTGGCATTCATCAGCGCCTGAGCGTGGCCGGCGTGCACGATCATGGTCTAAACGTGTTGTTTACGAATGCAGTGCAGGTTCATCGGTGGCGGCAATTCTGCCGCCTACGGAGACGAGAACAATGCTCAGCATTGTCCTACGCCTCCGGTGGGGTGGGTGGCGGATGAAGATAGCACTCTTCATCCGCCGGTAGCCCATCCACCGGCCCTGGCGGTCTGCCTTGCGGCAGGCCGCCGGGAGCCCGGGAATATACGAGTGGCACAGGCGATGTTCAATGGTTTTTCAATGAGTACAACCGCATGTCGATTGGATCGTATATACATACAATTGTATGCGGATCGTCAAACGTCCACCTCGACCACACTGCCGGCATGCTCCTGGATGAACTGAAAACGTAACTCCGGCCGGCGGCCCATCAGGCTTTCGACCAGGTCGTTGGTCTTCGCCCGCTCCTCCGGTGCCGCAACGACTTTCAACAGCGTGCGCTTGCCGGGGTCCATCGTGGTTTCCTTCAACTGCGACGGCGGCATCTCGCCGAGGCCCTTGAAGCGACTGACCTCGACCTTGGTGCCCGCCTTGAACAGCTTCGTCTTGCGCTCGCGATCCGCGTCATCCATCGCGTAGACCGAGGTCGCGCCATGCGTCAGCCGATACAGCGGCGGCTGCGCCAGGTAGATGTGACCGTGACGCACCAGCTCCGGCAGCTCGCGATAGAAGAACGTCATCAGCAACGAAGCGATGTGCGCCCCGTCGACGTCGGCATCCGTCATGATGATCACGCGGCCGTAGCGCAGCTTGTTGCGATCGAAACGATCACCGACGCCGCAGCCCAACGCCTCGATCAGATCCTTCAGCTCCTGGTTCTGCCGCAGCTTGTCGGCCGATGCGCTGGCGACGTTGAGGATCTTGCCGCGCAACGGCAGCACCGCCTGGGTTTCGCGGTTGCGCGCCTGCTTGGCCGACCCGCCGGCGCTGTCGCCCTCGACCAGGAAAATCTCGGTCTCGGCCGCGTTCTCCCGCGTGCAGTCGGTCAGCTTGCCCGGCAGTCGTAGCCGACGTGTCGGCGACTTGCGCGCGGTGTCCTTGCTCTCCTTGCGGCGCAGGCGCTCCTCGGCACGTTCGATGACGAAGGCCAGAAGATTGTCGGCCTGGGTCGGATCGCCGGCGAGGAAATGATCGAACCGGTCACGCAACGCCGTCTCGGTCAGGCGCGCGGCGTCGTTGCTGGTCAGTTTCTCCTTGGTCTGGCCCTGGAACTGCGGGTCGCGGATGAACAGCGACAGCTTGGCCGCACACGGGGCCAGCAGGTCGTCCGCGGTGATCTGCGCCGCACGTCGGTTGCCACGATGCTCGCCCCAGGCGCGCAACCCTTTCAGCAGGGCCGCGCGGAAGCCGGCCTCGTGCGTGCCGCCCTGCGCGGTCGGGACGGTGTTGCAGTAGGAGTTGAGGAAACCCTCCCCCTCCTCCAGCCAGGACGCGGCCCACTCGACCTTGCCGGTGGCGTCGCCCGGCAGCGCCGCCTCGCCCGCCCAGATCTGCGGCAGGACCTGCGGCGTCGCACCAATGTCGTCCGCCAGGCTGTCGCGTAGGCCGCCCGGGAAATGCAGCACCGCCTCGGCCGGGATGTCGGTGGCGCCAGGCTTGAGCAACGAAGGATCGCACTGCCAACGGATCTCGACGCCGCGGAACAGGTAGGCCTTGGAGCGACACAGCCGGTAGAGGCGCGCCGGACTGAACGACAGCGCGCCAAAGATCGTCGCGTCGGGCTTGAAGCGGATGCTGGTGCCACGCCGGTTGTGCACCGGCCCGGCGTTGATCAGCTTCGTGGTGGGTTTGCCGCGGGCATAGCTCTGCTTCCACAGCACACGATCGCGCGCGACCTCGACCTCCATGCGCTCGGATAGGGCGTTGACCACCGAACTGCCGACCCCGTGCAGCCCCCCCGAGGTCGCGTAGACCTTGCCGGAGAACTTACCGCCGGAATGCAAAGTGGTAAGAATGACCTCCAAAGCACTGAGGTTTTTGAATTTAGGATGGGGATCGACAGGGATGCCGCGGCCGTTGTCCCGCACCGTGAGCCAGTTGTCCGGCTCCAGCGCGACCTCGATGAACGTGGCGTGCCCCGCAACCGCTTCGTCCATGGAATTGTCGAGCATTTCCGCCGCGAGGTGATGCAGCGCCGGTTCGTCAGTGCCGCCGATATACATGCCGGGCCGACGCCGGACCGGCTCCAGCCCTTCCAGGACCTCAATGTCCTTGGCGGAGTAGGCGTCAGCGTCCTTGCCCGGCTTCGCGGCCCCGAACAAATCGTTCATGCTGTGTTCCTATGTGGGGGGTCAGCCTACTCAACCCGCCTCGCGCCGGGCAAGCGCTGGGTGCAGCCTGGGCGCCGGTTTGAACGCGACCTTATTCGGGACGATGATTGGGTATGGACGCGCTTACACTGTTCGGCCTGTTTGCCGTCTCGGCGATGCTCGTCTGCTACGCCTGCGAACGACGCAACCCATGGTTTATCCTGGGCTTTGCCGGGGCGTGCACCCTGGGGTCGGCCTACGGGTTCCTGCAGGGAGCCTGGCCGTTCGGCCTGGTCGAAGGGATCTGGGCGCTGGTGGCCTTGCGCCGGTGGTGGGGTGCGAGGGCCGCGCCGAACTGAAGCGCCCCGCCGTGCAAGGCTTGCGTGGCGGGGCCGAAGCCCCCCTCACCCGCGTCGCAAGGGCGCCGCGGCCTCTCCCGCGACGCGCGGGAGAGGTGGCAAGTCGTCAGGTGGCGTGTGCGGTCAGGGCGCGGTCCAGGGTCTCGACCAGGCGGTCGCACTCGGCGCGCGTGATGACCAGCGGGGGCGAGAACACGATGGTGTTGCTGTGGCGGCGGCCGCCGCCGGAGCGGCCGACGATGACGCCCTCATCTTTGCAGTGGTCGACCACGGCCGTGACGGTGGCGGGGTCGGCTTGTTCCTTCGACTCGCGGTCCTTGACCAGCTCGACGCCGATCAGCAGGCCCTTCCCGCGAACGTCGCCGACGCTCTTGTGGCGCATCAGGGTTTTCAGGCCGTCAAGCAGGTAGGCGCCGGTGTCGGCGGCGCGTTCGGCGAGTTTCTCGGCCTCCATGATCTCGATGTTGCGCAGCGCGACGGCGCAGGAGACGGGGTGGCCGCCGTAGGTGTTGACCTGGAAGACCTGGCGGTTTTCGGAGGGCTCGCCATAGAAGCTGTCGAACACCTTGTTCTTCACCACGGTGGCGGCGATCGGCAGGTAGGCCGACGAGATGCCCTTGGCGACGGCGATGATGTCGGGCGAGACGCCGTAATGCTGATGGGCGAACATCTTGCCGGTGCGGCCGAAGCCGTTGATGACCTCGTCGATGTGCAGAAGGATGCCGTATTTGCGGCAGATCTTCTCGACCTCGGGCAGGTATTCGTCGGGCGGGACGGCGACGCCGACGCCGCTCATGATCGGCTCGATGATGATTTCGGCGATCGTTTCGGGACCTTCGCCGACGATGGCGGATTCCATGTTCTTCACGCAGGCGAGCTTGCAGCTTGGGTAGGTCAGCCCGAACGGGCAGCGGTAGCAGGTCGGCGGTGCGACGTGCAGGAAGTCGCCTGAGTACGGCTCGAACTTGCCCTTGCGGTCGCCCATGCCGCCGGCGTCGAGCGTGGCGAGCGTGGTGCCGTGGTATGAGTAGTAGCGGCTGACGGTCTTGAAGCGGAATTGGCCCGGGCTTTCGTGCTTCTGGTACTGCCGCGCGATCTTGAAGCCGGCCTCGTTCGCCTCGGAGCCGGAGTTGACGAAGTAGGTGTGGTAGTCGCCGCCCATCAGGGTGTTGATTTTTTCCGCCAGCGCCGCGGCGGGGACGTTCATCTGGGTGTGCGGGAAGTAGGCGAGCTGCTGCATCTGGTCGGCGGCGACATCGGCGAGTTCGCCGCGGCCGTAGCCGATGTTGACGCACCAGAGGCCGGCCATGGCGTCGAGGTAGGCGGTGCCGTCGGCGTCGTAGATGGTGGAGCCGTGGGCGGACGTGACGACGATCTGTTTGGTTTCGAGCTGCTTGTGCTGGACGATGGGGTGGAGGACGTTTTTCAGGTCCTGGCGCACGACCGCGGCGCGGATTTCGGGGTCGGGGGCGTTGGTGAGCGACATGGGGACCTCGTGGGTGGGGTGGGGGTGTTGGCGGGCAGCTTACAGGGTTTTGGCGCGGCGTCACGCGCGCGGTGGCGACGGTCGGCGGCGGCGTCCGGTCATGATCCGGAGTCGAAATTCAAATTGACCAACCGGAGCTGACGAGAGCACTCTCGTGCAGCCCTTCGTAACGTGCTTGTGGACGCCTTGAGCGGAGTTAAATAGGCGCATACTGGAGGAGTAGACTTGATGGCGGCGATTTATGGCGACCAGCACACCCCTCTACGGACTCTCCTGGCCAGTGCCGGCAAGAGCGAAGACGCCACACTACTGATTCCTGATTTGCAACGGCCGTATGTTTGGCAACCCTCGCAGGTGGTTGTCCTCGTCGACTCACTCATCCGCGGTTGGCCCTTCGGCACTCTCTTGACATGGAAGGTGAAACCGGACGACCCGGCACGGGAATTGGCGCGTTCTTTTTGGCGCGTGGTTGATCGCGTCGGCGAAGAGGATGGGGAGCCCATCAGCATGAAACACCCGCCGGCGGTGTTCAAAATGGTCCTCGATGGTCAGCAGAGAATCCAAAGTCTGTTGCTTGCGCTGGGGGGCGACGGGTGGGGATTCAAGCTCCTCGATCGGCAATGGCATGAGTATTTGAACGGCATTAAACCGCGCGGTCCACGAGGAAAGCCGCACTGGTCACTCGGCTGCCTGTGTATCGATATTCCCGCGCTGAACGTTGAATTTGCAAAGTCTAAGCGCGCTACCTCGATCGACTACGCTGCGGTGCTGAAATGGGTTGTCACAGACGACGCCAACGGACAATCCCACCTTGCAAAGCCCGTGACCTATGTCGAACCCTTGCTGCTCGCCTCTAAGACCAGCGGGCAGTTCGTTCGTCTGGCGCGGCTCTGGGAAGCAGCTCCGGATCGAAGCATCGACAATTATGAAGCGGAGGACATAGCAGAGACCATTCTTTCGGAGCACGATGTTCCGAAAGACGAGCGCGAGAAACAGAAGCGCGCGGTCGGTGCGCTGATAATAGCGCTACGCGAGGTAAAACAAGTGCGCGTCACTTATCTTGAGCTATCTGAATATGACGAGGCCCACGGTGATCGCGATGTCTACAACGATGCAATCGTCAATATATTCACGCGGCTGAATACCGCCGGTCGAACCCTGACGCGCGAGGATATTACATTCGCATGGCTCAAAATCGGCTGGGACAC
>Ga0182030_10023765_pt1 | contig 11308 bp, 7 predicted proteins | sample 812S3MmetaG_FD_121299 | JGI IMG/M metagenome (GOLD analysis project Ga0182030, IMG submission 121299) | Permafrost microbial communities from Stordalen Mire, Sweden - 812S3M metaG (Illumina Assembly) | ecosystem: Environmental > Terrestrial > Soil > Wetlands > Permafrost | place: Sweden...
CGCTTGAATCGTGCACGTACCGACAGCAACTAATGTCACGGTGTTCCCGGACATCGTGCAGACCGAGAGCGTCGTCTGCGAGTTGAAGCTCACCGCCAGTCCCGATGTCGCCGTCGCGCTGACGGTGAACGGCGCCGTCCCGTATACATGGCTCGAGAGCGCATTGAACGTAATCGACTGGCTGGCCGCTGTCACGGTGAAGCTCTGGCTGACCGGCGTCGCTACCGCGTAATAGGCGTTGCCGCTCTGCGTTGCCTGGATCGTGCACGTGCCGCCCATAAGCAGCGTCACCGTGCTGCCCGACACCGTGCAGATCGCTGTCGTCTGCGAGTTGAAGCTCACCGCGAGGCCGGACGTGGCCGTCGCGCTCAAAGAGAACGGGGACGTCCCATACGCTTGATTCGACGGGCCGTTGAACGTAATCGTCTGGCCGCAGGTCACCGCGATGGTGGCCGAGGCCTGCACCGTACCCGAATTAGTGGCGCTAACCGAGGCAGTGTTCGGATACGCCCCGCAACTCCCCGCCGTGGTGCTGCTGGTAACATGCACCGACGCCGTGCCGCCCGCCGCCAGACTCCCCAAACTGCAGATCAAAGTCCCACCCGCAATCGAGCATCCGCTGTAGGACGGGCTGATGCTCCAGTTGATTCCCGTTCCCGTGGGCAGCACGTCGCTCAAGGACGTCGCGGCCGCCGCCCCCGCGCCGCTATTGCTCACTGCGAGCGTGTACCCGATCGAACCGCCGGCCGCCACGGTTGCGGCGTCCGCCGTCTTGGTCAGGTTCAGAATTGCTGGCTGGCTGTAGAGAGTCGAGACTTCCGAGGCGGTCAGCGCGCGTCCATAAATCCGCAGGGACTGCAAAGCGCCGTTAAACTGCCGTCCGATTGCCACGGTCTCGCTCGCACTCGCTGGGGCGTCGAAGGTGTCGCTGGCCAACTCGGCGCCATCCAGATAGAGGATCGCCGTGGCGCCGTCATATGTACCCGTCAGCATGTGCCATCCGGCGCTCATCGAGCCGCCTTGCGTACACCCCGCTTGAACGTAGCTAGCTGCGCAATCGCCACTCGATCCCGCCCCGGAACCTGCGATGAACTTGTATTTGGTGCCCGTTTGATCGAGTCCGAACCACCAACTCGACTGCGGTTGAACGATTGCCCCCCATTGGGTTTGCGATGTGGAAGCCGAATTCAGCCACACGGAAAAGGAGAATGTGTTGGTGAAAGGTATGGCAGGCGAAGATGCGGAGCTATTGGATCCGTTAAAGCTGAGGGCGTATGGGAACAACAAGCCCGAAGTCCAGGTTGTATTACCCAGCGAGGCAGTGCGGGAGTTGCCCGATAGATCGGCAGCCGTGGTGCTCCCGAGACCGTCGTTGAACGGCCAGTACGCCAGCAGGCCGTTGGTCAGCGCAATTCCCGTGGAGAACTTAAGGTTGACCAGCGTTGAGATGTTGTTGGCCACGGTGACGCTGCCGACGGTCACGCTGGTATATCCGGATGCAGACGCTGTGACGGTATACGTCCCTGCTGTAAGCCCGTAGGTAGAATAACTTCCGTTGGCGGCCGATACCGCGCCACCGCTGAAACTACCGTTGGTGAAATCGATGTGCGCGCTGGCAATCGGCTTGCCATTCAGATCGGTCACCGTCCCCATGATGTTGCCCAAGGCAGACAGGGAAAGATTCACGGTCACGTTGCCGTTGGCGCTTAAGGAGTGGCTGCCGGATGTCGCAACGATGTAGTTGGGGGCCGACGCCGTCACGGTATACGAACCGGGCGCTACGTACAATTCGTAATTCCCCGAAGAATCGGTCACCGCGGTACCCAGACTCACACCGCCCGATACGGCTTCGACCGCCGCACCGGGCACGGCCACGCTGTTGTACGTCACCGTGCCGCTAAACTCTCCCAATGAGGCTCCCATTTGGATGCCCAGCATGGTGTCGGCGCCGGCCACCACCGCGGCCTGCAGATTCACCGTGGAATAACCCAACATCGCGATGCTGACGGAGTATGTGCCCGGATTGAGATTGATCCGAAACAGGCCGTTGTCGTTCGCGGAGATTTGCGTGGTGGTGTAGGACTGCGCTCCGGCGGTAACCACAGCACCCGTAAGAGGTGCGCCTGACACGCTGTCCACCACCTGGCCGGTGAGTGCGCCTTGCGTGAACGGTCCGGGGATATTCCCCAGCGCCGCGCCGGCATTGATCACTCCATATCCGATGTGCTGCTCCCAGCCGCCATTCGGCGATTGCGCCGTCTGCTGAATTCTCTGCGCCACCGATGCCACCGAAATGCCCGGGTTGGCGGCATACAACAAGCCGGCGAGCGCGGCGACATGGGGCGTCGCCATGGAAGTTCCCTCCTCGATGCCGTAGTTGGTGCCGAGCGAACTCCCATACGTCGGCAGAGTGGAGAGGATGCTGACACCGGGAGCGGCGATTCTCACCCAGTTACCGTAGGTCGAAAAAGACGCGATGTTGTTGCTACTGTCGGTGGCCCCCACTCCGAGCACATGGTTCCCGGCGCCCGGATAGATCAGCGTCGTGTTGTTTCCAACGTTGCCAGCCGCGGCGACCACCAGCACATTGTGCTGCCAGGCGTAGTCCATCGCCGTTTGCAAAGTCTGGGAGTAACCGGTGCCGCCCAAACTCATGGAAACGACCTGCGCACCCGCGCTGACGGCGTCGTAAATTCCCTCCGCGACCTGGAAATCGCTAGCGCTGCCGTTTTGATCGCTGGTTTTGATGACGATGAGTTGCAGCGGATAACCGAGGGACGCCACGCCGGTGCCATTGCCGGTGGCGGCCGCGAGGATTCCAGCGGTGTGGGTGCCGTGCCCATTGTCGTCTTCCCATGGACACGCCGGCGACGTAACTGTCGTGGCCTCAATCGCCTTGCTCAACGTCCAGTTGAGCTGCCCGCCTTGCGCCGTGTCCGTGGAACTGCCTCCCGCGTTCATGAAATCCGGGTGGGTGCAATCGACGCCGGTGTCGAGGATGGCGACTTTCACGCGATTGGCGCTTGCCGTGGCCGCTGTCAGGTAAGCGTCGGGAAAATAGCTCCAAGCTTGCAGAGCGTTTATGTTGATCAAGTTCCACTGCTGATTGAACTGGGTGTCGTTGGGAGGCAATACCGTGATGGGGCGGATCCGGTTCGGCTCTACATAGTTGACTGAGGGATGAGCTGCCAGCCGCTTGGAAACCGCGGCTTGAATCCCCGGCGGGAGCTTGAGCAGATAGATGTTCTGTTGGGCGCCGATGCGGTTTGCAGCGGCTTGCGGCGCGATCGCGCCAAGGATCTGGCTTATGTCCGCCCCGAATCGCAATCCGACCAGCAATTGATCGGAGGCAACCCGATCGTGCGGTCCGGCGAGGAACTCTTTTCCCGCGAACAAATAGCGACTGGAGACCACCACGACCAGCAACGTCAATAGCGATCGACTGCGGAAACCTGAAAGCATCCTGCGAAGAACCTTGAGTATCTATCGGTACAGATCCGCCTAAAGTTTAGGACAGATGGTACGGTTCTTCCCAGTACCTCTTAGGGCAATACCTCCTTATTTCATATAGTTAACGGCCCCCATCCCTGGCGGTACTCGCGCTCTAGATAACGATTGGCCACTGGTACGTTGGTAATGGAACTAGCCTTAGGGTCATAAAGCAATCGTTTGCCGGTTCGCAGGGCGGCGGCATACAGATTGACTGCCTCGGAAAGCCCGCCGGCGTGGAGGAAACTACCCGCAGAGTGCTCTTTGGCACCCCGGCAAGCGGCTACCCACTGGGTCAGCGCCGGCGACAGCGCCGGAATCTCGGCGGTGGCGACGCGGCGGCGAGCCGGCCTGGGCTGTGCCGGGAATTCCCTCATGCGGGCTTGCGGAATCAGGTGCGGGTCTTCCAACTGGAACCCGGCGAGAATCTTACCCTTGTCACCGACGAACATCATGCCCTCGGCCGGCAGTTCCTCGCCATCTTCCTCCAACTCCGGAGGGGTGGGCGGATGAACCCCACCGTCATACCAGACCAGGTCGATAGGGCCCCGGCTGCCGCGTGCCGGGTAGCGGAAGCGGACCACGGCAGCCAGCGGGAATGAAAAGTCATTGCGAATGGTGGTGGAAACGCCATCCTGCAGCATGCATGCGTGGGTCAGCATGGGGTCGACGCTGGTGGGACCGCTGAGATCCAGCGCGTTGAACACGGTCCAGAGGCTGTAATGGCCCATGTCGGCCATGGATCCGCCGCCGAAATCGTACCAGCCGCGGAAGACCATATTGGTGAAGTTGGGGTGATACGGGCGGTCGGTCTCCGGGCCGAGCCACAGGTCCCAATCGAGCCCCTGCGGTACCGGGGGGCGATCCGTCGGGAGCGTGGCATATTGCGGCCACACCGGGCGATTCGTCCAGTTGTGGACCTCGCGCAGGGTTCCGATGGCGCCACCGTCGATCCACGCCATTACGGGCGCCATGTCGCCATTGCTGTCCCATGGCATCAGATGAGTGGAGACTCCGGTCTTGCGCGCGGTCTCGATGACGAGTTGCGCCTCTTTCAGCCGATTGGCGAGTGGTTTGTGCGTGATGACGTGCTTGCCGCGCTTCATGGCCGCGATGGCAATCACGCCGTGGAGATGGTCGGGGGTCATGATCTTCACGGCGTCGATGCCCTTTTCCTTTTCGAACATCTCGCGCACATCGGCGTAAGCGGCGCAGCCTTTGTACTGGCCGGAAGCCTTTTGGGACGCATAATAGGTTTCCACCGCGCTCTGGCCCGCATCGCGTCCTCCGGGGATGGCGCCACCCAAGCCGGCGCCCCAATCGGAAGCGTTCAACGCGCGGCGGAGGTAGGCGAGCAGTCCGTCCCGGTCCCAATCGCGATAGTTGCCCGCGCTTTTATTGGGATCGCAGACGGCGGTGATGCGAATATCGGGCGATGCCAGGAAGTAGGGCAGTTCGCGAAGGCCCTCCGTGCCGGTGCCGATGTAGGCCATATTGATCTGGTCGCTGGGGGCGACGTAGGCCGGCCCTCCCAGGACGTGTCTCGGAACGATGGAGAAGGCGGCGGCAGCAGCGGCGCTTCCCAGGAACTGGCGGCGGTTGGCGTTGGATGTCATGGGCTACTCTCGCCGGTAGCATAACTGGATTCACGTCAGCCTACAAGAGGCGCCCGGCGCGCCGGTGAGGATTCGGCTCAATTTGATCCGCGGCGATTCTCGCTTCGCTGCAATGAAAGCACTTAGCGCAGGCCACGGATCAAATTGAGCCGCATTCCGCCGATTAGACCCTAAGACTCTGAATTGCCGCGTGTAGTAGAGATTGATTGACGTTACCAGCCGGATGCCCGGCCAACGGATTCTAATCTGTGACACCGCGCTGGTAGGACATGCTTTACCTTGTCCAAGGCGATGCGAGCGCAGCTCGCTCGCGCTTGAGCCACAGACTGTACAATCCGGGTACCCCGGCGGCAGCGCTGACTTCCGACAGCCCCGCCAGGGGCTGTCACGACTTCATCGGACCCGAAGGGGCCGCTTCCGACTCCCAAATCCCGCAGGGATTTCAAGGGCGCAGCCCTTGCTCAGATCTTCTTCTTCGGAACGCCCTTGGTATGGCAGTCCGCGCACTTCACCCAGTGGACGTTGTGCTTGCTCTTGGTGGACACGAAACTGGTATCCATCTTCTCCACATCCAGCCCGCAATTCGACATCTTGGGATGGCAGGTGGCGCACGATGCCTTGGTAGTTTGCCCGTGCTGCGCGTGACAGGCCAGGCAACTGATGCCTTCATGGACGCCCATCCCGGTACGGTCGTCTCCGCTGCCCACCTGCGCGGTGGCCAGCGGCGCGTGACATTGGTAGCACAGAGCCTGGCGTTGATCGTTGCTCATCTTCACCGCGCGGCTTCCGTCCCACATAGCCGGGAGCGGCAGTTCCGCCACCGGAATGTACTCCTGGGTGCGCCGGTCGAATAGTGCCAGCGAAGGCCGCGTGGTTTCCTGCGAGGGTCCGGCGACCGAACCATCCTCGCTTGCCTTATTCATCGGCCGGCCTTCGCGATGCATCTCATGGCAGGTGACGCAGGGCATGGACGGCTTTGCCGCCAGCGCTTCGTCCCGCAGACGCCACGGACCCTGGCGATCGACGGGCGTTACCAAGTCCCCGATGCCTCCTTCGAACTGCATGCCGTGGCAACGCAGGCAATCGTCCATCGGCATGTTGCCGGCGTTGTACTTCTTGTCCAGGAAGATGCGCGCGTAAGTGGCGCTGTGCGGCCCGGCCTGCCACCCGGCGTACTCCTGGCGATGGCAGCCCTGGCACTCGGCGGTCATCGCCTCCGCGGCGCTATTGGGAAACCCAATCCGCTCCGGCAGGTCGCCGCGCAGGTGCGAATACGCTCGCTCTGCATTATTACGGTGAAACGACACGTCGGTGGTGAGCGCACTGCCGTGACATTTCGCGCACGCGATGCCGCGATGGCTGGAGTCCGCCCACCGGTCGTACTGCGACTGCATTTCGTGACAACCGGTGCAGCGCCGGCCGTTGCCTGTCTCGAAATATAAGGTCGTCGCCGGCGCCATGAGCAGGATCGCCACCCCGACAAGCCCCACTCCAAGAATCCACTTCCTCATGCGTGCACCCGCGATCCCTTCCACGCCCGCAGCAGGTTGGACGACGCGCGATAGGCGTTCGCCAGGATGGTGAGCGCCGGATTGAAGCCGCCGTTGGTGACATGCACGCTGGCGTCGATCACATACACATTGTCGACGTCGTGAATCTGGCAATCGCGGTTGACCACCGACGATTTCGGGTCGTTCCCCATCCGGCACGTGCCAGCCTGATGCTGTCCGCCGCTGAGCCCCGGCCCGGGAGGACGCATCCAGGTGCGCGTTGCGCCGGCTTCCTTCAACCAGGCTTCGGCCTTACCCGCCAGGAAGCGCCCAATCTCGAGAGTGTGCGCGTGCCGGCCACCGGACATGCGCGCCACCGGGATGCCCCAGGCATCCTTCACTTTGGGATCGACCTGGACCCGCGCCTCGAACACCGGGATCTCCTGCACCGGACCGAAGACCATGACGGTCCGCTTATAGTTCTGGCGGATGAATTCCTTGGGCGCGTTTCCCCAGCGCGGTACCCACGGTGGCAGGGACGTGGCGTAATGAATCGGCAACCGGATGAATTCGTTGGCCAGCATTCCGCCACCGGCCAGTCCGGGATTGCCATGGTTGTAGTCGCAGATGGCGATGCTGGCGCCGGGCCCGATATCGTCGAACGTTTCGGACTCGAACAGGCCGTTGGCACCGGAATACGAGTGGCCTTGCAGATTTCGCCCCACCCAATCGCTGCGATTCCCGAGGCCGTTGGGGAACAAACGATGCTTGGTATTCAAAAGGAGACGCGCCGACTCTACCGCGCCCGCACTGACGATCACCAGATCGGCGGTCTGCTGCTGCAGATGGTTGTTGGCGTCATAGTAGGCGACACCCGTGGCTTTCCCTGCGTCGTTCAGCAGGACCTCGCGGGACATGCACTCCGTGCGGAGTTCGCAATTGCCGGTGGCGAGGGCCGTGGGGATCACGGTGTTGTGAGTGCCCGTGCGCGCGCTCAACTCGCAGGCGAAGCCCACGCACCAGCGGCAGCGCATGCAGGAACGGCGCCCGTTGTAAGGGACGGAATTCCGCAGCATTGGGATGTGGAACGGGTGTAGCCCGAGCCGTCGGGCGGCCGGTTCGAGGATGGCGTGTTCCCTGCCCGGCGGCAACGGCGGCATGGGCAACGGCTTACGGCGCGTAGCTTTGAAGATGTTGCCGGTATCGTCCCCCGAGACGCCCATTTCCCACTCGGCCTTCTCGTAGAACGGCTCCATATCGTCGTAGCCGATGGGCCAATCCTCGAGCGTACTGCCGGCCACCGCTCCATACGTGGAGCGCATGCGGAAATCTTTCACCAAGTAGCGCCACGCCTGAGCGCCGTAACTGAACGTGCCGCCGCCCACGCACGCAGCGTTATTGTTGTACGCTCCGTCGCTCGGCGCGATGACGCGTTCGCGACCGTGGTCGTCCACCACTACCCGCGGATTGCGCTCGTCATCCGGGCCGAACTTCGCGCCCAGGATCGAGGTGCGCTGATTGAATAGATCGTCCTTGCGGCAATCCGCCGCGGAATACCACTTGCCGCGTTCCAGCAGGACCACGCTCAGGCCGGCGCTAGCGAGTTCCTTGGCCACCACACCGCCGCCCGCGCCGGCTCCGACGATTACCGCATTGACGTGCTTCATCATGCGCCCTCGTAGTGCTGGCGCCCGCGCACCGGAGGGTACGGGAGCCCGACCATCTTCCAACTTGCTCGATTGCGATTGCCACCATGGCGCGGGTCGCCATAAAAACCCTGGACGGAGTGCGCCAGGATCAGATCGAAGAACGGTTTGGAGTTCCGCTCCACGGCGTGCAGCACGTCGGTCTGCTGCTCCAACGACAAGTCCACGAACGGTTTGCCGAACTGCGCGCGGCTGGCGGAGTCCACATCGGCAAGGCCCTGTCGATACGTCTTTTGATGTTTGCGGAAAGCTCTAGTGAGCTGAATATCGATGTAGTTGACCACGCCGGCGGCCTTAGCCCCGGGGTCGCGGTCCGCGGGAATGAGCACATCGCAGACCGCATCCACGGTGCGAGCCTCCGAGATAGTGAAAAAGCGCCAGGAACCGGCTCCGCTTCTCTGCGCACAGCCGATCAACGAACCCGTGATAGCAACGGAAACTCCCGCGCCCAAGAACTTGCGGCGGCGCACCTCAGGCTCCCGCCAGGAGGCGATGCACGCGCTCGGCGTTCTCGCGAACCTCGTCCTTCGCGGCGGGATAGAGGCCGATGAACACACCGTCGTTAGGCTTGATGCTCTCGTAGGCGGTGCGGAAGGCCTGCTCCGCATTGGTGACGCGTCCAGCGGCCAGAATCTTGAAGGCGAAGCAGGGTTTCGCAGTCGCCCGCATCACTTTGTACATGCGCGGCGGATCGCTCTGCAGGTAGCAATCGCCCTGCATCTCCACCAGTTCGCCGCCGAGCACCTTTTTCCATTCGTCGGTAGTGCGTGTGCGGTTGTAAACGCAGCCCGCGTAGAAGTCGACATCCCAGCCCTGCTCCTCCACCAGCGCGATGACTTCCGGCTTGTGCGTGCCCACTCCCACCATGGCGCCGGTACCGCGCACGTTCTTGCACCACTCCTTGATGGTGTCCATCTGGCCGGCCTGATAAGCCTTGTCGACGATCTCGCCCTGGCAATAGATGGCCATCGGCTTGAATGCCTTGACGGACGGCATGAAATCGTTCATGCCCTGGATGATGAGGTTCATCTGGCCACCCTCGGCAAGGAAGGACTCGAAATCTGCGGGACCGCGGCCGCCGGGGTAGTAATTGAAGGTGTTGATGCCGAATCGACTGCATTGGTGGAGCACCGCGCGGACGCGATCGGGCGTAAAATACTCGCGCATGGCCGTGTCGACGTTCTTATTGAAGTGGCTGAAGCCGTAGAACGGGTTGCACCCGGCAATCAGCCGGCTGACCTCATACTTGCCGAATTTCATCTTCGGCACTTGGATTTCGGAGGCTGCCCTGGGCGGCGCGGCCGGCTGCTGCGTCTGCGCCATCAGCGAGGCGCCACCTATTCCAGTCGCGATCGCGGCTGTGGAATGCAGGAAACTACGTCTGGTATCGGACATCTCGGTCCTCCCCACTATAAAAGATCAGTTTATCTGAATACCAGGGAATACGCATCCTCCTCGATTCTCTCTTGACATCCTACGATATTTCGATGATTATAGAATTATCGAAGCGGGAGGAGTAAGCCATGGCGTCGAAAGTGACACATGAAGAGGTGAGCCGGTACGCGGACATGTTTGCGGCGATGGGCAGTGAACCGCGGCTGCGCATCATGCGCTTATTGTTAGCCGCTCATCCCGACGGGATGGTGGTCGGTGAGATTGGCACGGAACTCGATGTGACCGCAAGCACGCTGTCGCACCATCTGGACAAGCTCAAGAATGAAGACCTGATTCGCGTCCAGCGGGAAGGAACATTCTTGCGCTGTTCGGCGAACACGGCGGTGCTCGAACAGCTCCTCGGCTTTCTGTATGCGGAGTGCTGTACGCGCAACAAGGCCGTGGAACCGCAGAAAATCGTCTGCTGCAAATGAAAACCGTTTGCTGCAAATAAGGAAGGATAAGAACCAATGAGCGGAATCAAAGAAGTCGTCAAAGAGAAGTACGGACAAGCAGCCCTGCGCGTGGTCGCGGGAGAAGGTAACGCGTGCTGCGGGAGCAGCCCGTCAGCCTGCTGTTCGGGCGGCGACCCGATCACGTCGGATCTCTACAATCAACTCCAAAAGGACGAACTCCCCGAAGCGGCAGTCCTCGCGTCTCTGGGTTGCGGGAACCCTACCGCGTTGGCGGAACTACGGGCGGGCGAAGTGGTGCTGGACCTGGGAAGCGGCGGGGGAATCGACGTACTGCTCTCGGCAAAGCGCGTCTCCCCTGGAGGGAAGGCGTACGGTCTGGATATGACGGACGAGATGCTGGCGCTTGCCCGCGACAATCAGCGGAAGGCGGGCGTTCAGAACGTGGAGTTCCTCAAAGGCGAGATTGAGAAGATCCCGCTCCCGGACAACTCGGTCGACGTCATCATTTCCAACTGCGTGATCAATCTTTCCGCCGATAAGGACAGCGTTTTGCGGGAGTCCTTCCGGGTGCTGAAGCCGGGTGGCCGCTTCGCGGTCTCGGACGTGGTAACCCGCGGTGAGATCCCGCACGCGATTCGCGAGAACATGCTGTTGTGGGTGGGGTGTGTGGCCGGAGCACTCGACGAGCAGGACTACCGCGCGAAGCTCGCCTCTGCCGGGTTTGCCGGCATCGGGATTGAGCCCACGCGAGTCTACCGCGCCGCGGACGCGCTCTCCTTCCTCGCGGACAAGGGTCTCGACGCGGAGAAGATCGGCCCGCTGGTAGACGGGAAGTTTATGAGCGCATTCGTGCGCGCCCAGAAGCCCGTGTTGCAGTAAGCGCTCGTCAGGAAATAACCGGTCGGTCGCGGCTCAAAAACACTCGGTGTCGATGCTAGCCGCAAAGCTTTTCACTTAGTAGACATCTCGATGCGTTCCGGTGGGGCAGGCTTCAGCCGTCCCCAGAGGGGCCCCCGGACTTCAGTCCGCCTGCCGCAGGTTTCTCATGATCTGCGGGAGGTCGGGCTGAAGCCCGCCGCAGACTGAAGTCTGCCCCACCGGTCGGCAGTCAGGGCTGGTCAGGTCTATTAGTACCAGGTGAACAGTATTGATGCTAA
>Ga0182030_10023766_pt1 | contig 11308 bp, 11 predicted proteins | sample 812S3MmetaG_FD_121299 | JGI IMG/M metagenome (GOLD analysis project Ga0182030, IMG submission 121299) | Permafrost microbial communities from Stordalen Mire, Sweden - 812S3M metaG (Illumina Assembly) | ecosystem: Environmental > Terrestrial > Soil > Wetlands > Permafrost | place: Sweden...
AAACCGCACATCCATCCCGACTTTCAGGAACACATTCACGATGCCCGTATCCTGGCAGATGGGCCGATGCCCCTCCGCGCACATGCGGCTGTTGATCAGGATCTGCGCCATGGCGTCCTTGGCCGCATGCGACTGCTCGCGCTCGTAGGCCTGCGCCAGGCTCGTGATGTAGTCCACCGGATGGTAGTAGCTGATAAATTGCAGCGCGCCTGCCACGCTGGCAATAAAGTCTTCCTGCTGGATCACCGTCATACGTAGAACTCCTCAACCACAGGGTAGAGTAACGGACTCAGCCCTCAGGTGTCAGGAGCGCCTTCGTGGCCTAACTTGTGTAAACGGCCGGTCGAATATCCGTATGGATAAAATCATCCCCCTTGAAAAGCAGCGGCTCGCGCGTCACCCGGGCCAGCGCATAGCTGAAGCAGTCGCCAAAATTCAATCCCGCCGGATGCCCGCTGCCCTTGCCGTAGTCGCGGTAGGCCTGGCTGGCCACCCTGGCTTGTTCTTCAGTGAAGGGCTCAATTTTTACCTCGGCATCTTCCAGGATTTCGTCGAGGCGAACGGTCAGTTTGGGGTTTCGGACTCGGGCAATGACCACGCAGGCTTCCAGGTAGCTTCCCGCAGAGAATCGCACTGCGGAAGCGCGTTCCATCGCTTCCGAGAAAGCAACGGCTTCCAACTCACCATTCAGGATTGCAATCACTGCCGAGGCGTCGAGAATCATATTGGCAACCCGGTCTGCGGGTCATACAGTTCGTCCATCATTTCTTTCGAAGTGCGTCCAGCTGGGAACAGCGGAGCGGTTTCTTTCGAAATTTCCATGATTCGCTTGGCAAGTCCCTCCTTGCGCTTTGGCCGCTCCCTTTCTATCCGTTCCTTAACAGCAATTCGGACAGCTGTCGTCAGGGATTCTCCCGTCAAACCAGCCAGCGCGTGAACCAGCTCAACCGTCTCTGCATCCTTGACATTTAAGCTCATAAGATTCTACCTTTCTGCATAATCTATAAATAAATCTACCATTTCTGCCGGGCACAGCTTATTTGGATGATCGCTTTCCGGAAGTTTCCGGAATGGCCTAAGCTGAAACCATGAACGATGCCATTCTCGATACCACTCCGCCCGCCCAGCCGATCCCGCCAGGCGGAGATATCCACGACGTGCTGGTCATCGGGGCCGGACCAACCGGCCTCGCCTGCGCCATCGACGCGCAGCAAGCCGGCTTTCGCGTCGTACTGGTCGACAAGGGCTGCCTCTGCAACTCGCTTTACCACTACCCGGCGCACATGACCTTCTTCACTACGCCGGAGTTGCTCGAAATCGGCAACATTCCATTCCCCAGCCCCAATCCCAAACCCTCCCGCAACGAAGCACTGCAGTACTACCGCCAGGTCGCCGCCTACTACAAGCTGGATGTGCGCCAATACACCCAGGTCGAAAAAGTGACCGGCGCCGACGGCTCGTTTGCCATTGAGGCGCGCGATCGCTTCGGTCGCCCCTCCGTCCTGCACACTCGCAAACTGATCGTCGCCACCGGCTATTACGATCTCCCCAATTACCTCAACATCCCAGGCGAAACGCTGACCAAGGTGATGCACTACTACGATGATCCACATCCGTATTCAGGTCTGGACGTGCTGGTGATCGGCGGCAAGAACTCCGCGGCCATTGCAGCACTTGAACTGTGGCGCCATGGCGCGCGGGTTACCCTCGTGCATCGCGGACCTGACATCCATCGCCATGTAAAATACTGGATTAAACCCGATATTGAAAACCGCATCAAAAATGGTGAGATTTCCGCATATTTCGCGTCCCATGTCACCCAGATCGATCTCGACAGCGTCGTTCTGGAGACGCCCGCAGGCCGAAAAGAACTGAAGAATGATTTCGTGTTCGCACTGATCGGTTATCATCCCGATTTTCATTTTCTGGCTAGCCTCGGAGTGCAGTCGGAAGGTCCGGACCGCATGCCGGTATGCGATCCTCTAACCCTCGAAAGCAACGTTCCCGGTATTTACCTGGCCGGCGTGATTGTCGCGGGAGCACGAACGAACGAGATATTTATCGAAAATGGCCGTTTTCACGGTCACCAGATCGCCGCGGACTTGAAGGCCAAGCTAGCCTCAAGTCTTCTTGCATCAAAGTAAGAGAGCTTTGCTTTGGCGTACTCGCAGGCCCGAGTTGAGGAGAAAATTTCCCGGTGAAGATTCAAGTCTGGCCTCGATCGATTGGGCTTCAGTTACTGACCGGGCTGGTTCTGCTCGAGGTTCTGTCGCTCGGCCTTTTCGGCACAGTCCTGCTTAAGCAGCAATCGCGAAGAACCCAGGCTCGTGCTGAAGTTCGATTGCAGCACCAGGCTACCTCGCTGGCTGTCCAGGCAGTCGAAGGATTGCAAAGCGACGTTCCAGGCAGGGCGGTTTCCGCGTCGGTCCGCATCATGGCGGAGGCTCCCAGCGTCGCCTCCGCCATGATTACCGATCCCAGTGGCAAGACGCTCTACGCAAATCCCGGCGATGCTCAGTCTGTTGCTCTCACCCAGGACGAAGCGAGAGAGCTGAAGGGAATCGCTTCCGGCAATTCGGACAATCGGGCACGTGTGTTTTCCTTTGGCGAGGGCAATTGGGAAGGAGTGAAGCCGATCAGTCTGCAAGGCCGCCTGTATGGGTATGCCTGGGTGCGCACCGACCGGCATTGGGACGAACAGCAGAAAAAAGACACTATCGACTCGATGGCGATCTTCGGCATGATCTGGGTCGGAGCTTCGATCGTGCTGGCCTGGGCCATGGGCCGGTCCATTTCTCAGCCGCTCGCTGTCCTGCAGCGGGGAACCCGCGCCCTGATGCAGTCTCCCGAGGCCGCCGACCAGTTCCCGCTGCCCGTCGTTGTGCATAACGAAGTCGGCGAGTTGATCGAGACATTCAATCGCATGGTGGCGTCGATCGAAGAGCAGCGCTCCGGCTTGAGCGATACTCTCTCCCTCCTGGATTCAATGCTCGCCAACGCTCCCATCGGCCTGGCGTTTTTCGATAAACAACTTCGTTTCGTTCGTGTGAACCACATTTTTTCTGAGGCGACCGGCCTGCCGCTCAGCCACCACCTTGGCAGAACCGTGACCGAGGTGCTTCCCGACTCGGTTTCGAGAACTCTTGAGGGCATCGTCCAGGCCGTCTTCGCGGGAGATGAGCCGGTTCGCGACGTGGAAATTGCCGTTGCCGTGGACGGAACTCCCCGTCTTTCGACGTGGATCGTCAGCGCCTATCCCGTTCACACCGTCCCACAGCAAGTCCGATGGGTAGGTCTGATCGTCATGGATGCCAGCGACCGAAAGCGTGCCGAGGAAACGCTTAGGAAGACCGAAAAGCTGGCAGCCACGGGACGGCTCGCCGCCTCGATCGCCCATGAAATCAACAACCCTCTCGAGGCCATCACCAATCTCCTGTACCTGCTGACCAACCATTCCAACCTGGGTGAGCCGGCTCGTGCGTATGCGGTGATGGCCGAATATGAGATTCACCGCATCTCTGAAATCACCCAGCAGACCTTGCGGTTCTACCGGCAGTCGACGCTTCCCGCACGGGCCAACCTGGCCGAACTGCTCGATTCAGTTCTGCGTCTCCACCAGGGACGGCTGCGCAACCTTGAGATCCTGGTGGATAAGCGCTACGACCCCGCTATCGATCTGTACTGCTTTGCTGGAGAGCTTAGGCAGGTGTTTGCCAACCTGGTCGGCAATGCCATCGACGCCATGCCGCGCGGTGGCAAGCTTTCCATCCGGGCCCGGCGTTCACGGGATTGGGGAGATTCCTGCCGTCCCGGCGTGCGGTTTCAAGTCGGGGATACTGGTTCCGGAATGGCAATGGGCGTGGAAAAACACATTTTCGAGCCGTTCTTCACCACCAAGGAAGTCACCGGAACCGGACTCGGCCTCTGGGTCAGCTCAGAGATTGTCGCCAAACACCAGGGCAGTATTCGAGTCCGTAGCCGTGTCCCCCGCCCTGGGCGATCATCGGGAACGGTCTTTGAACTGTTTTTCCCCGACGCGGATTCAGTGCTTTCTCCGGAATCAGAATCCCGAAATGGAAGCAAATCATCCTTCGCATCGAACTGACCAGCCTTAACATTTTCGATTCTAGTGCTTACAAAAAGCAGGAAGCTGAGTGGCCTTTTCCTTAAGAAAAAGCCTCCTTGAAGGCACTTCAAATGGCAACAAGGGAAGCGAAAATGCTCTAGTCAGGAAGCTGAACTCGATCCTCGAACAAATCGCGGACAGTCCGATCGTCCCACGATGGCGCAGGCACCGGAACACAGCTCCCCTTCGATTGAGCCGGCGTGTCGTAAGAGCGGGTAACGTGCAGCCGGTCCATCAGCACCAGACGAACCCGCTGACCCTCCATCGTCGCAGGAAGGCTTCCCGTCATCCGTCTGCGGTCGGCAAACAGCATCAAGGCCGCATCCAGAGGACTATCGAGGCTTTGCCCGACTCCCACGCCAAACAAAGCGGGATAGTTCTTCAGCAACGCCGAGACGTTCCTCTGCTTCACCGCCAGCACCTGCGCCATGGATGCAGCCTTTGGCGGAGCCGAGCTGTCGGCGACGGCGCCATTGCTTTCAACAATGACCGTCGCAATTCCCCCGACCACCGCAGGAGGTGCGGGCGCGTTGCTCTGTGCTGGATCGAGAAACAAGGCAAACGCCGCTTCCCCGGGATGGTCCTTGCTGACCGTGATCCCAACCCGCGCAATGCCCGACCGGGGATTGACCAATGCCCGCGCCAAGGGCAGGGAAGCGACAGCCCGCTCGCGTTCCGTCTGGCTCAGCGTCGAGGCAGGCGGCAGCGTCGCGGCGGAATTGCGCGTGCCATCGTAGCTCAGGCATGACACCGGATGATCCGCGCCGCCCACCAAGCTGTAGCTGGTTGGCCCGTTCGTTCCCGGAACCTGCGTATCGAGCGCCGTCATCACATCTCCGATGGGGCTGGCGATGGCGTGCTCGACGCCATTTCCGTCCGTCCCGCCAGAGAAGAACAATCCCACCGGTTCGGCATTGGACGCGTCGACCACCATCGCTCCCGAGTCGCCCGCGTCGCTGAAGCTGGTGCCGGAGATCGCAATCTGGTTGGTGAAGGTCTTGGTCAGGGCGTGTGACGTTTCAGCGCAGTCCGTGAAGTAGTCCACAACCACGTCCACATCGACCGCCGAAACCGCAGCACAGGTCAGACCTGTCGTTCGTCCGCTCTTGGCAACCATCATGCCCAGGGAGGCCGGTTCCCCCTTGCCGCCGGAGGAAGAAAGGCCAATCTGCCCCGACCCCAGCGTGCCGTCCGCCTGGCGGCTGCCCAGTTCCAGAATGCTGCCACGCGGGTCGACCGTTCCCGGCGCCACGCGCGCGATAGCCGCGTCCACATTGGTGGATGAAGAAGCGAGTGCGGGGTAGCCGGTCAGGGTCGCCACGGGGGTCGTGCCCGGCCCAACTCCGAAAGGTGTACATCCGTTGTCGATCAATCCCGGCTGGATGATCGTTTCCCCAGGAAGAGCCTGATCGCTGCGCGCCAGAACATGATTGTTGCTGAGCACGTACTGATTTCCGCCCGCATCCTGGACAAGAGCTCCCAGGGTTCCTCCGCAGCAGTCGGAAAGCTGCCCGCCCGCCGAATCATAGTCGGAGTTGTTGCCGCTCGACGAGCCCAGCAGAACGGGCGCCGGCAAGTGCGCCTGATGGCTGGCCGGATTGCTGCTGATCCCAGCGGAATTCAGAAGAACCCGCGTCCAGCTCAACGTCGAGCTATCGGCGACCGAGCCAACAACAAACACCGACCCGGACGGCGGCAGCGAACTGGGAGCGGTATAGGTGACGGAGCAAACCGTGTAAGCCGGGTTGGGTCCGTTGACGGCGCCGCGCGTGCAGTGTGGAGCGCTCAAGCTTCCCGCGGTTCCGCTCGCCGCCTCGGCGAGCGGCTTGCTGGTCGACCCGTCCGCCAGGCTGAATCGTATGCGGCCCGTCCCGCCCACCTCGGTAATCGACCCGGAAATGGCGATGCTGCCGCCCGGTCCGAGCGCCAGGTTCCCGGGCGTGAGAGGCTGCAAGAATCCAGGAGTAACGGTCAGACGCGCGGTGCTGGTCGGCTCCAAAACCGATTCCGGGTCCTGCGACTGCAGCCTGGCCGTGACGTTGACGGTAGCGCTGTCTTCCGTCAGGTAGCTGGGAGGGGTGTAAACTCCATTCCTGCTGATGGTCCCTGGACCGGCAGCAGGGTCTCCACCGGAAACCGACCATTGCACCTGGGCCGGATCGCCGTTGGGCAGGGTCGCGGAAAAGCGGGTGATTCCGTTCGTCTCAACATGGGTCGTCGCGGCCTGCACTATCACCCCAGCGACAGCACTGGCTCCCGAAGCAGCGACACGGCCTCCGCAGCCGGCCACTGCCAGGGCAGTCGGCGCCACCAGGATCGCCAATATCTTCAGCCACGAACGAGACACAAATTCCCCTAAGGTTCCTTCCCATTCGACGAATGGTGACACGAACGGCATGTCCGCATCAGGAAATTACCCGCTTTAGAAATCCTGCAACCCCCCACCGCCCCAGGAGCACCAAGAATACGCTCAAAGCCAGCAAAATTGCCCAGACCGGCATGTGATTGACCCCGGGTGTCACTGCCGCGCGAAGTCCCTCACTCATATATACGATCGGATTGAACAAGACCGCTATCTTCAACCAGTAAATTTTATCGAGATAAGCCCACGGATAGTAGACGCATCCCAAAAAGGTAATCGGCACCACCACGATCGAAAACACCAGCCCGATCTGCTTGGGATTGACCGTCGATCCGATTGCCAGCCCCATCGACCCGGCCAGCAGGCTCGACATCACCAGCACCAGGATCAGCAGCGCCCAGTTGTGGAAGTCGGGATACACCGGCTTGGCCGGGATCCAGATCGCCATGGGAATCACGATCAGCGCGGCCACGATGCTCTGCAGCGCGCTGAAGCAAACCTTCTCGACCGCCACCGCCCATACCGGCACCGGGCACATCACCCGGTCGTCAATCTCTCGGGTAATGCCAAACTCCGTCGAAAGCGGCAGCGCCACCCCGGCAATCCCGCTGAACATGATCGCCACCGCCATCAACCCCGGCAGCAGCACCGTGCCAAATGCCGGCCCCGCCCCCGCAGCCATCGGATTGCCGCCCGCCATGCGCGGCATGATGAAAGTAAACACGAAAAGAAACAGCAGCGGCTGCATCCCCACCCGCAGCATGAACGGGCCAAGCTCGCGGCTCAGCACCCGCAGGTCCCGCAGAAACAGTCCCAGGAAAGCGCGGAAGAACTGCGGCTTCTGAATCGAAATCCCAATCGGACCAGCCAGTTTACTCACGCAGATCCCTCCCGGTCAGATGAATGAAGACCGTTTCCAGGCTCGGTTCGGTAATCGAAATATCGCGCAGCCCGAGCCTCGCGCTGGTTTGAATGATCGCCGGCAGCAGGCCGTCCACGTTGGCCGCAAAGACGCGCAACCCTTCGCCGGTGACCTCGGCATTCTGAACCCCCGCCAACTGACGCATTTCCTGGGCGACGGCATCGCCGCCTTCCACGTGGCGCAATTTCAGGTGAATCACGGTCTGCGCCCCATACGTATCCTTCAACTCCTGCGGAGTTCCCAGCGCCAGCAGCTTGCCATGATCCACCACGGCCACGCGATCGCTCAACTCGTCGGCCTCCTCCATGTAGTGGGTCGTCAACACCACCGTAATGCCGTCCTTGCGCAGCCCCTGCACCGCCGTCCACATGGCAATGCGGCTCTGCGGATCGAGTCCCGCACTGGGCTCATCAAGAAACAGTACCGTCGGCCGGTGCGCGATGGCCCGGGCAATCTGCACCCGCTGCGCCAGGCCGCCGGAAAGCTGCGATGGCATCGCCTTGCTGCGTTCCGCGAGCAGGAACTGCTCCAGCAACTCCTCACTGCGCGCCTTGGCATGCGAATGCGAAAAGCCAAAGTAGCGGCAATGAAAGTAGATGTTCTCGAAGATGGTAAGCGAGCGGTCCAGCGTGTTGTACTGCGGAACCACGCCGATCAGCCGCCGCGCCTGCGCCGGGTGCCCGACGACATCGATTCCCGCAATCTTCACCTGGCCGCTGGTGGGCAGCGTACGCGTGGTGCAGATGCCAATGGTGGTGGTTTTTCCCGCCCCATTGGGGCCGAGCAAGCCAAAGATCTCGCCCTGCTTCACTTCCAGATCAACGCCATCCAGCGCCGTGACGCGCTGCTTGCCTTCGAAGACCTTGGTAAGTGCCTGAATTTGAACGATTGTGTCGGACAAGGGAACAGCTCTCTTCGCGGCGTCGGGGAAATGTGAGCGCTCTTCCAGAGTACCCCAACGACATTCTAGAAAACGGCCGACCGCGTCATCCTATTTCTCGTGCTGCAATTCCACCACCATGACTTCGATGGGCTTGTCGCCAGCATTCACATCGGCGTGCATGGTATTCGGTGGATTGGCGGGTAGCCAATACGCCTTGCCTGTTTCCCACACATGTTCTTCGGTTGAACCGCTCTGCTCCACAATCTTCATTGTCCCGCCAGAAAGGGCGATGATGACCCGCGGGTGTTCATGTCGATGCATGGTGAGGGGCGACTTGGGCAGGACTACCGATTTCCAGACCTTCACGTCCTCATTTTCAAACTGCGGAAAACGCTTGGTCACCGCTTGCTGCGCGCCTAGGATCCCCAGCGCGCCCAGGAAGACTCCTGCAACCAGCGCCTTGAACACGCCCCGGTTGATTCTCTCGCTCATGTCTTACTCCTCGTGGGAAGTCACAACGATCTTACCGAAGTGGCTGGCGTTTTCCATCCTCCGAAAGGCGTTCTTCGCATCCGCAAAGGCAAATGTCTCGCCCACCACCGGATGAAGGACATTGCGTGCGATGGCGTCGTTCATTTCCACGAAGTTGCTTTTAGATCCAACATATACGCCATGAACTCGAATGTGTTTGGTCAGGACCGGCCGCACGTCCACGACGTCCGGACCGCCCGTCAAAACGCCGATCTGCGCCACCGTCCCACCCATGGCGACAGCCTTCAACGAACGGCCCAGCGTGCCAGACCCTCCCACCTCAACCACCAGGTCGACACCCTCGCCGCCGGTCTGTTCGATGGCCCACTTGTCCCAGTCAGGGTTCGTCTTGTAGTTGAGGCCGGCGTCCAGGCCCAGCGCCTTCGCCCGCTCCAGCTTCGCGTCGCTGCTTGAAGTTCCAAGCACGCGCGCCCCGGCCATCTTCGCAAACTGCAACGCAAAAATGGACACGCCGCCCGTTCCCTGGATCAGCACCGTGTCGCCCGGCTTCGTCCTGGCCCAGGTGAAGAGCGCGTTCCAAGCCGTCACGCCGGCGCATGGCAGAGTAGCCGCCTCCTCGTAAGTCAGGTGATCGGGAATGCGCACAAGGCCGCTCTCCTGCAACACCACTTCCGTCGCCAGCATGCCGTCGATGTCGCCGCCCAGCGCACCCTTCGTTTTCGCAGGAGTGGGTGGACCATCCTGCCAGTTCTGCATGAAGATCCCCGCCACCCGATCGCCAATTTTCCATTGCGTCACGCCCTCGCCCACAGCGAAAACTTCACCCGCCCCATCTGAACACGGAACTCTCGGCATCGCCAATTTGGGGTTGTAAAGGCCCTTCACCACCATCAGATCGCGGTAATTGAGGGAAATCGCCCTCACCTTGATGGTCACTTTGCCGAACGCGGGTGTTCTCGCTGCTGCTTCATTAAGCTCCAACGAATCAATGCCAAAGGAGGGAATCTTCCACTGTTGCATGAGGTTTCTCCCGGTTTTCGAAAAGCGGCTTTTGGGTTCGATGCTCGAACCGATCGGTCGGAGCCCTCGAATCCAAGTACAATCAGCATATGGCCCGAGGTTGGGAAAGCAAATCAGTGGAGGAGCAAATGGCAGCTAGCCAGCAGCAATCGGCGGCGTTTTCCGGCAGTGCAAAAGATCTACAGAAGCAGCAAGTGGATAAAGCGCACCTCGCCCGACAGCGTCAGCAACTGCATTTGCAGCGGGAAAACATCCTCGGTCAACGCACCTCGAACCCCAATCGGCGCGCTGCTCTCGAAGCCGCCCTGGCCCAGATCGAAGCCCAGATTAAGGCCCTCGACTAACCAGACTTGCCAGACTTGAACCTAACGCGTGTTCCCTGTTGTCCCCGATTCGACCCTGTGGAAAAGCAAGGAATTTGCCTGCGCCACCGGCGTCATCAGCACGTGAGCAATGTTTACGTGAGCCGGTCGGCTCACCGCCCAGACTATCGCGTCGGCCACATCCGCCGGGGATAATGGCGTTAATCCTTGATACACCTTCGCGGCCCGCGCATCATCTCCCCGAAACCGCACCTTGCTGAAATCCGTTTCGACCATTCCCGGATCGATGCTTGTGACCCGAATCGGCGTCCCCAGCAGATCCTGGCGAAGCCCGTCATTGATCGCCTTCTCCGCCGCCTTGCTGGCGCAATAAACGGCCCCGTTGGGATACGTCAGCTCCCCGGCCGTCGATCCCAGGTTGACCACGTGCCCAGATCCGCGTTCCACCATGCCCGGAACTACCGCGCGAGTCACGTACAGCAGACCCTTGACGTTGGTATCGATCATTTCATCCCAATCGTCGATGTTTCCTTGATAAACCTTATCCAGTCCGCGACTTAACCCGGCATTGTTAACCAATACTTCAACCGCTGTCCAAGCCTGTGGAAAACTCTCCACGGTGGAAGCTACGGCATCCTGGTAACGTACATCAAGCGCAATCGTATGAACGTCTTGCGCGCCTTTTTGTAGACACTGTTCACCTACCGCATCTACCTTATCTTTGCGCCGAGCCGCCAGCAGCAGGCGAGCGCCCTCCGCCGCGAACGCGTACGCCGTCGCTTCCCCAATGCCGGAACTGGCGCCGGTGATAAAAACGATCTTTCCTGTAAGTTTCATTCGACCATTCTACCCACCGAAATCGGGGGAGACAGTGCTCGTCCCGACCCATTTTCAGCGGATCACTTTGCCGCCAGTCGCGCTGCCTGGAGCAATCCCGCCGCCCAGTCCGACTTGCCCAGGCCTTCGCCGATGGCTTCCTGAAAGCGGTCCGCCATCTTCTCCGCGATGTTCAATCGAGTGCCGCTCCAGCGGGCCGCATCCAGAAACAGCGTCAGATCCTTCACGCCCAGTTCAACCGTCGCCCCCGGCGTCTCCGGCGGGTTCAGCATTACCTTCCCATACGCCGCGTAAAACGGCGACTGGAACAGCGCACTGTTGATCGTCTCCAGCGCCATGGCTG
>Ga0182030_10023767_pt1 | contig 11308 bp, 10 predicted proteins | sample 812S3MmetaG_FD_121299 | JGI IMG/M metagenome (GOLD analysis project Ga0182030, IMG submission 121299) | Permafrost microbial communities from Stordalen Mire, Sweden - 812S3M metaG (Illumina Assembly) | ecosystem: Environmental > Terrestrial > Soil > Wetlands > Permafrost | place: Sweden...
ATCGCGGCACCCGATGCAAATGAACTATGGTTTCAAGGAAGAAAATTTGTTTCCGATGATAATAAGAGACATAACCCCTGAAAACAGCGTTTCGAGCAGTGCATGAAACTCGTGCTGTGAATGAAGTGTAGATTGTGGCTAGTTGCTTCTTTGAGTAACGCGAATCTTCGTTGACGTTATCTTCTACGGATGTAGTGGAGAAATTGTGACGAAACGGAATCGGTTGTGCGTAAAATACGAATCAGATCGAAACGATAATCATGGCAATCAGGTTTCGCGAACAAGCACTGCCTGTGGTGCTACTTACGAGAAGTTGTTGCTTGAGCACAAATCTTGGAGAAGTAAGTATCTACAGCTTCTACTGCCAGTGATAGGCTGCGGTAGCCGACATAACCGTCCGGGCGAATTATATAAAAACATTCAGCTGCGGCGCCATACAGATGATGTAGCGATTGCTCTTGATCGAATAAGATCTCCACGTCTTTGTTCAAATCAGCGCCAGCAGGTGCGTCTGATGTTACAAAATGAACATCGGCGTATTCGCAATAATTTTCTTGAATGAACTGTGCCAGTCTGTTCATCTCAGTTACGCCTTGCTGACCGCTTGTCAATCCGTTGAATATCAAAACATTGTGCTTGATATTAGCGAGGCGTGGAAACAGGCGTGTACTCTCGCTGTCTCTGGAACTTGAGACATAACCATCTGGCGCTCTATCGCCTGGTTGAGGACCTTGACTGAATCCAGACCAGGCACCATTGTTCTTTTCACCGGTGATTTTACTGTGTCTGTAATTAATTCCGAGCATAGAAAGTGTCTTTAGCGCTCTCTGTTGCACGACTTCATGGTCGACAATAAGTGGCAAAAGAATATTGCGAAGCATAGAAGACACTGGATTGCGAAGAGTGATCATTCTTGTTGCCATATCTGTGTTGCGCAAAAGCATCTTGCCGACTGGATGTCTTTCGTTTTCATAACTTTCAAGCAATTTCGAATTGGCTAGCCCTTTTACAACGAGTTCTAGCTTCCAGCCTAAATTGAAGGCATCTTGCATGCCTGAATTCATGCCCTGTCCAAGTGCCGGGCTGTGAATATGAGCGGCGTCGCCTAAGACAAAGGCACGCCCTACTTGATAATTATTGGCTGCTCTTTTGTTGATTGTGAACCAGGTTAACCAGATTGGGTCGCTCAAGATCATGCCTTTGCTGCCGCGCTCATCGACTATTTTTTGCATCGATTCCAGTGTCAGTTCGTCGCCAGTTTCATGCGTTGCCACTGCTTCGTCGGCAATTATGCGATAACGCCCATTACCCATGGGAAAACAAGCAAGCATGCCATGTTCGGAGATATATAAATTGAGCTCGTCATCGCTTTTGTCGAAACTGAGATGTCCGTCGAATGTAGCAAAACCGCTTTTGTACTGAGCACCTTCGAATGTCAAACCGAGAGTGTGACGAACGCAGCTGTGCGCACCATCGCAACCCGTGATGTAAGCAGATTCAATGATTTCGTTGCTGCCGTCTGCATGCGTTGCTTGAGACAGCACACCGTCTGTGGTTTGAGCGAAAGAGGTGAGGGCGAGGCCCCGTTCTATATATTTGCCGTAGGTCGCCAATTGCTCTGTCAATAATTTTTCTGTATCGCACTGCGGAAGCATCATTGCATAGGGGTATGGACCGTCTATTTCATCGAGACTCAAATGCAAAATTTTCTTTTCTTTGTGCCAGAAGTTAGTGCCATAAACGAGATGTCCAGCGGCCATAAATTTATCAACGATACCCATCGACTCGAGTATTTCAAGGGTGCGTGAATGAATTCCCAGTGCTTTGGATTTATCTGATGCCTTCAATTCTTTATCGATGATTCTAAAATCCACTCCTCGTCGGGCTAATTCGCAAGCGAGCGTGAGACCAACTGGACCTGCACCGACGATGAGGACGTTTATCCGACTATTGGGGGAAGCATTCATTGCGTTATTACTCGACGAGATGTAAATGGCGGTGTATTTTCACTGGATCATAAATCATCCGAGGCTTATAATATGCCGCATCTGCAGCAAAAAGGTAGCGATAGTGGAAGGAATATTAGCCATTGGCGGGTTCTGGACTTTCTGCATCCTGGCCATGCTGAGATTCTCTAAGTCTCGTCAGAGCCGCGCTCAAGATGTTAAAGAAATCGAGTTACTGAAAAGTAGAATTTCTGTTTTAGAGCAAGACATGAGCGTTGCCAATCATCAAATGCTGGAGTTCAAAGAAGGACACGACTTTGCTATGCGCCTATTGACCGACGCAAAAAAGGTCAAGAGTGGCGTTTAAGCCCCAAAATTCGTTTATGTCGATAAAGCTTTTGCACCAATTAAGAAATTTAAGTGTTTGCATGTCGCTCTTGAGCGTGACTGTGATCGCCGGGCACGCTCAAGGTGGTTCGAGCACGAGTGCGCAGGCGATTGCTTATTTCCAAAAAGGTAATTTCAAGGCTGCTCAACCGCTTTTTGAGAAGTTGGTTGCTAGTTCTCCTTCAGATTCACGGGCTCTCTATTATTTAGCGCTCGTTTACTACAAGCAAAACAACGTGGTACAGGCTCAAAGTCAGTTTCAAAAAATTGTCTCAGCATTTCCTGATTCGTCCGAAGCTAAATATAGTGTGCAATATCTAAAAACCATCGAAGGCAAATCAGTGTTCTCCGATGAAAACGCCACTCCTCCAAAGGCTACGGAGAAGCAATTTGATTCGAAGAGCAACGATAAAGCAGACCGCGAGTTGGCTGAAGCAAAGACACAAGCAGAAGCAATCATCGCTGAGTCCAAGCGCCACGCAGCCGAGTTCGACCAACGGGCAAAGCAAATGACGGATGAAATGAAGCAAGTGATGGTGGGAAAACAGTTTGCGCGACCGGCTTATTCACAAGATCAACTCAATGCAGCTACCGCTGATTTGCGTCAACAGTCTAAATATACTCTCGACAGAGGCAAAAAAGAGGCCCAGGATTTGCTTGATCGCGCTCAGCTTCGCTATGATGCCCAGACCCGATCGCATTAGGTGATGGCTTCAGTCTTTGATGCATCATCTGATTAATCTGCCCACGCTTGTGGCTAATAGATGCAGGGATTGCCGGTTGAGATGGCTCTTTGTGGAAATCGGCATAAGATATCCGAATACCGAAAGAGAATCTCAGGGGCGCAGGCCGCCCGGTAAAAGATTTTGTAGAAGCCCGCCAAGCCCAGAGGCTGGAGAATTCATTCCACCAAAATTGGAATGGGGAACGTTTTTCATTTGTCGGCCGCTCAGGGCGTCAGACAGTGCCGATTTGACGCCTTGATTGAGAACTCGGTCAAATTCGACCAGATTGACGATGTCGCGCCTGGTGTTTAGCCCGCTGTCCAGCTCTTCCATCAGGCCGGCTCCTGAGCGCATGCCGATTAGCATAATGGTGATGCTAATCTCGCCATCTCGCACGGTGGCGTTTGCCGCTTCGACAATGCGTTGTCGCACTTCAAAAAAGTCGCTGGGAAGCCCGTCAGTAATGATCACGATGATGAGAGGTTTGACGTTTGGATTGGCGGCGCGAGAATTGAAATAATGCTTGAAAGCGATATCTAAAGGGCCTCCGAGCACTGTGCCACCGCCAGGCCCAACCTGGCGAAAAACGTTTGGCAGAGTGGCCGGATTGACATGCTCAAAAACACGAAAATCGCTGGAAAAAAGAATCAGAGTCAATTCGCTGGAGGCTTCCTGAGCGGCTTGTGCCAGTTTGTTCGATTGTTTGCCGACCCAGTCCCAGCGAGACAAGCCCTGGCAGTCGCGAGCAGACATGCTTCCGGATTTATCCAGAATCAAGACAACATCGTGATCCTTCATCTGTTCGACGATGTCGGCTTTGAGATTGACCATAGAGGCGCCTGCACTGATAGCGTTGTTGGCAGTGCCTGCTTGCAGGGCGCCCCCTCTAGCGCCGCCCATTAAGCCGTTGCTCGCAGCATTGCCCTGAAGTCCCATGCCGTTTGCGCCGCCGCTTAAAGCGGCATTTTGGGCTGCTCCTCTCACCCCCCAATTGTTTGTATTACCGATCAGCCCTGTATTTTCAGCGCCTGTGCTCATTTCATATTCCGACACGCCAGCCTTTAAAGCCTTGGAGCTGCCTCCGCCATCTGTGGGCGCTGATGATTGGTCACCGGGTCGATTGAGGCGAAATGCTGATTGGGCCCCTGCACTGATGGGGCTGATGACCGAAAAGCCGAACAGGCAAGCGATAATGAAAGTGACGAAATGCTGGCGTCCTGCGAGGGTCGCTCTAGCTGGTTTTTCGCTATTAATTGTGATTGCTGAATCGCCTAGCACAGTTTCGCCGCCTGTCCCTGATTTTCATATCAAATCATACCGCCGTGGACAAGGTGTGAAGCATCAGTCTGAAGCTACCGTCCACATCATCCGCCAAACCTGGTGCGCCAAACGCTGATTGGATGTAGGAACGAAAAGTTCTCAATCCGCTTCTTAGTAAGGGTAATGACGACGAGATTGAAATAGGAAACGAGGAATTATGGCGAAATTTGTGCTGTTATCCACTTTCATGACAGTGGCAGTGGTGTGTGTGCTCACTGGCTGCGGTCAATCCGCTACGAACTCGACCTCGACTTCGACTTCGAACTCGACTTCGACTTCTGAGGTGTCGACGACGCCAGTGGCTACACCGGTTCGTGTTCAAAATGGCGTTGCGCAACCAGCCGGCAACACCATAGACCAATCTGATGCAGCGGTTAATTATGATCAGCCGGGTGATCGCAATGTAACCGTTAATGCTCCATTTAGTGCCACTCGAGTTGATCGAGATACGGGCTCAGTTCATATCGACGCCCCGTTCGTCCATATCGACAAAGTTGGTCGAGGCCAAAAAGTGCATATAGACATTGGCGGTGATAGGGGCGCTGATAATTCGCGCTAGTCGCGCTAGTCGCGCGAGCGTGTATCACATCTTATTAGCCGACCGGTTTGCATACGCAAATCTTCAGAGAAGATTGCGCTCTCCAAAAAGGAATTTTTGAGTGACGCTGGTTGTATGACATACAATGCGCTGCGCGATCGCCATAAAAACGGAAACTATTCGGAAATTTGACTGCTTGGCTAGCCGAGCGTCGCGAATGGCTGAGAAGAAAAGATTCATCTCAATTCAGAAAACAATCTGTTTGAGGTCAATTTTGACGTCTCAATCAGAAACTTATGTGGCATTGAAGTGAACAAATTTGAGAGAGTTTGGCGTCAATCTTTTCACTTCTATAAGAACCTGGACAACCGAAAAAATAACTCACCGCTCTTTCTTTAGCACTTTTCTGCCATTTGTCTGGTGTGAGGAGAGGGCTAGCGATAGAGATGGTCACGTTTGTGTAAAAGCCTAGGGTAATCCAAACATATCGACGATCGAACCAACTCTTCAGTAAGGAGCGAGACCATGGCGCAGAATCAAATTCTCGTCGTCACTGAAATCAAGCCAGAGCGAGCGGAAGTATTGAATACTTGGCTGCAACAAATGGCAAAAAATGTCAACGATAATACCTCGATACCGTTTGCAAAGTTTGCGGAGCTGCACTTTGCAAGTTTATTCATCCTCGCTAACGATGCACAATATCAACCGCTTCTCATTCTTGAAGGCAACGTCGACGGATCGGCCGAATCGTTTGTAGACCACCTCTTGCAGCTCGCGCGAGTTGGTATAGATTCGATATATGGCTGTTGCGTCGATTATCCTGGACCGGCTGCCGGCGACGAGGTGATCAAAGCCTATTTGCTGGCAAACTCCAAAATTGCGATTGCATACTATCGAGGGCATCGTATGACGCCAGTCGGTTCTGTGCAAAAGGAGTCTCAAATCCTGCGACCGGCGCTGGAAGGCTTTCTGGATAGCCGTTACGGTGAGCTTTCTACATTATGTGCAGCCAGTGTATTCGCTTCGATTCGCCAGTATATCGGCACGAATCCGCTTCTTGCCTGGGCCAGGACTGCCGAACCAGTCGATGCTCAAAACGCTGCCGATGATTTATTGGCGCAGAAAATCGTACGCATCGGCATTGCTGCCGGTGTTTGCGCTCTTCTGGTGATAATCGTTGGCTTTCTCGTGAACTTCTGGTTGACGGCCGCCATCCTTGGTTGTGGCATCGTTTTGCCTCTTGCAGTCTTTATTCTATTGCTGCGAATTCACGAGATTCGAGACCTGGCAGACCAGCAACTGCAGCCCGAGTCAGCCCATCTAAGGGAGTTGCTGCAGATGGAAGACCATCGGGGACAAAATCACTTGACTGTCATCACGACCGTTAAGCCGGGAATGTTCCGATTGCTGACACTAAAAACAGTGTTATGGGCGATCAATCTGCTCGCTCGCTTCTACTTCACCAAAGGCAAACTCGGTAATCTGACGACTATTCACTTCGCTCGCTGGGTGCTTATTGATAACGGTCGCCGACTGCTATTTCTCAGTAACTACGATGGCAGCTGGCAGAACTATCTCAGTGAGTTCATCGATCAAGCAAGTGTTGGGTTGACTGGCATTTGGAGCAACACCGTCGGTTTCCCAAAAACGCGCTTTCTGATCTTTGGCGGTGCCCGCAACGAACAGGAATTCAAAACTTTCGTGCGCAATGAACAGGTGCTTACCACGGTCTGGTACAGCGCTTATCCAACTCTGTCTGTAGAAAATGTCTGGGACAACTTCGAGGTCCGCCAGGTACTCGCAACTGAAAACGCCAATGACGCAGACGTTACGCAGTGCTTGCAACGTCTCTGAAAGGGACACACCATGACCACGATCAAAGAAAGCCAAGAAAAGATAGACCCAGCAGCGATGCAGGGTCTGATCATCAACCCGTATGGGGACTTACCCTCTGCGGCTTATTGCCTGCTCGAAATCGTCGATGTGAATCAGGCTCGACAATGGCTTAAAGCGATTACGCCTGAAGTAACTCGCGGTGACATCGCCAAGCCGCAAGTGGGCGTGAACCTGGCCATCACTTATGATGGCGTCAAAGTTCTCAGCCCCAGTCTCAAGCCAGGCACCTTCACCGACGCCTTCGAGTCCGGTATGGTTTCGCCTCGTCGCACACGTATCTTGGGAGATACAGGCACGAGCGAGCCGGGGCAATGGAGTTGGGGTAGCCCGGACGAGACAAAAGAAGCATCAGCTCAGCGTGTGCATCTGCTGCTGATGTTGTTTGCCGTCAATCCTGAAGGCGTCAGCGAGCTGCAATCGAAATTGCTTGACACTATGTCTGGCTGTGGCGGCTTAAAATTGCTCGCGGAGCCAGTTGCGACGGCTCCGTTGCCAGACAATCAGGAACACTTCGGTTTTCGTGATTCGATTTCGCAGCCGATCATCGAAGGCACTTACCAGCAAGCGCGCTCTGCTGCCAGGCAGCCGGCATCGGCGGTGATCAAAGCCGGGGAGTTTTTACTCGGCTTCGACAATCAGTATGACCAGCCTTCGCTGAGCCCGTCTGTGCCTGACGATTCTCTTGCCACAAAACACCTTGCCGCAAACAAGGCTTTGCCCGGCGTGAGAGACCTCGGTCGCTACGGCACTTACATGGTCGTGCGTCAACTGGAGCAAGATGTACCTGGCTTCTGGAATGGCGTTAAAAAGACTGCGGCACCAGACAGTTCAGAGGACGAAATCGATGCTCTGGCCGCCAAGCTGGTTGGTCGGAAGCTCGATGGCACTCCGCTTGCTGCACCTGGCACCCTAAATAATTTCGGCTATGCCAAAGAAGACCCGCTCGGACATGGTTGTCCGGTCGGCGCGCATATTCGTCGTGCCAATCCGCGTGATGCGCTTGGCGACGATCCCAAGCTGTCTTTGACCACCGTACAGGGGCATCGTCTGATCAGACGAGGTCGTTCATATGGACCAGCCAAAACCAAAGCGCAACGATACGACCAGGACAATGTCGTTCGAGGTCTGATGTTCATTTGTCTGAACGCCGACATCGAACGGCAGTTCGAATTCATTCAAAGCACATGGTTGAACAATCCCAATTTCAATCGTTTGCAGAATGAAAACGATCCCGTCATTGGCAATCCAGATAGGGCTCCGGGCGGCTATATGACGATTCCTGGCTGCCCCGTCAGAAAGAGACTGAGCGGCATCGATCGTTTTATCACTGTCAAAGGCGGTGCCTACTTCTTCCTCCCGAGCATTGCGGCACTGTCTTATCTGAGTGAACTGAAGTAAACTGCCAATCAGGTGTTCGTGCTGGTTCTATACCACGTGAACACCTGATCATTCCTTTTTTTTGTACGCGTAGCAACTTTGCCATAAATAATTATATGCAGATATGTTTCAATGCGCTCAAGCATTTTATATCGGCTGTTTGTGATGCTTTGATCGATAATGATGACTTTGCTTGGATGGCAAGATGATCAAGACCGAGCATCTTCTCAGCTATTCGAATTACGTGCAGACTGATTAGTGGCCATCGCAGTAAAATCGATTGAAGCGTTCAGGCCTTCCAGAGTTTTAGCCATGAGAACATTCCAGGAGCTTTAGAGACTTCTTCTTTAAGAGTGACCGTTAATTTTCGTCCGAGAAAATCTTTGTTAGCAAGATCTGCTTGAGCTTGCACGGCGTCTTGCCTGGAGCACATTTCAACGTGTGCGTATCCTCTAGGTCGTCCATGCTCATTCATCGGGACGTTGACTGTCTTGACCGCCCCAGAAGTGCTGAAAAATTCTCTCAGATTTTCTTCTGCTGCTTCGACCGGGAGATTTCCAACCAATAATTTAAAGCTCATTTATCCACTTGCATGCTTGCGCAATTGCTATATCTTACAACTGTATCATCAATGCCTAATATGGTCAAGAGCCAATCTTGGCGGTTTTACGCTCTTAGCTTGACTAGTTTAATTAACTGCCGAAAAGTCAAATGAGCCCTGATGTTCCCAGAACATTACTTGTTCATCTTTCCATCTTGCAAATTGCACTGCTCCTTCCTGGGAGACGACTATGACGAGGGCATCTTTCATTTGCTGACAGAGACGGTAAGCCGAACGATGGCGCGTTCCCACTCCGTGCACTGTTTTCTTTTTAAATAGCTTGCCTTCCAGGTCGACCGCTTGCGCCAGCATGGTGTTTTCTGATGATTCGCAGTGAATTTCGGCGCCAAATCCTAGTAGTTCGAAACGTTTGGTCAAAACGACAGCGCCATCTGAGACTGATAGGGTCGAGATTAAATGAGACATTTCGAAAATTGATTCATCGAGAGCCATTATTCTGGGATCGTTCGTTTGTTGATAATCACGCCAGCCGATGGGGCGGGAGCCCTCGACATGAAGCCTGGCCAGAGTGTTCATCACATCCAGAATTAAGGTGCGAAAGCGTCCTCGCGACTGCGATTCGGCGAATTTATACTTCATTGTTAGATAACGATTTGACCCCATCAATGCTGAAGCCCGCTCGGGTGGCACAAGGATTAAGGTGCCTCCGTGGCGGAACGCCCGCATTGCCGCGATAATCCGTTTGATCATGTGCTGGTTGATTACTCGAGTGAGGTCGGGATCGAGATCCGCCCAATTTTCTCTCGATTGCAACTTTGCTTTTTGATGAAGCTCCATTCTTTCTTTGCGAATCGGTGCGAACCACTCCCGCAGCCAGTCTGAGCTAAATACGTTAAGGGCCTGTCCATAGAGTTTTCCATCGGCCAGGCTGGCCACTGTAAAATCTCCATTGGCCACCTCTAAAGTGCCTGGTCCCATTACTTTCACGACAAGCGAAGAGGGCATGGCTGGAGCCGATCCACGGCCACCATGATTGGCGTGCAACCACCTTGGACCGGTGTGGATCACCCCCCAGACTTCAAGCTCGCCGTCAGCATTCAATCGCACACCAATCATCGAGCGCGAAAACCGAACTGCTGGGCTTAATCTGCGTAATTCATCAGGGCTTAAGGGGACATGTTCGGTGAACTGTAGTTTTTGCAGGCCATCTGGCGGACCCGCTCCGTCGGCGAACGATTCCGGGTCAGCCAGGGTGACCCGGAAAACTACAGGCTCTCCTTCATGAGTCATAAGGCTTGCCTGGTAGCTGATGGAAAGTAATGTCTGGAGGACATTAAGTGCGGGGGCTTCCCTTGGATCATTCTGAATTTGTCCGGGGGGCAAATTTTGTTTTAGTTCTGATTGCCAGTTGCGCAGCACATAATCAGCAAGGTCAGCAGGATAAAGTAATTTGATCAATTTTTTGGTCCCTTGCTCTGTCACCCTTTTTGATGGACGGCATTGAGTAACTGTGCGATCATTGCAACTGTTTGCAAGTGTTATTATACTGTCGATTATTTCAGGGTGTCTCGTTCTTGTTTTAAAGTCAAATTGAGAATGTGTACAAATGCCTTTATCGCAGAGTCAAAAATTGCATGCCTTGAAAGTGACTCAGTTCAAAGCGGAGTTTTTTAAAGCTCTCAGCAATCCTTTAAGAATCAGAATTCTTGATGAATTGCGCGAGGAAGAACTGACGGTTTCCGAAATTCGTGAACGTCTGGATGTTGAACTTCCAAACGTCTCTCAGCAGCTGGCGGTTCTTAAAGCAAGAAATCTGGTGACTTCGCGTAAGCAAGGTATAAACATCTATTACTCCTGCGGCGATCCAAAGATTTTTGCGTTGCTCGATGTGGCCAAAGAAATTTTCAACGCGCAATTGAGCGAAATTCAGAAGACTTTAAAAAGACTTTGAGAAAAGAGCTTAAAGAGTGTCATAGATCGGAGTAAACGTTAAATAGAGAGGCATGAGTGCAATTAACAGATGATCGTCAGGGTTTAATTGCATATGACTCTGAGTTGAATATTTTGACCATTGATGAATTCGGTGCATCGCTTTTTGATTGCAATTTGCATCACATGGTCGGTAGAAATCTGGAGGATTTTATTCCAGGGTGTAAGTCCGCAAGGTTATTCAGTCAGGCCGGTATAACCAAATCCACTAGAAAGGAGATTTTGATTGGACAGAGAAAAGATGGAACAACGGTTCCTATTCTTTGTTCAGTAAATAGGTTGCATTTGCGCAATGAGCCGTTAAATTTTTTGATCATCAGTTTGGCTGTGGAAGAAGCAACGAGAGCCGAACTAACGATGCAAATCGAAGATAGATTTCGCCAAATGTCGGATAGTATTAACGAAATTTTCTGGATTACTAATCTGCAGGGCACCGTGCCCATCTACGTTAGCCGCGCATATGAAAAAATCTATGGACGCTCTCGTGAAAGTCTTTTTGCATATCCCAAGCAGTTTTTCGAAAGCACACATCCTGATGACAGAAAGATGCTGGCTGACCTCATAAGAC
>Ga0182030_10023769_pt1 | contig 11308 bp, 8 predicted proteins | sample 812S3MmetaG_FD_121299 | JGI IMG/M metagenome (GOLD analysis project Ga0182030, IMG submission 121299) | Permafrost microbial communities from Stordalen Mire, Sweden - 812S3M metaG (Illumina Assembly) | ecosystem: Environmental > Terrestrial > Soil > Wetlands > Permafrost | place: Sweden...
AAGGTGAGATTTCTTTCCCCGCCCTACAGTAATTGTTGAGGGGCAACCTGTCTCACTGATGTTGGCACAGAGGGGAGCGGCTGAATTCAAGTTTCAGCCTGGCTTCAATCTCATCGTGGGTGTCAACGGCGTCGGGAAGACAAGCGTCCTTGATGCCTTGGCTGTTTGCCTCTCCGCAATAACGAGGCAAGTTAACCACATACGCACTTCTGTTGAAGGATTCGTGGCGGATGACATTCGTGTTGGCGGCGATGCTCTCACGATCGAATGTGGCTTTACCTATGGCGGTGACGCGTACACATATCTAATTCACAAGCCGCGGGCATCGAGTGTACCGCAACAAAAGAAAACTGGCCAGCCGCGCGAACAGGTACACGACACACCTGAGCGAACTGAGTATATCGGGGCCACTCCCAAGCCTCTAGACGGGAACATCCGAGAAGACCGCCCATTGGCCGTACTGTTTTCTACGCGGCGCGCCGTATCAACTGACCGGTCGCCTTCGAAGGGGGTATCAGCTGGGGGCATCGCAGCAGCGTTTGGTGATGCTTTTGCCAATCGTGAACTACGGCTAGGGGAGTTTGCCGCCTGGATGCATGTGCAGGAAGTACTGAAAGCTGACAATCCTACATCGCGGCGCGTCCTCAAGGCTTTCGAAGAGACGGTCCGACGATTCCTCCCGGATTACAAGAATCTTCGTGCCGAAGGGCATAAGAAACCCACGCTCATGATTAATCGCGGTAACACGCCGCTAGAAGTCAGGCAGTTGTCAGACGGTGAGCGCGGGACTCTTGCGATGGTGCTCGATCTTACGCGTCGTATTGCTCAAGCGAATCCTGGACTAGCAGAACCAACTGCTAATGCAGAAGCCGTCGTGCTGATAGACGAAATAGACTTGCATTTGCATCCTCAGTGGCAGCGGAGGGTTGTTCAGAATCTGACCGCGGCATTTCCGAAGTGTCAGTTCATTGCTACGACGCATTCTCCACAGGTTATTGGCGAGGTCGATCATCAGCGGATTCAGATCATGGGTGGCGGAGAGGTGTATACGCCCACCCATTCTTTTGGCGTTGATTCAAGCCGTGTGTTGGAAGAAATCATGGATACGGCGCCCCGGTCAGAGCGAGTCCAAAGAATTCTCCCCGAGATCGCGGCTACGATTGATGCAAAGAAATACAAGATCGCGCGTAAGCTTCTCGCAGAATTAAAGGCGGAAGTCGGTGATAACGATCCGGAAGTCACTAGGATTGAGACGCTCCTCGAATTTATGGAGGAGGATAAATGAAGGCGATTGCAAAGGGGGCGGAGCCCGCGAGCCTGACAGCACACCGCCTGACCCCACATTGCGATTATGGCAACTACGCCGCGAAGGACGACCTTCGGGCTTATCTGCTCAGGGAGCAGGGAGCCCTTTGCTGTTACTGCATGTCGAGAATTCACGCGGCGGGCAGGGGGATGAAGATAGAACATTGGCACAGTCAGGAGAATCACCCCCGCGAGCAACTCACCTATCAGAATCTTTTGGGCGGTTGTATGGGTGGAGAGGGAAAGCCCATTGCTTTGCAGCATTGTGACACCCGAAAGGGAGATACTGATATCCGGTTCAATCCGGCAAACCCAGCTCATCGCATCGAAACTCGCATCTCTTACGGCTCGGACGGATCGATACATTCCAGCGATACCATATTCGACACGCAGTTGAACGCCGTGCTGAATTTGAATTTGGCGGTGATTAAGAACAATCGAAAGGGCGTGCTGGATGCTCTGTTGATTTGGTGGAAGGGCGAAAAACAGCGGGTGAAAGGCCAGGTTCCGAAGGCACTATTTGAACGCAAACTGACACATTGGTCTTCCGAAACACCCGATCTCACTCCCTATTGCCAGGTCGCTGTTTGGTGGCTTAGGGTTAAGCTGGCGGGGATGGCGTGATGAACAACAGACATACCGAGCTTGCCTTCGAAACGGTGATCGAGGCGTATCTGCTCGCCAACGGCTACGTGTCCGTTAGCCGCGACGGATTTGACTGCGAGCGGGCGATTTTTCCTGAAACGGTTCTTTCCTTCATTCGTGAAACCCAGCCATCAGAATGGAAGAAGTTGGAGGCGCTCCACGGCGATCAGACCGGCCAACAGATCCTCACCGATCTCTGCAAATGGATGGACGTGAATGGCGCGCTGGCGACGCTCCGCCATGGGTTCAAATGCTACGGGCGTACTTTGCACGCAGCCTATTTTAAAGCGGCACATGAACTCAATCCTGAATTGGAAGTCCGTTACGCCGCCAATCGTCTAGGATTAACCCGCCAGCTGCGCTTCTCCTCGCGCTCCGAACAATCCCTGGATGTCACAATCAGCCTGAATGGGATTCCGGTCGCGACACTTGAGCTAAAGAATCCGCTCACTGGCCAAACGATCGAAGATGCGCGGCGGCAGTATAAACGCGACCGCGATCCTCGCGAGCCAATTTTTGAATTCAAGCGACGGACGCTTGTCCATTTCGCAGTCGACACTGAAGCAGTTCTGATGACCACTCGGCTCGCGGGGGCTGCATCTCAGTTCCTACCATTAAACAAAGGTTGCGAGGGGGGAGCGGGAAACCCTCCCGATCCGTCAGGACGGAGCTATCGGACGGCCTATCTGTGGGAAGAGGTGTTACAGAGGGATAGCCTGCTCGATCTTCTGGCACGGTTTATTCACCTTCAGGTCGAAGAAAAACGCGACGACCAAGGGCGCAAGGTGAAGAAGGAAACGATGATCTTTCCGCGCTACCATCAGCTCCGCGCGGTGCGAAAGCTGGTGGAGGCGGCCAGAAGTGAGGGCGTCGGAAACAACTATCTCGTCGAGCATTCCGCGGGTAGCGGGAAAAGCAATACCATCGGTTGGTTGACGCACCGGCTTGCGTCGCTGCATGACGACGATAATCGACGCGTATTTGACAGCGTGATCGTGGTGACAGACAGGGTTGTCCTCGATCAGCAATTGCAAGACACCATTTATCAGTTCGAACATAAGCGCGGCGTGGTGCAAAAAATTGATGAAAGTTCGCGCCAGCTTGCGGAAGCGCTCCAAAACGCAGTGCCGGTAATTATTACGACGCTTCAGAAATTTCCATTTGTGTCGCGTCAATTGATGAAGATGGCTGAAGAGCGCGGTACGACCGGTTCCGGGGCGCTCGTAACCCGGCGCTGTGCCGTGATCATCGATGAAGCGCACAGCTCTCAAGGGGGAGAAACCGCAATTGATCTGAAAGAGGTGCTCGGAGGAGAAGCGCTTCGAGAGGAGGCTGAACGCCGGGCGGCAGAGGAAGGCCTCACGGGTATGGATGAGCTTTTTCGGAGTATGGCCAAACGTGGTCGCCAATCCAATCTCAGCTTCTTTGCATTTACGGCAACACCGAAACATAAGACGCTTGCTGTGTTTGGCCGTAACGGCGAGCCCGCCGACAGATACACTATGCGGCAGGCGATTGAGGAGGAGTTCATCCTCGATGTGCTGAAGTATTACACCACCTATGCGGCTTACTTCAGGCTTTTGAAATCTTGCGAAGACGACCCGAGCGTCGAACGCAAGAAGGCTGCAAGAGCTTTGGCTCGGTTCATGAAATTACACCCGCACAACATCGCTCAAAAGACCGAAGTGATGGTTGAGCATTTCAACACAATGACCCGACATAAGATCGGCGGCCGGGCAAAGGCCATGGTAGTAACAGGCTCGCGTCTCGAAGCAGTCCGATATAAACAAAGCTTTGATCGCTACATCAAAGAAAAGGGGTATGAGATTAGATCCCTCGTCGCTTTCTCCGGTGTTGTGCAAGACGACAAGATACCGGACGTGACATACACGGAAGAGGGGATGAACCATCGTGTACGCGAAAAAGAGCTACCGGTGAAATTCGCATCACAGGAATACCAGGTGCTCCTGGTCGCTGAAAAGTACCAGACTGGTTTCGATCAACCCCTGCTACACACAATGTATGTGGATAAGCGGCTTGCCGGTATCCAGGCGGTACAGACGCTTTCGCGATTGAACCGCATCCATCCCTTCAAAGAGGACACATTTGTTCTCGATTTCGTGAATGACAGGGAAGAGATTCGAAATGCGTTCAAAACGTACTTCGACGGTGCTGAGATGGGCGAGCAAGTTGAACCAGCCCGTATGTACCAACTGAAGGGTGAACTGGATGCGAGCGGAGTCTATCTCTCGGAAGAAGTAACCCGTTTCTGCGAGGTCTACTTCAAGCCCAAGCAGAAACAAAGCCTTCTCGACCATCAAGCCATGAATGCGGCCCTTGATCCTGCGGTGTCACGTTTTACCGTGCGCCAGCGGGATGACGAAAGCGAGGCTGAGGAATGGCGTGGGAAGTTACAGGCTTTCCGAAATCTCTACAGCTTCCTGAGTCAGGTAATACCCTATCAGGATTCCGATCTGGAAAGGCTGTATGTGTTCCTGCGGCATCTTGCTTTGAAACTACCGCGCCGCAACGGCGGTTCGGCCTATCAATTTGATGATGAAGTGCGGCTTGAATATTATCGTCTGCAAAAAATCAGCGAAGGGTCCATCTCTCTTCGCGACGGACAGGGTCAGAAGTTGGATGGTCCCACAGAAGTAGGCTCAGGGCTCGTTCGTCCTCAACCCATCGCGCTTTCTCAATTGATCGATGTTGTCAACGAGCGCTTCGGTACAGATTTCAATCAGGCTGACCAATTGTTCTTCGATCAAATCGTGGAAGCTGCTATGAACGATGATGGGTTGAAACAGGCTGCGGTCGTAAATCCCGGCGACAAATTTGAGCTTGTCTTTAAGCATCTTTTGGAAAAGCTCTTTGTCGAACGCATGGACCAGAATGAGGAGATTTTCGTGCGCTTTATGAATGACCTCTCTTTCCAAAAGGTGGTCACCGGGTGGATGGCATCCGAGGCGTACCGGAGGCTGCGAGCGAATGCAGGCACGAATGGCCCAGACGATTTCGAAATTCCCTCTGAACTCAGGACTAATAGTGCAGCCGTCGTCGAATAGCGCACGCGGCGCCGCGGATGTGACTATCGGATCAATTGGAACAGTAAACTAGCCAACTTTCGCCCGGCGGAGTATCCAGACAAATGAGATCGTTCGGTCGTTGTTCGCTCTACTCCCTTTCGGACCGAACAACGGCGTAACTGACTTCCAAGCTGCGAAGCCTCATGTTGGTGTTGCGGGCACATTGAGCCCAAAACAACCAGCGGTCGTCCACGACGACGAAGGAGCAGTTTATGGAACACGAACATCCGATTCACATTTTCATCAACAAGAAGAAGTACGAGCTTAAAGACCCTATCCAGACGGGAGCCAGCCTGAAGCACGTTGCGGGCATCCCCCTGAACGACGTGCTGTTTCTCCAGCGGCCGGGCGAAGATGAAGTCATCCCGAACGATACAAAGATCACGCTGAAGAATGGCGAGCATTTGCACAGCCAACCCCCAGCCGACTACGGCTGGGGAGCGGCCCTTCTTACCGACGCTGGGATTCCCGCCGAGCGCGCCGTGCTGCATCCGGAGGCGGGGGGATGGCAATTCCTCGTTATTTCCGATTTCGAGCTGCCCAGAGGCTTCGAGCCAAACCGCGTGGAACTACTCGTCAAACTGCCGCCGGGGTTTCCGGATGCCGCGCCAGATATGTTCTGGGTTCACCCTACTGTCCGGACGGTGGCCGGGAACGTCCCGCGGTCAACGTCGAACGAACGCTTGCTAGGGAAGAACTGGCAGAGGTTTTCGTGGCATCTGGCTGCGGGGGCTTGGAAGCCCGGCGTCAGCGAATTCCGGGATTTTCTTCGGTGCATTTATTCCCGCTTTCTGCGGATGGATTGAGGGGGCCATGAACTTACGTGTGATTGAATCGCAATGGAATTCATTTATCGACGGACTCCGCGCGCGGAGCGACGTCGAAACGGCCGGGATTATTCTTGCCGAGCGACTACATGGCGGGGAAATGCTCCTGGCCAGACACATGGTCGAGATACCGCCGGAAGGCTATCTGATCCGGCGCGGCGACCAACTGAGGCTCGATCCCATCACGCTGAACAGGATCATCCGCCCCGCCCGTGACGGTGGATTGTCGGTGATCACGGTCCACACTCACCCAGGTACGACGCATCCATGGTTTTCCAATGCTGACGACCGTGGGGACGCGAGACTGATGCCGTCGCTCTTTAATCAAATGGCAGGGCCTCATGGCTCGGCCGTAATTGCAGGCGACACGGGCTTGGCGATCGGTCGTATCTGGTCCGACACCGGACAGAAAAAGGAGCTTGGTATCCGGATTGTTGGGCGCGGGCTGCGGATAATTCCATCAATGAACCTCCTGAGGGAGGATTTGGACTGGTTCGACCGGCAGCGTCTTGCGCTAGGTGAAGCAGGCCAGGAAGCCCTCCGTAGTCTCCATGTCGCAATCGTAGGCATGGGCGGAACCGGCTCCGTCGCCTTCGTCCAACTCGCCCATCTGGGTATCGGTCAGATCACGGTCATTGACGGCGACCGTGTGGCGGCATCGAACATTAGCCGGATTCTGGGCGCGACAGCTCATGATGCCGGTCGCACCTGGAAGGTCGACGTGGCAGCACGTTACGCGGAGAATCTCGGCATCGGAACCAAGATACGGTGCCTCAGGGGTCATTTCGGCAAGGATGTATCTCCAGCGGAGATCGAGGAGTGTGATCTAGTGCTCTCGTGTGTGGACAAGCATCTGCCACGAGCATTGCTGAACCGGCTCTCTTATGAGAAAGCGGTACCGCTCATTGACATGGGGAGCGCCTTCCGCGTGGATGGAGATGGCCGGATTACTGCTGGCGCGGGACGCGTCGTCGTGGTTGGTCCTGGCCGGCCCTGTCTTGCCTGCTGGGGTCACATTGATCCCAACCGTATACGCATTGAGTCGCTGTCGGAAACCGATCACGCGAGAGAGGTGGCCGACGGCTATGTCAGCGGGGCCGAGGTTCCGCAACCAAGCGTAGTTGCGTTCAATACGGCCGTTGCCGGAGCCGCCGTTGTTGAGCTCATGCGCCTGGTGACGGGATTTGCGGGTGCGGACGATCCGCCTCTGCGCCTGAGCTTTGATTTCAGCGCCGGGACGGTCCGTCGCAATAGCCTTTCACAAGGGTACGGGTGCTGTATCTGCTTGCCTAAATCCACGCCGAGGAACACACTAATTCAGAGATCTAACCACAGTTCTGACGAGTTAGACCCTCTGGCTGACGAGGTGACGAGCTGAAGCCATGCAACTGCCTATTGCGTACCTAGATGCCGCTGCGATCGAGGAGGTCGCAATCGAGGTCTGGAAGGATGTATTTGACGCCGTGGGGTGGCCCCCCTCTCTTGCAAGCGTGCGCAACTCTTTCGGGCATGAAGATGTCCTGCGTGCCCTCTCACAAGATGCGCCAACCGACCCCCTTCTGCAGGCGCTTGAGGCCCTTGAAGCGTTTGGCACCGAGACAGGGCGTGAAGCGGTTATGTCGGCAATGCAAGACCGTGGCGTACCCACCGACACATTGCTTGCGAACAAAGGCGATAAGGAGTTTGCACTACGTTTCTATATCGCCCAGCGGACAGATGCCGCGCTCGCTGACGCCTTCCTGCGTGCACAGATCCAAGTCCAGGAAGGAGGAAATCAACGCCGGTATAACGAGTTTCTGGGGAAGGAAGCGCGGCGTATTAAAAATCTGGACGGCAAAAAGGAGGCGCTGCGAGAAGAGATTTTAGACTTCTGTCGTAAATCGGATCTCGGCGACCACGTCCACGTGGAGGCGTTCGAAGACGACGGAATCTACATTTTCAACATTCTTCATAGTCACCGAACGCAAAAGCCACTCGCTGTGGTGGCTGGCCACAGCGCGCGAGCGACAATTCAATACCGGCCGGTTCACGGCGACGTAATACAGTACGACGCCCGGCTTGGCCGTTTGCGCGTTGCCGCGAGATCGTCCTCGATTGTTGAGTGCTATCGACGCGTGCTCGGCTTGACACTCTTCAAGGACGAAGAATTCTTTGATGGAAACGCCGTGTGTAGCCTGAAGGTACTTCAGGAACGTGGACGCGAAGCGCTCGATAGTCACGAAGTCTTTGGGGTTGGCCGCATTCGCATGACAGAGTGTCTCTGGGAACGTGGCGATCGCGATCTTCTTCAGATCCGTTCTAGCGATTGTTTCCGGAGCATCGAAGAGCTCGGCCTGAACGTCAAAGAAGGCGTCTTTATTCAGGCCAAACTCAAATGTGATGTAGTGGGCAAGAGCACGCGCCCAGTGACCGTGAACATTCGTGTACCCAGCCGGATTGAGATCAGCCAGCGATCGCAAGAAACGCTGATAGAGCTCGTGCTCGACGCTGTTGGAATTCGCAACACTGCTCCTCGATCGTCCACGATCAGTCTTTGGACACTTCACCCGTGGCGCCATCCCGCAGACGTTTGGCGGATGCTGTTCGGAGCAGAGACCGACAAGCTCGTGCAGGAACAGGTCTTGTTGCCCGTCCAGCTGGAATCAGCACCTCATCCGGATCATCTCGAAGCCGGGCGGGTCTTGGAAGCACACGCTTTGTCGGACTCGGACTTTTATGGAACGAGCCGTGTTCCGGAGATTCCGTCGCGCTCTCTCACTCCGACAGACCTCGATGGTCTCGAACTGATGCCCGAGGCGTTTCGACTGTATCTTCGTTCGGTTCTCGGTATCACAAACGGGGGTGCGGTTTGGGACAAAGGCGATCTGCTCGATCTCGGCGTCATCGAGGTCGGAGAATATTGCATCTTTCTGGTTTACGCATTGCGGGCGCCGGCATCTGGATCAGGCGATAAGATACGAACGCGCGCGGGCGGAGCGCATCCAGTTTGTCTCATTCCGTCATCGCAGGTCCATGACTCCGAACTCGCAAGAATAACGCTTGAGTCTGCTCTCCCGACGCGACGCGCGATCATTCGCGAGGCCATTCATGCCTGCGGCCTTGCTGACTGTGTGCCCGCCCTTTACACCGCGCCAGTTAGAGCGCGGCTTATCGTGGATACACGGATGGGTAAGGTGTGGGTTGACGGTGTGGAGATTGCGAACCTTCCACCCGGTTCCAAGCCATTTCAATTTATAACCTTCATGGCCCGTCATTCGGCGCCGGTCTGCCGGAATGAGATCGTCAAAGAAATCTCGCCGGGCAGACAGGATGAAGATGTAGTGGCCAGACAAGCGAAGAGCTCGGCAAATAAGATGATCGCCAAAGCCATGTCCGCCGCCGGCCGCACTTGGAATGAAGATCCGTTTCCTACTGCGGGCACAGGGCTTTATCGATGTGCTTTGCCCGCGTATGTACGTTAAAGCCGCATCGTGACTGTTGCTGCTCCGCGAGCGTAAGTGGAGCTGCGGTATAGCAGCGCAAAAATATTTTACCCGCGAAAGCAGGGAATTACGTATGACCCACGACGAAATCGTCAACGACTACATCCTGCGATACCGTGAAGCTGCGCGTCAGGAAATGCGGGATTTTGAGAGCGAGAGCAGTTTGTCAGCGGCGATCCGTAGGGCGGGACTCTGCGAATTGAGAAACGGCAAGCGCCATCTGCATCAGCGCCGCATTCCGAGGAGGGTTCTCGAACAAGTTGAGATGCGGCTCCAAAGAATCGAGCCACGCCTCGCGAAGGCAACTGACTTTGCCGCTATTCATCGATCGGTGGACCAGGAGGTCGGTGGCCTGAAGGGGATCGGCGCACTGACAGTTTATGACATTTCCCACCGGATAGGTGCTTATCTCGGGAAATTACCGAAGCGCGTATACCTGCATGCCGGAACGAGGATCGGCGCGCAGGTCTTTGGCATTGAAAGCGATTCCTTTGAGCCAGGCATTCTGCCTAAACCATTCGCGCAGCTGACTCCCGCCGAGGTCGAGGATTGCCTATGCATCTACAAAGATGATCTCAAAGGTATCTCCTCGGGAAGGGGCCATCGCCACTCCGGCTGCGTTATTGCAAGCCGGCAACTGCGGTGCTCGATGTGACTTAAAATGGGCGGTAGGGGAAGAGAAGACCGGGGCTGTGTCAAACGTCGTTTGGGGTTCCCTGGATCTGCCGGCGCTGTGCTATATTCCCCGGTATGTTTTATCTGATCGGTGTCAATCATGATGTGCAGCGCCACGCACCCGGCGCGGAGTTTGAAGCGCACCAAGTCGAGTTGGAGCGGTGCCTGAGCGCAGCAATTGAGAAATGCCGTCCTGCACTCATCGCGGTTGAGGAAAGTGAAGACACCCTCAAGGACAAGAGAAAAGGCGTTTGCGTCGTCTACGAATCCATTCCGCGCAATTTCGCCCGACGGCATGCAATCGAGCCGATGCTCTGTGAACCATCGGACGACTGGAAAGCGCAGCATGGCTGCATGGATTCGTTGACCCTCCACTTGGAGCTTTCTGTTTCCGATCTATTGCGCGGTATTCCATCGAATCAAGAGAAGGCCGCCATCGCCGCCGTCGGCATGGCTCTGTTTTTCCCTCTTCGCGAAAAGTACTGGCTGGACCAGTTCAAGGATTACCTTCAGTCCGATGTCATTTTCGTCCTTGGGGACAACCACATCGACAGTTTCAGCAGTCGCCTGCAGGCCCTGGGTGTTCAGGTGAAGGTCTTGTGCGGGGGAATTGGAGTCACCGACACAAATCGAGTTGAGTCCGCAACTGCGCGCGATTTTCCTGCCAAATACCCGGAGTTATTTCGCAGAATGCTCCTGCACTTCAAAGAGAGCGCGTAATGCGGAAGAGCACGGCAACGATGCGCAGATTCCTCTTTCCTCCGGCCCGAAATTGTCCGTGTCAGGGGATGGTTCGTTGTTTCGGAGTTGACCGGGGGAGGGCTAATAACGAAAGCAGTCGTCCCCCCACGCACGAAAGCCCCGGTCAATGGGCTGGACTTTAAGGGAGGGATGTGCGGCCCTGATCATGTCTGCCAGTTTGGTTGCGTTGGGTGAAACCACGACGAGTCTCCGATCGCGCGACTGGGACAGAGCCTCAAGAATCGGACTGTAGGAAGCCTTGTCGTGGCCGTTAAAACTGTATTCCACGGCGATCAATGTGCCGGACTCGCGCACAAGGGAACACGCTTTAGCGTAGGTCTTGCGGATAAACGGCTGCGTCAGTTGTTGAGCCTTGTCGGGGATCGGAGCGATGATCCGCTCCTCGATGGGAACGTGCCCCGTGCTCGACCTGGCGCGCGCATAGGAAGGAAAGCAGTGCGAAATCGAGTAGGGATCGAAATAATAGCGAAGCGTTCCGAGCGGTTCGATCCACGAGATGGCATCGCCGGCGAGGCGATTGATCTCA
>Ga0182030_10023770_pt1 | contig 11308 bp, 3 predicted proteins | sample 812S3MmetaG_FD_121299 | JGI IMG/M metagenome (GOLD analysis project Ga0182030, IMG submission 121299) | Permafrost microbial communities from Stordalen Mire, Sweden - 812S3M metaG (Illumina Assembly) | ecosystem: Environmental > Terrestrial > Soil > Wetlands > Permafrost | place: Sweden...
ATCCACGACCAGTATCAGGCGGCACTTCAAATTAAAAAATCAAGCGACGGAAATACAAGCTGGTGGGATAAACTTGTCAATTTTCCAGCTTCTATGGTCGAAGCCTTGATGTCAGTTGTCTTCATCATTTTAGGCTGGCTCGCCAGCACGATTGAATGGTGGGCGTATATTTTACAGAGCGCGATTTTGTTCATCGGCTATTCCTTGTCCCCGATTTTCATCGGGATGCTGGCGTTTCCATCGCTTCAACAAACAGGGCGGAATTATCTGCTTAATTTGGTGGGCATAATGATCTGGCCGCTGGGCTGGGGCGTGGCCGGCCTGGTTACGCAGGGCATGATTGATTTTATGACTGACCAAAGTTTTTTGAGTTCTTCCTCTGCCCCAAACACGCTTTATTCTTTGCAAAATTTGATGGGACTCGCGTTCTTGGGCATCTGGATTATTTTCAGCACGATTGCCGCGCCCATCGCCATTCAAAGGGCGATAACAACGGGACAGTCCGCCGCTTCCAGCTTGTTCAGCGGCGCTGCCTCTGCGGGCCGGGCGGCGGCAACGGCTGGCGCGACAACTTTTGCGGGCGGCGGCGCAGGAGGAATAAGAACCGCCTTTGCCGCCGCTGCCGCCACGGAAGCATTGGTAAATTCTTCGCTGGGCGAAAGTGGTTCTATCATTGGTTCACTGGCTCAAATGAATTCCCGAAATTCCGGCCAAGAAGGTGGACAGTCGAAAGAAAAGCAATCCGAATGCAACTTCCCGCCGAACGATCCGAGCGGGGACAAAACTGTTTCCGAAATGCTAAAAAAAAGCCGCGACCCGCAATCATAAATCTGGTGAAAATCCAAAAGCAATGTGGTATTATTTCAGTGTTATGGCACTCGTTTGGATATTGGGAATTGGAGCGGTGATTGTTGTTTGGATGGCGGCGAATCTGTCGAAGACGCCCGCCAGACCGAACAGGCAAATCTCTTTTGATACCAAGCCGCGCCAGACTCCCGCTTGGAGAAAGGATATGTCCGAAGTTTATTCGAGGGATGGATTCGATTATTTGAGAAAACTAGACCGTCATCAAAATGATCCGAACCACTGGCCTTGTCCGTTTCCGCCGCCAGAGCCGCCCAAGTGAAGCTATCACGAATAGTTTAGCTCACCTTGAGAACTGTGGCGGCTTGTTTCTTCTGAATTTTGCCAGTGAGTTCGACAAATGCAGCCTTTGAAATCCGCTCAATGAATTCTTCTTTCAGCGAATCCTTGTCCTCAAGTTCTTCTGAAAAAACTTCTCGACTCATTGCTTGCTTGGCGTAATCAAGCAGTTTTTCCAAAGGCACAATCTGCGCTTCCTCATTCAGTTGCCCCCAAAAAACTTCCATTGGGTTTCTGGATGCCCACCACGGAAAATTGTATTTTGCCCTTGCTTGTGCGATGGCCTTTTTGTCCGGCGACGTTGAACCATTTTGAACAATCACCGGAGCCGGAAGGGGAATGACATTCGACGGATTTTCCGAGAAGAAGACTTTTTGCGCCATTGTCGTTGAATGTTCGTCGCGTAAATGACCATATGTTTTCATCGCCAGCGCGCCGCCGTCTTTGTGGCCGAGCCAACGTGAGACTGTCGGAATATCCACACCGCTTTCAATGCAGCGCGTCGCAAACAAGTGGCGCAAATCGTGGTGGGTGAAACGGGGAATCTCCAATTTCTTGCAAGCCGTAGTGATGGACTTCTTGCATTCAGAAACACGCATCACTTTCTCGGTTTGTGGTTCATCTGACCGTTTCGCTTGGATTTGTTCCAGCAATTGTCGCATTTCAGAAATCATCGGCACTTCCCGAAACTCACCGGCGCGACGCCGTTTCAATCCAGTGACAGGATCACCTCTTAAAATTATCTTCCCGCGCTTAAAATCACAGTCTGCCCATGTAATGTTGGCTGCTTCGCCTTTGCGAAAACCACCATAGGCCAAAAATTGCACCAATTCGGCGGCGGGCTTGGCAAAACCGCTGCCTGAATTTTCGATTTCCTTCACAAGCATTTCCAACTGGCCGGATTCAGGCAGCTTGATTTGTTTTTTTGTATGTTCCTTGACCCATTTTGCCGCCAGCGCGGGGTTGTCATACGCGCACCGGCTTCAATGGCAATTTTGAAAACGCGGCGCAAAATGCTCACCGTATGATTATGTGATGATGAACTGGATTTTTTGGCGTTCTTTTCACTCCAAGACCTGCACTCTGAAGCGGAAATTTTGCCGACATCCTTCTTTTCCAAATCCGGCCACGATTTCAAAAGGGCTTTGATACGAAAGGCATCATATTCTTTGGTTCCGGGTTTAATGTTTGGATCGTTCTCACGTTGCTGCTTGTAATTGGCCAAAGCATCCCCAAACGTCATTTTCCCACGGGCAACCGCCGTATGCACAGCGGCACGTTGCCGTTCCTCTTTGTGAAAATCGCTCAAACGCAATTTGGCAACACTGATGCGGTCGGTTTTGAGGGATTTCCAAATGAGCTTGCCGCGCACCCGGATTCTGGCATAATAATTTCCAGATTGGACGTTACGAACAAGATTTGCCACCGGCGTTTTCTGCCAGCGTGATTCAGTATTTTCGGATGAATTGGTCTTCATGCCGATAGTATAGAAATCCAGTATAGAAAACGCAAGCTGCAAGTTTCAAAATCGCAATTTAATCCAATTAAATCACTGGTTCGGGGCGTAGCGTAGTCCGGCTAGCGCGCTTGCTTGGGGTGCAAGAGGTCGGGAGTTCAAATCTCCCCGCCCCGACCATTTTTCTTGGGTGTTTTGTTTGATAGGTTGACAAAAATCTGTCAGTAAACTATCAGTAATCTATCGTGCTGGATTACCGCCACGGCCAGCGGACCAATGAGGAATTTTGGCAAAACGCCGGCAGCCAGCTTTTGCAAAATCTTTTTGATGTTTTTCTCTTTGCCCAAGCGCCTTTAAGCTTGGACCGGCGGTCATCATTGACAACTCCATGGGCCAACATTTTTACGCGCAGCGAACCGGACTCTTGAAACGCCCGATCTTCATATTTCCCTAAAATATGAAGATCGGTTGATAGCGGCGGACGGCGGGACTAATCGCGTGCCGGGCGGTCGGAGTGGTGCGCAGGTAAATAGCCGTCCCGGCTTTGAACCATTATTTGATCAAGTGGAGCGACCGGGCCTTCAATTGTTCAGGCTGGTGCGTTCGATGGCGAAACCTGCCACAAGAAACTTCCAAGTCGCCCGCGACCAGGCTGCTCTGGCGCGTGCCGCCCAAGGGCAAGCTGCGTTTCTATCGCCGGGATGCCGACGGCCAACTGCAGTTTGTCGGCGAGAACGAGATTGACCATCAAGGCCAGCGCATGGGTTGGCAATTGTAACGCCCGGCCTTGGGTTGAGCAAAGCCGGGCGCGCCATTATTCAGCTATTTCCCCGATCAATTGTTGGTATTACTAAGGATATAGAACTGCTGCTGCAGCGCCGGATTCACGGCACCGGAGAGGTTGGTTGTGAAACTTCCGCTGCCGCCCAACACATTGGTCCAGACCGGCGTCCAAGTGTTGAGAGGATTCGCCACGTTCGTGCTGGTCAACAGATAAACCGTTCCCGCACCGGCATTCGTCGCCGAAATGGTCAGACTCGTTCCCGAAATCGCTGGGTTGGCGGTGAATCGCAAACCCGACAGCGGAGCCAGCACAACATTCAACATACCGCTGGCCGGATTAAAGCTATAGGCCAGCCCCGCTCCGGGCAAACCGACGATGTTGTTGAAATTGCCGGAAACTGCGTCCGATGCGCTGAACAACTGGAAGGTGTCGTTCGTCGTCAGAGTCGTGGTGCTTAGATTGCTGAGGACCAGCACGCCGCCATAGGTAATGTTGGCAACTCCGCCAACCAGATCGCTCGTGGGCGAACCATCCCGGTTAATGCGCACGGTGGCGTTGCCTTGCAACGTCAGGTTATTGTTGATGGTGAGCGTGCCGACGTTGGTGCCGGCGTCGCCCGCGCCAAGATTGCCCAACGGCGCAACGATCACCGGGCCGGCGAGGCTGCCGATACCGGCCAGCGTGCCATTGGTCACCAACGTGATTCCGCTATAACTGTTGCCCACGTCCAAATAGACTGTGCCGGCACCTTTCTTGACCAGGCCGCCGCCGCCGCCCTCCTGGAGCGCCGCTGAATTGATGGTGAGCGTGTAGCCGTTGTCGTCCAGAATCAAACCGCCGGCTTGCACATAGCAGGCGACTTGAAGGAAGTTCGTGCTGGACGCCGTGGCCTGCAATGTGCCGCCGTTGAAATAGGCGATGTAATTGACCGGAACCGCAGCAGCGGTATAATACTCGACGGCCGACGCTTGGATCAGGCCGCCGTTCAAATACAGATAGGCATTCGCGGTGGCACCGTCGCCGAGCCAGAGCTGGCCGCTGTTGAGCACCTGGCCGCCATTGACGATGAGCGTGCCGCTCGCACCCCCCGAACCGACGGCGATGTTGTTGCCACCGGTCTTCTGCACCGTGCCGCTGTTGACAATGAGCGTGCCGTTGGCCGTCGCAGAGCGAGCGCCAACTCCCAGCAAGTTATTAACCACCAGCGTGCCGCCGTCCACGATATTCGTGGCGGTGGTGGCGGCGGCTCCCGCGATCCAATACTGGCCGGCCGTGTCGTTGAAGTAGCCGCCGTTGGTGATCAACAACGTGCCGCCGTTGATCTGGCTTTGGTGCGTATCGCGCAGATAGTTGGTGCCGGTAACAATGGCATTGCCGCTGCCAACCTTGATGAGCGCGATGCCGGCGCCAGTATTATTAATCGTGCCGCCCCAGTTGACCGTGGTGTTGTTGTTGCCCACGGTCAACGTGGGCACCGTGGCGCTGGAGTTATTAATGTTACCATTGCCGGACAAACCGTTGATGGTCGGCGAGAAGCCGTTCAAATCAAGGGTGCCGGGAGAATTCACCGAGACGTTGCCCGCGTTGGTGCCGCCGGGAATCGCCGTGGCACTTCCGAGATGAAGGATGCCGTTGCTGATGGCCGTGTTGCCCGTGTAGGTGTCGCCGGACAAACTCAAGGTCGCCGTTCCCGTGCCGAGCATGAGCAAGCCGCCGCTGCCGGCAATGGCACCGGAACCCTGGATGGTGTAATTCACGCTGTTGTTGCTGATCGTCATGCTGGAGGGACTGGCGCTGGTATTCAACGTCACCGTGCCGCTACCGCTGTCGTTGAACAGCACATTGTCACCTTGCAGATAAGTGGCGGGCAATCCGCCGAACAGCCAGTTCGTCGTGTTGTTGATGTCCCACAAGTTGGGCGCGACGCTGTTGGTTCCGGTCCACACCGTCAGGCTGCCGCCGCCGGAAATGCTGGAAACGACCGCGTAAAGCGTCGCGTGAACGACATCGTTCGACAGCGTGACCGCCACGCCGCGCGGCGCAGTGATGCCACTGAACGAACCGGAGAGACTGCTGTATTGCAACAGCGGAAACGCGCCGACGGCAAAGGTTCCGGTAATACGCACGGTGCTGGCGCCATGGACAGTGACCGGGCCGGCAACGAGCGCGGCGCTGGTTGGATTGCCGGTGATGCCATACTGCAAATCAAGCGTGGTCGCGCCGACATTGCCCATCGTCAATGCGCCGATCATCACGCTGTCCGTGGGAGAACTGGTTGGAATACCGAAGATCGCGCCGTCTGCCATCACCAACCCTCCGGTCGTTTGATATCCCGAAGGCAGGATCAATTCACCATTAGTCACAACGGTCGTTCCGGTGTAAGTATTCGCGCCATTTAGAGTCAACGTGCCGGTGCCCAGCTTGACGAGGCCGCCGCTGACATTGGCCGCCAATGAAACGGTTCCGATCGTGGGGCTGACTGCGCCGGCCCCGCCGCCGATGAAATTGACTGTAAGGGAATCGCTGGCGCTGTAACCCGTGCCGGGCGAAGTGATGATGATGCCCGTCATCGCGCCGCCGGAAACCGCAGCCACGGCGGACGCATTGCTTCCGGTTCCGCCGGAAATGCTGACGATGGGCGTATCAATGTAGCCTGATCCGCCACTGGTCAACGAAATTGAACTGACGCCATAACCTTGGGGGGCCAGCAACGGCTGGCTGATCGTGAGGTTATTGCCACTGTCGTCAATCACCGCGCCGCCACCATAAATATATGCCGCCGGCAGACCCTGCATGAAGGTGGCGCTCGCGCCGCTGGCCTTCAGCGTGCCGCCGTTGAAATTGAATATGCCATAGAGACCGGGACCTTGCTGGACAATCGGCATGACGATTGTGCCACCACCAAGGTTCAGGATGCCACTGCTCGTTGTGGCGATATTGCCGAATTTTATTCCAAGCGCACCCACTGCGGTCAATGTGGCGCTGCCGGACAGGTTCAGCACACCAGGCGAGATTTCGCCGACATACACGCCGCCGGCGGCGATGGTCGTATTGCCTCCGGTCAAAGTGGCCGCGGCGTTATTGCCGCCCGAGCCGACAATCGTGCCGATGGTGAGGTTGTTTGCGGCGACAATCAAATTGCCGCCATTGACGTTAAGCACGCCACTGCCGCCGCCGCGAGACATAGCCAGCCAGCTACCCACCGTTGCCGTGCCGCCGTTCATGGTAAATGCGCCGTAGCCGCCATTGGCTGAAGACAGCCATAATTCGCTGGCCGTCTTCAAGGTGCCTGAATCCAAACGGATCACCCCGGAAGCTCCATTGATGATCCCCGCCTGCAAACTGGGCGCCGCAGTCTTGTTGGCCAACATGGTTCCGCCGGTGATTGCCAATGTGGCATTGGCAGTGGAATTGGCCACGGTGATTTGAGAGCCGGTGCCATTGGTGAGCAAGCCGGTTACGTTCAAAGTGCCGCCACTTACCGTAGTGGCGCCGGTGGCGGAATTGGTTCCGGCGATGACCAGCGTGCCATTGTCATTCTTGGTCAAGTTACCCGTGCCAGTAATACTGCCGCCCAACTGGAAGGTTGTATTGGTCAACACGCCGATGGCGCCGCCCGCAACGGCGAAAGGACGAACGGAACTGGTGGCATTGCCGTCAACCTGCAGCGTGCCGCCGACCAGTGTCACCAAACCGGAGTTGGTGCCGAGCGCCGCGTCATTCGTGATGATCACGGAACCGGCATTGATCACCGTGCCTCCGGTGTAATTATTGCTGGTGCCGAGGAAGAGCGATCCGGCATTGTTCATCGTCACGATTCCCGACCCGGCCAGTGAGCCAACACCAGTAATGCTGTAGGGCAGGGAACTATTCACGGTGATGCTGGACGGATGCAGTGTGGTGGTAAGATTGACGTTCGTGGACGGCGGGTTGGGGCCACCCGTGTAAAGGGTATCATCAAAGGTCACATTGTCGCCATACTTGTTGGGCGCGGATCCGTATTCGAGATAATTGGCATTGCCGTTGTTCCAGTTGGCCGTGGTGTTGATGTCCCAGTTGGTATTGACCGAACCATACCAAGTGAGCGTCTGGCCGGCGGAGGTGATGTTCAGATCAATCGAATGATTCACCGTATTGTTCGTCAGATTGGCGATGAGGCCGGGAGGCAGCGGCGCGAGATGGAAATTGGAAATGTTGGGCAACGTAGTGCCGATGTAAGCGATGAGGGGAAACTGGTCCACGCTCAAACCTCCGGCGTTGGCCTGATTTAGGTTGATGGTGATATTCGTGCCCGGCGCGGTCAGCGTGCCGAGGTCGTTAATCGCGGTGAAAGTGGGATTGGCACCCAGCGTGCCATAGCCAATGCTCAAGGTTGAATTGTTCTGCAATACCACACTGCTGACCGTTAATGAACTTCCGCTGGAGGCATTCAAGGCCAGAGTTGCGTTGTTCACTGTCAAAGGAGCAGCCACGCCCATCGTGCTGGACAACAGACTCAAAGTTCCACCCAAAACCAGGGTGCTGCCGCTGCAAGTGTTGACCGCGTTCGTAAGGAACAGGGTGCCGGTGCCGAGCTTCGTCAGGCCGATCGCGCCGCCGTTCGGTCCCGTGGAGTCGGCAATCGCGTTGACTAGGGCGAAGGTGCCGCCGGCGTCGCTGGTGTCGAATCCTACAATGGCTCCGGCTTGCAAACCCGTCGTGGCGGAAGTCGTCACCGAGATATTGCCCAACAGAGTGTTCACATTGGCGGCGGTAAACTCTCCGGTGCCGCCGACGTTCAATGCCAGCGTCGTCCCGGAAGCGACATTGATGTTCGCCGCCGTCCAGCTTGCCGTGGCGCTGTTGTAAAGAGATGCCGTCTTGGCAAATTTCAGCGTGCCGGCGTTGATTGTCGTCTTGCCGCTGTAAGTATTCGCGCCGGCGAATACCTGGGTGGCCGGCCCCGTCTTGATGACGCTTCCGCCCGCCGCAGTGGTCGCCCCATTAAGCAGGGCACCACTTAAGGTATTCACCGTGCTGGCCGTATCTGCCGATCCGGCGCTGCCGATGGTCAAAACTACCGGCGCTTTGGTGGTCGCATTGTTGCCCAGCGTCAGGTTAAAGCCCGCAACGCCGGTCAAGCCACCGAAGGTATAGGCGGTTTGCGCGACCGTCGTATCACCGAACGAGAAGTTACCGCCATTGAATTCGAGGTCCACCGTGCTGTTCTGCAGCGCGAGACTATTCCTAAGGTCGAGGTTGGCGCGGCCTTGGTCCGTAATGCTGTGAGCGACACCCGTAAAGGTATTTGCGCCAGTGAGAATGATGGTTCCAGAGGTATTGTAGATGAAGTTGACCCCGCTCCTGCCGGTAATCACACTGCCAATGGTGAACGTATTGGCACCTGCTAACGAGATATCCCCTTCCGCAGCACCGAAGGCCAGCGTGCCGGGAGTCGTTGCGCCGATGCTCGCGCCGTTGGCCGAAGCGTTGACCGCTCCGCTGGTGACGGTAAGCGTGTTCGCGCCGTCAATGGCGCTGGCGGCGTTGTTCAGCGAAAGCGAATTAACCGTGGTGTTCGCAGTGAGTGAGGTGGCGGCACTCACCCGCACGTTGTCTTGGGAGATAGTTCCCATATCGGTGGTCAGGGAGCCGAAAGTGGTCAAAGCCTGCACACCATTAACCGCATCATAGGTGCCCAGACCGCCGTTGGCCAGCAACCACGGCGTCACGCTGGTGGTCGCGCTGGCCAGCACGCCGCCGCCACCCACGAAACTGCCCGTGAGGCCAGTGTTGTTACCCAAGATAAAATTGCTGGAATTCGCAGTCGCCGCTCCCGGAGCGGTGCTGCCAAGGTTCCCGCCCGACACCACCAAAGCGGTTCCCGCACTGCGCGTGATGCTCGCAAAGGATAGAGTGGCATTTCCCAAGGTCGCACTGGTCGCGCTGGTCGCGTAAAATCCAGCTCCGGTATTCAGGGTCAGCGCTCCGAACTGTTCGGTTACCGGATTGGCCGCGCCGGTAATGCCGGTAATGGAGAGGTCGCCACTCGCTTGTGTATTTGAGTTCAGCCCATGACGATTGACGGTGATAGATCCGCCACGCGTGACCGTGCCCGTAGCCGTCGCCTTAACTTCGATCAAAGAGGCACCGTTGTAAGATCCTTGCATCGCGGTGCTCGTGCCATCCGCCGCGCCAAGAATAATAGTTGAATTTGCAATCGAAGATGCGCCATACAAATCAAGCGAGCCCGAAGTGATTGTCGTGCTTCCGCTATAGTTGTAAAGTCCGCCGCCGTTGAGCGCAAGAATACCCTGACCGGTCTTTGAGATGGAGCTTCCAGCGGAGGTTTCAGAAAATAGGCCGGCAAAGGTTAGGGAAGGCCGGCCTGTCTGGCTTGGAGAAACGACATTGATGGTCTCGGCTCCCGCGATGGTGCCCGTGCCATTGTTGGTGATGCTTCCCGAATTATTCGCGGCGAAGTTGGCACCATTTTGAAGCGTCAGCGTCTTGCCGTTGCCCAGCTTGTAAGAACTCGCGCCAAGGATATCCGTGATCGAGGCGCCCGCCGCAGTGACATGGGACACCTCAAGAATGGCATTTCCAGTCGTAAAATCGAAGGTGCCGGCACTATAACTGGTTCCCACGTCACCCACCCCCAAGACCAGAATGCCGGCATTGCCCGACCCAAAACTAATGTCGTCCAACGCCGCGTCCGTGAGGGCGCTGCTGATGGTGACGGTATTATTGAGCGTCACTGAATCCTCCGTTCCATTGGCCGGATTAGCCGCCCCACCACTCCAGGTGGCATTCGCATTGTAAGCGCCAGATGCCACGGAACTGAAAGCAGCCGCCTGCGCAGAGTGGGTAAGTAACGCCCACGCAAGTGCGAGACCAAGCGCGAGGAACTTGGTGAGGGAGGGTTTGATTTTGGATTTCATATTGTTAGTTTGTTAGTCGTTGGCGGCGAGGCCAGCCGAGCCATGAATCCAACGGCCAACAGGGTGGACAATCCCGGGCACCGATTTTCGCCGGAGAGCATACCGCTCCGGTTCGACAAAGGCCGGCAGACCCGTGATGGATGAAAGAATTGGTTGGTGGGTTTTCATTTTATTTTTTTTGGTCGGGGTTAACTATGGATGCGGCATTTGATTCGTTTAGAGCTTATGTTCCTACCACCAGAAGGCTGGCGTCCCTGTGTTGCTGGGATCAACCCGTTGACTCATATCAATGAAATTTCGCCATTGAACATGGCCATCTTTGAACCCGACATGGCCGCCAGCCGGCAGTGCGCCCTTGAGATGAGGGCTTAAATGCGGAACGGAAAACCCGCCTTTTACATTATTGTAATTGTAACTGTTCCGGTTAGCGTCGGAAAAACCCGAATTGGCTTCGCCATTGGGATCACTTGTGCTTAAAGTGGCATCCGCCGTCAAGACCCGGTCGGTAACCGGAATGGTCACGGATGTTCCCAACAAGGGGTTGCTAATTGATTCCGGAAGAATGGTCGTGTTTTGATTCGTGGCATATAACTTGGAAAGCGACCCGGAAAAAGCAAAGCAATAGCCGGCAACATGCAGCGAATTCAGATTAAAGTTCCAAAGACTTGACCCAGACGCCGTATTATTAAAGTCCAAATTGTCATCAAATCGGAGGGCGGTTCCCGGACAATAAAAAGTCTTTTTCTGGAGGCCGCTGTCCAGCATGGTATTTCCCATGTCCCAAGGTAGATCCCATGCCCAACTCGCGGTTCCCGGCGGCGCAAATACTGGCAGCTTGTCCCGATTGTCCCCCACATAGATGAACAGGCCAGTTTCGATTTGCTTTAGGGAAGCGCTGATTAAAGCCAGCCTTCCCAATTTCAATTTTTATTGGCTGGGAAAGTGGCCGCCGCAGTGAAAAATTTCCTCTGGCGTCACCGGTTCTCGGACTGTCTCCAGCCAGCG
>Ga0182030_10023771_pt1 | contig 11307 bp, 10 predicted proteins | sample 812S3MmetaG_FD_121299 | JGI IMG/M metagenome (GOLD analysis project Ga0182030, IMG submission 121299) | Permafrost microbial communities from Stordalen Mire, Sweden - 812S3M metaG (Illumina Assembly) | ecosystem: Environmental > Terrestrial > Soil > Wetlands > Permafrost | place: Sweden...
TCGCTGACAGTGCGAAGCTACGTGCCATCGAACCACTACTCGAAAAGGCTGGTGCAAACAAGCTTTGCGCCAAGTTGATTTCTTTAGACCTGGTTTTGGTTGACGAATCTACAGGGCAAGTCTTCGGTGCAGAACAAGCTATCGCAGAATTCAAGTTGGCTCAACCGGCATTTTTCAAGCAAGCCATAGCACCAAATACGGCACCGCCGGCATCAGCGCCACTAACCAAGCCTAATCAAGCTCCGGCGCCTGAGACTAAACATATTCGCGATATGACCGAACAAGAATATCAAGACTACAAGACAGCGGACCTCAATCGGCAGGAGCCCACTAAATGGATTGAGCCATCCAAATCAGCCGTTGCTAACTTATCACCAGAAGACTACGAAGCAGCCAAGATGAAAGCCATCTACAGCGGCTAATACTTTTCTCCTAAGGAGTGTCAAAAATGTTTGAATCAATCTTTCCTGCTCCACTTCCAAATATCGGTTTGCCAAACCTGACAGCGCCGGGGTCTGGCTTGCTTCAAAATCTTTCGCCTGCTGATTTCTTAGCTGCGAATCCTCGCACACCAGGGACGCTGACGATTACTGTTGGTGGCACGATTACGAATGGCGACACGGCCAATTTGACCGTCACAGCGCCATTTCTGCCTGGCGGATCGGTGACTGCGTCGGCTTCGATTGTCACCATTGATACGGTCGATTCGATTGCGCAGAAGCTGGCGAAGGCTATAAACGACAATGCGATTTTGCGGCGATATGGCGTTTATGCTGATTCAGCCCTAGCGGTGGTTACGGTCAATTGGCCAGGTCCGCTTGGTGCGTTTGCTACTCTGACCGGTAGTGTCGCGGGCGGAGCCACGGAAACTCTGAGCTTCACTAACTCTGGAGTTCCAACTGGTGGCTCTGGTCCGATCATTCCAGCGCAAAGTTTCCCATTTTCGTTTCCAGGATCAAACCCTGGCACATCGCAACTTGTCAGCTTCTACGTTGGGCAGCCAGTTCTTTTGAGTCAGAGTCAGGTAGCAGCCATGGCTGCTGCAGGCTCGCCAGTCTATTAAGGAATTTTGGATGACAACACAAACAAAATTAGCACCACGAACTATTGAAGGACTGCTTGCTGGTATCAAAGGATGCCCTCTGCACAAAAGGGGACCGCACAGAAGCTGCTCCGATACTTCGGCAGAATGCTTTTACACAATCAATCGAGTAAAAGGACACATGTCCGTCCTGGTTAACCAGCACAAACCAGTTTGCTTGGCGGCAATTTATGACAAAGGAACTCGCGATATACAGCGGGTGGTTTTAGGTGGTGAAGACACATTGCTGATGAAGGCGGTTGCTGAACGTGTCGTCACAGCACTACTCAGCGGACGCATGGAATCAATCATCAAGGAAGTGCTTCAGAAGCTTGGCATAACTGGAACGGCCGAGTTAGTTCCTGGCACTTCCGTTGACTGTGGAAAACTGCAGTTTGTTATCGGAACGGAAAGAGAGCTCATAGTTCGAAATAATCAGGGAGTTTGACTATGAGTCTTGAATACTCGGTTGGTGTGGAAATTCATCTTGTCGACCACGTAACAGCCGCGATGAACACAGTCAATCGCGCAATTATGCAAGCAGGTCAGCATACTGCAGCTTTGCACAAACAGATGGCAGAAATGCATGCCACTATGATGAAAATTCAGGCGGTTGGTCAAATCGGCGGCATGATGTTTCATGCCGGTGCGTCGGGCTTAGAAGCGATGGTGAGTCATGCTAAGGCTTATAACTTTGAACTAAATAAAATGGCGGTTCAAGGACAATCTATCGCTCAGATTCATGCAAATACGAGGGCGGCAATAGACAATTCTCATAAAGATAAAACTACTAATTACACTGAGAATCTGCGAATCATTGGTGATGCCAATGCAGTGCTGGGTGACGCGGCACATGCGAGAGAGCTTCTTCCTCACATTACCAATGCAATGAAAATCATGCGCGCATCGGGCAATGAAAAGACGGCGCATCGAGCCGATGACATGACACAGGATGCAATCCGCGCACTTGAGTTAAGTGGCGATGTAGGACCCACGCGGTCAATCAAGTATCAAGCTGAGCACCTAGACATGATTCGTCGTGGCATGACAGCCATGAATGGAACAATTGGTGCAGCCGACTACCATATGTTCAACAAAAACGCTGGTACAGCTCGATTGCAGTACAACGATGATTTTAAATACAAAGTTGCACCATACTTCATGCAAGAACTGAATCAGCGTACCGGCACAGTATTTGGCGCAATGAATCAAAGTCTAGTACAAGGCACAATCACCCTAGAAGCGGCTAAGCGTATGCAAAAGGCTGGATTGATAACCAGCCATGAGCATTTAACCAAGGACAATTTCAAAGGCATAGCAGGCAATTCTGTTTTAGGACGCGAAGAATTTAAGCATAATCCGTTTGAAGCGCTGACTAAAAAATGGATTCCTGAAATCGAAAGACGCAATCCACAAATTGCGGCAATGAAGGATGAAAACGAAAAGAACAAAGCTATTGCCGACATCATCAACCAACTGAAGTTGAACAAAAACACAACTTCAGCTCTCAGCTTGATGGCGGTTCAGCAAGCAAACGTCCACAAAGAGGGAAGAAAGTTCGATTCCATTCCCAAAGAAGTTGCGGCCGCACAGATCGCAGACAGAAATCCAGTCAACGTTCAAAAGCGCATGAGCACAGCTTATGACAACGTGATGACTCATTTGGGAAATGCCGCAATGCCGCTTGCTTTAAAGGGAATGGAGATGCTTGCAAGTGCTATGGAGAGCATAAGCAGCTATTTAGACAAAAATCCGATGGCTCCGAAGCTAGCCGTTGCTGTTACCGCGGCTACCACATTTGTTGGTGGAATTATGTCGCTCGGTGCTGCTCTAGCCTCGCCAGTGCTTCTTCTTCGCATGGCAGGCGTCAGTGCCCGCTTCGGCGTCATCGGCGTTGCAATCGGTGGCGCAATAGCAGCGGTCGCTGGAATGATCACCGCTATTCAGAATCGGGACAGATTTATGGCGTGGGCTAAAGCTCAAGCCAGGGCGCATATGGACGCGATCAAGTTCGCGCTCGCGGTAGGCATCGACGTAACGAACAAAGCGACCACAGCCTTTAATCAGCTCAACGTCGCGCTAGCAAATATTTTGCACACCATAGGGGCCGCTATCGGTAATCTCGGCAAAATGATGGGTGGTCAGAACCTGTTTTCGAGCATGGGAAAAGCCCTCAATGACTTCGGAACGGCCCAGTGGCAGAAAGATTACGTTGCGAGCATCCGAGGTCAGAATTCAGCGGCGTTTAATGCTCTCAATAACTTCGCAGGTGTGAAAGCCTCGCCTGTCGATGCTTCCGCTACCGCTATGGCTAGTCCGCTGAAATGGATAAAGAGTGGTGGATCGCAGAATCACAGTAGTAGTTTCGTAAATCATGGTCCCATGACTTTTAACATTCACCAGCAACCAGGCGAAAACAGTAAGGATCTCACGGACCGCTTAGGTAGCGACTTCCTTCGCCAGATACAAGGAGCTATGACTGGAGCCAGCCTTGGTGGAGGACACCTTGAAAGCGCATTTCATCAAGGCGCGTCGATCGGCTAATGCAACTTCCAGATTTCAACATCGCGCTAGAGAAGCGCCTTATGGAGCTAGCTGAACAGAGAAATGTTCAGGTTGATGTTCTTGTCGGCGGATGGATTTTCGACAGGCTACTCACTGAATTGACACTCAGCCCCACTTTGGCGCTGGTTAAAGAAGAGCCAAAAACGCGCGGAGCTAATGGCAAATTTTTGCCGAAGGTTCAAAAAGAAGTGGTCACTGAGCCACCAACGAAAAAGCCAAAAAAATATGCACGCAGAGCACCAAGAAAGGCGAAGCGGAAGCCGAAGCCAGCGAAAAAGCCCACTCGGTCCGAACAAATAAGAGCCGACTTGGCTCTGAGCGATTCAGAGCTTCAAATGCAAATCAAACTGCTCATTCAACGGGATGAACTTGGAACTCGGCTTAAAGGTGACATCCCGCGCCAGGCTCGATTAGTCGCAGAGAAAATGAGACGCGCTCAGGTTGCGGCACAGCAAGCACCATTGCCAGAAACACCGACCGACGACGAGGGACTTGATGCACTTTATCCCGCAAGTTCATTGCGATTCGGTCCAACAAACCGGCGAAATATCGGTTCATCATGCAATAGTTGGGGACCGCGAGACCTTGATGACAAGCAACTTCTCGAAACACAAAAGGACATTTTCAATCGACTGAAGGAATTCCATTCTTCGGACAACAGCAAAGCCAAGCGTGATTTACTCACCCAAAACCAAGCATGCATACAAGAGGTGATGCGCCGCAAGGCAAAGAAGGGCATCCGGAAATCGGTTGATGATGTCGATCAATCTTTAGCTAGCACGCTAAAGATGTGACATAGCTTTGATTGAATCGCGAGGTCGTGTTCAATTGACTCCCAAACAGTTCGACCGGGAATGAGTTTTTTGCCAATGCCAAAGTGATCAAGGATTTGCATAGATCTAAAGTGATTTTTGTTAGCCACTAAGACTGTTTCTGTCACGACGCAATCCCATACGTGACCTATGCCTTGAACCTGAACACCTCGAACGTTAAGACTGTCCTTGGGATGTTCAATCATCAACTTGGCCATTCCAAGGTTTCCCGCTGTAGGAACAATTTGATAAAGCTTGAAGATAGAAATAGCGGACTCAGTGATTTTTCTATCCTCTACTGCGCCAAACGGAAGCTTGGCTAAATACTCTGCAAAAGTGAAATTCAATGTTTTCAACACGCTTCGTTTTACTCCCCATCCTTATATTCAGCCGTGCTCTTTCGCACGCGGCTTGCGATCCAATTGTGGACATCAGCCGGACGATATCGCACAGCCTTTCTAGAGAGCTTCACGAAAAGTGGACCATTGCCAGTTGTTCTGCTTTCCTCGAGCGTGCGCTCACTCAACTGGAGAAAAGCAGCTACCTGCTGTGTGGTCCAAAGTTCTTCTGGTTCGGTTGGCATGCGCGTCGTCTCTCATCTCATTCCAAGAGACAGCGTAAATTGTTAACTGCGAAAAACTCAAATGTTTGTTTGATGAAATCTATTAGATAAAAAAATGAGTCACCTTTTCCGGGTGACTCATTGGTGACTTATTTTAGCCGTCGCTTCGAATAACTTACCCCCAAGGGGATTCGAACCCCTGTTACCTCCGTGAAAGGGAGGTGTCCTAGGCCTCTAGACGATGGGGGCACTAGGTGAGTTACACTCCGGCAACGGTCAGCCAGAATATCAAAATCGATTGATCAGTGTCAACTCGAAAGGTCCGATCATTACCGTTCATCACTGGATTTATGTGCTCATGATAACTGCCGAGCAGCGGGTCAAGTGAAGTTAAGCGTTAGCAGGCTTAAAAGAGGCGTATCTTCCCTGACAACCTGGCGTGAATCGTGCTTCAATTAACTTTCTGCAAAGCGCCCAGATAAATCCATACCATGCAAAAAGTTGAAACTCAGAAACAGACTTTTCGGCTCGACCCGCAGCTGAAGACCTTTAATAACTTCCTGCGAGAGCACTTTCAAGCTCGCGTGTACCGTGTGCCCATTGATGCTGGCTTCACTTGCCCCAACAGAGATGGTGTCCGAGCGTTTGGAGGCTGCACCTTCTGTGACGACCGTGGCTCTGGAGCACCAACCATCGATGCAGAGTTGAGTGCCAGGCAGCAGCTGCAGTCTGGTATCGAAAGGGTGCGTAAGCGTTTCAAAGCACAGAAGTTTCTCGCTTATTTTCAAGCGTTCACTAATACTTATGCTCCTGTGGATGCCCTAAGGCGCCTTTATGACCTGGCTCTCGAGGAGCCTGATGTCGTGGGGCTGTGCATAGGAACTCGTCCGGACTGCATGGATGATGATGTTCTGGATTTGCTGGCTGAATATCACGAGAAAACATTTGTCTGGCTGGAAGTCGGTTTACAGTCTGCTGTCAACAGGACTTTAGACTTGATCAATCGCGGGCACTCGGCAGAAGAATTTTTTGATGCCATAAAGCGCGCACAGAAGAGAGGTCTTTTGCTCGCCACGCATTTGATGTTCGGTTTGCCTGGCGAGTCCAGGGACGAGATGCTGGATACTGTTAAACAGATTGCGCATAGTGGCATTCAGGGAGTGAAGATTCATCAGCTTTGCATCTACAAAGGAACACCCATGGCTCGTCAGTATGAGCGTGGCGAACTGCAATTGATGTCGGAGGACGACTATGTCGAACTGGTGGTCGACGCTCTTGAAATTCTTTCGCCTGATCAAATAATCATGAGACTAATTGCCGAAGGATCGAAGGATGAAATCGTAGCTCCCGTCTGGGCGCTCGATAAAGCACCGGTGATGGAAAGAATCAATCAGACTATGATCGACCGAGGATCAAAGCAGGGCTGTAAATTTGAGCCTTTGCCGGACAAGGTTTTGTGCTGATTACAGACACCGAAATTTTGAATTCCGGATTTCAAATTCTGGATGCCGAAATTCTGATGCCGGATTTTAAATGCCGGATTTAAATTTCAAATTCCAGATTTCAAATTCCAGATGTCAGATTTTAAACTACCTGATTACCTGCGGTGCGGTATCAGGGGCACTTAACTGTCTGCCTTGCCCCTGAGTCAGCATTGCAGCTCCGATTACACCCGCGAAGTCACCTAGTTCAGCTTTTACCATTTGAACTTTGCTTCCAGGGATCTTCAGTGCTCGTCTTTTTGCTTCTCTGGTCGCGACCTGCAGATAAAGGTCGACTGCTTCTACCAGACCGCCTCCGACTATTATGCGTTCGGGATTGTAGAAGTTGATTATGCTTGCCAGCCCCATACCAAAATAACGAGCACATTCCGTGACGTTGCTGATCACTAGCTGGTCACCAGCGGTGATGGCATTGGCAATCGCCTTTGCTCGCAAGATTCCTTTGGTCATATCTATTTTGTCGCGGATACTTGATTCCATGCCGCGATTCAGATCGACGAGAATGTTCTTGGCGAGTGCTGTTCGCGATGCATACGCTTCAAGGCATCCGTAGCCGCCGCATCCGCAAATCTTGCCTTCAGGCATTAACAGCATGTGGCCGATTTCGCCCGCAGTGCCGCTGGCGCCGTAAATGATTTTGTTGTTAAGGACTATTCCTGAGCCGATGCCTGTGCCTACGAAGATACATATAAAATTGGAACAGCTGCGTCCTGCGCCAAAGTGCAGCTCGCCAAGCGTAGCGACCTCGACATCATTGCCAATGTATGTGGGCCACTTGTAGTGGGCGCTCAAGGGTTCAGTTAAGGGAAGGTCCACAGAGCCTATGTTGACCGCGTCGAGCACGACGCCTTTTTGTCTGTCAACCATACCTGCGACGCCAATGCCTATCCCTACAATTTTTTTTCTATCTGCATTTGCATCTTGCAGCGCTTCGTCGATGACGCCAATTAAACGCTTGACGACATCGGCTTCCTCGTGTACCTGGCGCGTCTTCTTTTTTGCTGAGGTCAAAAGTTTTCCAGTGTCTAAATTGACCACACCTGCAGAAATCTTCGTGCCGCCGAAGTCAACACCGATAGCAAATCTTTCGCCCATTGTGATAAATGCTCGCTTCAAGTAGAGGCGAGCATTCTATTACAATTCCAACTGTCGCAAGTGAAAAAAACGGATCCTTAGGGGATCATCCCCGGCGTTTCCGCAGAATCATCTTTTGTGAACTTTGCCTCGACAGTTGCTGCTGCTTCTAGAGAGGAATCAGCCGGCAAGGAAGCCGTCAGCTCTTTGCCTGTCTTCAGCTCACTCAACGGTTTCTTCGCTGTCGAAACATCAGAGATAACTTCAGGTTCATTCGAATCTTGAGCCTTCGACCGTTCGCCTGGATTGCTGCTGGCGATGCCATTCTTGCGAAGGTCGATTACTACTATCGAGCTGGCGACGCGACGCTGGCTGGCATTTGCATTGCGTGTCACGGTCGAGCCGTGCACAACCATGGTTGTAGAGCCTCCTCCATCGAGGTTCATTGCGTCAACAGCGCCCATCTTTTGAAGGAATTTAGCAACGTCCCATAAAGTATGCGGACCTTCTACAGTACACATAAGAAGATGATTGTCGGCGGTTACCCCGATAGCTGTACGAGCTCTTATCTGGCTGCCGGTCCAGGCTTTTCGGAAATTTTCGTCTTTTAAATCGACGAATAGGTTGCCATCTTTGATAAGCATTGGTCCGCCTGACACAGCTTCAACTACGTCTTGCCAGTCGCCAGGTCGGGTGTGCCAGCTTAACTGCACTTTGTTTCCTCGATCGAGCGAGGAGATGGTGCCTTCTTTCGTGTCACTGAGAACGAAGCCGCCGTAAGGGATTCCCATTGTTGTCGAAACTTTCGTGTCCTGGACTTCGCCCTGAGCGTTAATTGCAACAAGCCGTCCTTCCAGAGGTGTACGCACAAACGAACCCCAGCGACGGGTGTAGGCTATCAGCTTGGTACCATGCCTGCGTGGTTGGTTAATGTTGTTGACCCAGACGTTGTTGACGTCGTCGTTGTCTGAGGTTAGAAGACCATTTAAACTGACCCGGTCAATTTTTATTTTGCCCTGGCGATCGATGCCCATCGAAACTCGATCGAATATAGGACCTGCTACCCACTCGCCATCTACTATCAACGTTCCTAGGGGAGTGCCATCCTTCTTGAAATAATTAGCGTTGATTGCGGCTAAAGCTTTTGACTCTTTAGCATGATCGGCTACGTCTTTCAGGCGGTCGAAGCTTTCGCCGGCCATGTATGGTTGCACTTTTACCGGTGCTCTTTCCATATCGACGTCTACCACGTTGATGCTAAGAGGTCCTCTTACTGACTTGTGCACCACTCCTGGTGCAAGAGTTTCAGATTGCAGAGAGGATATAAAATTTTGAGGCTGAATTGCCTTTTCAGCAATATTTGACTCGGCTTGCCACTGGGCGGCTTTGCCTGCCAGCTTGCCTTTGTTGTGCCCTTTCAGTGCTCTAGCTATTTTGGCCCTGTCGCGAGCATTGTGAGCTATAGCATAGGTAGCAGCATAAGCAGGACGATGTCCCACCTTGCCGTAGTTTGGCTTATGACTTGCGCCGTGAGAGGCTTTAACCACCGAATTCAGATGAACTGAAAGTGGAGCTGCGTGGGTTCTAATGAAGGCGTCTGCGTTCAGAGCATTATTCAGCAACAGTGTGCCTGCACTGATTACGGAAGCCACGAACAGTGTAGAAAATCTACTGAATCTGTTCTCTACTTTATTCGCTGGATATATAGGTGTCATCAAGTTTCCCTGAGAAAAATTGCTGACGACTTAGAGTCGTCACCCCACCTTCTTTTTATACCCCGACAAACTATGGTTTAACAGTATTGACAAAAAGATTTTTTCACTACACATCCGCTCCATATCTGCTTTTTGAGCAACTATGGATAACCTCAGTTTGTCCTCACTGCGACGAGGAATGCGCTCGTACACAGCTGGAATCGCCCACCAGTTCAGGCGCGACAGTAACGGCGGCTGTCAATACCTGCTTGAACGGCAAGCCTGTTCAGTGCATCTAGCATATCTGCTTGATATAAGTGTTGAGGCAGGCGCATCCTTCGGTCAGCGCCTCTGCCGTAAAATTTAATTCGAGCTGTTAGTCGGCCGCGGATGCGACTGCCATTTTCGACCTATTATCGGGTACGTGTCGGCAGTCGTTTGCGTTCTGTCTCGGGCAGTAGCAGTAACTCTGCGCTGCGGCTGATAAGTCTGTTACGGTGAAACAGTTGCCTGATTTGAAAAGCCGTAGACATCCCATCTGCGTTGCCATTACACTGAAGGTCTGTGGAAGTGTCTAGAAATTGAAATGTCCGGGCATAACCGACGTGGTACGCCCATTCTGAGCGTTACTTTGTGGATCTAACGAAGGAGCCCGTGTGAAACAAGATCTGGCGGGAGCACCAAAAATTATCGCTCCGGCGATGTCGGAACTGGCTGAGAAAGCCCAGCGGTTACTAACAAATGTCAATAAGGTGCTGGTCGGGCAGTCGCATGCAGTGCGGCTGGCAGTGGTCGCCTTCTTTGCCGGAGGACACGTTCTTATTGAAGACGTCCCCGGTGTAGGTAAGACCTTGCTCGCAAAAAGCCTGGCAATGTCAGTGCACGCATCATTTAAACGTATTCAATGTACACCCGATCTTCTGCCTTCAGATGTGTCGGGCGTAAGCATCTTTGACCAGCGTGAAGGCTGTTTCAAATTCATTCCAGGACCTATCTTCACCAACATCTTGCTGGCAGACGAAATTAACCGTGCAACGCCGCGTACTCAATCAAGTCTGCTTGAGGCTATGGAAGAAAATCAGGTCACTACTGATGGTGCCACGCGACCGTTGCCTGAACTGTTTTTTGTGATCGCAACGGAAAACCCGATTGAATATCACGGTACATTCCCTCTGCCAGAAGCTCAGCTCGACAGATTTATGCTCTCGCTCTCACTCGGCTATCCGAAGATCGAAGACGAAATCGAAATTCTGGACAAGACTCTCGAGAATGATTCATTTTCTGTTGAAGCCGTTCTAACGGAAGAAGAGGTGATTGCTGCTCGCAAGGCTATTCGCCAGGTTTTTGTCGACCCTTCGATTAAACGCTATATCGTCTCTATAGTAAGCAGCACTCGAAAGAACCCTGCGATTGTTCTCGGAGTAAGCCCCCGAGGCAGCCAGTTGTTAATGCGTGCGGCTCAATCGGCTGCTTTTCTGGAAGGGCGAAATTACGTCCGACCTGAAGACATAAAAGCTGTCGCTCCGTATGTGTTAGGTCACCGCGTTATTCCTAAAATTAGAGACAATCGTGTCAGCCATGCAGAGCTCATTGAACGAGTCCTGGAACAAGTCGCTGTTCCGGTCTAAAACTAAAATCGCTGAAGGATGGCGCCTGAAGGCTTTTCCCATAAGATTGCCGGGAAAGCAGGCAGCACCAGTAATGTGGCTCGAGCCTCGAGCTATCGTAGTTGTGCTGCTCTTGCCGGTGCTTTATATTTTCGCCGGCGAGACCGGTAATCAATGGTTTTACTTGCTTGCGGCCGCAGTCGTTTCGGCTCTTGTGCTTGGAATTCTTATCCCGCTGTTAACGGTATTGGAAGTCGATGGCACGGCAAGTTTGCCACCAAACGCAGTGGCGGGCGAAAAGGTACCTATCAAAGTCATGCTGAAGCGCAAGACTAAATTAGGACCTCTAGCCATTCTTTTTCCCTTGCGCTGGCTGATAGTCAAAGTCTATCTAAAAAGCAACGACGTCA
>Ga0182030_10023772_pt1 | contig 11307 bp, 5 predicted proteins | sample 812S3MmetaG_FD_121299 | JGI IMG/M metagenome (GOLD analysis project Ga0182030, IMG submission 121299) | Permafrost microbial communities from Stordalen Mire, Sweden - 812S3M metaG (Illumina Assembly) | ecosystem: Environmental > Terrestrial > Soil > Wetlands > Permafrost | place: Sweden...
ACCGTCAAACTTCACGGAAAAACCGCGCGCCGGGTCGTCAATCTGCATCGAAGAGACCCCCAGGTCGGCCAGAATCAAATCCGCGCCCGTCAGTTCCTGCGCCGCCAAGATCTGCGGCAGGCCGGCGAAGTTGCTGCGCTGCACGGTGAACACCGCCTCGCCAAAGCCCAGTGCCCGCAGTCGCGCCTCCGTTTTGGATAGTTCCACGGCGTCGGCGTCCACGCCAATCAGTTTTCCGGCCGGCAAAATCCTGGCCAGGAGCTCCTGGGCATGGCCGCCAAAGCCCAGCGTACAGTCCACCGCCACGTCTCCCGGTTTGGGGGCCAGCACCTGAAGCACCTCCGCCACCATGATGGGCCGGTGGGTCCCCGCCGGGGTTTTGCCGGATGCCAGCACCTTGGCCACCGTCTCCGCATCACCCCGGCGTTCCTTGTACTTGTCCTCGAACCGCCGTGGGTTCTTTCCGCCGTAACGTGGGCGGCGTTTGTGCGGAACCTCGCTGGCGGCGGCAATCTCTTTCATCATGCTGTAGCATTGCAGGATTGCCGCCGTCTGTCAGCCGCGGATTTGCCGTTGAGTTTCCGGCCGGGTCGCGGTATTTCAAGTCCGTGGGCAAAACCTATCTCTTTGAATGTTCGTACTGCCAATACCGTGCCAGGATCTCGGGCGGCGCCGATGGCGGCCTGCATTGCGTCATCCAAACGATCCTCTGCCGGGACTGCCGGGAACTGTACGATGTGTTCGTCCGGCAACGGCGGCGGGCGGATGCGCCAAACCTGGCCAAATTCCCCGGGTTTTACCGGCCCGAAATCCCCCCCGTCGTTTTGCGTCAAAGCTCCTGGAACCCGCCGGCGAAACCCCTCGCGCCGCTCGTCTGGTATGACACCGAAAAACTGACTTGTCCGGTTGAGCCCAAGCACTCCGTGGAGCCGTGGAACGATCCCGCCCGCTGCCCGCGCTGCGGAAATTTCATGGAGAAGAACGGATTTCCCTACCGCACCTGGGAATAAGCCGCTGCCTCCAGCCGCCCCGCAACGGATGATTAATTTTGATTTATCCCGCGGATCGGATGCTCTAGAGTTGCGCGAAACCAACAAACCGCCGCGGGCCGTCAAACTGACAATCCCAATCTGCAACTATGAATAACCGTTCGAAATTGTTCGTCATGATGCTCCTCGAGTTTTTTATCTGGGGCGCTTGGTTGCCGCTCATCTTCAGTTACCTTCCGAGCCTCGGCTTTTCGCCGGTGGAGCAGGCCTGCATCTTGAACGCTTTTGCCATCGCCGCCATTGTGGGCATGTTTTTCAGCAACCAGTTTTGCGACCGCAACTTTGCCGCCGAAAAATTCCTCGCCTTCAGCCACGCCATTGGCGGACTGGCCATGCTTGGGCTGGTTTTTACCAAAGCTTTCTGGCCGTTCTTTGGCCTGATGCTGGTGCATTGCCTGCTGTTTGTGCCCACGCTCTCCATTGTCAATTCCATAACCTTCGCCCACCTGAAGGATTCCCAGAAGGAATTCGGGCTCGTGCGCCTGGGCGGCACGCTCGGCTGGGTGCTCGCCGCGTGGCCGTTCACATTCATCTTCGTGGACTGGGACAAGGTCCACCAATTGGATCCGCATGGGCTGGTCAACTGGATTAGTGTGGCGCTCAGTTCCGGACTGACCGGTGACAAGCTTCGGTCCGCCACCGTATGGACTTTTGCCGTGGCCGGAGTTGCCTCGCTTGCCCTGGCGGCTTTCAGCTTCTGCCTGCCGCACACCCCGCCGAAAAAGGCCAGCGAGGGCGCGGCGGAGAAACTCGCCTGGCTCGAGGCGGTCAAGCTGTTGCGTCACCCGTTTGTGCTCGTCCTGTGGCTCGTGACGCTGGTGGATGCGTTCGTCCACAATTGTTACTTCAACTGGACGGGCGGCTTCCTCAGCACCCCGGCGGCGGACGGCGGCGTGGGCATTGCGGGCAACTGGGTCATGCCGGTGATGAGCGTCGGCCAGATCATGGAAATGCTCACGATGTTTGTCCTGGGCGCCACGCTCAAACGGTTGGGATGGCGTACCACCCTGATCATCGGCATTCTCGGCCATGTCGCCCGTTTCACCGTGTATGCCTTCTTCCCGCAATACCCGGGGCTGATTGTCGCCGTCCAGCTGTTGCATGGCATTTCGTATGCCTTCTTCTTCGCCACGGTTTATATTTTTGCCGACGCCTTTTTCCCCAAGGACGCGCGGGCCAGTGCGCAGGGATTATTTAATGTCATGATCCTGGGCCTCGGCCCCTTACTGGCCAATACCATCTGTCCCTTTCTCGGCCAAAGGATTTTTGCGCACGACGGCATCACCAACTATCACAATCTGTTTCTTGTGCCGATGATTTGCGGCATTGCGGCGGCCGTGGTGCTGGTGCTGTTCTTCCATCCGCCCAAAACGCCCGTGGCGGAGACGGCCCGATAAGCCCCTCATTCTCACAACCTCCGGGTTCAGGGCGGAGCCTTCAAGGTAATGGCGCCCAGCGGAGGCAGAGTGAGCATCAGGGAGTGTGACTGAAAATTCCAGCCGAACGGAGCTGCTTCCGTTCCGCCCAGATTTCCCTGACCGCTGCCGCCGTATTCCACGGCATCACTATTGAGCACCTCGCGCCAAAAACCGCCCCGGGGTACGCCCACGCGATAGTTGTGCCGGGGAACGGGCGTGAAATTCAATACCGCGAGCAAAAGCTCGTTCGTATCCGCATCCCGCCGCAGGAAAGAGATGACACTCGCGGCGGCATCCGACGTGTCCAGCCATTGGAAGCCTGCGGTTTCGGCATCCGTTCGATGCAGGGCGTGCTCGCCGTGGTAAAACCGGTTCAGGAAGGCGACCCAGTCCATCAATCGGCGGTGCGGGCTGTTCTGCGCCAGCAGGTGCCAGTCGAGGCTGGTCTCCGGTTGCCAGGGATTCGGTTGTCCGAATTCGTCGCCCATGAACATCAGTTTCTTGCCAGGCAGCAAATACATGTAGGCGAAGAGCAGCCGCAGGTTGGCAAATTTTTGCCAGCCGTCGCCGGGCATGAGGCTGAGCAATGACGGGCGCGGCCGGCTGACCAGGCCGGCCGAGAGCGGCAGGATATAGCTGGTATCGAAGGCGTAAAGGTCCCGGTGCGCGAATTGCCCATGGCGGAATTTACGGTACAGCGGGTCGGTGCTGAAATAGGCCAGGGTTTCCTCGGCCCAAGCCGTGTCCCACCGGTATTCGTAACCAAAGAGGAACGTGTCGCCGTTCGTGCACTCGCCGTCGGCGGGGAGCTCATTCAGGGCTTCGCGCAGATACCCGGAAGATTCGCCGGGTTCCAAGATGACACCCACATCCCGCTGGTGCAGGTATTCGATCAAGAATCGGAGTCCCTGTGGGTCGGTATAACCGGGGGCGTGAAGCTGGATGTGGGTGAAATGCAGGTTCCGGGCGTGTTCGGCGAACTTGGGCGCGATCTCGAAGAAGTTCAGGGCGCGATTGTCTTCTTCGGGCACGCGCATCCAAGAGGGCATGTGGACTTGATAGATGGAAATGGGCTGATCCGGCGCGGCTAGCGCGGCGCGGGCGGCCAATTCTTCCACATCACCCGCCGGCGCGGCGTCATTGATTTCTTCCACGGCGTTCATATCGGATTTTCCGGGTTGAGGAGATCGAGGAGCACCTGGCAGGAGATATTCAGCCAGTCGGGCCGATTGTTCAGTTCATAGCCCAGTTCGTAAATGGCCTTGCGCAGCAGTTCGACGTCCAGCATGACCTTGAGGGCGGTCTGGTCGGCGGGAATAAAGGGCGCGGAGCCGGCGGTTTCGAGATAGGCGCGGAGAAAGCTCGTGCCCACCCACACGGACCAATAACGAGCCCAAGCAATCCGGGTTTCGGAGGCCCGGGTGCCGGGCGGGTTACGTAAAGCCGAGTTGGCCGCGTAAAAGAAGGAATAAATCATGCCCGCCACATCGCGCAGTGCGGACTGCTTGGCGCGACGCTCTTCCAAGGCAACAGCCGGTTCACCTTCAAAGTCGATAATCAAGAAATCGGGTCCGTGGTGCAGGACCTGTCCCAGATGATAATCGCCGTGGGTGCGGATGCGGACGGCCCCGACCGGTTTCTGGGCGATCCGCTGGAGGCGCTGCCGGATGTGGGACTCCTCTTCCAGAACCCTTTCGGCGGGCGTCCTGGAAGCGGGGGGCAGCTTGGGCAGGCGCTCTTGAAGCAACTGGAGATTCTGCAGCGCCAAACCATCCAATGATTCGAACAGGGCTCGCTGGGCCGCCGGGGTCCAAGGCTCCGGCCGGAAGGCGGGGTCGGCGGCATCGGACGCCAGGGTGAGGTGCAGCGCAGCGGTGCGGCGGCCGAGCGTGGCGGCATCCGCCATATATGAGCCAATCAGGTCGGCCGGTTTTTGCGGCAGCGGCGCGCCGCCCCGGATAGCCTGGGAAGCATCGGAAATGGACGGTGCTTGCCGCTGTTTGGCGGGCAGACTTTGAACTTTTTGGTAAAAACCTTGGAGGGCGGAAAGTGTGTCCTCCCAGGCATCATGGCAGCCCGGAATAAATGTAGTGAGCACGGCCATGGTCGAAGTGTGTCCGTCGTGATTGTGGTATTCCAGGGCACCCGCGAGGGCCGGTGAATGTGGAAAATGCCGGGCGGAAAGGAACCGCTCGATCTCCAGCTCTAGATTGATGCCGGCATCGAGCCGGCGGAAGAATTTCAGGATGATGCTGCCGCCATAAATGATGGAGGAATTGCTTTGTTCGGCCTTGCTGACCTGCGCGTCGATGTCCAAGCCCTGTTCGCGGCGGACCCGCCGCAGCACGCCGGTGGGCTCGGCCTCCAAATCGCCGCTTTGGCCGGAAACCGTTTGGTGCTGGGAAGTCAGGGCCAGCAGCGCCCGGCAGAATTCCTGGCTTACGATGGCGTCGTACAAAACGCCGTTTTCCCCGGAGCGATGCAGGGAAATGTGGGCGAGAATCAACTGCGGCCAATCCCGGGACACGGACTCCGCCTTTTCGCCCAGGGCGCAGGCAAGGGGAACAACGTAGAGCTCGGGCTCGCCATCAGAGTAGCTCACTTGGAAGAGGAGTAAAAATGCGTTGTCCTCACCCACGGGAACCGTGATGCGCTCCCGAATCGTCACACTGGCCACGGACCGGGCCTTGCCGCGGAACCAGCGCCGGGAAGGCAGCCATTGTTGCAGGGCGGCGGTAAGCGTGCCCAAGGCGCGACCGCTGAAGACTTCCAACCAACTCTCGGCCAGTGGCAGCGTGTAGGCGGGCGGCGGGGCGGGCGGGGTCGGAATTCTCCGGGTGCGGGTTTCGTGTATCAACGTGCTCATAAAATCCTTGGTTTGAATTTGAAACTTTGCGGGTTTACATGAAATAGTCGAAATCGCGCTCGGTGCGCACGTGACGGCGCAGGCGGAAGATGTGCGCCGGCGAATAATTGGGATCCAACTCGACGTAGTTGCGCGGACCGTTCCAGAGGAACCGCGCGCCCGTCAGCAGATCGTGCATTTGGTAGGACCGTCCCGGCTGATCCAAGAACTGATCTGCCGGCAATTCCACCCAACCAGTCTGGACGTGGTCCGGATCAAGGTTCACCACCACCAAGATGACGTCGGACCCGTCCTCGGTGGATTTCGTGTAGGCCAGCAGATGGTCGTTGGCGACGCGGTGAAACGTCAAGTTGTGGTTCGATTGCAAAGCGGGGTTTTCATGGCGGATCCGGTTGATGCGCGTGATCAATTCCGCCAGGTTTCCGGGTGCCTCCAGGTTCCAATGACGGATTTCATATTTTTCGGAATCGAGATACTCCTCGGTACCCGGCTTCAGCGGGCGGTCCTCGCACAACTCAAAGGCCGGTCCATAAATGCCGTAACTGGCACCGAGCGTGGCGGCCAGCACGAGGCGGATCTCAAACATGGGCCGGCCGCCGGCTTGGAGATGTTCCGGCAGGATATCCGGCGTATTGGTCCAGAGGTTGGGCCGGAAGTACTCGGAAACCGGTGGCAGGGACAATTCGGTCAGATAAGTCGTCAGCTCTTCCTTCGAGGTGCGCCACGGAAAATAATTGTAGGACTGGGTAAAGCCGGTTTTGGCCAGGTGGTTCAATACAGCCGGGCGCGTGAAAGCCTCGGCGAGGAAGATCAAGTCCGGCTGCTGGCGCTTGAGCGCCGCCAGGCACCATTCCCAAAACGCAAAGGACTTGGTGTGGGGATTGTCCACGCGGAAGATGCGCACGCCCTGTGCGATCCAAAACTCAAAGATGCTCCTCAACTCAGCCCACAGCCCGCGCCAATCCTCGCACTCAAAATCAAAGGGGTAGATGTCCTGATACTTCTTGGGCGGATTCTCGGCGTAGGCGATGGAACCGTCCGGACGCTTGCGGAACCATTCAGGATGCTCCCGCAGATACGGGTGGTCGGGCGAACATTGGAAAGCGATGTCCAAGGCGATTTCCAGCCCCAGCGACCGGGCCTGGTTCAGGAGCAAGCGAAAGTCGTGCAATGTGCCGAGCTGCGGATGCACGTCCTTGTGTCCGCCTTCGGCCGAGCCAATGGCCCAAGGACTGCCGGGCTCGTCGGGCTGGCAGACGGGGTTGTTGTTCTTTCCCTTCCGGAACGACCGGCCGATGGGATGGATGGGCGGGAAATAGAGGACGTCGAAACCCATTTGGGCCACGCGGGTCAACTGGGCCTCGCAGTCCTTGAACGTGCCGTGGCCGCCGGGCTGCGGCGAGAACGACCGGGGGAACATTTCGTACCAGGCGCTGAAGCGCGCGCGTTCGGGATCCACGACGACCCGCAGGCTGCGGGCGAGGGCCGTGGCTGAGATGCGCTCCGAATGGCGAAAAACCAAATTCGCCAGCGTTTCATCCAACGCCAATTCGCCCGGTGACCCGCCCAAGGCGGTTCGCTGGCCGATCAATTCGGCCGACCATTCCGCCAGGCGTTTGGCCACCGCGCCATCCGCGCGCCGGGAAGCCTCTTCAATGAGCTTGGCGCCGGCTTGCAGCTCGATCTCCACGTTTTGACCGGCGGCGATCTTCTTGCGCAATTCGTCGCGCCAGGATTTGAAGCGGTCCACCCAAGCCTCGATGGTGTAAGACCAAGTCCCCAGCCGGGTGACGGTGAACTCGCCCTGCCAGCGGTCGTTGGCGAGGCGGACCATCGGGGACTCAGCCCAATCGGAGCCGTCGTCCGGGCGAAACTTCACGACGGCGGAAATCGAGACGTGGCCGTCCGCGAACAAATCGCCTTCCACAACTAGGCGCTCGCCCAAGGTGCGCTTGGCGGGGAAACGCCCGCCGTCAATCTGCGGCGTGACGTTTTCGATGGCTACGCGCCGTCGTCCGTCCTGCGGGAACGCCAGCGATTCCTCGGCGGCAGCGTTCTCCGCGGGCCAGTCAATCGGCACGCGTCTCTCTTGGACACCGACCGCCTCCTGTGTAATTTCATTCATTCTCATGCTGATCGTAAGTTCCTTTTAGCAGAACCCAGACCAGCAGGGCGCCGGCGGCTTAACCGCGGGGCGGCGCGTCTTTAGGCCGCGCGCAAGGCGAACGGGCGTTCAGGCGGATGGGCAGATTGCGGGATGCCAACGGGTTAGCATGGCAGATTGCAATGGGGACGGATGGCTTAATCAGGTTTGCCAGGTGCCATCACCATAACACCTGGGCGCGATAGAAACGTTTGGGGGAGAGGGGGGCGGCGGGGTCCGCGAAGAAGAGATTGGTGCCGGCGCCGATCACTTGGTCGGCGAGAATGGCCCAGTCGGCCACGAGTAAATCATCGCAGACGGAGATGCGATATACGGTGCCAGAGGCCGTCTCCAGGCTGACCGCGTTGGTGGCAGTCGTAGGATCGTGGGCGGAGAGTTTGAAGACGCTGGCGGGATTGGTGGGGTTGAGCCCGGCAAGAAATTTTTGGTAATTGTCCAGGCCGGTGTGGTCGGGATCGGCAAAGGCATCTGACTGGCTGTTTGTGGTGGTGCCGCTACCGCCGAAATAGGCGGCCCGCCAGGCATCCGGGATGCCGTCGTTGACGCTGCTAGTGATATCGACGGCGACGCCGGGGGAGAGCTGGGACGTATTGCCAGCCGGGTCGGTGGCCGTGGCGGAGACGATCCGGCCGGCCGGCAGATGGGCTCCGAGGACGACATGAAACGCGGAAGCACCGCCGGTGCCGGGCACGGAAATGCTTCCGAGATAGGTGGCGGCTTCCGCAGTGGCGACGGGCGGGGCATCGGAATAAAAATCCAGAAGGTAAGGGGTGCCGGTCGCGCCGGTGTAGGTGCCGGAGACCACGGTGTTGGTGAAAACGGCGGCCGCGGCGAGCACGGGGGCGGCGAGGCCGTTGTTGCCTCCGCTGTAAATGGCAATCGCCCCGCCAGCATTCCCGAAGATGGAATTGCCGCGGATCGTGTTGTTGGTGGCAAAATAGGCCACCTGCACGCCCACATAGACGCTCCCGGCGATGACGTTGGCATCGCCGATAGCGACTCCGCCCACCAAGTTGGAGCAGGCCACGTAGAGGCCCACGGCGGCGTAACCGGCCGCCGCGCCGTTAGGGATCACTGTGTCATTGGCGGCGTCGAGCCCGATCGTATTGCCCTGAATCGTATTGCCGTTGTTGTTGAAATCCACAAAGACGCCATAGTTCCCGTTGCCGGAAATGACATTGCGCGCGCCGCCGTAGCCGCCGACGAGGTTGGCCGCGGCGCCGTCGAAGATCTCGACGCCGGACCAAGTGTTGGGCACCGCCGCGTTGCCGGCGGCGTTGAGGCCGATGAGATTGCCTTGGACGAAATTGCCCACGGTACCGGCGTATTGGATTAACACGCCTTGGTTCCCGTTGCCAGAAATGACATTGCCGTCGCCGGGTAGATCGCCGCCGACGTGGTTGGCGGTGGCGCCGCTGGAAATATCCACTCCTGCCCAGTCATTGCTCACAGCGGTCGTGCCGGCGGGATTGAGCCCGAGGTAATTGCCTTCCACCCAGTTGTCCGACGTACCGGTGCCGTCAATCAGGACGCCTTGCAGCGTGTTGCCCGAGATGACATTGCCGGCACCGGAGGCGGGACCGCCGATGAGATTGGCCTGCGCGCCGCCACCAATTTCAGCGCCTGCATAGCCATTGGGCAGGGGAGCGGTGCCGGCTGGATTCAGTCCGAGATAATTTCCCGCCACCACGTTGCCGGTGGTGCCCGGGTCGGAGATCAGGACGCCCTGCAAAGCGTTTCCCGAAATGATATTCCGGGCGCCCGCGGTGGCGCCGCCGATGAGATTAGATTGGGCGCCGCCAAAGATTTCGATGCCGGCGAAGCCATTCGGCAGGGGAGCGGCGCCGGCGGCGTTGAGGCCGATGTAATTGCCCTGAACGACATTGCCATGAGTCCCGGGATCGCGAATGGCCAGGCCTTGAAAGATGCCTCCGCCGATCACATTGCGCGCTGCGGCGGTCGTGCCGCCCACCAGGTTGGAAACCGCGCCGCCACTGATCTGTACCGGGCAAATGCCGTTGGTGACGGCCAGCGTGCCGGTGGGGTCGGTGCCGAGATAGCAGCCGGAGACGGTATTGCCAACGGTGTTGCTGCCGTCAAATAAAACGCCGGACTCGGGGAAATTATTGATCACGAAAGCGCGGGCGACGCTGTTCGTGCTGCGAAAGCGCAGTCCGCTGGGAAAAGTGTCCAGCGGCCAGGCGAGCGCGCCGTTGAGCAAGACCTGCGGCCCGTTGGGATTCGTATGGGTGGGCTGCGTGCCGGCGTCGAGAGTCGTATTGTTCCACAGGCCGGGCTCGGCGTAGGTGGGCAGGATGTTGAAGACGTTGTTGCTGAAACCGGGATCGGTGACAGGCAGGTTGAACGTGATTGTGGCACCGGGATGGTCAAACGCGTAATACAAGGCCGCCCGCAGACTGCCGGGGCCGGAGTCCCGGGTGTTGGTGACGAGGTTCGTGATGACCGGGCCGGGGCCATAGACGGCCGCCATGCCGGCGCGATCATAGGCGCTCAGGACGGGATCGCTTAGCTGCCCCATGAGATTCAGATATTGGCTGTAAGGGGGCACGGGCTCGATGACATCCTGCAGCGGGCTCACGGACATATTCGTGCGCGAGTAGTGCATCACCGAGAGAAAATCGTACGGAGTCTCGTTCTGCGAATCAGTGAGCAGGATGAAATCGCCTTCATCGCCGGAGGCGATATTGTTGGTGAAAATGGTCACGAAATCATCGCGGTCGAAGCGCTGGTGTTCGTGGACGAGGCCGAGCGTGTGGCCCAATTCGTGGCAGATGGTGGGGCGGTTCCAGGACGTGGGACCGATTTGGATGTACTGCTCTCCGCCGATCATGCCCACGTCCGACTGGCCACCCTCAGCTTCGGCCGCCTCGTAAATGAACACGTAATTCGGCTCGTTGGTGTAGGGGATGAAGTGCAGGTTGGCGAACATGGCCCACTCGGCCATGCCGTCGAGGAAGGCCTGCTGTTTGCCGGCGGAGACGTTGTTGCTGAAGGCGTAATAGACGTCGCCTGCGGGCCACTTGGTGAAGGTGCCGCTGAATGCCAGTTTAGGCTGGGGACCGCCGGCCAGGTGGTTGCGCCAGCCTTGCAAATAGGAGACAGGTATCCGCATGTCGCCGACGGTAACCGGGCCGCCGGCCGGCGCGGACGCCAGCAGGTGGTCCAGCACGGCCACGCTCCAGGCGGTGGTGTCGGCGCTGGCCGCGGGCAGGGCCAGAATTGAGAGAAATCCGAGCAGCGCCAGCAGTGGTGAAGAGAACAAGCGTCTTTTAAGTTCCATATTCGTCCTTTTAATATGAGTCGAAGCAATCTAGCCGTCTCCCGTGTACGGACAAGCGAATTCGGCGATTCCAGCGCCGGTGATTGTGGTGACGGCAGACGGGGAAGTTGGGAGCAAAGTTTATGGTTAGGGAACGCTCCAACATCGAACGCCCCAAGAAAGCAATGTCAGTACGAGGGAATCGAACCTTCACCCAATAATTCAGAATCCGCACAGAATCAACCGCTTCCGACACGGGCGCAAGCGGACTGTACACAAGGGCGCGCACAGATTCCAGACGCTGCCAGTCCTGATCTGGCAAAGATAGTCGCAGCCTGGGCGAAGCTTTCTTCACCGCTCAAGGCGGCAATTCTCGCCATCGTCAATTCATTGGAGGTCAACCGATGAGCTCCAACCCGCTCCAACCATTTCCGCGCGGCGTTCTGCCCGTCGTGGGGAATTCAACTAAACCGGCAGAAACAGAAAGTTAAAATTGGTATGATCACAAAACTAACCGTGTTCAAAGAAGT
>Ga0182030_10023775_pt1 | contig 11306 bp, 13 predicted proteins | sample 812S3MmetaG_FD_121299 | JGI IMG/M metagenome (GOLD analysis project Ga0182030, IMG submission 121299) | Permafrost microbial communities from Stordalen Mire, Sweden - 812S3M metaG (Illumina Assembly) | ecosystem: Environmental > Terrestrial > Soil > Wetlands > Permafrost | place: Sweden...
AGATGCAGGCGCAGGCGCAGGTACGTGAACAGCACGACTCCCATGGTGCGAATCGGTGCGCCCGCGTCGATGCGCAGTGCACGCAGTCTGCCCGCGCTGATATCCACCGGGTCGATCCACAACAGATCCCGGGGCAGCGGCGCCGGCCGTTCCAGGCCCAGCTGCGAACCCATGATGCCGGGGACGATCAGGACGCGTCCGCTGCGCGGCCCCGTTCGCGCCTGCGCGGCACGGCGGGCCAGGAACTGCAGCTCACCGTATTCACGGTCGCCGAAGAAGGCGATGAGTTCCTGGCGATGATCGCCGCTTGCGAGCAGTGCTTCGGCCTGGACGTCACTGAACGCCAGCCTGTCGTAGGGAGTGATGTGCTCGGACGCGCCGTCGTGTCGCATGGTGGGTGGCCGCGGTGCGCGTGCGCTAAGCGGCGTCAGCCCGCGCTCAGGGGGCGCACCAGTGCAACCACATGCAATTTGATGCCGCCGGAAAACAGCAGCACCAGCGGCACGCGCTCACCGACCTGCAGCGGATGCGCCAGGCCGTGGAGCATGATGTGACGACCGCCGGGAGTGAACGCGATGCCCGCGCCGGGCGCCAGCGGCACCGCGGTGAGCGCGCGCATGCGCGATTGACCATCAACCGCCACTGTCTCATGCATCATGACCATGGCGGCCAACGGACATTCGGCGCCGGTCAGCGTGACGGTCTCGGTGCCGGCATTCAGCAGCGACAGGTACGCTGCCGCGACATCCGAGCCGGGAGGCGGCTGGCGTATCCAGGCGCCGGCCACCACGAGGTTGCTGCCGGCCGCGGGAGTGCGAGCGGGAGCGAGGACACCCACAACAAGCAGCGCTACCAACAACACCAGCTGCGGCGCTCGCAGCAGGACCGGGGCCCGGACGGCGGCTGTCATGAAATCGGCTCCTGAAAGCGCTGGCGTGAGCGCTGGATTATGCCAGAGCAGCCACTCGCTTCACGTGTTTCACCACTACCTCGCAGAAGGCCTCGATGGCGGTCACGCGCGCACTGGACTTGCGCCAGACGGCGCCGATCTGCCGGTGCGGTGTGGGGCGCACCAACGGCCGGATGACGACGCCGCGTGCGTTGCCGTAGGCGCCGCCGCTGGCCAGCTCCGGCATGAGGGTCACGCCCGCGCCAGCGGCCACCATCTGCCGCAGCGTCTCCAGGCTCGTGGCGCGGAAATCCTGGCGCTCATGCACGGAGATCCGATTGCACACCTCCAGCGCCTGGTCACGCAGACAGTGACCCTCATCCAGCAGCAGCAGGCTTTCATCCGTAAGGTCACTGATGCGCACACTCGTCTGCCGCGCCAGCCGATGATGTTCGGGCAGCGCCACGTTGAAGTCCTCGTCGTAGAGCTTGCGGCTGGACAGCCCCTCGAGCTCGACGGGTAAGGCCAGTACGCCGACATCGATCTCGCCGGTCTGGATTTTCTCCAGCATGGCGGCGGTCTGGTATTCAAACAGCAACAGGTCCAGCCGCGGCATCTGCTTGTGTACCGCCGGGGCGACCTGCGGCAGCACATAGGGTCCGACCGTCGGAATCATGGCCACCTTGAGCCGTCCGGAGAGGGGATCCCGGTGGGTCTGCGCAATCGTGACCACTTCGTCGCTGGCACTGAGAATGAGCCGGGCGCGGGCGACGATCTGTTCCCCGGCCTGGGTCAGCGTCGCCCCGCGCGGCTGTCGTTCGATGAGTTGCACCCCGAGGTAATCCTCCAGCTTTTTCAGCTGGGCGGACAGGGTCGGCTGGCTGATGAAGCAGCGCTGCGCGGCCTGCCCGAAATGGCCGGTATCGGCCACCGCGACCAGGTAGCGCAGATCCTTGAGTTTGATGTCCGACATGCTGTATCCGATATATGGCGTCTATCGGGATTATAAAGTCAATCGATTGGATTGGGGCGATCGCCGGCCCCAGGATGTGCCTACCGAAGTCAATCAAGACTATTCGTTGAAGGAGCAGGACCATGTTGGGTGTAGGCAAGCAGTTTCCGGAATACAGGCTCAGCGCGGTGGTATCGACCGAGCAGAGCAAGGCCTTTCAGACCATCGACAGCAGCACGCACACCGGCAAGTGGCGCGTAATCTTCTTCTGGCCCATGGATTTCACCTTCGTGTGCCCCACCGAAATCGCCGCGTTCGGCAAGCTGGAGCAGGAGTTCCGGGCGCGCGACGCGCAGCTGCTGGGCGCGAGCACAGATTCCGAGTACGTGCATCTGGCGTGGCGGCGTGACAAGGAAGAGCTGAAGGATCTGCCGTTCCCGATGCTGTCGGACGTGAAGCGCGAGCTGACCACGGCGCTGGGCATCCTCGATGCGGAAGCCGGCGTGGCGCAGCGTGCCACCTACATCGTCGATCCGCAGGGCGTGATCCGTTTCGCCTATGTCACGGATCTGAATGTCGGGCGCAACCCGGAGGAGGTCCTGCGGGTGCTGGATGCTCTGCAGACCGACGAGCTGTGCCCGTGCAACTGGCAGAAGGGTGATGAGACCCTGAAAGCCGCCTGAAAAATCCGCCGCCGGCCCCAGCCCGGGCGCCGGCGGCCCGTGAGCACAGAATTTTTTGGAGAGCGACGCCATGACCTCACTGGATGCCATTCGTGATTCCCTGCCGGACTACGCCCGCGATCTGCGGCTCAACCTCGGCTCAGTGCTGGCGCCGACCGGCGCACCGGGACTGTCCGAACGTCAGATCTGGGCCGTGGCACTCGCCTCGGCCATCGCGTCCCGACATGTGCCGCTGGCCCGAAACATAGAGGCGCTCGCCGCCGCGCATCTGTCACCCGCGGATCTGAATGCCGCCCGGGCCGCCGCGGCGATCATGGGTATGAACAACATCTACTACCGATTCCTGCACCTGGTGGAAGACGCCGAGTACCAGCAGCTGCCCGCACGGCTGCGGATGAATGTCCTGGCCAATCCCGGCATCGACAAACAGGATTTCGAACTGCTGTCGCTGGCGGTGTCAGCGATCAATGGCTGCGGTACCTGCGTTGCTTCCCACGAGCGGCAGCTGCGGCAACACGGAATGTCGCGCGAGGGCGTACAGAGCGCGGTGCGCATTGCCGCCACCCTTCATGCAGTCGCGGGCGTGTTGGAGTTTGAGACGCAGGACGCAAGCGTGGCGCAACCCCACGCGGCCTGACTCTCACGCCACGCGGTTACGTGTGCCACCCTTCAGAAAATCCGCAATGTTGGCGGCGACTTCGTCCAGGCAACGTTGTCGGGCTTCCTGGGCGGCCCAGGCGATATGGGGCGTCAGGATCAGATTCGGGATGGTTGGATCGACCAGCGGATTGCCATCGATTGGCGGCTCCTGCGGCAACACGTCGATCGCCGCGCCACCGATCCTGCCGGCACGCAGCGCATCGACCAGCGCCGCCGAGTCGATCAACCCGCCGCGCGCGGTATTCACCAGCAGGGCATCGGGCTTCATGAGTGACAGTTCGCGCGCGCCGATCATGTTGGCGGTGGCGGGTGTCAACGGACAATGCAGACTCAGGACGTCCGCTTCCCGCAGCAGCACATCCAGATCCACGCGTCCCGGCGCCGCGGCCTGACCGGGACGTCCGGCGATCATGACGCGCATGTCGAGTGCCGCCTGCGCGCCCTGCGCCACAGCGCGACCAAGCGTGCCGTAGCCGACAATTCCCAGCACCCGGCCGGACAGCTCGCGGATGTTGTGGTTGAGCATGGTGAACTGCGGCGTGCGCGTCCAGGAACCGTCGACAGCAAGGCGGGAGAACTCGCGCAGGCGATGCGTGTGCGCGAGGATGACGGTCAGCACATGCTGCATCACTGAGCGGCTGCAGTAGTCGCGCACGTTGCAGACCGCCACCGTGTGGTCGCGCGCCGCTTCCAGATCAATGTTATTGGTGCCCGTCGCCGAGACGCCGATGAATCGCAGCTGCGGGTTCGCCTCGATGAGCGCGCGGGTGATGTACAGCTTGTTGGTGAGGACGATCTGGGCCCCCGCCATCCGCGCCGGAATCTCTTCCACCGGCGTGACATCGTGCAGCACGATGTGCGGGAGTACGCGCTTGAGCGCGCTCATGTCAAGATCGCCATTGCTGACGGTGGCGAAATCAAGGAATACGGCTTTGACTGTCATGGCCCGCATTATACGGGGATGTTTTGCCTTGGGATGGGCCGTCCTGCTGCTGGCGGGTTTGCCGACTGTCGCGGCTGGCAGCGATGTGGTGGATGACACTGGCACCCACATCAGCCTGTCACATCCGGTCCACCGCATCGTCAGCCTGGCGCCCGGCGCCACCGAAATGCTGTTTGCAGCGGGCGCGGGCGCAAAGCTGGTCGCCACGGTGGCGTATTCCGATGAGCCCGCGGCGGCGCGGCAGGTGCCGCGGATCGGTGACAGCAGCGCCATCGACATGGAGCGGTTACTGGTGCTCAAACCGGATGTCATCGTGTTCTGGCCCGGGGGCAACAACCCGGCACAGATCGCACAGCTGCAGCGGCTGGGTTTCACGCTCTACGGTCAGCAGGTGAACCGGCTCGCGGAACTGGGCGCATCGCTGCGGCGTCTGGGATTGATGGCGGGGACTGCGACCGCCGCGCAGCAACGTGCCGATCGGATCGAACAGCAGCTGTCACAGCTGCGTGAACGGTACGCGAAGCGGCCGGCACTGACCGCACTGCTGGAGACCTGGAATCAGCCGCTGTATACCGTGGGCGGTCGGCAGCTGATGTCCGATGCGCTGTCGGTGTGTGGCGCCGTCAATGTGTTCGGTGACCTCGCCCAGTTGAGTCCCGCCGTGCAGACGGAGGCGGTGATCACCCGCGATCCGCAGCTGATCATCGCGGCGGCGCCTCCGGGTGCTGGCGCGCAGTGGCTCGAGGCGTGGCGGAAGTTTCCGTCACTGCAGGCGGTGCGCACCGGCAATCTCCTGGACTTCGAAGACCAGGCCCTGAGCCGCCTGGGACCCAGCGTGCTCGATGCGACAGCGAACCTCTGCGGTCGGATCGACGCCGCACGCGCGCGGCGCTGAGCGTCTCAATCGCGGAAATTGTTGAACTGCAGGGGCTGCTCGATCTTCGCCTTGCGCAGCAGGGCCATGGCCGACTGCAGATCGTCACGCTGTTTGCCGATGATGCGTACTTTCTCACCCTGCATGCTGGCCTGTACCTTGAGCTTCGAGTCCTTCACCAGCCGCACGATCTGCCGCGCGGTATCGGCATCGACCCCCTGACGCAGGATCACGTCCTGGACCGCTGCTGCGAGATTGACCACGGGGTCCTTGATCTCCAGACACCGCACGTCGATGCCACGCTTGGACAGCCGCAGCTTCAGGATTTCCAGCATCTGCTTCAGCTGGAATTCCACCTGGGCTTTGACCGACACGGTCATGTCATTCAGTTCAAAGACGGCGCCGGTGTCCTTGAAATCGAAACGCTGGTTTAGTTCGCGGTTTGCCTGGTCAATCGCGTTCGTCACTTCGTGGGAGTCGACCTCCGAGACCACATCGAAAGAGGACATGCCGATTCTTACCTCAAGACCTAAGGGGCCGCCGCCGGATCCAGCTGGCGGCGGTAGCGGCGGGTGAGCTCCACCAGCCTGGGCGTCAGCCCCACGTCTTCGTACAGCGGATCGCCCTGCTCATCGTTGGCGATCACCTTCTGCCCGGGAACGTAGGGAATGCAGGCGGCGATTTCCTGCAGGGCCGCGCCCAGCAGTTCAGTGATCAGCTGCTCCGGGGTGCGCCCCGGGAAGATCTCGGCCAGGGCGTGCAGCCGGGCGGCGTCATCGGCGGGCAGCCTGACGGCGTATTCCTGGGCGGTGCGGGGACCGCCGGCGGCGTCCTGCCAGCTATCGAGCAGAGCTTTGAATCTCACGGCTAACTCCGGGCACGAGGGACGGAAGTTTCGCATTCTAAGCCATCCTTGACGGCCTTATGCCTTCCGGCGATACTCCCCAGCGCATGTCTACTCAGCTTCGCAACGAGCATCGCACCTGGTGGTGGCGCACTTCCTGACGGAGTGGGCCCTGGTTGCTGCCGCCTTAAACTTTCCCAAAAAGACTCGAGCGTCGCCAGAACCCATCTCCGGAATTGTCCCGGGATGGGTTTTTTGTTGTCTGCATGATTTGAAGCCAAGTACTGCAATGAAAGCGCCTTTTGATATCGCCGGTGATCTGGACACCCCCGTCTCCGCCTACATGAAGCTGGCGGCGTTCAAGCCGTGCTTCCTGCTCGAGAGCGTCGAGGGCGGGGAGCGCCTCGCCCGCTACTCGTTTGTCGGCTTCGGCGACAGTCTTACGGTCAAGCTGGACGCGGCCGGCCTGCACCTGGGTTCGGCGCTGCACCCGCGGCCGCAGAATGCCACCGATCTGCTCAACCAGTTGCGCGCCGCGCTGGCGGCCGCGCCGCGGCCGATGCCGGAAATCTCCGGCGTGCCACTGGCGGGCGGCCTGGTCGGTTTCGCTTCCTATGACGTGGTGCGGTTCTTCGAGCACCTGCCCAAGCGTGTCGCAACTGCCGATGGCGTTCCGGCACTGCATTATGTGGCGCCGCGTTCGCTGCTGGTGTTTGATCATCTGACGCGCAGCATCGCGCTGCTGCACGCCGGCTCCGCCGCCGAGCGGGCCTCGCTGCGGCGGGAGATCATCCAGGCGCTGCGCGGCGGCCTGCCGACGGCGCCGCGTGCGGGGCGCTACGCGAAGCCCTCGCCCTCGATGACCCGCGACCAGTACGTCGCCGGCGTGAAGCGCACCCAGGAATACATCGCGGCGGGGGATGTCTACCAGCTGGTGCTGGCCTCGCGGTTCAGCGGCCGGCACGAGCTCGATCCGTTCCAGGTGTACCGGGCGCTGCGTCTGATCAACCCCTCTCCTTATATGTACTACTGCGCACTGGGGGACATCACCGTGGTGGGCTCCTCACCCGAAGCGCTGGTCAAGCTCAGCGCCGGGCACGCGCAGCTGCGGCCGATTGCCGGAACGCGGCCCCGCTCCGACGATGTGGAAACCGACATGGCCCGCGAAACCGAGCTGCGCGCGGATCCCAAGGAAAATGCCGAGCACGTGATGCTGGTGGATCTGGCACGCAACGATCTGGGCCGGGTGGCCGCGGCCGGCAGCGTGCACGTGGCTCCCTACCGGCACATCGAGCGCTACAGCCACGTGATGCACATCGTCAGTGGCGTCCAGGGCCGGCTGGCCCCGGGCAAGGATGCGTTTGATCTGTTCGCGGCGACGTTTCCGGCCGGAACCCTCGTGGGTGCGCCGAAGGTGCGGGCCATGCAGATCATCGACGAACTCGAGCCGGTCGGGCGCGGACTCTATGGCGGCACGGTGGGCTACTTCGGCGCGCGCGGTGACATGGATCAGGCGATCACGATCCGCACGCTGGTGTTCCACGGCGATGAATACAGCTTCCAGGCCGGCGCGGGCATCGTCGCCGACAGCGTGCCGGAAGCTGAACATGATGAAGTGCTGGCCAAGAGCGGCGCCATGGTGCTGGCGCTGGCGCTGGCGGAGGAGGGGCTGTGAAGTCGCGGCTGCTGCTGATCGATAACTACGATTCGTTCACCTACAACCTGGTGCAGGCGTTCCTGGTGCTGGGCGCCGAGGTCGATGTCCGTCGCAACGACGAAATCACGGTCGCTGCGGCACTGGATCTGGCGCCCTCCCATCTGTGCATTTCCCCCGGGCCCGGCACGCCGTACGACGCCGGTGTGTCCATGGACATGATCCGCGCCTTCGCCGGCCGCGTGCCCGTGCTCGGCGTGTGTCTCGGACACCAGTCGATTGTCGAGGTGTTCGGCGGCAAGGTCGTGCGGGCACGGCGGCTGATGCACGGTAAGACCTCGCGCATCGTCCATGACGGTCGCACGCTCTTCACCGGGCTGCCGCAGGACTGCGAGATCGGCCGTTATCATTCGCTGATCGCGGACGAATCGCAGATGCCCGAAGTACTCGAGATCAGCGCCCGCACCCACGAGGACGAAATCATGGGCGCGCGGCATCGCCAGCTGATGGTCGAGGGTGTGCAGTTCCACCCGGAGAGCATCCTGTCGCCGGACGGCCCGCAGCTGCTGGGCACCTTCCTGAAGCAGAGCGGCGGCACGCGTGCGTAAGGCTCTCGAACGTCTGCTCAGCGGCCAGCATCTCGCGCAGGCCGAAGCGGCTGCATTGCTGATCCAGCTGACGGCGCCCGACACGCATCCGGCGCTCACCGGTGCCGTGCTCGCCGCGCTGCGCACCAAGGGCGAGCTGGCGGCGGAACTGCGCGGCTTCGCCGATGGCATGCGCTCGCTGGCGCTGCGGCCGCTGATCCCGGCCGGCACGCGCGCCATCGACATCGTCGGCACCGGTGGGGATGCGTCGGGCTCGTTGAGTATCTCCACGGGCACGGCATTGCTGACCGCGGCCTGCGGACTGCCGGTGATCAAGCACGGCAACCGCTCGATCTCCAGCAAGTGCGGCAGCGGCGATGTCCTGGAAGCCCTCGGGGTCAGGATTCCGATGGACGAAGCAGTCGCGGGGCGCTGCCTCGCGGCCACCGGGTTCACCTTCCTGTTCGCGCCCTACTATCACCCGGCGATGAAGGCGGTCGCCCAGGCGCGTGCCGCCCTGGGCGTGCGGACCATTTTCAATATTCTTGGCCCGCTCACCAATCCGGCGGCACCGCCGCTGTACGTGATCGGCGCCTACAGCCCGGAGGTCGCACGGCTCATGGCCGACGCGGTTTCCGGCATGCCGATCGAGCGCGCCTTCGTCGTCCATGGCAGTCATGGTTGGGACGAGCCGACACCAGTGGGGCCCTTCATGTTGTTTGATGTTCATCAAGGTCACGTCAGCGAACAGGTCCGCGATCCGCGGGACTTCGGTCTGGCGCGCTGTCGGAACGAGGACCTCGCCGGCGGCGATGCCCAGCACAATGCGCGCGCGCTGCGCGCGGCGCTCAGCGGCGAGGATCGCGGCGCGCACCGCGACTGCCTGCTGCTGGGGGCCGCCCTGGCGCTGGAAGTGGCCGGCCGCACCCGCTCGTCGCGCGAAGGCATCGAGGCGGCGGCCGCAGCCATCGACTCCGGCGCGGCACGACGTACCGTTACGGCCGTCGCCGATTTCGCCGGCATTACCGCGGGGGTTGCATGAGCGTCGGTGATTTTCTCGACACCATGGCGCGCGCCAGCCACGAGCGCGTACTCACGGCCCGCAGCCGGCTTTCGGAAAACGCGCTGCTGAAGCAGGCCCAGGCCACGGCGCCGCCGCCGCGACTGGTGCGCAGCACCGGTGGCTTCGACCTGATCGCGGAACTGAAGCTGCGTTCCCCGGCCGTGGGTCAGTTGCGAGCCGCGGCGAGCGAGGATACCGCCCGGCGCGCGCTGTCGTACGCCGAAGCCGGTGCAGCCGCGGTCTCCGTCCTGACCGAACCGAGTCGGTTCGACGGCTCGCTCGAGCATCTCAGCGCCGCGAGCGGCGCGCTGCGCGCGAGGCGGGTGCCGGCGATGCGCAAGGATTTTCTGGTGGACCCCTACCAGGTGGTCGAAGCGCGCGCGGCCGGTGCCGGCGGCGTGCTCATCATTCTGCGCATGCTGTCGCGACCGCAGCTCGATGAGCTGTGCTCCGCGGCCCGTGCCTGCGGTCTGTTTGCGTTGCTCGAAGCTTTCGATGCAGCCGACATCGAATTGGCGCACGAACTGGTGGACACGCTGATCAGCCAGGAGCCGCCGGCGCCGCGCATCGCGCCCGGACGCAGCGCCAACAGCAGGATTCGCCCGGAGATGGCGCGGGTGCAGTGGCTCGTCGGCGTCAATTGCCGGGATCTGACGACGCTGCAGGTGGTGCCGGGACGGCTCGAGACTCTGGCGCAACTGCTGCCGAACCACGTGCCCCGCGTCGCCGAAAGCGGCGTGGCCACGGCCGCCGATGCCGGTCGGGTCGCGGCGGCCGGCTATGATTTCGCGCTCGTCGGCAGCGCGCTGATGAGCGGTCCGGATCCGCGCGCTCTCGCACACGAGATGATCGTCGCCGGACGGCGCGCGCGACAACAATGGATTTGAGGTGACCGAGTTGCGGCAGCCTCTGTGGATCAAGATCTGCGGCATCACCGACGAAGCCGCCGTCGCCGCCGCGTTGCAGGCCGGCGTGGATGCCATCGGTTTTGTTTTTTCGCCCTCGCCGCGGCAGATCCAGCCGTCACTGGCCGCGCGGCTCGCCGCACCGGCGCGCAATCGGGCGCTGTGCATCGCGGTGACGCGCCATCCGAAGCAGCCGCTGCTGGATGAGATCGTCCGCGACTTCAACCCCGACGGCTGGCAGACCGATATCGGCGACCTCGGCATCCTGAAGGTGCCGCGGCAGCTGCCGATACTGCCGGTGCTGCGCAGCGGCTCGCTGGCGCTGGAGTCGCCCCCGCGACGCTTTCTGTTTGAAGGCGCGCTGAGCGGCCAGGGCGTGACCAGTGACTGGACCGCGGCAGCGCGTCTCGCGCGAGACGCGCAGCTGATCCTGGCAGGTGGCCTGCGGCCGGACAACGTGGCGACGGCGATCAGCAGCGTGCGGCCGTTCGGCGTCGATGTTTCAAGCGGCGTGGAAGCGCAACCGGGAAAGAAGAGCCCGACGCTCATCGCCGCTTTCGTGGCGGCAGCGCGCGACGCGCATGCGCGCCTCGCATAGAACTTTACGGAGATGCGACAGTGACCAGCGAGATTTCCGCGGCCGAGAAGGAGCAGCTGCTGCAGGCGGAGATCGCCGGCCGGTTTCCGGATGAGCGCGGCCGGTTCGGCCCCTTCGGCGGGCGCTATGTGCCCGAGACGCTCATTCCGGCCCTGGAGCGCCTGGAGCAGGGGGTGCGCCAGCATCTGCGCAACCCGGAATTCCAGGAGGCGCTCGGACGTGAGCTTCGGACCTGGGTCGGTCGGCCGACGGCGCTGACCCATGCCACCACGCTGTCTGAACGCTGGGGTGCGCAGGTGTGGCTGAAGCGCGAGGATCTCGCGCATACCGGCGCGCACAAGATCAACAATGCCATCGGCCAGGCGCTGCTGGCCAAGCGCATCGGTGCGACGCGCGTGGTCGCTGAGACCGGTGCCGGTCAGCACGGCGTCGCCGCCGCCGCGGCCTGTGCGCGGGTCGGTTTGCCCTGTGTGGTGTACATGGGCGAAGTGGACATGGAGCGCCAGGCGCCCAACGTGGGCCGCATGCGGCTGCTGGGTGCCACCGTGGAGCCGGTTAAAAGCGGCGATCGCACGCTGCGTGCGGCCATCGACGAGGCCATGCGCGACTGGGTCTCCGATCCGACCAATACGTTTTACCTGCTCGGATCGGCGC
>Ga0182030_10023776_pt1 | contig 11306 bp, 15 predicted proteins | sample 812S3MmetaG_FD_121299 | JGI IMG/M metagenome (GOLD analysis project Ga0182030, IMG submission 121299) | Permafrost microbial communities from Stordalen Mire, Sweden - 812S3M metaG (Illumina Assembly) | ecosystem: Environmental > Terrestrial > Soil > Wetlands > Permafrost | place: Sweden...
AGACCGGGTTCCAGAGCCCCTCGACAGCGTTCGAGAGTTCAGGATGCCCCCTCGCGGTGAAAGCATTAGTCGCACTGCCCAAGTTGCAGTGTGACAGTTTTACACGAATCCTTACCGTGGGTGTTTCCGGCGCTGAAAATGCTGACGCTCGGCGCGGCTCTCTTTCGGCCCGCGCTCTTGCGCACCAGCCGCTTCGTCAGGCTGCTGGCTTTCGATCTATCGAAGTGGTCCATGGCCGACCTCATGGCCCTTGCGATCTTCATGTCCTTCGTCGCCTTTAACGGCGTCATCTCGAGTTCGTGGGACGGTTTGCGGAACGTGCCGAACATCCAACAAGTGCTGATCCCGACGAATGCTTCCAAAATCCTCCCCGGTTACTACTTGTTTGTTGGTTTCTGCGTGTCGAGTATCTTCCTGTCGAAGAAGCTGGAGCACGGGATCGCTTCCGGTTCCACTTCCGAATCAAGCTAATTTCCCGAGTCCAAAGTTCATATCAAAAATAGCCCTGTCATCCTGAGCGAAGCGTACATCAGCGGAGTCGAAGGACCTGCTTTTGGGGCACTTCATGACCGACGACTCCCTTTCAGAAAAATGCAAGGAACTTCAGATTCGCCATACTAGACTCGATATTGATGCTGCGGTCGCGCTTCATGGCTTTTACGGAATATCCCATTGTTTTGTGAAGCGACCTTCACGCCTTGGGATTCATTCTCGGCTACTCACGGGTGAACCAGGAAGTTACTCCGTCGCCCGTTAAAAAACGGAGTTTTGTCCTGATTCTCGCACATATACTGTACGGATGAGGCTTCCTGGCGACGAGCTTGTGGCGCTGATCGTTGCGGTCAGTTTTGCGGCTGGGCTGAATGTGTACGCGACGGTTGCGACACTCGGGTTGTTGGCCCATGCCGGTGTTTTGACGCTGCCACCTGCTCTGCATCTGCTTACAAGTTGGTATGTGATCGGGGCCAGTGGAGCGCTCTTTGTTGTGGAGTTTTTCGCCGACAAGGTCCCCGCGTTTGACCTGATATGGAATGCGTTGCACACCTTCATCCGCATCCCTGTAGCGGCGCTATTGGCGTATCAGGTAGCCGCTGCATTATCCCCCTTGGAGCAACTTGCGGCTGCATCCATGGGTGCAGCCATTGCCCTGGCAGCTCATGGCGGAAAGACGGCGGTGCGTGCAGCAGTCACTCCCTCTCCGGAACCGCTCTCCAACATCGCACTAAGCCTGTCGGAAGACGTTTTGGCGGTGTTCCTGACCTGCCTGGCCACCTGGCGCCCCTATTGGGCAGCCACGATTGTGACCGTGCTCCTGGTTGTCACTGTTCTGTTAGTTCGTTGGGTGGTGCGCGCTCTTCGAGCGCTATTTCGCGGAGCGGAGCGCCAATTCGAGAAATGATCACTTAACAGATTAAATGAAGAAGAAGTCATGGCCCGTTCTTCGGGCACGATCGTGACGGTGGATTCGATCGCGTCCATGACCATGACCACGGCTTTGACGCCGTTGTCCTATGTTAAATTCTCTCTATGCCGCACGGATTTGACGCATACCGCGTCTTCATCTCAACGCCTGGCGATTTGGAGCCAGACCGTCAAGCGTGTCACGATGCGATAGCACAGACAAATGAAACGACGGCCATGCCGGCCAGGATCCTGCTGGTTTCCGTAGGCCTGCGAGACAACAATCATATTGAAGCCCATCGCAGTATCGTTTCCGACAATGTCCGCTGGAGCACGTATTTCATTCAAGTTTTCGAAGACGATTGGGGCCCCCGCGATCTATTTCGGAAGCTCTTTCTGCTGGCCGTCGAGTGTCGCGCCGATGCGTCCCTACCGATGCGCGAGGTTGTAGTCTGCCTCAAAGGCGCGCCGCACGAAACCAACGCGGAGATTCTGACCTTTCGGAAAGAGTTGGAAGAGCGGCAGGACGTCATCGTCTTCCGCTACGAGGGCGTGGATGACCTGAGAGCGCGTCTCACAGAGGTCTGCAATGGATGGGTGCGGAGCATCATTGACTCGGCCTTAATCGCCGGAGGATAGCCCCGCTTCCCTTGCGGCAGAATGGGTATGTGGCGCCATTCCGCTGGTTGCGGACCTGCCCCCGATGCTTCTTAATCCTCAGCCGCAAGACCTTTTCGGGCGGCAAATCGATTTGATCTTTTGAACTTTCTCCCTCCAGAATTTTCGCAGACTTGTTTGGCCGGTCGGAAAAAAACTGGTGACGATGGTACGCCGAATGTGTACTATGCAGAAAACGCCACGCGTGCGTTATAGCAACCGGGGGGAGCAATGAATAGAAGAGATTTCGGGAAGACAGCGTTCGCGGTTACGGTGACAGCGTTGGCTGCGCCTGCGGCGTTAGGATCAGCACCTCATTCCGTTACCGACTCCATAGTCATAGATTTCGATAAAAGTCAGAAACGTTGGGTCCACCTTCGTACACCGGATGAGAATGGCCGTAATTTTGCCTATGAGGATACGGGCAAGATGGTCCGGTATCGTCATTTTGAATTTCTACGCGACGATGGTCTGATTGTGGGCCAAAGTACAACAATGGGGAATTGGACCCAGGCATACGACGCCTTCGAGAACGAGTTCGTGCATATGTACAAGCCCGCGGGCGGCAAGCGATATACACACGAGGAATTTCAAAAATACGTTGACGATGTCAGAATCTACCTGAACGGCTGGATTGTGCCATTGAATGAACTGGGAAATTCCTGAGAGGGTTCTCTAGATGTTGTTTCATAAACCTGCATTGTGTCAGGGCACGACTTTGGTCGTGCCGAAAATGACCAGTAAGAGGATAGGTTTTAACCCTTGCGAGATGAACGCCCAGTCCTTGTGACCATTCCTGAAACATGCTATAGCCTTTTTTGGCTGCGATCCGGACCGAACATGGGTTGCTCTAAAACAGCGGTACAGGACGCCATTCGAGAAAATAGTTAACCTGATCTTCGCGCACAATGGTAAAGCCATTGCGCTGGTGAAAGCGCAGCGATCCGGGATTGAACCTGAAGACGCAACAACGGATGGGCAGCCCGGCATTCGTGGCTTCCAGTTGCAGCCGCTTGATCAACGCCGATCCAATCCCCTTGCTCTGCAGCGACGGATGAATCGCGATATCAACCAGATGAAATTCCCCATCGCCTGGAGCAAACCACAGGCGGCCTACCGGTTTGCTGTCCAGCAGCACCACGTGGTAGCGCGAGTTGGGATACGTATGCGTGTAGGCGGACATGGACGCGCGAAACTGCATCCGAATGAGGTCTTCCTTCTGCTGAGCCGGGATGGGCGCCAGCGCGAACTCCGGCGCGCGAACCGCGGAGTACAGCTCATAGAGAAAGATCTCGTCCTGTGGAAGCGCGGGGCGAACGGCGAGGGTGGACATGGCTCAAGAATACGATGGGCCGGATTTGAAACCGGCCCTCACAAAGAGAATTTGGACGGGAAACAACTCTCGGACGAACCAGAGAGTTACTACGCGCGTGGCGGGTATATGCCTTGCAAGGCAATGCAGAAATTCAAAGTGAGATACGGCATCAAGTTGTTGTGCGGCTGACTGCCGCCCACGGGAGCCAAGGCATTTTGGTTCAATGTCTGGTTCTGTGTACCGCCAGAGGTAAAGGCGTTCGCCGGGGAGCCCGAAGTCTTTACGAGAATGGCATTGCCGGGCTGCCCAAGCTGCCCGCCAACTCTACCGCCATCGACGCAATTGATGCTATGAGTGTGCTGCGGATATTCTGAAATGAGCACCGTCACGGTCTCAGACCCTCCCGTTTCGCCGAGAGCGTGAAAACTCAGGCCGGGGCCCTGGCTCCCTCCCGTATGCATGGGAGCGCTTCCCTGCAGATTGGGAAGGCCGAATGTGCTTCTTCCATCGCCGCCGTAGTTGGTTCCCAGCAGCGAGAAAAGCGCAGTGTTCTGTGAGATGTTCAGAAGCTGGCCGTTGCAATAGGCCCAGCCTGTGGGTGGAAAGTTGAAGCCAAAAGCTCTTATTTCCGCGACAAACACATCGGACATGTCATGTTCTCCTGGCGGCTAGGTCTGAGAGGGAAATATTCCTTGAAGCGCGATGCAGAAATTCAGCGTGAGGAAGGGCTGCCTGTTCTCGTGGGGCTGGCTCCCTCCAAAGGTTGACAACTGGCCTGAGCTCATCGCTACCAGACCCGACGTCGAATTGTTGTACGCCTGCACCCCACCCAACAGATTGTTGGTTGGGTCAGGGGTGTTGGCCGCGGTGCTGGTAGCGCCCCAGGTATGAGTATGTGCAGGGACCTCGCTTGTCAGCAATGTGTGGGATTGCTCGCCGGCAATCTGGCCCAGGACCTGCCCATTGCCCATGTGAATCGGAATGCGACCTTGCAGGTTGGGAAGTCCAAAATTGGTTTGGCCGTTGCCGCCATAAGTGGTTCCGAGCAGCGAAAACAGCGCCTGATTCTGGTTGATGGGCAGGAGCTGTCCATTGCACTGAGTCCAACCTTTCGGCGCGAAATTGAAACTGAAGAGCCTGATCTCAGCTAAGAAAGGTTCGGCCATTTCTCGTATTCTCCTTATCTCTTGCGCAACACGACTGTCGCTTACTCTTATGTCGGAGTTGGATAGATTCCAAAGAGGGAAATGATGAATTCCAGGCACAGGTAGGGCTGGAAATTGTCGTGCGGCTGGCTTCCCCCAACCGCCGAAATGGCCGGAGCCATCAGGGCGTTTCCCGGTTTGCCCTGGTCGTAAATGTCTGGTCCCGCAGCCAGGTAGTTCCCGTTTGGGAGCGATGCGGGATTGGAACTCGAATTGGCGAGAACTGTATGGGTGTGGGCCGGTACCGTACTCTGCGTCAGCGTTACGGATTCGACGCCGCCATTCTGAGCCAGCGTATACCCGTTCCCCAGGTGAAGAGGAACGCGTCCTCTCAGATCCGGCAGCGCGAAGGTGTTCTGGCCGTCTCCACCGTACGTAGTCCCGATGAGGTTGAAAAGCGCTTCATAATCGGAGATAGGAACCAACGCTCCGTCGCAGAACGACCAGCCATTTGGCGGGAAGTTACCCGCGAAAATCCGAATCTCACCGATATAGGGCTGAGACATGGGGAGATCTCCTTCAGTTCTTATTCGAGATGCGGGGACCGGAGAAGCAGCTATTCACTATTACCACAGCAACCGGAGGCTGGCAAATTAATTTCATTCGCAACCATGCAAATCTTAGGCCCAACAACCGACTCGATACTTTGGTAACTCGCAGGATTGCGATTGACGAACCAGGATTCCCTGCGCCTTACAGCACTCCGAAGTCGTCTTTGGAAGGAGATTTTCGTTGACAACGATGCCCGCGGCATCTTAGAAATCATTCATAAGATCCGTTGGCTTGCGTCTTCCCCGCTTAGCTTGTCCTTTTCCTGTTTTCCTTGGCTCCTTTGCTTGACGTGGCTTGCGAACCACGGACTCAATTTCGATAGATTTGCGCAAGAAGGGGAGCATCAGCCTCCTCAGGGGCAAAACACCGCATCCCGTTCCCAGAGCCCGAAAAGCTAACCAGAATTCCCCGAGGTTGATTTATGTACGTCTCTGCCCATGCTGTGTTGTCCCCGAGTCTCGTGCGTTTTAAATTCAGCCTGCTGGTGATTGCCTTCGTCAGCTTGCTGCTGTCTTCAATGGGGCAGGCGCAGACGTTTTCTAGCCCCTCAGGGGGGATAAGCATACCTCCCGGCATTGGCAACGTTACGCCCCTGAACTACCCAAGCTCGAGCAGTAGCTGCACGTCGGCGACCCCGACGAATCCCGCGTGCATTTACGTCAGCGGACTCCTGGGCTCCTATACATCAATGTCGGTTACGCTAGATTACACCAGCCTCGACTTGTACCAAAGCTTTGCCGACCCCGCGCTACTCCTGGTTTCTCCCGATGGAACTCATTTGCTGGACATGCTGTCGTATGGTTGCGGAACGACCCAGACGATGGTCACCAATGGCGTCACTTTCACGCTGGAAGACTCGGCCAGCAGTCTGTTTCCCGGCACCAGCATTTGCCCGGACCCGTTTGCATCCGCCTACCAGCCCGCCCATTACACTCCCGACCCACCTTCAGCGGACATTTTCCCCTCGCCAGGCCCTGGAAGTTCGGGTTATAGCATTGCGGGCGATGGAACAGGGGGGACGGGCACAGGCACGTTCGCGAACACCTTCGGCAGCCTCACAGGTGCGGCTCCAAACGCGTCCGGGAGTCTGAACGGGACCTGGAAGCTGTATGCCGTGGACCAGGGGGACAACGATTCCCCAACAGTGATTGGATCATGGAGCCTTACCTTTGTCGTAACCGGCGCCAATGCCGCTACCACGACGACGCTGCAGGCGGGTTCGCCCAATCCTTCATTTACTTCAGGAACGAATGATTCGGTTTCCTTCTCGGCACACGTGGAGAAACAAGACAACTCCGGCCCTGCGACCAACGGCTCCGTGACGCTTCACGACGCCACCACGAACACGAACCTCGTCACTTCCAATATTGATGGGTCAGGAGATGTGACTCTCACGGCAATCATCACATCGGAGGGGACTCATAGCTTATACGCCGTCTACAACGGTGGAACAGGCTTCGCGGCCAGCCAGCCATCGAATACCGAAAGCCAGACGGTGGCGAATATTCCTACCAATCCGAGTGGGACGACCTTTTGCAATGGTCCCATTACAATGAAAAACGCCTCCGGGTTATTGGACGGAACCGGCGGCTCTCCGTTTCCTTCCCTGCTCGTTCTCAACAGCAGCACTCTGAGTAGCGGCGCCTTTTCGGCGCTCTCAGGCACGATCGAAGACGTCACCGTGACGCTGAATGGCCTGCAGGTCGAGCAGCCGAATTTCATGGGTCTCATGCTGGCGGGGCCGAACGGCCATTCGTTTGAATTCATGTCCTGGGCCGACGGAGACGGCCCCGGAGGAGATGGACTCACGAATACCACTGTCTGGCTGGCGGACAACGGCTCCGGATTGCTTCAGACAAACTCCAGCCAGGAGTCCTGCACCCAAGGTTCTCCCTGCTTGCCTGCCGACGACTACTCCGAGGATGGCTCTCTGTATAACGATACGTTCCCTTCACCTGCCCCAACAGCCACGGGGAAGGCGTATCCTACCGGTTCGTCCACTTTCACATCGGAATTCGGCGGCTCGGGTGCAACCGGCACCTGGCAGTTGTATCTGAATAACTGGCTGACAGAGAACGTGTCGACAAACGGCAGCCTGCCCTTCGGCCAACTGGGTTCATGGTGCCTGAACTTCACCATGCAGTCCAACGCGCATCCGACCGCCGCGACGGGTAGCGGATCGCCAAATCCGGCTACCATCGCCACAGGGAACTCCACTGCTTCCGTCACCCTGACAGCCAACGTTTCCGCAACCGACGGTTCGGGGACAGTGAACGAAGGCTCCGTGACATTCGTTGACGGCGCAACCAACCTGGGGACTGCCGCTGTTTCGGGTGGCATCGCACAGAAGCTCGTCTCTCTCGCTGAAGGCACCCATCAGATCACTGCCACCTTCAGCAACGCGCCCGACTTCGGCGATAGTACTGCGATTTTTGACGTGCGCGTGGACCAGGCCACTACTGTGACTGGCTCTGGTGCAGGACCGTATCAGTACTGCAATACCGGTTCAATCACAGCTCCTGGCCTGGGACTCGACGCCGGAGCGGCCGCGCCTTATCCCTCCAACATCCTGGTGAGCGGCCTGCCTGGAACGGTGAATGCAGCAACCGTCACATTGAACAACTTCACCACCCACGATCAGGGTGATCTCATGTCTCTGCTGGTGGGACCGAACGGTACCCACAGCAGCAGCAACCTGGAGTTCTTTTCGCTCACCGGAAACGATAGCGACACCGTTCTATCGCCGGTGAACCTAACCTTCTCCGACGCGGGAAGCGCCTTCAGCGGTCTCAGCAGCTCGGGCACCTACAAGCCGGAGAGCTACAACACCAACATTACGTATCCGCAATGCCCGCCGAACGCCACCGATTGCGGAACTGAAAACGTCGGACCACCGTTGGGCTCAAACCCAACGTTTGCGCCAACGAACAAAGCCGCTCCGACCGGCTCGAGCACATTCGGTGCGGAGTTCGAAGGCCAGGGGGCGAATGGAACCTGGAGTCTGTACATTGACGACGGCGGCCCCACCGGTCCCGGTGAAACGACCACCATCGGCAACGGGTGGTGCGTGAACTTCAACGTGAATCTACCCAGCATCTCGTTTTCAGGTCCGACCGCCAGCTCATTCACGCAGGGCGGGACGGGCTCCCTCCCGGCAGTGACCATTACCAACAACGGCGTCAATGGAGCGGGTTCCATCGGCGACCCGGCGCAGACAACAGCGAATGCGATGACCGTCACCGATACGCTGCCCACTGGACTCACATACGCCGGCTTCTCGGGAACGGACTGGACATGTCCGACACCCTCGGGCCAGACCGCCGTGACCTGCACAAACAAGGATACGGTTGCTTTCGATGGCTCCTACAGCCCGCTGACCATCAATGTGAGCGCCTCCAACACCCTCTCCGGTCCGATCGGCAACAATACCGTAGCCGTGAGCGACACCCAGGCCGCAAGCAATCCGGCATCGCAAACCGGTGCGGTGTTCATCGACGTGGCTCCAGCTATCACCAGTGGCAACAACACCACCTTCGTTGCTGGTGTCCCCGGCACATTCACCGTAACCACGACCGGGTATCCGAATGCAGCACTGGGCGAGACTGGAACGACCTTGCCTGCGGGCGTTACATTCGTTGACAACGGCAACGGGACGGCGACTCTTGCCGGGACAGCAACCGCTGCCGGCACCTACTCCATCACCATCACAGCCTCCAACGGCACCAGCCCCAACGCCACTCAGTCCTTTACGCTGACTGTTTCTCCGGCTGCGGCGAGTTCCATGGCCGCGAATTCCGGAACAACGCCACAAATGACAACCGTCAGCACAGCATTTCCAAATCCACTTGCCGTGACAGTGACGGATTCGTTCAGCAATCCGGTTCCAGGCTTCTCTGTTACCTTTACGGCACCGTCTTCGGGAGCCAGCGGGACATTCAGCAACAGCTCCAACACAATCACAGTCAGCACGAATGGAAGCGGCATTGCCAACGCCGGTACGTTCACAGCAAATACCAACTTTAGCGATAGCTCCTATATGGTTACGGCCAGCGGGAGCTCGCTCTCAGTCAGCTTCACACTCACCAACGTAATCGCCAACATCCTCTGGATTGGCAACCCGGTAAGCGGTGGCACGACTTCAGCTTTCCTGGCTACGGGAGTTCCCGTCGGGTCGTCTGCTTCAGGGCATGGCGGCGTCGGCGTCGCAGTTGACAGCGCAGGAGATGTCTGGAGCCTCGATGAAGCGGGGAATACCATGACCGAGTTCACCACCGGCGGCACCAAGCTGGGCATCTCAGGGGGCGGGCTCTCAGCGGCTACCAGTGTGGCCATCGACGGATCGAACCAGGTCTGGGCCACAAACACAGGAGGCACCGTCTCGGTCTTCAACTCCAGCGGACCCGTCACGCCGACCACCGGCTACACGGTGGGAACCAGTTCGCCCACCGGCATTGCAATCGATATTTCAGGAAATGTCTGGATCGCCAACAGCGGCAATGGCTCCGTCACCAAGGTCCTCGGCGCGGCAACACCAACGCTCCCATTGGCAACGGGAGTCGCCGCCGGAACACCCGCGACCAAGCCCTAACTGCGGAACCGAATTTCCATTTGTGCCGGTTTTCGCTACATCGATCCAGTCGGCGTTCTGACCGGGGCAGGGCGCCGATCACGGAGGGCGATTTGCTCCCGTCGGTGCCCCGAAACAGAAGCGTCGCTCAGTCAAATATGGGTCCGATCCGGGCTTAGATCGGTTTCACTTTACGAAGCTGTTTCGATAACTGCTGAAAATTCGTTAGCAAAAATTGCATGGTGTGGGTGAAGGCTTCGGGAGACTGAGCGGTTTGTAGCGTTGCGGAAAGCGCGGTGCGCACGGTGTAGACGGCGCCGGTATCTGGCTTATCGCGAAAAGCTTGCTGATACTGGTCTCGAGTCCAATTCTGGCTCAGACCCTGCTGCAGAATGCCGGCGGCATCTTCATATTCGGCGGCGCGCTGTGCTCGGTTGTTGAGGACGGAGTTAACCGATGCCGGCGCGCCCAATGTTTCGCCGTCGGTCCAGACTGCCGCGATCACTTTGATTTGGTCGGGTAGAGGGCTCTGGTGCAAATATGCGCAAGGGGCGCGACAATGCGATTGAAGGAGTAACGACTATGCTGCGAGTACGGCATTCCAAATTGCAGGGACAGTTTGGTTCTTGAGATGGAGACGCCCCAGTTCGAATTGCCCTTTGCGAATCCGGTGGAGCAGTTCTATCCCTGCAACGGTGGTAGCTGCGCAATCAAAGTTCTTGAAGCCGAGCATCGGCTCTGTTCGGGATTTGATACCGCGGTGGTCCTGTTCGATCAGATTGTTCAGGTATTTCGACGATCTCAACTTGGTATTCTTCCATGCTTCGTCTTCCTTTGCCATCTCGCGCACTGCTCGATGCGACGCAGCGTAGCCATCCAAGGTGATGCTGACTGGTGCCCGCCTTTGGGTTCGAAGAGCTTTGCGGAAAAACGCCTTGGCGGCTGCGACGTCTCTGGTCGGGCTGAGCCGGAAGTCAACGGTGTTGCCGTCGCGGTCGACCGCACGATATAGGTAAACCCAGCGTCCGCGCACTCTCAGATACGTCTCGTCGACACGCCAGGACCGGCCGACTTTACGTGCAAAGCGAGCCCAGCGCTTCTCGAACTCCGGAGCATACCGCTGCACCCAGCGCATGATCGTTGTATGCGAAAGACGCAGCCCACGTTCGGCCATCATTTCAACCAGATCACGAAAGCTGAGTTTGTAACTCAGGTACCAGCGCACACAAAGGACGATCACCTCGCGGTCGAAATGCCGCCCTCGAAACAACTCCTCGTCGCTATTCAGGCCGCTCACCGTTAGTCCTCAACTCTCCAAAGACCACTGTAACCGACGAGGCCGGGCCATTTGCACCAGAGCCGCTCGATCTACGACCCGGCCAGCCTGCACCGCTACAACTACAGTCGCGCCAACCCGGTCAACTTCATCGATCCTTCAGGCTCGTGACCTTGGGTGCAGGGATAAATACAGCGGCGAGAGGAAGTGTGACACACTTTGGCTTCGAAGGGCGCGTACCGGACAAGAGATGAATCGCGATCCAGTAGCAAGTCCGCGGAGGTGTTGGTATGACGACAAAAGGGCGGTTGGCAGCAACTCTGCTGGCGCCAA
>Ga0182030_10023777_pt1 | contig 11306 bp, 8 predicted proteins | sample 812S3MmetaG_FD_121299 | JGI IMG/M metagenome (GOLD analysis project Ga0182030, IMG submission 121299) | Permafrost microbial communities from Stordalen Mire, Sweden - 812S3M metaG (Illumina Assembly) | ecosystem: Environmental > Terrestrial > Soil > Wetlands > Permafrost | place: Sweden...
CGACGCTCGGGCCGCGCCATCCGAGCTATCTGACGACGCGCGCGCAGTTGCAGTCGGTGCAGGCGCAGATCGACGCGGAGATCAAGCGCATCCGCTCAGCCAGCGAGCGCGACCTCAAGGCGGCGCGCGGCGCCGAGCAGGAGGCGGCCAGGCTCGTCGCCTCGCTCGAGACGACCAACCAGCAGTTCGGTGGAACCCGCATCGAGCTCGACCGCCTGAACGGCGAAGCCGCGGCGCTGCGCGGCGCCTACGAGAAGATGTTGTCGGCGCGCGAGAACGTGCGCCGCGACATCGTCGAATCGCCGCACAGCGCCGTCGTCGATCCTCCGGCGGCGACGCCCGGCAGGGTCAGCCCGCGGATCGGACTCGCCCTATTCCTGGCGCTTGTCGCCGCGCTCAACTTTTGGTTCGTCGCCGTCTTCGCCGCCGAATACCGCGACCGCCGGCGTGGGCCCGCCGCCGGCGCGGCCGCGACGGAGTCGCCGACCGTTGTGGCCTCCGCGGCCCCCGCGTCGGCGGCCGCCCCCGCCGCGGCGAGCGCGTCGCCGCCCGCGTCGCGGCCATTTGCAATCGACGTCGCCGTCCCCGCCTTCGCCCCGCGGACCGCCGGAGACGACGAGAGCGACGGCGGCGGCGCGCTCGCCGCCGCCGAAGCGGCGATGACCGCCGACGCGCCCTACGGCGCGGCGATCGGCGCGTTGCGCGACCGGCTGACCGAGCGCCTCGCCGACGGCGCCCATGCGCCCGTCGTCGCGGTCGTCGCGCGCGCGCGCGGAGACGGCGCTTCGACCGTCGCTTTGTCGCTCGCCCACGCGCTCAGCGCCGCGGGCCGGCGCGCGCTTGTGGTCGATTGCGACCACGGCCGGCCAACCCTCAGCGCCTTTGCGCGCCGCCTGCGCAAGGTCATCATCGACTCGCCAGGACTGGTCGCCAGCATCCTGCGCCGCGACGGCGCGAGCGGCGGCGAAGCGCTGATCCTGCCGCTGGGCGGACCGGGGGCGACCGCCCTGACGGCGCGTCTGCACGCCCGGTTCGACTGGATTGTGCTCGACTGCGGTCCGCTCGCCAACGCCGGCGCGCTGCTCGCCCACGAGAAGACCGCCGACGCGGCTGTGATCGTCGACGCCGCCGGCGCCGACGCCGCCGAACTCGAGGCGGCGGCCGAGCGCGCTGGGATCGGCGCGCTCGTCGCTGGCGTCGTGCGGACGCCGGTCGGGCGGCCGGGGAGAGCGGGGTGAGCCTGTCGCTGGCCGTCGCCGACGGCCGCCGGCCGCTCCGCGTCGCCGCGCGCGTCTGCGCCTTCGCCGCGGCGATAATCGCCTTCGTCGTCTCGGCGATGGCGCTGCAAGCGCTCGGCGTGTCGTACGAAGCGCCCGGCGGCGGCGCCCTGCAGAAGCTGCATCCGGCGACCTATCTCGCCGTCCTGGCCCTGATCCTCGAGGCGGCGTCGCGCCCGCGCCCGCTCGCCTATCTCGCCGTGCTGCCGCTGCGCTTTCCCGGCGCAGCCCTGTTCTTCGTCAATCTCGCGCTGATCGTCGCCTATGCGGCGCTTTTCCAGCGAACGCCGGTCGCGCCGCTGATCGACACTTTCGTCGTCGGCGCCATCCTGCTCGCGCTGTACGAGGATTTCAGCCCCCGCGAGCGCGCGGCGCTGCGGCTGGCGCTGCACGCCGTCATGTTCGTCAACGCCTGTCTCGGCCTCGCCGAATTCGCCTTTCATTTTCACCTGACGCCCTTCGTCGCCGGCGGGCGGCCGATCCTCGGCGACTACCGTTCCACGGCGCTGCTCGGCCACCCGCTGCTCAACGCCGGCACGACCGCGCTCTACGCCGCAATGCTGATCCTCGGCGCCGACCGCGCGCTCAAGCTGCCGCTGCGTCTCGCCCTCACGACGATCCAGCTCGTCGCGCTCGTCCCCTTCGGCGGACGCACCTCGCTGACGCTCGCCGCCGTGGTCGTCTGTCTGGCGGCGCTGAAGCCGATCGGCGAGGCGCTCGGCGGCCGGCGTTTCGATTTGCGCGCGGCGATCGCCGCGGCGCTCGTCCTCCCGCTCGCGGCTTCGGCGGCGGCGGCGGCCTGGTTCGGCGGCGCGCTGGCGCCGCTTCTCGAGCGCTTCTCCGCCGACCGCGGCTCGGCCCAGGCGCGCGTCGTCGTCTTCGATCTGTTCGACGCGTTCTCGTTCCAAGACATTGCGCTGGGACCCGATCCGCAACGACTCGCGACGGCGCAGAACACGCTCGGCATCGAATACGGCATCGAGAACGGCTGGCTCGGGCTCGTCTTCCAGTACGGCGCGCTGATGACGGCCTTCTTCCTGATCGGCTTTGCGGCGTTGCTGTGGGAATTGTGGCGGCGGGCAAAGTCGGGCGCCTGGGCGATCACGCTGCTGTTCCTGGTGCAGGCGAGCTCCTCGGCCAGCCTCTCGGTCAAGACGTTCGCCTTCAATCAGTTCGCGATTCTGATGCTGGCGGTGTTCGACCGGCGCGCCGGCGACAAGGCGGCGACGCGGGGTCCGGCGTGAAGACAGGCGGCCTGCTGCGCAATACCCTGCTCTATTTGCCGGCGCAGCTCTTTGCGCCGCTTCTGCAGTTCGTCGTCACCGTCACCTGGACGCATTTGTTCGACCCGGCGGTCTTCGGCGTCGTCGCGTTCGTCGTCGCCGCGCAGGAGTTGACCGGCGGACTCGGCCTCGCCTGGTGGTCGGTCTACCTGTTGCGCTTCCGCCAGCACTACGCCGACGCCGCGCGTTTCGCGGCGATGGACGCGCGCGTCGTCGCCGGCGGCGTTTTGAGCCAGGTCGCGTTCGCCGTCCCGACGCTGGCGTTGGTCGGCGTCGCGCCGTCGCCCCGGTTGTTCGCCGCGACCGCCGCCTATCTCGCCAGCCGCGCGGCGCTCAACCATTACGGCGAAGTCGCGCGCTCCAACCATCGCATCGGCGTCTACACGCTGGCGCAGTTGTCGAGCCCGGTGCTCGGCTCGGGCCTGTCGATCCTCGCCGCGATCGCGCTCAAGGCCGATGCGGCGACGGCGCTGGCGGCGATGGCGGTCGGCCAGACGGTGGGGATTATCGCAACCTTGGCCGGGCTCCGCCGGCCGCTGCGGCTCGGTCGCTTCGACGCGGCGATCTTCCGCGAGGCGCGGCAATTTGCGCTGCCGCTGATCTTCTCCGGCCTGTTCGCCTGGGTGGCGAGCAACGGCGTACGAGTGCTGGTCGGCGCCGGGGAAGGGGTCGCCGGCGTCGGCCTGTTTTCGGTCGGCTGGGGGCTCGGCCAGCGGCTCGCCGCAATGCTGGCGTCGCTCTGCGCCGTCGCCTCGTTCCCGCTCGCCGTCGATCGGCTCGAGGCGGGCGACCGCGACGGCGCGCTGCGTCAGGTCTCGCTCAACGGCGCGCTGATGTTTGGCCTGATGGCGCCGGCGGCAGTCGGCGTCGCGCTGCTCGCCGGCCCGTTCGTCCGCCTCGCCGTCGCCCAGCAATTTCAGGCGGCCACGATCGCGATCCTGCCGCTGGCGGTCTTCGCCGGCGCGGCGCGGGCGCTGCGCGTCCACACCGGCGATCAGACCGCGCTCTTGGTGCGGCGGACTCGGTCGATGACGGTTTTCAATCTCGTCGACGCGATCGCGGCGCTCGCCGGCGGCGCCGTCGGCGAATATTTCGGCGGCGTTGTCGGCGCGGCGATCGGCTGTATGGCGGGCGCCCTTGTCGGCTCGACGGCGGCGATGGTCTTCGTCGTCGCGCGCTTGGGCTTACGCCTTCCCCTCAACGCTCTGGCGGGCGTCTTCGCCGCTTCGGCGATCATGGGCGCGGCGCTGCGCCTCGTCCCGGCGCCGATCGGCGCCTTAGGTTTGACGGCGCAGATCGTCGCCGGCGCGCTTATTTACGCGGCGGGGATTCTCGTCCTCTTTCCGCAGGCGCGACGCGTCGCGCGCGCGTCGTTCGCCTTCCTCGCCCAGCGGCGCGGGTCCGCCGAATGAAGCGAATGAAGCGACAGACTTGGCCGCGCGACGGCGTTCGGCTAAAATCTGGGCATGTACTCCGCGGTCACCCACGATATTCGCGTCGCCGTCGAGCCCGCCTATTCGCCGGAGCGGTCGAAACCCGAAGAGGGGCTTCACTTCTGGCTCTATACGATTGAGATCGCCAACCTCAGCCGCCGCACGGTGCAACTGACGCATCGCCATTGGATCATCACCGACGCCAGCGGCCGGCGACAGGAAGTGCGCGGCGTCGGCGTTGTCGGCGAGCAGCCGACGCTCGCGCCCGGTCAGTCGTTCCGGTACACCTCGGGTTGCCCGCTCGGCGAGCCGAGCGGCATGATGGAGGGCGCCTACCGTCTCATCGCCGACGACGGCGACGTTTTCGAAGTGGCCGTGCCCGCGTTTTCGCTCGATATTCCCGCCGCGCCGCGGGTGCTCAATTGAGACTTCGCCTCAGTTCGCCGCTTTGAGGATCGCCGGCTTGACGGCGTTCTCCAGCGCGACGGCGTCGATCGGCCCGATCTGCTTGAAGGCGATCACGCCGTCGCCGCGCACGACGAACGTCTCCGGCACGCCGTAAACGCCCCAATCGATGCCGGCGCGGCCGTCGCCGTCGAGACCAACCTTGGCGTAAGGATCGCCCAGCGCGCCGAGAAATCGCCTGACGTTCTCCGGCGGGTCCTTCTGCGCGACGCCGATCAGCGTCACGCCCTTCGCCTCGAGGTCCGGGTCGTGAGCGAGCGCCAGCAGGAACTCGTGTTCAGTGCGGCACGGCACGCACCATGACGCGAAGACGTTGACGACGGTGACGTGGCCGCGGCGCAAATCGGCGTCGGCGAGGCCGGGCGCGCCGTCGAGTCCCGGCAGATCGAGCGCCGGCGCGCTTTGGCCGATCAAAGCCGATGGAAGACGCGAGGAGTCGCCCGCGAACAGTCGCGCGAACAGCAGGCCGGCGAGCGCGACGAAGACGACCAACGGCGCCGCCGCCAGCAGGCCGCGGCGGCGCGGGGTCGGGGCGGCCTCGTTCATTGCGCGTCGTCCCGTTTGCGGGCCTCGTCGAGTCGGCCGAGCGCGCGGCTCAGACGACGATAGTCGACGACGATCGCGCCGATCATCGCCAAGATCGCCGCGGCCGTGACGAGATAGGCGGCGACGATGAAGCCGATGTGCGGAATGTCGCTCACGCCCCCGACCCTCCGGCGACGAAGCGATGGGCGAGCGCGTCGCCCTCGGCGGCGGCGAGCATCGTCAGTCGCGCCAGCCGCCGGCGCAGAATCTCGTTGCGGATCGCCATCAGGTGCAGAACTACGAACAGCAACGTGAAGGCGAGCGCCATCGTCAGCAGCGGCCACAGCAGCTGCGGCGCGATCGTTGGACCGCCGAGGCGAAACACTGAGGCCGGCTGATGCAGCGTGTTCCACCAGTCGACCGAGAACTTGATGATCGGCAGGTTCACGCAGCCGACCAGAGTGAGGATCGCCGCCGCGCGCGCAGCGCGGCCGGGATCCTCGATCGACCGCCACAGCGCCACCAGGCCGAGATAGAGTATGAACAGCACCAGCACCGAGGTCAGCCGCGCGTCCCACACCCAATATGCGCCCCACATCGGCTTGCCCCACAGCGAGCCGGTGACGAGGCAGATAAAGGTGAAGCCGGCGCCGAGCGGCGCCGCCGCCTTCTGGGCGGCGTCGGCGAGAGGGTGGCGCCAAACGAGCGTGCCAAGGCTCGCCGCCGCCATCACGACGTAAATGAAGGTCGAGAGCCACGCCGCCGGTACGTGGATGTACATGATCTTGACCGTCTCGCCTTGCTGGTAGTCGGGCGGCGCGACGAAAGCCCCCCACAGGCCGACGGCGAACAGCGCCGCCGTCGCCAGCGCGAGCCACGGCAGCGCGCGGCGTGTTAGGGCGAGAAACGCCGTCGGATTGGCGAGATTGGCCATTGCCGGCCTTTTATAGCCGCGCCACGCCGCCGACAATGGCGAACCCAACTCTTTGCCCGATAAGATATAATTTACGGATTCCTGCGAGCGTTCAGTAATGACGTGTTGCGGCGTGCGCCCATCGAGGCCGCGGCGCAATGGCATGACGCCGTACGCTCATTCCGGTCGCAGCCCGGAATCGTCACCACCAGTGAGGACGCCGCCCCCGCTCTCGGCGCCGTCGATCGCCGGATGGACGCGCCGCATAGGCGACGACGGGAAAGCCAGCGCATGCTCGACTTCAGCGGCGAGAAAGCCCGACGCGAGCGCCCGGAGGAGGCGCTCGGGCGCCTTAATCGTGAGCTGCGCGCAATCAAATCCTGCCACCAAACGCTAATGCGGGCGGTCGACGAGCCGAACCTGCTGGCTGAAATCTGCCGCATCGTCTGCGAAGAAGCGGGTTACCGCATGGCCTGGGTCGGCTACGTCGAGCGCGACGCCGAGCGGTCGGTGCGTCCCGTCGCGAGCGCGGGCTACGATTTCGGCTTTGCCGACGCCGCGCTCATCACCTGGGCCGACGTCGAACGCGGGCGCGGACCGATCGGCGCGGCGATCCGAACCGGCAAGGTCGTCTGGGTCCAGGATTACGAGTTCGACCCGCGCGTCGCGCCGTGGCGCGCCGAAGCTCTTAAGCGGGGTTTCCGCGCCGGCGTCGCCCTGCCGCTCAAGGACGAAGCGGACGGCGTGTTCGGCGCGATCTGCATCTACGCCAGCGAGCGCGACGCTTTCACCGCCGAAGAAGTCCGCCTGCTCGAGCAGCTCGCCGCCGACCTCGCCTTCGGCGTCTTGGTGCTGCGCCAGCGCGAGGCGCGCAAACGCATCGAGACGCGGTTGCAGGCCAACCTGCGCTTCTTCGAGGGCATGGACCAGGTCAACCAGGCGATCCAGGAGACGACCGACCTCGACGCGATGATGGGGCGCGTGCTCGAACTCGCGTTGGCGCTGTTCGGCTGCGACCGCGCCTGGCTGATCTATCCGTGCGATCCGGACGCGCCGAGCTGGCGTGTGCGGAACGAGCGCGTGCGGCTCGAGTACGCCGGCAACAGCCTCGGTGCGCTCGATTGCGACATTCCGACGACCCCGGAGGCGCGCGACATGCAGGCCGCGGTTTTGGTCGCGCCCGGTCCCATCATCTTCGGCCCTGGAGGCGAACGCCCGAATCCCGACGCTTTGCGGCTCCACTTCGGCATCCAGTCTCAGCTAGCGATGGCGATCCGTCCCAAGACAGCGCGCGCTTACGCTTTCGGGCTGCATCAATGTGGGCGCGAGCGCGTATGGACCGAAGACGACAAGCGCCTGTTCGAGGCGATCGGCCGAAGGCTTGAAGACGCGCTGTCCAGCCAACTCGCCTACCTCGAGCTGCGCGAGCGCGAGAGCCAACTCAGCACCCTGTTCAGGACCGTCCCGGATGTGGTCTGGGTCAAGAACTTGGATGGGCGCTACGTCCGTTGCAATCCACCGTTCGAACGCCTGTTCGGCCTCAGCCAACGCGAAGTCGTCGGCAAGTCCGACTACGAAGTCGTTCCGCGCGAAATGGCGGACCGCTATCGGGCCGGCGACCTGCGGGCAATCGAGACCGGCGAGATTCAGTCGGAGGAATTCGAGACGCTCGCGGCCGGCGGCGCCGCCCGCCAATTCGAGGTGCTCAAGGCGCCGTTGCGCGACGAGACCGGCAAGACGATCGGCGTGGTCGGCATCGCCCGCGACGTCTCGGAGCGCCGAAAGCTCGATGAGCAGCTTCGCGTCGCCGCCACCGCGTTCGAGGCGCAGGAAGGCATAGTCATCCTCGACGTCGACGGCCGGATTTTGCGGGTCAATCGCGCGTTCATCGAGATGACGGGCCATTTGGCGGAGGACGTGATCGGCAGGACGCCGCAGCAGGTCGCGCGCGATCCGCGGGCCGGCCAAGTGCTCTCCGAGATCGCCGAGCGCGTCGCGCGCGACGGCTTCTGGCACGGCGAAATGCCCGCGCAGCGCAGCTCCGGCGAGATCTTCCCCGCCTGGACGACCGTCGCCACGGTGCGCGGCGCGCGCGGCGAGACGACGCACTATGTGGTGACGATGACCGACGTCGCCGAACGCAAGCGCGCCGAAAAGGAGATCGTCAACCTCGCCTTTTACGACCGACTGACCGGTCTGCCGAACCGCCGCCTGCTCCGCGACCGCCTCGAGCAGGCGCTCGCCGGCAGCGGCCGCAGCGGCCGCCACGGGGCGCTGCTGTTCATCGATCTCGACAATTTCAAGCTGGTCAACGAAACGAGCGGCCACCAAGTCGGCGACCAACTGCTGATCGAGGTCGCACGGCGCCTCGAAGCCTGTCTCGGCGCCGCCGGCGGCGCGGCGCGAATCGGCGGCGACGAGTTCGTGGCGCTGATCGAAGACTTGGGTGAGAACCCGCATGAGGCCGCGGCGCTGGCCAAGAAGACCAGCGAGACGATTCTCGCCGCGCTCAACGCGCCCTACGCGCTGCCCGGCGGCGTCCGCCATTCCAGCCCCAGCATCGGCGTCGCCATGTTCAGCGGCGGCGGCGACACCTGCGAGGAGTTGCTCAAGCAAGCCGACATCGCGATGTACGAGGCGAAGGCGGCGGGGCGCAACGCGCTGCGCTTCTTCGATCCCGACATGCAGGCGACCCTCGCCGTCCGCGCCGAGGCGGAAGCGGCGCTGCGCATCGCCATTCGCGAGCGGCGTTTCGTTCTGCACTACCAGCCGCAAGTCGATTGCGACGGCGAGTGGATCGGCGCGGAGGCGCTATTGCGCTGGGGGCATCCCGAACGCGGGCTCGTCGCGCCGGGCGAGTTTATCCCGCTCGCCGAGGAAACCGGCCTCATCCTGCCGATCGGCCGTTGGGTGCTGGAAACCGCCTGCCAGCGGCTCAAGGCTTGGAGCGACGATCGCCGCGACCTGCGGCTGTCGGTCAACGTCAGCGCCCGCCAGTTCAACCAGCCCGACTTTGTCGAGCAGGTCGCCGAGACGTTGCGTGCGACCGGCGCGCCGGCCGAGCGCCTCGTGCTCGAGCTCACTGAGAGCGTCGTGCTCGACGACGTCGCCGGCGCGGCGGACAAGATGAACGCGCTCAAGGAGCTCGGCGTCGGCTTCGCCGTCGATGATTTCGGCACCGGCTATTCGTCGCTCGCCTATCTCACGCGGCTGCCGCTCGACCAGATCAAGATCGACCGCTCGTTCGTGCGCAACCTGCCCGGGAGCGCCAACGACGCGGCGGTCGCGCACACGATCATCACGTTGGCTGAGAGCCTCGGCCTCGCCGTCATCGCCGAAGGGGTCGAGACCGAGGGGCAACGTCGATTCCTCGAGCGCCATGGCTGCCCGGCTTTCCAGGGCTTCCTGTTCGGCAAACCGATGCCGATCGAAGAATTCGAGGCAAGGCTTCCCTAATGCGGCGCGAGGCGCGCCTGCGACCAATGGCTCAGCGTCACGCCGGCGTTCGCCTACGCCGATTCGTCATGCGCCGCTCAGACAGTCAACAAGAAGCGTCGCCGACGCGGCCAAGGATATCTTCACCGAGAAGCGCGTCAGCGACGCGACCGGCGGCTGAGCCGCATCCGGCGCACGCCACTCGAATGACGTCGGGGGCGGGGCCGCTCGCCCGGCGCTTCGTTTTTCGCGGCCGCCGCGCTGCGCCACAGCGTTTCGACAAAGGGAGAAAATAGGAGAGACAGAAACGGCGTCGACCGCCGATTGGGACTACACTCCGACAGAAGCGAGCCGCGACCGATGGATTACGCCGCCGAAATTTTCGACCAGATCCAGTTGTTGTTCGGCGTCAACCGGCTCAATGATCACGAGCTGCATTGCGTGCTGCGCTTCGAGCGCGCTCCCAACGCTGAAATCCTGAAGAAATCCATCGTCGCCTCGATCGCAGCGATTCCCATCCTCGGCGCCCGCTACGTCGACGGCGCGAGGCCGCACTGGACCAGCCTCGACGCACGAGACTGCGCGCGCGCCTTTGTCGTCGCGCCGACATCGACCGAGTTCGAGGCGTTTCTCGTCTCCCGCATCGACGAAAGCGTCGGCCCCCAGGTTGCAGTCTGCCTTCATGACGCCGGGGCCGGGGCTGGCTCTGTCGCGATCCGGATGAACCACATGGTCAGCGACGCGGCGGGCTTCAAGCAATACCTCGACTTCATGTCTGTGATCTATTCCGCTCTGTCATCCGATCCCGCCTTCAGGCCGGCCTCGATCGCCGGAGACAGAAGCATCCGCGGCGTGCTGCGGCGCTTTTCCTGGAGCGTTAGGCTGAAGTCGCTTTTCCTGCAGAGTGGCGAAAACAATCGCGCCGGCAAACATCGTTTCCCCCCCAGCGAAGACGATGAGGCGCGGCCGTTCATCGTCACCCGCAAGCTGGGGCGCCAGCGAGTCGCGGCGCTCAATGCTTTTTGCCGGGCCAGGGGGGCGACCCTCAACGACGCCGTGCTGACCGCGTTCTACCGCTGTCTCTTCCGCCGGTTGGCTCCGCGGCCCGGCGAAGCGGTGCAAATCCCGTTCATGGTGGACATGCGCCGCTACCTCGGCCGATCAGCGGAATTCACGTCCCTGACCAACCTGACCTCGATGGTGGTCTCGGAGCTCGACTATCGGCCGGGAGAGCGCTTCGACAGCGCGCTCGGCAGGGTCAAGGCGATCGTCGACGCCAAGAAAGCCGCCGAAATTGGCCTCAACGGATTCGTCAAGCTTGACCTGGCCTTTCGCATTCTCGGCGAAAGGTTCGCCAATCGTCGGCTGCGGTCGCAATTTGTGCAACCCTATATCTGTATGACCAACGTCGGGAAGTTGGACCCAGACCGAATCGCCTTCGGCGATCGGCGCCCGTGCGACGCCTATCTGTGTGGTTCGATAAAGCACAAGCCGTACTTCCAACTCGCGATGAGTTCCTACGACGGCGAGATCACCTTCAGCGTCAACCAGTACGGCACCGGCGACGATCGCCATCGCATTCAGTTGTTTCTCGACGAGATCGACGCCGAATTGCTCAATTGCATTTCCGGCGGCGAAGCACGGAGCGCGGCGGCGTTCGCCGGCTGACACAGCCGTGGTCGACGCACATTCTTCTCTGCGGGCTCGCGCCGTGAGGGAGGGCCCATGACGCGACGCGCGCCTTCGCGTCTAAGAAACCTCGATCGGCTGGAGGCGGAGCGGCTCGGCGGAACGATCGAGCGCCGTTCGCGCAGAGGCGCGCGCGAAACCGCTACTCTCTGACGTGCCTCAGCGCGGCGGCGGCGGCGAAGGGCGCGAGCGCGATTGACGCGAGCGACAGCGCGCACAGCATCAGCAGCGGCGCGGCGAGCGGCGCGCCGCCGCCGCTCGCCGCGGAAGCCGCCGAGACGCCGAA
>Ga0182030_10023778_pt1 | contig 11306 bp, 5 predicted proteins | sample 812S3MmetaG_FD_121299 | JGI IMG/M metagenome (GOLD analysis project Ga0182030, IMG submission 121299) | Permafrost microbial communities from Stordalen Mire, Sweden - 812S3M metaG (Illumina Assembly) | ecosystem: Environmental > Terrestrial > Soil > Wetlands > Permafrost | place: Sweden...
ACCCTTGTGTTGACTGCGAACCCGACCCCTGGCGCGTGCTGGCCCGCTTCGGCAACGGGGATCGCTATTACGGATACCCCTTCCGAGCGGCCACCGACTCCATGCAGGATTTCACTCTGCACGACCATGAGGACAGGGCCATGCTCTTGCCCAGCGGCCGGCGGGTCGTCGCGCGTCACAGCGAAACTTGCGCTTACGCCACTTTGGACCCGGCATTGCAACAGGAGTTGGGGCTGGACCGCGAGGGATTTGAAGACGCCAACTGCCTGCTCCGGGGGGCGGTCACCCACGATGGCCTGCCCTTCCAGCTTCCGGTTCCCCTGCAGCCCTTGGTCTTCGCCATCGTGCTGACCCATTGGCGAATGGAACTGGACCGGCCCGGCGATCTCAGCTCCTACGCCGTTTCCACCCAGCATGCCGCCATCCGGGGATTCAATTATTTCCAGCGCGTCGAGCCCTACTACTCCAATTTCATGCGGCTCATCCAAAACATTTCTGCCGACCCCAACTTCCGCGCTTACCCGCTCGCCAACCACCTGACGCACTCCTGGCTGGGCGGAAACTTGCGTCTGTCCGACCACCTCAGCGAGTCGGAGTGTGATCTCGGGCCAGAGCTGATGCGGTCCTACTACTACCAGCAACTGGACTGGCAGGCCGGAGTGGTCAACCTCATGAACCACGCTGCCTTCCGGGCCAAGAGCGACCGGGCCGGGACGACCTCTCGCACCGGCCAGGAGATCGAGAATGTCCTGGGGATGAATGGCCTCGCCTTTCACCAAATGCACCGGTTGCTGCGGTTCGATTCGCATCTGTTTCCAAGACCGACCAAGCGCGCGTCGTTCTGGCCGGGCCATCATCCCGCGTTTGTCGAACTCGACCAGAAGTTCCAAACGGAAGCGTTGCCCAGGCTTTGAGCGCAGTTCTTGGCCGGCGGGTTGAACATGGCCTTCGCCAGAGCAAAAGGACTCAACATCTTCCGCGACCGCTTCCGCCAGTTTGAAGGCTCTTTCACCCTCATTGGCGGCCCGGCTTGCGACGAATGGTTCACCGCTCAGGGACCGTATTTCCACCTAATGTTCGGGGCACGGCTGACGAGAATTCCGCACGGCTCCGGGCGTTATTGCCGTTGGAGACGCTGATCGTCGGCTTGGCTGATCCCAAACCGGGCGCGAGTTAAACAGACCAATGCCTTTCAAAAAAGTAAGACAAATGTAAGACAAGCCACGGGCAGTGTAGGGACAAGGAGCATTAGTCCTCTGCTCTGCCATTGAGGCTTGAAATCGCCCTCCCCAGCTGGACTTTGTCTTACTTTTGCAGGTTGAGTTGAGGGCCGAACGGAGGAAAAATGCGGAAAGAAACATGAGAATTGGAATCCTCCCTTGTAAAACGGCGACTGCAAACAGACGTGCATGCGCCGTGCTGCGCAAAATTTCAAAAACTCCAAATTGGTGCCATTCCGCTGGCTGAAGGCGATTGACCAGCTAACCGCTTTGCTTGAATGCTCTCCCGGGATAGCCTTGTCCAAGCACATTGGATATTCTCCAACGTGTTTGTGGAATCCTCTTCAACCATGATGGCGCTTTGAGGAACACCGTTTCGAACGGCTATCTCGCTGAGAAAGGAGGCTTCAGTTCCAGAAAGAAATCCCGTAAGTCGTCCGCGCTTTCCGGCAAAGATAATATGCGTCGTCATCCCCAGGGCAAAGAGCTTCGCACAGTGCTGGCCCACTTCCTCGGAATCACTTCCCCAGCCGACTAGGATATCGGCCTTGCAGGTTCAATCTCCACGGCCAGGTACTCCATCAAAGGCCGCAGGGACTCACGCAGTTTCATGACTGGAGCGTCAAATAACGGGATCTTGATTATTTTGACTCGAAACAGGGTTGATCGCCGGCTGCCGATAGCCGATGCCCCAGACGCGGAACAACTCATAGTAACCGGCGTCAACGCCTTTATCGAACCTCAGCATTTGGACGTCATCCAATGTCCATGACAACCGCTCAGTATCGCATCGTTCGAGAAGAATTGGCAGAATTCGCTTTCCGTATTGATCCCTGTGTCGCAATGCATACAGATACTCATCCTTTACCCACCTCGATTCAACCGAGTTCCTAGAAAGAACGACAATAAACCAATCGCAACGCTTTAGCGCCGCCCCGATCTCATCGTGCCACTGTTGCGCGCCAACAATATCACTTGCGCTGAACCAGACAGGAATGTGATGACCACGGAGGATTCCCACCAAACGTGTAACAAAAGCCATGTCCGCTGTGCAGTGGGACACAAAAACTTCGTTTGGTCTTGTGGCAAAACACATAGCACGAAAATCAAGCGTGATGCAATAACCTATCAGCGATCTGCTGGCTAATAATATCTGTAGCCGTCTCGTCCGTAAGACGCAATATTTGCGAACGCAGAACCTCCTGAATAGAAGCGTCGGAGACTTCTCCAGGCGAGCCGACCAAAACCGGAATGACTCGCTGTCGATAGTTCATGCTTCCAAGCGCAAATCCAATATCCTGAAAAACCCGGTCTGAAACTAGCGCTTCCGGCGTCAGTAGCGCCACCATCGCTTGGCATTCCTGCAAGGCCTGTGAAGTCTTTTCAGCCCAGTTGTCACCGGTATGAACCTCCATTTCTGCCAGTCCTTCGCGACCAAAGTCACTGAGCCTCGGCTGCCATGTCCCTTTCTCTGCCAGCCAAATCAACAGCCCTTTTTCCTTTAATGCATCAGCCAACCTAAACGCCAGTGCTGTGTTTTGAGGCATGTAGCTAAGGAAAACATGCATGTGGTGATTCGGAGGCTCAGGGACTTGTTCAAGGTAATGGAGAAATCCAGCAGTCTCGCGTTCGGATGCTGGTCGAATGACGGATCGAGACACATTAGCCTCAATTCGGAGGTCCTTAAGTCTTTGGTTGAGAGCATTTAACAGCGGATCGTCAGAGCATAACTTCAAGTTCTCCGTCTGATTTGCATCAAAATTCAAGCCAAAGCTTTGGCCAACTGGACCAGTCAGAACAATCTGCTTGAAACATTCTTTGGCTAGGCGCCGAAGTTGGTCGCCGGTCAGTGGTCCTCGTGTCTCGCCGGCGTCGCGCTTGGTGGCCGACTTCTCCAATTGGCTGCGGGCATGCGTGATCAACATTGACAAATCTTTGGCATAGCTAGCGACGACCTGGGCGCCAATCGCCTCCCTGAAGACGGCAAGATATAGGCGGCGAAGCCCCTCGTACACCGCGCCTCGATCGTTCGGGTCGTTGAGTTGCTTTAAACGCTCTGGCAATGACTTCCCGCACCATTCGCCCCACGGGTACGACGATGTTGCACTTTCCGCCGCTACAGCTGTGAGGTTTCGGGCAACGAGGCCTGTCACCCCTAAATACTTCGAGGCCCGCATCAAGCTTAGGTCCTCGGAGAAATCGGTTGGGTGGCTGGTGAACACCAGTGATTCTAGTGTTTTCCTCTGGTCGGTGCCGACCTGGCAATCTCCAGTCGTGAGCGAATAGTAAAGCCAGCGTCCGACCGCTGAGCACTGCGTGACGTCGTTGTCTTGGAAGAGACCTTGAGGACTTATCTCTGGGTGGAAAAACGCGACACAGACGCCGGCACTGATGTTAATGACAAGGCTAGCCTGTCGCGAGTTGAGCCGGCCCATAGGGTGGTGGATTTCACCTAAAATGGCAGCCTGAAAGTCGCTCAGAATACGAATAGGCTCGCAAGGTCCATACACACCACGTATTTCGGATTCCACATCGTTTTGTTGACGGCTTTGTCCGAACGATGTGCTGAACCACATGTCAGTCGAATTTGGGGCATTGCGGCTTAATCGTCGCCGAAACCCAGGCCACGACACCGCAACCCGGATGGGATTGCCAGTAAAGTGACTTTTCCATTCTGGAGAAGTCAAACATTCTCTAATAAAGCTCCCTATTTTCTTCAAGCCATCTCCCTCCATCGACCAAGGCTGTTTCGAGGCTGCACGCCATCGAATGGCCGGGGCTTGCGGATCCTGCCAGAGGGAGGCTTCCCATTGAATTCCCCCCAAGCATAAGCTGAGCAAACTTTTGTGTGCCTCGTGCGGTACAAAATGGAATACTCGATCGTCCTCATGCCCGGACCAAAGTCGCACGTTTACTTGGTCTCGCACGAGGAGGGCGCGACAGCGTCCGATTTGTGAGTGGGGGATCGCTAGATCCGGCGACGGTCCCGGGTCAACAGTCAGATTGCCGTCGGGATTCATTATGAAACTGTGCTTCAGCAGGACCTTCTCCTTGAATTGTCTCTCCTGCATTTTATAGACCGTGTAGTCCAACAAGTGGTGGCAGGTCTTGCATTGGCTGGATTGCGACAATTTCTCAATGAACTTACCTCCTGCGTTCTCACCATCGAGAAACGAGTAGGAATTGAGCGAGAACATGGCTGCGAGGTAATGCATGTCGCGCGTGTCTTCTGTAAGCTCACGCCCGTAGTCTAGAATGCGGAAGGTATTGTCGGAGCGATCGGCGATTTCGATTAGAAGATTGCCACCGCCAAGCCAGGCATGCACCGTGCCCGGCGGAATGCGTACCCAACAATTGTCCTCCTCGAGTGTGTGCCGATGAAAAAACTGAAGAAAAGAGAACCTCGACCGCCGATGCAACTCCTGCGGATAAGCATCTTCGAGGAGCAGACGGTTAAGTCGAACCAAGTCCGGACCTTTCGGAAGCAAATTCTTAAGGTCGATTGCTTCATCCCGCAATAAGATATGTTCGAATCGCTCACGTTGGTAAATATAGTGCCCGCCAGCAATCACATTAAGATATTGAACGATAACACTTGTCGCTTGATCCGAACTCTGTGGCGACGGCTGATAGTTCATCAGAATTTCTTGGTCGGAGTTTGACAGTTTCTGCCACAGGAAACTGGATACTGGATCGGACTGTTGTCTCAACCTATCGACGATCATTGACAAATCCCTGATTTCATGCACTGAAAACGTCGATGAGTCAATTTCCGCTTGCCCTAGCAGAAGGCGTGCCCGCCATTGAAAGGCTTCCAAAGCGCGCTTTTCTTCCGGGCTTAACTGACTTAAATTCTTTGTCTTAGCGTTTACAAAGTCAGAGAGTTCCCACATGAGAGCGACCAGACCTATGGCAACATAAAGCAATTCCTTTCCTCGAAGGCGTCCGCAGTGGGCCGCGGACTCGTCTTCGCCTGGGCCGAGCAAATGAAATCGCAACGCGGCCTCGCACTGCTTCTGGCGAGCCAATGTTTCACCCTTCGCGCCTTCGGCAAAAAGGGCTAGCAGTTCACCGCTGCATTTCTCCTTGTCTATCTGCATATCTGGTGCGAACAGCGCATCTAGCAGACCATTGTGAATGACGTGACGGTTTAAGCCCTGCCCAATCTTTCGCCAGATCTCTGCAAGGTCTTCTTCGAGATTGGACTGGCGTGGAAATTGGTAAGCCTTTTCGTGCAGCGCCAAAGCAATCTGGCGAGCCATCGGGATCAGTGTCTGTCGTTCGAAGCCCAAGTAAAGGTGACACTGCTGAGCGGGAGCACGCCGTAAGACAAAGAAACTTTCTTCTTTCCCGGCTGAATCTCGGAGTTTCAGTGCTTCCAACAATGACTTGCCGCGCTCATCGACCAGATTATAAAGCCAACTGGCTGTTTGACTTGTTGGATGAACTTGCACCGATAGAGGACGGTGACAATCCAAATACTTAGCCATAAAAGGCAGATTCTCATCGCCTTCTTTGGTGTCTTTGCGCTGGTCTCTTAACGCGGTCTGAAGCGGGACCGAAACCCTTTGGTTGACCTGAACGCCCGACTGACCTTGGGGATATGTGCTGATTTCCCACGTCTCCGCAATCTGTCGTCCCATCACGTCGTGGAAACCTTTCAGCGTCGCGATCTCGTAGCCACCCCAGTGGTAATCCTGAGCACGCGGCGCCATGACCAACAGCTTTGGATAATCTAGCTGTACAGGTGGCGGCTTTTGGGTGGGCAGGACACCAACGCTCCCATTAAACTGTTCCTGAAATCGCGCGTGTCGGATGTGGTCCTGGGTGCGTACGCCTAAGTACCGCTTGTGCCGATACAGGGACTGCGGGGCGATCTGGGTCGCCTGTTCATCATGTCCGTTGATTCCCCGAAGTCGGAGGCCAGGATAATGGGCGACGAAGTCCAAATCTTGCTGCGGGCACCATCCGCCTCCATCGAGGTTTTCGGATTTTCGGAACCCCAGCTTTTCAAGGTTAGCCAGGACTTCCTGACAGGCCGCCTGGGTAAACTTGACATACCATGTCAATGACGAATACCACCGCTTTGACGGACTATCCAAGGACTGGCTGTGCAATATTGACGGGGAAAAATAGGATTCCTTAGTTAGCGTTGGTGTTTCGATTGAGGCACAACTACTCAGTTGCGGCCATCGCTTGTCGTCGCTGCCGGCAGGCTGTTGATACTCGAACAGCTCAACAGCCATGTCGGTGGTATTATCGTGATCAAGGGCGTTCAAAAACCTAACGGTTGTTTCGTTTATTATACCGCCCAGGTTGTTCAGGGCGAAGATCATAGCCAAACTCCGGTTCGTGTGTTTATTCGGATGTTCCTCCTTCCATCTGTCGAGAAGGCGCAATGCGTCGATGTGGCCTAACGGACGGAGCCGCCAGCCACCATCGGCGACGGTAGCCTTTTTGGGCGCCGCATCCAGATCAGTTTGACGCCCGCCCGCTAGTCGCGCCGCATACTGTCTAATTTGCAACATCTCGACCTCCTTGGGGAACCGTTCCCGACAGCGTTCCTTGACGTCCCTCACCATCTGATCCGTTTCGGGGGTGGTGAGAAGGAGCACGGGTAGGAGTGAAGCATTGCTCTGAGCGAGAGCGCCCAATTGCCTTAGTCGCCACTCCAAGATAGACATTGTTTCAAGGTCACACTCATCATTTGCGTACTGCACTGAAATATCGAGCGGGAATGCCGGATTGATTAACCCTCGTTCCGTTTTGTTCATAAAGCCGCCGCAGAGCAGTACAACTACTGTCTTGTCCAGGCTCTTTTCCCGCGCAATTGAGATCCTCGGTTCGAGGATATCTGCGGTCCGGCCTTTCAATAGAGGCCTGAAGCGTGTAACCGACGTAGGTAAGTAAACGCCATACGTATCCTCCTCCAAGCCGAAAGTGTGCTCGCGCCATAAACCAAGGGTCGGCGGCACGTCCCGCGTGATCTCCGTGTCTCGTTCTATGGGAGCAGCCCTAAATTGACGAACTAATCTGTGCATTTCAGCCCAACGCCGAAGGGTGTCATCAGCGAGAGACGGAAATCGTCGCGCGTTTTCCAAACACGCTTCCATCAGCGGTTGGAGGTCTTCAGCGATCTCTTTGGATTCTGCCATTCCGGACTTAGATTCCACATGCAACGCGCCAGCAAGCACGCCCTGCAATGCCGGATCGATCACGATACGATGATTATTACAGCGGAACTCCGCACGGAGGAAGGGTTCAACACAGATCGAATAGGACAATCTGAGCGTTACACCCATAGTAAGTTCCCATTCTTTCTCGCGGTGGAAGGCAACAACTCGCTGATTCAGTGTTTGCTTGTTCTTGCTTTGGCTTGGGTGCGTAGGATCTACTATCAAGCATTCCTTCTCGCTGTCGAACAGTTTCATCTTTGTCCAAGGCACATCGCCGACGGCCCCAGAAATTCGCAGTTCCTCCCAAATCCAGAATGATGTCCAGACCGTGATGTTGGACGGGTTAGGGAAACTTTGCGCGAGGGAGATCAGCCCTTCTACATGTTGCTCGTGCCAGGTAAGAAAAACGATGTGAATGTGCTTCGGACACAGCGCTTGGTGGTCGCTTTGCAGTTCTTGGATTCGCGTAATCGCTTTCTTCGTCGGCCCGACGACGAACAACCGGCCGGCCTGGAAGAGCAGATAAGAGACCGAGAATGGGGATTGGGCCTCGGTATCGGCTCGAACGATCTCCCATTCCAACGGGGCTTCAAACTTGATCTGCCCATGCTGCTCCTGTGGCTCTCGCGGCGTAAGGGGGCGTTCCCGAAATAACTTGTCCACGATTTCACATTCCAAGTGGATGACTTGCTTCCAAGCATCGGCACCTACGCGGTGTTTCCAATCTGTGACGTTGTTCATCGTGGTTCCTTTATCGGTTAAGGGCTAAGCGCATTCAGGATTAATGGGTTTCGATCCGGAGGACGTGGGCGGGGCTTGTGAAGGGGTTGAGATCGACGTAGTTGCGAGCACCCTGCCATGTATATTTCGCGCCCGTCAGCAAGTCGGACGCTATGTATTGGGCTTCCGGTGCGATACCAAGCACCGCCATGTCCAGGGTTATCCATCCACTTTGAGAGTGGTATGGATCGAGATTGACGACCGTAAGAATGGCGTTGTTCTTGTCCTCATTCATCTTGGTGTAGGCGATGATCTCCTCGTTGTCCACGGAGTGAAACCGTAGCCGGTCATTCGAATGCAACGCAGGATTGGTTCTCCGGATTTGGTTCATACGAGTAATCATGTCTTTGAGGCTGTGCGGGGCGTCCCAATTCCAGCACCTTAGTTCATACTGTTCAGAGTTCAGGTAGTCTATTGAGTTGGACCCAGCGGCGCCGGCTTCGCACAGTTCGTAAGGCGGCCCGTAGATGCCATAGCTAGCCCCCAAGGTCGCTGCCAATACGAGGCGGGTCGTAAATGCCGGACGCCCTCCGTATTGTAGGGGCAGCGGTAGTAGCTGCGGGGTGTTGAGCCAGAGGTTGGGGCGGAAAAACTCCTTCAGTTCGCTCTGGGTCAGAATCTCATAGTATTTGGTCAACTCGGCTTTGGAGTTCCGCCAGGGGAAGTAGTCGTACGACTGAGTAAACCCGATTCGGGCTAATTGGATCATTGGGTTGGGACGCGTGAGGCCCTCGGACAGGAATACGAGTTGTGGCCATCGGCTCTTAAGATCGGACAGCAGCCATTCCCAGAACGCAAACGGTTTGGTATGCGGATTGTCGACACGAAACACGCGCACACCTTGTTCAATCCAAAAGAGGAAAATGCTTCTCAATTCCTGCCAGAGCGCACGCCAGTCTCGACAGTAAAAGTCGAATGGAAAGATGTCTTCGTAGCGATGTGGCGGACTTTCCGCGCATCGAATGGTGCCGTCCTTCTGCCACTGGAACCATTCAGGATGGTCATGGACATAGGGGTGGTCTGGCGAACATTGGAGCGCAATGTCCACGGCGATGTCTAAATTCAGCTTGTGAGCACATGTAAGAATCGACCTGAAATCATCCAGTGTTCCCAACTCGGGATGCACAGCTTTGTGCCCTCCTTCGCTGGCTCCGATGCCCCAAGGGCTTCCCGGATCGCTTCCCTGCGCGGTCAAGGCGTTATTCTTCCCTTTGCGAGATGTCCGACCGATGGGGTGGATTGGAGGCAGATAGACGACGTCAAAGCCCATTTCGGCCAGACGCGGCAAGCGTTGCGCAAGATCTTGGAGTGTGCCGTGCCTTCCTGACTCGTTGGCGCAAGATCTAGGGAACACCTCATACCAAGCACCGAATCTTGCCAACACTGGGTCCACCGTAACCCGCAGTTCGACAGGATACGTCGCGGATGCGTTGCGGTCGCCGCGAACCTCGATAGTATAAAAGTAAGTGCCGAGCTTGTCCACCAGGAATGCTCCTCGCCAGCGGTCAGGGCTGATCTCGGTCATGGAGACTTCCGTCCATGCATCTTCGCTTATGTGGCGAAATTTAAGTGCCGCGGAAAGAGCGTCAAACCCGTCGGAAAAAATGTCGGATTCCACTTGGACTTTCTCCCCCAGTGTTCGTTTGATTGCGAAACGGCCTGCATCTAGCTCAGGAGATAGGTTCCTAATAACAATCCGGCTAATTTCGGAAGGTAACGAGTTCACGATGCAAATAAGAATGTTCGCTTGTTCGGATCATCGAAGTCGCTCGGCAGTTTGAGAAAGACACCGCGGTTAGCGGGGACCTCCACCGCTTGCATAAGTGTTGATCCGGGAATGAGTGATAGCTGGTCGAGATCGCGCTCGACACGCAAGAACAAGGCCGATCCATCCCCGCGATCCGGAATAAGATGAGGTTCGACAGGAAATGCCACGTCAAAGAGGTTGGCGAGTTGGTCCCTTCGCCGCCTTGCGGCGGCATCCCACAGCAACTGAATGAGCGCGCCCCGGCTATCCGAGAGGGAGGTGGTGGCCGCGGCTCCTTGCAGGCGAGACATCAGATTTTGGACGCTGAAGTAAATAGTATTCGTGCTCACCAATACTCCATCTCCGGGTGGAACGGCGAAAGCGCCTTGCCCATAGATGTACTTGACGAGGTGCATCGGTTCCAGACGGTCAATTGGGGCAACCAAGAATGAACCGCTTTGCGTCTCTTTGGAGCGAGGGGTCACCTCCACAAAAAATAGAGTATCAGGGTGCGACTGGGCATTTGCTGCAACGAATCCTGCTACGGCGGCTGTTGTCTCGGAAAAAATAGGCCCCCAGTTGGAGTAGCTGACCGAGAGAATGACCTTGTGCTCCACAAAGTGCGCCAGCATTCCGCTCAGGACCAGCCAGCGGAGCGCCTCCAGATGCCCAAGAGGATTGTATGAGATTTGTCTGGACGCATCGCGATAGACCATCGGAGGACCAGTTGCCTTCTGAACCGGCAACAACCGTGGGGCCATCCCACCGACCAGAAGTCGGGGCTGCTTCAGGGACTGATTCTTCTGCAAATGATTCCGTAGAGCATCTTCGTTCAGTGGTGTGCCGACGATTACACATGATGCTGGTCCCAAGGGGGAACTCGCCAACCGGTTCAATTGACGGTCCAGCAGCGTACATTCCTGCCCAGTCCCAGGGTCCTTAACTGTGCGGAGTGGATGGACTTTGCCTTCGCTCCGAAAGCTCAAACCGCCGCATAGAAGTAACAGCACCAGTTTCCTTGCGTCGATCGGGGTGGATTGGGCCAAAACGTCCTCAATTTGCAGAACACGACCGTCGTTAGCGGGAACAGCGGTGAACACTTCGAGGCGTTGGCCATGCAGTACCAAATGCCCATTAGTCGTCTTGACATCCACAGGTATGGAGCCGTCTCCACTCTGGGAGGTCGGCGGACGCAACAGCGCAAAACGACCGGCCAATTGCTCGACAATTGACGAACTCAAGCGGATTTCGTCGCGGGTTCGGTCCAGTATTTTCATCGGCTTAGTGGCTATGGTCTGGTCTCACACTAGTTGATGCATGGTGTTGCTCCGGTAAGATTGTGTGACCGCTTTTGGCCCGGCGGCTAGGCTCTGCTACAACAAA